>Ga0302326_10004953_pt1 | contig 30604 bp, 31 predicted proteins | sample Palsa_T0_3_FD_202264 | JGI IMG/M metagenome (GOLD analysis project Ga0302326, IMG submission 202264) | Peat permafrost microbial communities from Stordalen Mire near Abisko, Sweden - Palsa_T0_3 | ecosystem: Environmental > Terrestrial > Soil > Palsa > Peat permafrost | place: Sweden: Abisko... | reverse complement strand
ATACGTGCAGCAAAGTCGCGAGGAGATGGAGGTCGTGTTCACATTATTGGCGGAACGTTATGAGCGCGGCAGCATGCTATTAACGAGCAACCTGCCCTTCTCGAAATGGGAGGGGATCTTCAAAGACACCATGACCACAGCGGCCGCGATCGATCGCCTGGTCCATCACTGCGTCATTTTGGAACTGAACATCCCGAGTTACCGCATGGAACACGCCAAGAAGAATCGTGACGCTGGCTTGGAGTCCGCAGAAGCAAAGTGACTAGCTATGTCTTTAATAACAAAACTGCAGCGGCCAATGGTCTATGGAAAAAGCCGGTCCGTGGAAAGCGAGGAAAACCAAATGCAGGTTTTCCTCCCTTCCCACCGCCCTTGGAAATCCCGCAAAAGCGCGGGATTCCCACTTTTCCCACAGCCCCGACTGCTGCTGGTTTCTTTCAAACGAAATCGGGAAATCTTATTGTCGTTGACCGGAAAGAATGCTTGACGCCAGACAGATGACGCGCAATGCGTAAGATCTGCGTTTGGGACGTTGTTGTCGCAGAGGACGATGCTGAGCGGCGTTTTTCTCGGCAAGTTCGTCGAACCCGGCAGATGTGCCTGACAGATGAAGAAATGCTCTGTTACAATTTGCCAAGGTGCATGGACAGATGCGCTGGGTGGTAGACAGGATTCGGACGTCGTTTTCCTATCCATCAAGGGTTTCCGAGCAACCTGTGAAGAGGTACAAGGGGACGTAGTTCAGTTGGTTAGAACGCTGCCCTGTCACGGCAGAGGCCGCGGGTTCGAGTCCCGTCGTCCCCGCCATTCTTTTCAAGCACTTGCAACCCTAACGTCCAGCAAATCAGGGGATGTTAGGGGACGATAAGCGCCGATCGAGAATGGTTCAATCCTGAAACGATTCCAAACAGCGCTCATTGGATTAGGTTTGTCTTCGGCAAAATACCCGTCGGCAAAATAGCGTCGACCAATTTGTCCTGTGCCAAGCGTTTGTTCTTCGATGTTGCCTGCAGATACTTGTTCGTGACATGAAGGTTGCTGTGCCGCAAGTAGTCGCGGATCGTGAGCTGATGTTCGCCCATTTCCGCCAGCATGCTTCCAACTGAATGCCGAAACGTGTGCCAGCCCACACACCCGTATTTCCGATCCGTCTGAATGCAGGCTGAATTTTCTTCTTCAGGACTGAAGCTAGATCTAACGGCTTGGTGCCTCGCAGTCGTTCGGAAGGGAAAACGAAATCTTCCGGTTTGTTGTAGAGGCTTTGTGATCTCCACTCCTGCAAGGAATGCTTTAGGCTTGGATGCATCGGCAGCTGTTTTGCAGACGCTTCCGTTTTTGTGCTCTTCAGGTTTCCACCTCGACGCCAGTAATACGAGTGTTGGACGCTGATGCTCATGTTCTCGAAATCGCACGACAGCCAGCGTAGCGCCCCGAGTTCGCCTTGACGTATACCCAAGGCACCTTCTAGAAACACCAGTAACTGATCCCGAAACTCCAGTTCTGCCAAACCAAGTTTGACCTGTTCGGGTGACAAAACTAAAGGAGATTTCTGACGCTTGGCGCTTATACGCACGCCGGTGCTCGGGCCTCGCTTGCCCCCGGTTCCCACCGGTATGCCTGAAGAGATGGGATTGTGGCCACAGAACTCCCACCGAACGGCATGCGAAAACAAAGCCGACATCACGCACTTGATTTTGGCTTTGGTCCCATCCGCCACTCCGGTCGCTCGTAGCCACCGCTCTACCTCGACAGTCTTGACTTGTTCTAGTGGCAGATTGCCCCAGCGTGGGGCAATCCCATTCTTTGCGTAAATTATGTACGCATCCTGTGTGGATAATGCTTTGAGAGGCAGCTCTTCTTGAGAGTAGTGCTCCCAGAGCGTGTTGATTGTGGTTCGCCGCAAATTTCTGTGTTCGCAGCGATTGTTGATGGTTAGCCGAAGAGCGTCTGCTGCTGAGTGTGCCGCAGATTCGGTCGGGTATTTCTTGACATCCCCAACCTGTGCTTTGCGATGCACCAGTTTCCCGTTGATGTCTTCTTCCCACCATCGGTAGACCCAGACTGACGGTCCCTTCTTCCGCTCTTCTCTTTCGACGCTTCCGTGTTGGTAACGTGTCCGTCTAAACAAAGTTTCTCCTTTGTCTAAACGGTGTCGGCGGACACCGTCAGAATAGATCGGCGATTCGTTTCGGTCGAGATGTTTTTTGCTCCTCACCGTGCCGATGATTAGCTGGCGAGTTTGCCGAGCCAACGATCCAACGTGGAGGCACGAAAGCGCCAACGTTTTCCAACTTGGACAGCGGGAATTGATCCACGCCGTGCTTTCGTGCGAAGAGTTCGAGGGTGCATCCTGAGAAGCCTCGCGGCTTCTTCGGTGTCTAGCAGAGGCTCAAAATCTCTCTGGCTCTGAACCTGTTTTCTGTCTTTAACATCCTCGGTTGCCAGGTCGATAGCTTCATTCGCGTTCTCTAACATTGGGGCACCACCTCACACGGCTGTGCTGGGTCAAAGTCCAGTTGATCTCCCAGCCAATCATCGGGTTCTAAACTGGAAGCAAATATTGGTCAAACGGGTTCATACGGCATTTTTCGCGAATTTAACAATTCGCTTGGTCGACGCTAAGTAACCGTCTGCCGCGCAATCATTTAGCGCGTCGTCTCACTTCCAACAGACGGCAGGGTAGTTTGGGTAACGCAGAAGTGCGACGGGGAGTCGTGCGTCTGCCGCGTACTACTCGTAATCGCTTTGAACTGTGCTGGTTGCGCTAGATGACCATGCGTTCAGCAACAAAGGATTCAATCGTTACGGATTGGGTCACCACCCCTAGCGATCTCAGTTGAAAAGTCCGTTCGATCAAAAGGCGATTTGACGGCCGGACGCCGGGTCTGCCAATTCGCCCAGGAACGGAATGGGCAGCGCGCGCCCATTTGACGAATTCCGAACAGTAGGGTAAACACCGGCATGAGGTGCGACATGAAGATCAAGAAAACAACGACCAGTGCGAGGACGACCAATGCTGCCAATAGAAACGTAGTCGCGAGCATCGAGTTCACAATCCGGGCCTCGTTGCACGAAGAGTACGTCGACACAGACTTCGTCCATTCCATTCTCGGGAAGATTTCCGTTAGGTCTGAGGATCGCGAAAACCACGAGGACGCTGGCTATATAAAAGCGTCGTTGGTGCAATTCGGTGCGGCCATCGATCATGGCATTAGCACCGAGAGGCTGGGAGATGGTATCGACGGGAATATTGCCGAATATTGGGAGCTCCTGTTCGACTTGGATACCGGTTGCTGGAAAGAGGAAGTGCAAGATGAATACGAGGCCTCCGGATGCGACCTGTTAATCATCGACTGCATGGAAATCAGTCCGAAATTTCGAGGAACGGGAGTCGGCTCAATTGCCGTTGACAGGACCATCGACATCTTCGGTCCAGTTGGTGGATTAATCGCGTGCAAACCTTGGCCCTTGCAATTTACTCCTGCCTTCGCCCGCGATCGGAAAGCGTTGAACAGACTGAAAGCACCCAGCGTTGGAAGAGATGAGGCGATCCGCAAGCTGAGGGCGTTTTGGTCTCGGCTCGGCTTCTGGCCTCTCGGTGAGACTGGCATTTACTTACTCGGTATGGCCCAGAAGGGATCAGATGGACGACTTGGAAAACAAGGAACCCTCGCTAGCGCGACCTGTGCCTCGATTAACGGACGAGTCTGTTAGAACGCTGCCCTGTCACCGATCTGCAGCAGAATTACCCAATCCCGCGCTACTTAGTCAAAACAAAGTCACTTCTCGGGCGCTCACCAGTTCCCGTCAACCTTTGGATTTGTTTTCACCAACAGCCTCAGGACAAATGGGAGCTGTGTCGTCCGAAGGATCTTCGCAGTGTCTGAGCAAAACCTCGATGAACGGTCGGAGATTGGGAGGGATATCGTCCGTCGATATTGTCGAGGAGCGATTCATATCTCGTCCCCTTGCGGATAGTGCTGTCCTCGCTGCACGGAACTCCTTGGAGAAGGCAGGAGCATTGCTTCCGTTGAACGCAAGATTCCCATTCTCCGCATTTTTCCGATGAGGGTCGTGCGCTTGAGTCCGAGCTTTCTCGCCGCACCCCTGGGGCCGCCCACAACCCAGCCGGCTCCTTTCAGAGCTCTCAGAATGTGCCCATACTCTGCCTGCGCCAGCGTCTCGGGCTGGGGCTGAGCTACTTGTTTCGACCAATCTAGGTCCTCCAGCGGCGCTCGAAGTTCCGAGCCCGGCGACAAGATGACGGCACGTTCGATGAAATTCTGGAGTTCGCGAACGTTGCCGGGCCAGTCATACTCGGCGAGAACTCTTATCGCGTTTGCGGGAATGGTCTTGACTCTTCGATTGATACGGCTGACGCAATCCTCGGCGAAAAACTTAACGAGGAGGGGTATGTCCTCGCGTCGCTCCCGCAGTGGTAGCGCCGAGACGGGGAAGATGTTGAGCCGGAAGTAAAGATCACTCCGGAATCGCCCTTCACTCACCATTTGTTTCAGGTCACGATGAGTCGCAGCAACTAGTCGCACGTTGACTTGCTGAGTCTGGTTACTGCCCAGCCTTTCAAACTCCCGCTCTTGCAAGACTCGCAGCAGCTTAGCTTGCGATTCGAGCGGTACATCGCCGATTTCGTCCAGGAAAAGAGTGCCATTGTTTGCAAGTTCGAAGCGGCCGATCTTGCGAGCAACAGCGCCGGTAAATGCTCCTTTCTCGTGACCGAAGAGTTCACTCTCTAGCAGGCCGAGGGGAATCGCGGCGCAGTTGAATCTCACATACTGACGGTCACGCCGCGGACTGAGATTGTGAACTGCACGAGCGATCAGTTCTTTGCCAGTTCCAGTCTCCCCTTGGATCAAGACGGTCGCATCGGTCGGAGCAACGGTCATGATCTGTTCCAATGTCCGCCTTAGAGACGGACTCGAACCCACCATCCCTTCGAAATTCTGGCGATCTTCGTTCTTGGCCGCATGGTTGCTTTCGCAGTCCAACTGGATGTCTTCCTGATTTGGCGCAACGGCATTCTGTCCTTCATGGACGTGGCCATGCCATGCTGACCTCCTGCGTTCGCCGGAGTCGTTGTTCGAGGCCACTGCAGACTGGTGTCGGTGGGCCATATCCGTCGCTGGTTTCGTCTGATGGATTTCACCGGAATTGCTGTCCGATCGAGGGATGCGAAGAGGGCTAGCGCTCATTGCGGTTCTCCTGCGGTCTGATCAACCTTGAAAGAAATGTAAATCCAGGTGATTGGTCAAATGTTCCGGTACTGGTCAATTTTTCCGAGATCTAATTACTGGTGCGAGGAGACTAGAAGAGTTGGAGATTTCTGAACACCTCGGAAACTACAGCAGACCTACTGCATTTATCTGCAGGTTTAGGGGCTGAGTGGAGCTTCGGGAGAACAGTCCGGGGTAGTATCGAGTTGCCCGGTCGAGCTCAATTCGCGCTATTGGTGTCGTCAAGCCCCTGGAAGAGACCCTTCATTCGCGTGAGCAGAGTCGCCCAACTTGACCTTGGACCTCGAAAAACGATGCGGCCCGGAACGACCAAAACAATAGTGGTTCCTGAGTCCGAAGAAGTTTCGACGCTCAGTCTTCCGCTGATCCGCGTGGCACGTTCGCGCATGCCCTGCAACCCATAGTGTCCGTCTTTTCCGCGCGCGGCAACATTGGAGGCGATTCCTTTGCCGTTGTCGGAGACGCTGAGAGTGAGGTCTTGCGAGTAAGAAAGGCGTACTTCGAGGCGATTTGCCCCCGAGTGCTGACACGCATTCCGGATGGCTTCATAGCCGATACGATAGATTTCATCGCGCACAATCGGATGCATCTCCCCTGCAGCGCCCTCGGGCACGAAGGCAACTTCAGGGAAGCCCTGGATGCGACAGTCGTCCAAAGCTCGCTGAAAGGAGGCGGCTAGATCGTTGGTCTGAGTGATTGAAGTTCGCAGAGCGTTCAGTGCTGTCCGGCCTTCCCGCATTGCTTGCCCTAACCAACCCGATACTCTCTCCATGGCCGCACGCATGCGTGCAAGATCGGTGGCCTCATCGAGGGCATCGTCGGCGACCATTTTGCTTCCTTGAATGGTCTGGAGGAGCGTATCGTGAAATTCTCGTGCCATTCGAGTGCGTTCTGCCAAACGTTCGTCGAAGCGAGCATGAATGGTTTTGGCAAGTTGCCGCACCCGCAGCGCATAGGCTGCCGAGACGATGAAAGCTCCGGTTACGAGGCACAGCAATAGGAACCATTTCTTCTGATACCATGCCGGCGCGACCATGAAGTTCAGCGTTGCACCTTCCTCATTCCAAATGCCGTCGTTGTTACAGGCGACTACGTGAAACCTGTACCCCCCTGGGCGAAGGTCACTGTAGAAGGCCTGCCGCCGTGTTCCTGGCTCTTGCCAGTCGACGTCGTGGCCTTCCAATTTGTAGCGGAACCGCACCTTCTGGGGGATCACGAAGCTCAGACCCGCATAGTCGATTTCAAGGTTGCGCGTAAGCGGCGGCAAGCGGATATCTCCCACAGGCGAGTAGTTCTTTCGGTCAGCAATCACTTCTTCAATCTGCACCGGCGGCGGTGTCGTATTCACCGCCGTGTGAGCTGGATCGATCATCTGCAGCCCGACCCCATTCACAAACCACAACCGCCCGTCAGGCGTCCGTGCCGCACCTCCGAAATAAGCAAACCCCGGATGGACCCCATCAAACGAATCGAAGACCTTCATCTGTAACTTGGTGTCAGATCGATCCCACCACCTTTGTAATTCTGCATTTGTAATTTTTATGAGCCCACAGTCCGCGTACATCCAAAGATCGCCCCGTTTGTCTAAAATCTGCGCGAACACGCTGTCGCAAGGCAGACCGTTCCGGATCGTGAGGGTCTGTTGTTTGCCGTTCTTCCATGCAATCAGACCGGTTGGCGTTGCTCCCAGCACCGAACCATCGGGGTTTACGGTGAGTTGTCTTACAAAAGGCTTCGCGGAATCATGAGGATATGAAAAGATATCGAGTTTGCCGTGCCGATACCGAGCGAGATCGCCGCTGAGGAGACCCAACCAGATGCCTCCTGTGGGATCGGCTTCAACTTTGCGGGCTGCCGGCATTTGCGGCGCCGGGAATTCTTCTCGAACTCTGAAATCGCGAATTCGGAGCAGTGTTCTGGGTGGTCCGATGGTTTCGGCCCACACATCGTTCTCGACATCCTCAGTGATTCCCACAACTACGCCGATGGGACTGCCATCCGCTCTGCTGATACCATGAAACCTCCCGCTCTCGTAGATCGACAACGTCTTATCAATACCTACCCAAAACTTACCGGCGTGATCTTCGAACAGAGATGTGACCTGATTCCCAGGCAAGCCTTTCCCAGTTTGAAGCGAAGATAATTTGTCTTCACGAAGAGTGTCCAGAGACTGAGGTCTTCCCACCCAAATAGTGCCGTCCCGTCTGGCGACCACTGCATCTACCTCCTCCGAACCGACTCCCGGCGGGGGCGAGAAACTGGTAACACGAATTTCATGAAATGAATCGATGCCCTTGTTTGTCGCTGCCCAGATGTTACCTTCACGATCTTCAAACAGTGCATTCACGCCATCGCTGGACAAGCCATCTGCACTGCGGAAGTGATCAATTTCGCGTCCGCGGATGCGGTACAGACCATCACCCCCGGTACCAACCCAAAGGCTGTTTTCGCGGTCCGATAATAACGAGGTGACCACTAGAGCGCTGCTGTCGAACCCTGTCGTAACGAACGCTTTCCACTTCCCCTGCTTCAATTGCTGCAATCCCAAACCCGAGCCTGTCTTTTGCATTCCAACCCACAAGGAACCGTCCGGTGTATAGGCAAGAGCCGCCACTCCCCTGCCTGCGTTCGATTTCAGTCCACTCAGTTCAAGTGTGCTGGAAGAGCCCGGTTTCCATCGAAGAAGCCGAGTCGGGTCGCCGGACCAAAGATTTCCCAGGGAGTCCTGAACCAATGGTCCACCAGTGACGGTGACGCCGTCGGTCTTCCCATAACAATGTGTTCCTGGGTTGATGATTGTACAAATGGCCCCAACCGAGTTGTAGATTTCAACTTGCGAGAACCAGATTTTGCCGCTGCCATCCTCGACGATGCCAAGGATAGCCTCACGGGTCTCGGGATAGTTGACCAGATCCTGATTCACCCAGTGGCTCAGGCCAAGGTCGGTCCCAATCCATAAGCTCCCGTCGCGCGCACCGAGAAGAGATGTGACAAAAGCAGACGGAAGTTGCTTCCCGTTCGGCGGAGGCCAGGAAGTAAATTGAACGCCATCGAAGCGCATCAGCCCGGACATCGTTCCGATCCACAAATATCCATCCGTGGTTTGGGCAATTGAAGACGGCACGCCTTTGAGGAGACCATCCTGACTTTTCCATACAGAGTGGGCGTATTGGGAGATGCTTCGGCTTGGGTCAAGGGCAAAGGCTGAAGTGAACGCCAAGAGCGAGAATAGAATCAAGATCGAGAGAGGCCGAAGAAGAGCTACCCTATCCGGTTTGAGAGTGGATCTCATTGCGGTTCTGCCTGATCCCCGGACCACTCGCTGGCCATCTCTCGCAGGAATAAGCAAAACGGCGAGGCCCGCGATTATGGGATCGAATGTTGGACACTACTTCAACAGCGGACTCTGCGAGCCGCCAGTTCCTACAGTCACGACCCTGTAGTTTCCTATAGGCCCGGTACGCTGTCAGATTTGGAGCATGCCCCGCCGGACCGCGATGGTCACTGCATGGGTCCGATCATTGGCGCCAAGTTTCCCGACAATGTTCTTGACGTGAAAATTGACGGTCGTTTCAGAAATGGCGAGTTCATCGGCAATCTGTTTGTTGCGACGGCCATCTCGAATCAATCGGAGGACTTCGAGTTCGCGAGTCGTAAGATTCTCCTCCCCGAGATGTTCTGCGAGCCGCGATGCCACCTCGGGCGGAACTTGGCGTCGGCCCGAGTGGACGGAGCGGATCAAGGCCAATAACTCAGCTTTCGGCATGCTCTTGAGAGCGTATCCCGCAGCGCCGGCATGCAACGCCCGATTGATCTCCGCATCTCCATCCGAGGAGGTCAGAATGATGATGCGAGCATGCGAAAATTCTCCGCGAATCGAGATTAGGGCATCTGTGCCGTTGATTCCGGGGAGCTGGAGATCCATTAGCGTAATGTCTGGACGATGAGCACGGAACTGCGCAATGGCTTCGCCACCATTCACCGCCTGAGCGACCAGCAGCATGTCCGGCTGAGAGCCGATGATCGTAGCGATGCCTTCGCGAAAGACAGGATGATCCTCGACGCTCAGAATGCGAATCGTTTTGGAGGCATCGGTAGCCAGGTATCACCTCTCACGACTGCGAGGAGCGTGGTCTCTAGAGCAGAGTGCGGATTCTTGAGTGCGTCGAAGGCGTAAACCCCACCCCAGGCTTCAACCTCAAGGCTGCCCCCAAGCGCCCCACCGTTCCAAAGAGTTTATCACTGGCGTTTGGACACCTGCCCGGAACATCGGGTCCCCTCCCGGGCTTGGACAGTACTATTAGAGTGGGCAACAGTTGGGCGTTTTTGGCCGTCCGGCAGATACCGGAGGCAACTGGAGGAGGACCCGAGTCATTTCACTAAGTTTTTGGGAGGCTCTCGGCGCACTCCCATATAATTCGGCGCCGCCGCTTGATTGTCATAACGCGGCTACCCACCAGCTCACACGGTTCGAGGCTCGCTTTCCCGCATGTAGAGATGCTCGATGTTGTTCAGCTTAGTCAGACGGCGGACGAATCGCTCCTCGGAAGCCTGAAATCGGCCACCCATGAAGGCCTCCACTATGTCTAAGGCGAGTGCGGAGCCGACGATTCGAGATCCCATCACCAGGATATTCATATCGTCATGCTCGACATCCTGGTGAGCGGAGTACGTATCGTGGCAAATCGCCGCACGTATCCCAGGCATTTTGTTGGCGGCGACGCAAACGCCGACGCCGGAACCGCAGATGAGGATGCCTCGCTCGGACGTACCGGCCATGAGCGCTTTACCGACGATCGCTGCAAAATCCGGATAGTCTGAGGGTTCCGCGTTGTAAGCTCCAAGGTCGACAACGGTATGGCCGATTCTCGAAAGGTGCAAAGCTACTTCTTGTTTCAGAGCGAAACCTGCATGGTCGGAGCCTACGGCGATCTTCACTGGTTTCCCCTTTTCGGCAATTTCATCCTTGAGCACGAAGACCTTTGCTTGGATCCGCCTCACCATCTCGCCGCCCGCCGGACTGCACAGCTCATGCTCTGATCTCAAGGAATGTAGGTTGAAAACGTGTAGTCCTGTTCCTTTTGCGGTGTGTGGCAGGCGAAGCACGCGGTGACAGCGTGAGCGGCGTCAGGGACGAGCGGCTTCGACGGGTCACCGCCTCCCCACACCTGGAATCCCCAACCGCCAGTCGTAGGATACTTCTTCGCATCCTTTACCATCACTGCGATCGCCTTTTTGTTGCCTTCGACGTAAGAACCGTCTTTCACCGAAAATTCGTGAACGTCATCCGCGAAGATGGTTCCGTCGGGATAGGGGAGCGGACCGGCGCTCTTGAGCGTCGGCAATCCCTTGGTATTCACGTGGATCAGATGCATGCCACCGAGTTGCCCAAAAATCGGGCTGTCTTTGGTCACGATCATGGAATTCACCTCGAACCAATCCCTCAACCCGGCGGGAAATGGAACGTTGTAGTCGGTTGTCTGCGCGGAAACAACGCCCATCAACAGCAGTGTTCCAACGACGCTGAGAATACGTGCATGCTTGTGCTGCATCGGTGCACCTCGGGAGCAAGATTATGAAACGACAGACACTCTTAACTTTCAGTTTTCAAGAGGCCGGTACACCGCCACAAGCCAATGTACCGGCCGAAGTCGATCACGCCGCTTTTTCTTGTGCGTTCTGTTTGATGAACGCGAGCAGATCGGCATTGATGGTGTCCGCTTGGGTGGTGGGCATTCCGTGCGGGAACCCGGGATACACCTTAAGCGTCGCACCCTTCACAAGCTTTGCAGACTGCAAGGCGGCCGCACCGATGGGCACGATTTGATCATCGTCGCCATGAAGAATGAGAGTGGGCACGTCAAATTTCTTTAGATCCTCAGTGAAGTCGGTCTCGGAGAAGGCCTTGATGCAGTCGTAGCCCGCCTTCACTCCGCCCATCATGCCCTGGAGCCACCACTTATCCCGGATGCCTTCCGATATCTTCGCCCCGGGCCGGTTGTACCCGTAGAAGGGCAGCGTGATGTCCCGGTAAAATTGCGGGCGATTCACCGTGTATGCGGCGCGCAACCCGTCGAAGACCTCGATGGGCGCACCCGCAGGATTTTTCTCGGTCTTTACCATAAGAGGCGGCACTGCGCTGATCAGAACAGCCGCGGCGACACGCTTTGATCCATGACGGCCGATGTAACGAGCGACTTCTCCGCCGCCGGTGGAGTGGCCAACATGGATCGCGTTCTTCAAGTCGAGCTTTTCGGTGAGGGCCGCGAGGTCATCGGCGTAGGTGTCCATGTCGTTACCGTCCCAGGTTTGGGTAGAACGACCGTGTCCGCGCCTGTCAGCCGCGATGACACGATAGCCCTGCTGCCCGAAGAACAACATCTGGCCGTCCCAGTCGTCCGCGGTGAGCGGCCAGCCGTGGCTGAATACAATGGGCTGGCCCTTTCCCCAATCTTTGTAGTAAATCTGCGTTCCGTCTTTTATGGTGATTGTTGGCATAAGGATCTCCTTGTTTGAAATTTAATGATTTTCGTTTTTCTTCACTGCATGCGAAAGCTTTTGGCGAAGTTTCTCATTCTCGTGTTGCAGTTCACGCATCCTGTTTTCTGCCGGAGCGAGCGCCTCTCGAATCTCTTCCTCCGTATAGCGAGGAACGATGTACTGCTGGCAGTTCCAGTCGAAGGCCTCGATTCGGATGACATAAACTCTTTCGATCACCGCCTTGTAGTCCGGGTCGCGCACTTTCTCAATCCACTCGCCTGCTTTTTCTCCTTCGAAAATCTCGGCCCGGCCTAGAATCTTGAGCCGGAGTTGCCTGGGATAGTCCACCAGAATCAGAGCCACCCGGTTGTCGGTCGCCAAGTTGCCGGTACTGATGTACTGCTTGTTCCCTCGAAAGTCGGCGAACGCCAGGGTCCGGTCGTCGATCACCTTCAGAAAACCCTTCGGGCCGCCTCGGTGTTGAACGTAAGGCCAACCCGTCGAGCCCAGAGTCGCCATATAGAAGGTGTCGCGTTCACCGATAAACTCCGACTCCTCGGGGCCCAGTCGGGCGAGCGAAGACCCTGATCCCTCAAGCCGCGCGTATTGCCGACGGCTCCCGTAACGCTCTTGCAAAGCCTTAACGGCCGGCGTGAATACCAACGATCCAAAGCTGGGCGCCATAGCTCAACGCTCCGGTAATGAGAGCTTCACTCAGGCCGCGCGCTTCGACGGATCGAGTGAACCCTCGCGCTGCGTGTTTGAGCTTTCAAGGGCAAAACGCGCAATTTGGTCCTTGCGCAGAAAAGCAACGCCAGGCTGCTTCTGTGCATAGACAATGAACTCCTCCAGGGCTTTGGTACGGGCAGGACGGCCAGTTATGCGGTCGTGCGCACTGACCGACATCATGCGGCGACGTGTCGCAGCCTCGGCATATAACTGATCGAACTCGTATTTCAGTTCGCTGGCAAATTGCGCCGCCGTCCAGTGACGCGCTTCGTAGTTCACGATATCATTCATGTGGATTGTGTAGGGCACCACTGCAAAAGGCTTATTGCGAACCGGAACCAGAAATGGTTCGTCCCGGCTGATATCGTCGATGTGATAAATAAACCCCAGGTCCTGCAATATCTCAAGCGTGCGAAGCGTACCGCGCAACCAGAAGGCGTTGAAGCCCAAGGGGCGAGTGCCGGTCTCCGTTTCAATCGTCCTGATGCTCGCTTCGTAAGAGGCGCGTTCCTCCGCTTCTGTCATCGCGTACTGCGGCGTCCACGTCTGCCCATGACCGGCGGCTTCATGCCCGCGCTCGACGATCTCTCTCGCTAGTTGCGGATTTCTCTCTACCGCCGCCCCGACCATGTGGGAGGTCATCTTTACTCCAACTCGGTCAAACATGTCCAGCATCCGCGGGATGCCTTCCTTGAATCCGTAGTCGTACCACTTTGTGACAGGCAGATCCGGGTATTTGGCGTCAATGACGGGGAACGGGCTCTCGGCGCCCCGCTCAGGCTGCGCGCCTGCTTCAAACTGCATCGATACAGAAACCACGAGCCGTGCTTCATTGGGCCAAAACTTGCCTAAGTTAATCACTTCAATCTCCTTGGATTGAACTTGTCTTGACTGGGAGGTCCCGGTAGTGATGGTCGTAACCGCTGCCGCAGCCAGGATGCTCTGCTGCATGAACGCTCGGCGATCCATAAACTGCTCCTACTTCTTTAAGGAAACGACTCCTAGTTGTTCTAAAAGAGCTAAGTTGTCTTCGAGATGCCAATCCTCAACAATCCTTCCCCCTCGAATTCGCAGTATGTCGATGGCGAAGAACTTCACGGGCCTGCCCGTTGCGGCGTGCCCCATGAACTCTCCTTTGTCGGTACCGGTGAAGGTAAGGCGCGCCGTTGCTTTATCGCCGATCAACAGCAGGTCTTCGATCCTGCAGCGGAGGTCGGGTACAGCGCTTCGAAAAGCCTGTGAAGCGAAGAGCAATCCCGCCCGACCCTGAGGTCGGCCCTCCGGCAGCGTGTTGTCCCGAAAATCATTCTCGACTGCGGCGGAAAGGTACTCCGAATTCCCGGTGTCCCAGAATGCATAGAACAAACGCACGGCTCTAATCATTTGCGCGGCGTCTGTCTCTGAAAGTGACCGATCCAACGTCATCGACTCCGGTTGGGGGAGCGAGCCTTGTAATTGAGTCGGCATTTCAGTAGACACCATTGCCAGAAGGCAGCACATTATTGACCACGGCCACATGGGACTCGGTTTCATCGGTTCCTCTCCAGAACTTTGCGCCGGCAATCGTGAGCTCATGCTGCCTTGCGTTGTTGTTTCGCGAAAAAGTCCTCGATGTTGGGGGACATATGTTCTTGCTTGGGCTTCGGGCCGGTCCAGCGCCGGCCCGAAGCGTACCCGGCCTTCTACGCCGCTTTGGATTGCCGCTTGAGGAAGAAGGATTCGATGTGACTTGCCACTTCTTCCCCGTGCGTTTCGAGCGCAAAGTGGCCTGTATCTAGCATGTGGATCTCGATGTCCTTCAAATCGCGAGCGTAGGGAGTCGCTCCCTCCGGCGGAAAGACGAAATCGTTCTTGCCCCAGACGACCAACGTGGGCGGTTGATACTTACGGAAGAAAGCCTGGAACTTCGGGTACAGCGCGAGATTCGTACCGTAGTCCAACATCAAATCCGCCTGGATCTCCCCGTTTCCCGGACGATCAAGCAGAAACTGATCGAGAGTCCACGCGTTCGGATCGACCAGCGTCTTGTCCTGCACGCCGTTCTCATATTGCCAGCGCGTCTTCGCCGCATCGACCATATAGAAGATCTGTTCGCGATTCTCTGGCGTGGCCCAATACTTCTTGATCGGGTCCCAGAATTCACGCAACCCCTCCGCGTAGGCGTTTCCGTTCTGCACAATGAGTCCGGTGACACGCTCCGGATGCAACAGAGCGAGGCGATAACCAACCGGGGCCCCGTAGTCGAAGGTGTAAATCGTGTACTTGCTAATGCCGAGTTGTCCGAGCAACTGGTCGACGATGGCGGCAAAGTTGTCGAACGTGTACGAGAACTTCGAACGATCGGGCATACTACTCTGCCCATAACCGGGGTAGTCGGGAGCAATGAGTCGGAACGAGCCGGCCAACCGCGGAATGAGATTGCGGAACTGGCTGGATGAAGTGGGAAAGCCGTGGAGAAGCAGGATCACAGGAGCATCTTTTGCGCCCGCCTCCCGATAGAAAATATCGAGACCATTGATACGCGCCGTCTTGTAATGTACGACGCACTTGTCTGCTGAACTGCTGCTGCTTGTCATCTTTGTTTCCTCCATAGGTTTGTAAAGCTTGCCAAAGTTGAAAAATGCCGGCCCGCGCATCGAAGGCTCATGCCGACGCGCTCACGTCACCTCAAATCAGGAGATTTGGGGCCGGGTAAGGTGAACTTCACCGTCTCGCTGGTGATTACTCTGTGCGTGGGATCAGCCAGTTCGATCAAGACCTTATGTGGGCCAGGTTTCAGACCCACCACGATCAACGTTTCGCCGCTGGCATCGACGAAGTGCCAGCCCACGTCGTCGACGGTGACGTGAACGTGGCCGATGCGCGGCGACACTTCGAGAGCGCCTTTGCCAAACACTGGAACCACGCGCAAGTTCTCCGTTCTGTACTGAATAAAGACGAGGCCTCGCGACAGCGGTTCGGGGAGCGGCGGATCGACAATGAGCTTGGGAGGTGCTTCGTTCTCGATCGCGATTAGCGGCGATGGACCACGCACGTCCCTCGCACTCTGTGTTACCGCGGCGGACGCGCATAGCACCATCGAGGCTGCAACCAAGGTGACAAGTGCATGACTCATAACTGTCCTCTGATTTGGTTTCTTGCGCGACTCCTGGAACAGATTCACGAAGATTCACAGAACGATTTCCATATGGCACTTCTCCTGCCAAAGCTCACAACGCGATAGACCGTTCTGAACAAGTGGTGAAACAGCCCGCATTCTCTGCTCGAATCTCGGCCCTTCCACATGCCAGTGTGCGGGGTGTTCTCCCTTCGAAACTTTCCGGCGACGCATCCACGACTCCTGCACAGTCACGTGTCATCCTCATGACACTTTCCCGCCGAACAAACAATCTCAAAAGTCACGGAACGTGTGCTGAATCCTGCGAATTTCCGAAAACAGAGGTCCGACGTTCTTTTGGCAGCGCTCATGCATATCCACTAAGCAAGGAGCGGCCAATGATCACCCAAGCGCATACCGACATCTCACGACGTAAGTTTCTGGTTGCAGGAGGATTTGCGATTGCTGCGGCTTACTTTGTTCCGAGGAGTCTCTTCGCCCAGCAGGGAGACGAACTCGTTCCAGGGGCGATGAGAGCATCCGCGACCGCTAAGATCACAGTCCAAAGCCTTCGCCGCAACATCAGCGTTCTTTTGGGACCCGGTGGAAACATCGCTGTGCTTCCCGGTCCCGACGGTAAGCTGATTGTGGATGCAGAAATAGTCACCGCGCGTCCGAATGTCTCCGCAGCTCTAGCGAGCATCAACGCGGACCCCATCAAGCAGTTGATCAATACGCATTGGCACTTCGATCACACCGGCGGCAACGAGTGGCTGCACGAAGCCGGAGCCAGCATCTTGGCGCAAGAGAACACGCGCAAACATCTCTTGGTAGACACGCGGGTTGAAGGGTGGCACCACACTTTCCCAGCCGCGCCTGCGGGTGCGATTCCATCGACTGTCTTCGGGGAGGACTACACTCTGCGTGCCAACAACACCACTCTCGTTCTCAAGCACTATCCGCCTGCCCACACGGATTCCGACATATCCGTGCACTTTGAAGAGGCCAACATTCTCCATGTCGGCGACACCTTTTGGAACCGTGATTACCCATTCATTGACTACTCGACCGGAGGCAGTATCGACGGCCAGATACGCGCGGCAGAAGCAAACCTGGCTAAGGTCGACGAGAAGACAATCGTCATTGGGGGGCACGGGGCCGTTGGCGGGAAGGCTGACCTGGTCCTGTTCCGCGACGTGTTGGTCGAGCTGCGAGACAAGGTCGCAACCCTGAAAAAGCAGGGCATGACCCTTGCGGAGGTTGTCGCCGCCAAACCCGGCGCTCGCTATGACGCCGAATGGGGCAGGTCATTTATGACGCCCAGCGCGTTTCTTGAGCTGGTGTACCAGGGAGTCTAATAAATCAAATCTTTTGGAGGGGACAATTGATCAAAATACTCGCCGGATTGATCTTGGGTTTACTCATCGGCTCGGCCTGCAGGTGGTTTGATATTCCGCTGCCGGGTCCGCCGAAACTTGTTGGGGCGCTTTTAATTGTTTCTATCACCGTCGGATACCTGACGACCGATAAACTGATCGCCGCTAAGTTTTCATCGAAAGCTCCCTCGGTGACGAGGGAGATGTGCGGCGGGCCAACCGGCGATGTGATTTCCCGTCGTGCTTCCTGAGACGATGACATTCGGCAGAGTTCGATGACAAAGTGGGAGTGAGATATGACAAGGAGCTGGTATGGCGTCGTAGTTCTGCTGATTCTGGTCTGTTCAATCGCATCGCCGGCTCGGCAGGGTGTTCCTTCCTCTAAGAAAGACCAGACCGAGGGAACGGCCGGGCTAGAGATGGAACAAGCGATGGAAAAGATGCACACCGGGATAGCGTCCATCAAGCCAACCGGAGACAATGACGCCGATTTTGTCAGGTTCATGCTTCCGCACCATCAGGCAGCGCTGGATATGGCGAAGGCCGAGTTGACTCATGGCAAAGATCCCCAAATGCGCAGGCTGGCGCAGGAGATCGTTACTGATCAGCAATCTGAGATCGAACTGATGCAGCTCTGGCTGAAGCGGCACGAGTCTAGTTCGCAGAAGTAAGGCAGGGGCGGTTCTAGTCGACAGTAGGGAGATAAACGTGAGAATCATTCGTTGGTTGTCGATTTTGTGTTTCGTATCGCTTGGATTTGCACAACAAGCACCCTGGGGACGAGCCGACATCCCCGTTTCCGCACATGACCGGGTCTACGCGGCGGACCAAACGTCGAATACCGTTTCTGTTATTGATCCCTCCAGCAATACGCTTCTCGGTGTGATTAGGCTCGGCGATCCGGTGCCTGGCGCTTTGAGTCCTCTCTACAGAGGCGAGTTGCTGGTGCACGGACTCGGATACTCGCCCGATTCGAAGACACTTGCGGTCGTCTCAGTCGGCTCGAATTCTGTCACGCTGATTGACACCGCGACCAATGCGATCAAAGGCAAGATCTACGTAGGACGTTCGCCCCACGAACCATTTTTTACGCCCGACGGCCGTGAACTGTGGGTAACGGTGCGCGGCGAGAGCTACGTCTCTGTGATCGACCCTGGACAGGTGAAAGAGGTCCGCCGCATCGAACTGGCCAACGGTCCAGGCATGACTATGTTCGGCCCGGATGGCAAATACGCTTTCGTCTGTTCGAGCTTCACCCCAGAGCTTGCCGTAATCGATGTGGCATCGCATCAGGTGATCAAGCGCCTTCCGCAGGTAAGTCCATTTTGCCCGAACATTTCCGTGAGCCCGGAGAACGACGAAATATGGATCACCCTTAAAGATGTGGGGAAGGTACAGGTATTCAGCGCCCAACCACCGTTTGAGCAAAAGACTGTCTTGGAGACGGGGCCGATCACGAACCACGTGAACTTCGTGAATAACCGAAACGGCAAATTCGCCTATATCACTATCGGCGGCGCGAACCAAGTGAAAGCGTTTCGCCGTGGCGCGAAGCCGGAACTGGTCGCCACCATACCGGTCGGAAATCTTCCGCACGGTATCTGGCCGTCGGCGGATGGTTCCCGAGTGTATGTCGCGCTCGAGAACGGCGAACACGCCATGGCGATTGACACCCTCACCAATAAAGTCATCGCCGAAATCCCGATCGGGCAGACAACGCAGGCCTTGGTGTACGTTCCGGGCGCCGTTCCAAATGGTGCCGGCACGGACAACCTTGTGCCCCTTGGGCAGGCCGGCAATACAGCGCTCTTGCACTTGGAAGCATGCGGAATTGCCCTACCCAACGCGCAAGCGTCGGTGGCAGTGAACTCGCTCGGCCTTCTGGATCTCGTACAAATCGCAGCGGAAGGACTCGCTCCAAAATCGCAATATCAGGTCTACCTCGCGGAGTCTAACCACGCCCCGAGTGGGAAACTGGAAGCTCTGGCTATCCTGAAGACGAATCCCGATGGAGCGGGAATCGTCCAGGCCGTCGGTCCCCTGAAAACACTCGTTCGTGGTGGCGCTAGTGGCACCGTGGGTCAGTCGGAAAGATACCTTGTTGTAACCGATATGAACGATGCATCGCAGGTTGTACTGCGACAAAGTACCGGGTCCAGCGTTCGTTAACCCGATCCGTTGACAGGAGAAGTCATGACAACCAGACCGCCGCTACCCCCATTTACCCGTGAGACCGCAATCCAAAAGGTACGTCTCGCTGAAGACGGTTGGAATACGCGCGACGCCGAAAAAGTCGCCCTCGCATACTCGCTGGATTCGCGTTGGAGGAATCGCTCAGAGTTTGTGAACGGAAGACAAGACATCATCGCCTTTCTCGCTCGCAAGTGGGTCAAAGAGCTCGACTACCGCCTGATCAAGGAATTGTGGGCATTCACGGATAACCGCATCGCCGTGCGCTTCGCCTACGAGTGGCACGACGATTCGGGAAACTGGTATCGCTCGTATGGCAACGAGAATTGGGAGTTCAACGACGATGGCCTGATGCGGCTAAGGTTCGCATGCATCAACGATCTTCCAATCAAGGAATCGGATCGCAAATATCATTGGCCGCTCGGCCGCCGCCCCGATGATCATCCAGGATTGAGCGACCTTAGTCTTTAAGCGGCCGTTCGTTGTCCCGCAGATACGGGTGGTTCTCGAAGTGCGAAGGTCGGGATAGGCACGACACAAGATCGTTAAACAGAAATGAGGGAAGATGTCGCAGAGACTTGCAGGAAAAGTTGCCGTGATTACCGGGGGAAGCAGTGGGATCGGGCTGGCGACGGCAAAGCGGTTCGTCGATGAAGGCGCGTACGTTTTCGTCACTGGACGCCGGAAAAACGAACTCGACGCCGCGGTGAAAGAGATCGGGCGTGGTGTGACGGGTGTTCAAGGCGATGTCTCAAAGCTGGCAGACATCGACACACTGTACGCGGTGGTCCAAGAGCAGAAAGGCAAACTCGATATTGTTTTTGCCAACGCCGGCACCGGCGAGTTCGCTCCGCTTGGCCAAATTACTGAGGAGCACTTTGACAAACAGTTCGACGTGAATGTAAAGGGGCTATTGTTCACGGTGCAGGAGGCGTTGCCGTTGCTGCAACCGGGCGGAGCGATCGTACTGAATGCATCGATTGTTGCGACCAAAGGGAATCAGGCGTTCAGTGTCTACAGCGCGACCAAAGCCGCGGTGCGCTCATTTGCTCGCACCTGGTGCGTCGACTTAAAAGACCGCAAGATACGAGTGAATGCAATTAGCCCAGGGGTTGTGCCAACTCCGGGCTACAACACCTCGCTGGGAATGACGCAGGAGCAAGTCGACCAGTTTGTGCAAAGCTCGATCAGCGGCATACCTCTGGGTCGCCCCGGCACCACTGACGAAATCGCGAAAGCCGTTTTGTTTTTGGCTTCTGATGACAGCAGTTATGTGAACGGTATCGAGTTATTTGTTGATGGTGGTCTGGCTCAGATTTAAGGACACGTGTCAAATGAAAGATCGAATTCCATGAAGCGAGTCTCTGAAAACATTCCGGGATATTCGTACGGAGCGGCCGACGTAGCAATGTCGCCCGTCTCGACAAGGGACTTGGAGGAGTTGAAAACCAGCGCGGGATTCGCGGAGGAAGATCAGCGCTATCTGCAGCTCGCCGGCGAAGTGCTTACGGGCCAGACGAAGCAGATCGTCGATCATTGGCGCAGTTGCATCATCGCCAGCATTCCGAACCTCGCCCGACACTCTCGTTCTCCCGAGGGGGCCCCAATCCCCGAGTATCTGACGAAAAGTAATCTGCGTTTTGAGCAATGGATTCTGGACACGTGCCTGCGACCTTACGATCAGGACTGGATCAACTATCAGCAGGAGATTGCGCGGCGACACACGAGTGCAAAAAAGAACCAGGTTGATGGGGTTCAATCAACCCCGTTTGTGCCCCTCCGCGACGTTATGACCTTTGTCGCGGTCATGAATGAGACCATCAAACCGTATCTGGCGACGGGAGGAAACTCCGTCGAAGAGGTGGAAAAAATGCATCTGGCATGGTGCAAGTCAATTCAGATGCAGCTTGCACTTTGGATCGGCCCGTACGGAGACACGAGACGGCCACCAACCGAGTGGTGACTCCTCCTTAGATTGAATCTGCCATTGTTTTGTGTCTGCGGTTGGATTGGTTTGCAGTCCAGGAACAGGAGGGGCTATCTGTGACGGTCGCTTCGGGACAGGGGATTATCAGTGCGCCCCGCAATTATTCAGTGGACCAGACTGTGGAAATGCTCAAGGGAATTCTGAAGGCAAAAGGAGTCATCCTGTTTGCCCTAATCGACCATAGCGGCGAAGCGGAAAAAGCGGGGATGAAAATGCCTCCCACCAAGCTGCTGGTCTTTGGGAGCCCCAAAGCCGGCACATCCCTGATGCTGGCTGTCCCGAGCATAGCCATCGATCTTCCTCTTAAGATTCTGATCTGGGAAGACATTCAGGGCAAGGTCTGGCTCTCTTACAACAGCCCGGCCTATCTGCAGGGACGGTACAGCTTGCCACCAGAACTCATGCAGACCATCGCTGGAGTCGAGACATTGGCGGCGAAGGTCGCGGAATAAGAACGGACTGGAACAGCCAACTGGAGTTTAGGCATCGCTCGTCGTTCGCAAACAATCTACGAGTCAGAAGGAGAAGAACCATGGGTAAAAAGCAGACCGAGGCTAAAACTGCCGACCACATCAACGCCCAACCCCGCTTTCATCAGCGTGCGCGAGAGATTCAACCGTACGGAACTGTGAACCATGCTCTGCCGCTCGAACTCGAAGAGCCAGTGCGCCTGGAAATGACCGAACAGTTGAATCAACTCCTCGCGGATACGATGACACTTCGCGATCTATACAAGAAGTCTCATTGGCAGGTCGCCGGCGCGACCTTTTATCAACTCCATCTGTTATTCGACAAACACTATGACGAACAAGTTGAACTCGTCGACTCCATCGCTGAAAGAATTCAGCTGCTTGGGAGCGTCAGTTTGGCCATGGCCGCAGATGTGGCAGAAACCACGCAGATCGAGCGCCCCCCTCGCGGTCGCGAGGAAGTTCCGGTCCAGTTGTCACGACTGCTCGATGCTCACCAAATTATCATTGGCGAAGCTCGAAAGCTGGCGCGCCGGGCGTCTGCCATTGGGGATGACGGTACAAACGATATCGTTGTCAGCGAGGTGCTGCGCAGAAATGAACTTCAGGTATGGTTTTTGAGTGAGCACTTGGTTGACGCACCGTTGGTGAAGGCGAAAGAGCCCTCGGCGAGCGTTGGCGCCGCCTAGCTTCTTTGTTTTGATGTGTCCGTACGGGAAAGAAAGATATGTAGAAGGTAAGCGTCAGGCCAACCACATTCTAGTCGTGGCAGAATTTCTGTGGTGAAGTAAGCAGCATGAGCGACGAACAAGTTGTGGCGCAGAAGATACGGCGCACGACTTCTGAGATTAAGCAGATCGTGAGCGAGTTTCAAAGCAGTGGCATGAGCCGGAGCCAGTTTTGCCGAATGCGGGGTCTGACGTTCGGTGTGCTGAATCGCTACTTGAAGCGGATGCGGGCAGCGGTTGATGGCAATGCGAGCGGCGATCGCCTGGTGGCCGTCGAATGGGGCAGCAAGAAGCCGAGCGTGGAACGCGCCAGTGGATGCGGCTTGTCGGTCGTGCTGAGGAGCGGGCGAGAGATTACAGTGAACACGGGCTTTGATGCGACCACGCTGCAGCGTCTGGTGGAAGTTTTGGAGACGATGTAGCGTGTTTGGTTTCGGTCCAGCGACGCGGATTTATTTAGCAGTGGGGGCGACCGATATGAGAAAGAGCTTCGAAGGCTTGTACGGTCTGGTGCGCGACCGGTTGCAATGCGAGCCTCTCAGTGGCCATGTATTTTTGTTTTGTAATGGGCAGAGAAATCGGCTGAAGCTGATTGTGTGGGATGGCAGCGGACTTTGGGTGTGCGCGAAGAAATTATCGAAGGGACGTTTTCGCTGGCCTTCGCCGCCAGCCGGAGTAATCAAGGTGGTGTTGAGCCATGAAGAACTGGCGATGCTACTCGGCGGGATTGATTTAAATCAGACGCGAGCCCGGGCGTGGTATCGAAGCAAGATGGACAACAACGGAGTTGGTTCCAACCGCATAAATGCTGCAGGAAATGATTGTATTCCACAACCCGCCTCTGTTAGTAAATAGCTCATCGTGAGTGCAGCTTCCAATCCTTTCGTCACGCGACCCGCAACGCTTTCCGACGCCGAGAAGATCATCGAGCAACTGCAGCAGAAGCTGCAGTTCACGGAGCTAAGAGTTCTGGTTTTGGAGGAGCGGTTACGACTCCGACGCATCGAGAAATATGGAGCAGGCAGCGAGAAGTTGTCGAACCTGCAGTTGGAGATGTTGGAGCAGGAACCCGGGGTCAGTGGAGCGGAAGTGCAGGCGGAGAGCGAACGGCCGACGATCGAAGGCGATGCTATCGAGGTCGCGGGATATCAACGGAAGCGGAGTTCGCATCCTGGCCGTCAGTCGTTGCCAGCGGAGTTGCCGCGAGTGGAACGAGTGATCGCCAGTCCCGAAAGACAGCAGACATGTGGGCAATGCGGCGAAGCGACCAAGGTGATCGGGTACGAAGAGAGCGAACAGTTAGCGGTAGAACCGGCGAAGTATTTTGTGCTGGTGACAAAGCGTGAAAAGCGCACCTGTTCGTGTTGTAAGCGCGCCGGGGTCGTAACCGCGCCGGTGCCGGAACGGATCATCGACAAGAGCCTGGTGAGTGACCAGGTGATAATCGATACACTGATCCGAAAATATTGTGATCACCTCCCATTATTCCGGCAGAGTGTGATTCTGAAGCGGGATGCTGGAGTAGAGATTAGCCGCGCGACCATGGATGGTTGGGTGATGCAGGTGGGAGAGATGCTGAAGCCTCTGGTCGAGGTAATGGGGCGGGAGCTGGTGCAAGGAAATTACCTGCAAGCCGACGAGACGCCGGTCGATGTACAGATGCACGATGGTCGAGGGCAGAATCACCAGGCGTATTTATGGCAATACGGCCGACCGGGAGGAGCGACGGTTTTCGACTTCCGGATGGGAAGAGAACGGGCGGGGCCGCAATATTTTCTGAGGGACTTTCAGGGCATTCTGCAGACCGACGCTTACCAAGCCTACGACAAGGTGGGGGGATCGGGCATGGTACAGGCTGGGTGCTGGACGCACGCACGGCGCGGTTTTGCGAATCTCGTGAAGCTGAATCCGGGCGATCCGGTGGCCAGCCCGATCGTGGCGTGGATCAATCAGTTGTTTGCCGTGGATGGGGAAGCGCGCGAGCGCGGGCTGAGCCTGCAGGAGCGTCACCAATTACGGCAGCAGAAAGCTCCCGCACTGTTAGAGAAGATCAAAACGGCGATCGAGGCGGCGCAAGCTGGAGCTTTGCCCGGCGGGCTGCTGGCAAAGTCCTGCCACTATACCCTGGGACAATGGACGAAACTCATCCGTTTTCTGCAGTACCCGGAGTTAGAGCTGAGCAATAACTTGGCGGAGAACTCGATGCGACCCATCACATTGGGTCGCAAGAACTGGATCCACATAGGAAGTCAACAAGCAGGATCGAAAGTGGCTGCCATACTTTCAGTCATCGAAACCTGCCGGCGGCTGAAGATCTCGCCGCGGGACTATCTGTCGGCTGTACTACCCGGCTTAGCCGATGCACCCATGCGACGCCTGCCTACCCTCACCCCAACTGCCTGGGCCGCTCAGCATCAGTAATCAGCAAAATCGCGCACGTCCGTCAACCCTGTGTTTGCTCAGACGCATACTTGATTGCTCTGACACTTACTTTCTAGAATCGCCCAGCCGGGTCTGGTCAGTAGAAGATCTGGGGACTTTAAGGGTACAGTAAGAAGTGACGTGCCGTGTCTTCTGATATCACAACGTGTCCGCCGACACCATTTAATATCAGATAGTTACATATCGTTTTGCCCCTGGCGATCGCTGGCCATCCACGAAGTTAGTAGGATTTCCTCGGTATACCTGCGGTGAATTCGGGACGGTCTTGCCTTTGCGTTTGACCTTCACAGATTTCACGAAAAGAGATTCCCTTGCGGCGAAAAAAACAGTCCCTAGTCTTCTAATAAAGCGGGCGATTCCATTAAACAAAATCTGCATTTCCGCTAATGCACGCTCAGCACTACCAGCGACTCCGCAGGCAGCGTGGCTTGCACTTTGCCGCTTACAATTTTCGCTGTAATATTCCCAAACACTGTCTGCAACTGGTACGCACTTTCCAGCGGCGTCTTATCGATCGGGATATTGAGTTCGAGGGCCTTTGAACCATTGTTATACACAACCAAAAGCTTTTCGTCCGACGTTTCGCGCAGGAACGCGTAAAAGTCATCGCCCCATCCGATGTGCCACTGCTTGCCGGTCCGCAGAGCCGGATGGGCGTGGCGCAATGCCAGCAGCGATTGCACGTGAGAGAAAACGTCTTGCTGTTGGGGAGTGCGTCCAGTAGCCTTAAATGCATCCTGCGGATCGCCGGGAAATCCTCCCGGAAAGTCGCGCCGGTTGTCGGGATCGTCACCGCCGGCCATGCCGATTTCGTCGCCAGAATAAATCTGCGGAATCCCGCGCAACGTCAACAGCAAGGAAAATGCCGCCTTCAGTTTGGCCGGACTGCTGCCCTCTACGCTCACAAAGCGGGAGTGATCGTGATTGCCAATAAACGTGACCAGCGTCTCCGGATGCGGATACAGTTCATCGTGCTGCAGCACATCAATCAACTTCTGGATCGGCGCGCCCTTGATGACCACCTCGCGCAAGGCAGTCTCCAGCGGAAAATCAAACACCGTCGCCAGGCCCGAGTCAATTCCGTCGAACTGCTTCCGTCCCCCCTCAAAAAACGAGGTAATGGTCGAGTCCGAGTCCGCCACCTCACCCACATCATTAATCTGCGGATACACCTGATGCAGCCGCTCGTGCCATCCACTCCAGAACTGCCGTGTCGAATATGGAAAGGTGTCCAGTCGAAAGCCATCCAGTTGCGCCATCTCCGTCCACCACATCGAATTCTGCGCCAGATAAATGGCCAACTTCGGATCATCCGGGTTCAAATCCGGTAGCTTGTTGACAAACCAGCCATCGAGGGTGTTGATATATTCGCGCGCCGAGGCATGGGGATCGACCAAGCCCGAGAAGCTGTACGAAGGTTCGAGATGGTGCGCCGGCGTGCCGTGAATCCAGGTCGGCGTCGGCGGATCATTCGCCCAGGGATGATGCGGGCCGATGTGGTTGACCACATAATCGAGTAGCACTTTCATCCCCATCCGATGAGCTTCGGCCACCAACGCCTGATACTCCGCCATCGATCCCATGTGCTCGTCGAGCGCGTAAAAGTCGACGACGTGATAGCCGTGATAATCGGTGTCTGTGTTCTTCCACACTGGGGTCAGCCATAGTGTAGTAACACCGAGGTCATGGAGATATCCCAAATGCTCGCGAATGCCGCGCAAATCGCCGCCGTGATAAGCCTTGGGATCGCTTCGGTCGTAAATCCCGGTCGATCCCGGACGCTTGTCAATCGCCGGATCGCCGTCGGCAAAACGGTCGGGCATAATCAGGTAGATGACATCGTCCCGCGAGAAGCCTTCAAAGCGTCCGCGTGAGTCGGCGCGCTCCGCGATCGGCAACTGCACAGTCGTCGCTCCCGACGCAGTCTTCAGGCCAAGCCCGACGCTCCCTGCCTTCTGCCCAGAGCCGAGCCGCAAATGAATAAAAAGATAATGTCCATTCGCCGAAGCCTCCTCGCCCAGCACAACGACGCGTGGCTCCGAACTTTCCACCGAAGCGCCACTCAGGTTTTCGCCGGTGAGCAGCAGGGTCACCTCGGGGGTGTAATTCACCCACCAGTTCGGCGGCTCGATCTTCTGCACCACCAGCTTGCGAACTACGAGTGACTGCGCTCCCGGCAAGCCGCACAGCGCCAGCAGACAGACAACGATTCCCGCAAACACGCGCTCAGCTAGATTGATTTTCATGGTGGCAGGAAAACGGGGGAGAGCAGCTTACACACTCTCCCCTTCGAGCGCTATTAAAAGGTGACGCGGAGCCCGGCTTGGATTTCGCGCTCGCTCGCATAGCGCAGGCTCGTGACCGTTCCGAAGGCGCCTCCATCGTTGATGTCGCCCTCGGGCTGGTCGAACTGAGGAGTATTAAACAAATTGAAGAAGTCGCCGCTAAGCGCCACTCGCACCCGCTCCGTGACCGCGAAGTTTTTGCTGATATTGAGATCCATTTCCTTCGTGCCCGCGCCCGTGAATGGGTTCCGCGGCGAATCTCCGGGAGCAATTGGGGTCCCGTTATTTGTCGCCACTTTGACAAACGACGAGGTGTTGAACCACATGTGCGGGCTGTCGAACTGCTGCAACGGCCCAACAACATTAGGTCGTGTACTGGGGCTGTAACAATAGATACAAGTGACATCGAAAGGAAAGCCGCTAGCCAAAGTCAGAATCGGGCTAAACTGCCAGCCTCCCAGGATGCCGTCTTCAACTGCGTTCCAATTCTGGCCGAAGGTGCGTCCCTTGCCAAACGGCAGCTCATAAATCGCGTTAAAGACAAAGCGGTTGCGCACGTCGAGATTGGAGTTCGCGCGCTCCTTCGTCTGCCAGTCAAACGGGTCGACCACGTTGCCGCCATAGCGGAAGTCGCTGTCGAAGCCCGCCTGTGTGTCATCGATGGCATGCGACCAGGTATAAGCCGCAGTGAATTGAATCCCTTTCGTAAGATGGCGCTCGATCATAGCGTGCAAACCGTGATAGATCGAATCGCCGCTAGTGTCGTCCACCGGCACCGTGCCCAGCCCTGGGAAAGGTTGAATTCCCGTGAAATACGCTGGCCGATTGACATCGTAAAAAGTGGATAGATGCGTCCCCTTCGTTCCCACATAAGCCAGCGTTATGCCTGTTCTGGCGTCGATCTGATGCTGGAATTGCAGATTCCACTCCTGCACATTTGAGTTCTTGTCATGCGGTAGCCAGCCCGTCAAGCTGACGTTCTGCGGATGCACCAGGCTAACCGGCAGCGTCGCCTTGCTTGGGAAGCCCGTCGCCGTGATCGTGCTGACAACCGGCGCCCCGTTGGGACCCATCATAGCCAGTCCGCCCAAAGTCAGGAAGGTGCCGCTTCCAGGAGTAAAGTAACCGTCATTCGTGAGGGCATTGCTATAGGAATACGACGCGCTGCCGCCAAACGGCGCATTCTGCGATAATTGCTTGTCGATCCCCTCGCGGTCGATGAAGTAAAAGATCCCGTACCCGCCCCGCAGCGAAGTCTTCTGATCTCCAAACAAGTCATAGGCAAACCCGATACGCGGCGCAAAATCGTGCTTCGGATTCGTCAACGTGCTGTCGGAGACGCCGTCCTGGCCGGCCAATATGATCGTATCCGTGGCCACATCGAAGTTGGCCATGCGATTGTTAACTTCCGTCGGCCAGGTCAAGAAGTCATAGCGCAGTCCGAGATTCAGGGTCAATCGGTTGTTCACCCGGAAGTCGTCCTGCCCATAAAACCCGTCCTCCCAGCTTCGGGTATGGAACTTCGCGCTCGCCGGGCCGACCTGGTAGTCATTAATCCAGCCAAACAGATAGTCGGACTGCTCGAACCCCGTCGACCACGGCGAACTCGAATTCGCCTGGAAGAATCCTTTGCCCGCGATCGGGTTAAAAAAGTCGACTTGCCGCCAGATCAGGTTGACGCCAAACTTAAAGCTGTGCCTCCCCTTCACCCATGCAACGTTGTCGGCAAGCTGATACGTATCTTCCGGCACGAAGTAGTCGCCATAGTCTCCAGTATAGGAAATCTGGCTGCCGCTGTTACCGATCAGCGCTCCACCGCCGAGCAGAGGGCTAGTGTTCGCGTTCGGAATGCCCAGGTCTGCAGATAGCGGAATTGCTCCGTCCGGTGGCTGGTAGCCAAGGAACGACCGCACGTAGCCAAGACGAAATTCATTGACCACAGTTGTTCCAAAAGTGTGCGTCTCGCCCAGAACAATGCTGCGCGGATGCTGGAACTGGAAGCCCGAACCATAACCCGCTGGCAGAGTTGCCAATTGCGAAGTCGTGATGTCAACATCCTGCCCGTAACTGTAACGGGTGAAGATTTGGTCTGTTGAGCCCAAGATGTAGTCGAGCCGTACATTGAAGTCGTTGTACTTCTGCAGCTGGCTGCGGTACGGCTGGAAGTTGTTTTCCAGGCACGAACCGTCGGTACCCGTCAGCGCGCAGCTGGGGTTGCTTCCCGAAAGGATGTTGGGCAGGGGAAAAGCATTGAGATAATTCTGGCCCGCCGCAATGATTCCCAACCCTGTGTTGAGAAAGTTATTTCCCGACACCGGCACTCGCGCGGCCGTCGTGGTCGCGCCCGGATAGTAAAGCTGGAACGGTACTTGCGAAAAATCGCCGGTTCGCTCCAGCGCGGTCGGCACCGTGATCGGACCATCATTTAGAGGCTGCTTCTGGCGCAGCGCCTGATAATCGCCAAAGATGAACAATTTGTTCTTCAATATCGGTCCGCCGCCGGCAAAGCCAAACTGATTCCTCTGGAATTCCAACTTCGGCGCGTGCGAGAAATAATTTGGATCCGCGTCCGCCGCGCTATTCCTTACTTGCCAGAAGACAGTCCCGTGCCAGTCGTTGGTTCCGGACTTATAGGTAGCGTTCACCACCGCGCCGCCGGCGCGCCCGTACTCTGCCGGAGCGACACTGGTATCAACGCGAAATTCCTGAATCGCATCCGTGTCCACGAAAAATACAATCGTGTTAACCAGCGACTCATTGTTATCGATGCCGTCAAACAGAAAATTGTTCGCCTGCACCCGCACCCCATTGGCCGAGATCGCCGAGCCGCCGCTGGCCGCGTAACGGAACGTCTCCGCCTGGTTGCCCTCGCCGGTCTGCTGATTGCCCGGCTGCCCGCGCGTGACCCCCGGAACCAGCGCCGCCAACTGCGTAAAATTGCGCCCGTTGAGCGGCAGGTCCGTCACCTGCCGCCCCGTCACAATCTCGCCCACACTGGAACTTGAGATGTCGACCACCGGAGCCCCGCTCGTCACCTCGACGGTCTGGCTCGTCGAGCCCGGCTGCAGCTTGAACTCCAGGTTGACAACTTGCTCGGTCCGCAACGTGAGTTGCTGCGTTGTGGTTTCGAAATTGGGAGCTTTCACTTCAACCTTGTAGGGTCCAGGGTTCAAGGAGGGCTGAGCGAACAGTCCATCCCCATTTGTGGTCGCGGTCACCGCCCGGTTGGTGTCAAGGTTCGTTATGGTCACCTCCGCGTTCGTAATTACCGCCCCCTGGGTGTCCGTTACCGTTCCTTGAATGGATCCGGCGCTGGATTGCCCTAGCGCCAAGCCCGAAAGGCAAAGCATGACTAACAAGGCGAACAGGAAAGACTTCATGGTTCCTCCAATTTGGAGACATCGACCTAGATATCGAGAGACGTCGCAGACGGAGCAGACGAACCCCGGCTGTTTCGTCTGCACCTGTCGGTACAAAGCCCCCTCACCCCGACGTTTCACTAGGTTTTTAAACGGTTACTGGGGTAAAATCCCCTTGTTGCAGCAGGATACGACCCGCTGTGACGTGG
>Ga0302326_10004949_pt1 | contig 30617 bp, 18 predicted proteins | sample Palsa_T0_3_FD_202264 | JGI IMG/M metagenome (GOLD analysis project Ga0302326, IMG submission 202264) | Peat permafrost microbial communities from Stordalen Mire near Abisko, Sweden - Palsa_T0_3 | ecosystem: Environmental > Terrestrial > Soil > Palsa > Peat permafrost | place: Sweden: Abisko... | reverse complement strand
AATTGGCTTCCTCTCATTCGGGCATTGGACACCTTCACCGCAGTTAGAAACGCGGTCGGCGGCTGACGCGCTCCTGCAGTCCATTGATCTTGCGGTGGAGGCCGAGCGCTTGGGAATGGACGGCGCCTACTTCCGTGTTCATCATTTCGCGCGACAACTGGCATCACCGTTTCCACTGCTCGCGGCGGTTGGCGCTAAGACGCGAAAGATTGAAATTGGCACCGCAGTGATCGACATGCGGTATGAGAATCCTCATTACATGGCGGAGGACGCTGGGGCCGCGGATCTGATCTCCGGCGGCCGGCTGCAGTTGGGGATCAGCCGTGGTTCCCCCGAGCAGGTCATCGATGGCTGGCGCTATTTTGGCTACAGACTGAATGAAGGCGAGGACGATGCTGCTTTGGGCCGGCGGCATTCCGAGGAGTTTCTCGAGCTGCTACGCGGGAAGGGCTTCGCGCGACCTAATCCGCGTCCGATGTTTCCCAATCCGCCGGGGCTTCTGCGCCTTGAGCCGCACTCCGAAGGATTGCGTGATCGGATCTGGTGGGGGTCCGCTTCCAACGCGACAGCTGCGTGGGCTGCAAAGCTGGGAATGAACCTGCAGACCTCAACTCTCAAATTCGACGAGAGCGGAGAGCCGCTCCACATCCAACAAGCCGCGCAGATTCGCTCCTTCCGCGCAGCCTGGAAGGAGGCTGGCCATACCCGTACTCCGCGCGTCTCTGTCAGCCGTAGTATCTTCGCGTTGATCGACGACCGTGATCGTGCCTATTTCGGACGCGGCGGTCAGGAAGACGACAAGATTGGTTTCCTTGACGAAACGACACGGGCGGTCTTCGGCCGTAGCTACGCTGCTGAACCGGATGATCTGATCGAACAACTTAGGAAAGACGAGGCGATCGCGGAGTCGGACACGCTTTTGCTAACCGTCCCAAACCAACTCGGCGTTGCCTACAATGCGCATGTGATGGAGGCGATTCTGACCACTGTCGCCCCAGCCCTCGGATGGCGATAAACCGCTAAATGAGAACTTCATCGTTGTGCGTTTCCTTCCCGACAGGAACCAAGAACCACCAGCGGCAGAAAAGCTGGAAATGCGCATTGGACTATTGTCGTAAGTTGACTCTCGCCACTAACCGAGCAGCAAGAGGATAACCGCATCCTCATGCACGGCTCCGCATCCGCGCATATAGCCGGGTTTGAGCTCCTCGATCGCGATGTCGATAAAAGTAAGATCAACTGTGACTGATCGTGTGACCGGAATCTCCGGCGGGTCTGGTTTCAAGTGCTGCCAATCAAGTGCCCGCACCGGTTGAGCCCGCAGACGCCGAATATGATCTTCTATCACCCGCGACAGCGCGGGAGTAATGTCCACAAGGTAGCGCGGGAACGGAGACGGCGATGCCGCCGAGTGGAGAGCCTGTTCGATGTCGCACAGCGGCTTGTCGATGTACTTGCAAGTGATACTCAGGCGTCGCTGCTGGACTTCGTTGAGAGCCCCCGGTTCTCGCGCTCTTGGTTCTTTCGCTGCCTCATCGGGTTCGGGCATGACTGCTCCAAGGTTTCTTCAGCTTCGAGCAGTCATCTGCGAAGGCAGATCGTTACTGGTAAACTGCAACGCTAAAATCAGTGGACGATCATCACCGGGCATTGCGAGTACCTCAGAGCGCGCTCCGAGTTCGAGCCAAGCATCCAGCGATGAAGGATCGTATGGCTGCGCTTGCCCATGACAATGAGACTGGGCTGGATCGTGTCCGCCTTGTGGATGATCTGTTCCGCCGGATGGCCCAGGACAACGTCAGTTTCGCGTTCAATGTCCTTTTGCCTGGCGTGTTCGCGCAACGAGACGAAACATTTCTCGTAGCGCTCTTGCCCGTCCTCAAGCACAGCGTACTGCGCCTGCGTGATGATTTGATGATTGAGGCCAAACAGTGCTGAGATGGTCCCGAATGTGAGCCCCGTTGACATCATCAGCGTGTAGTAAGCTCCAGCCTTGCCGTCATACTTGTGAACCTAAAGCGGCCTCAATCGAGTTAATCTCGATCCGACGATGGGGGGGAATCCGCAGGATCTCGTAAAAGCTGTCTGCAATCTCCAGAACGCGCAGCAGTTCGTCAATGATCCCTTACTGAAAGCCGTCCAGACTTACGCGGGGTGTGGTAGTACGCCGTGACTGCCCCTTTGAGGCTCGGAGCCGTAGAAGGCGTTTAGTCGCGAATCCGGACAGAACTCCATCTTCGGGATAACTTCCGGTTAGCCGGTGATTCGGGAGTAATGTGGTGCAAGGTCCGATTTAGATCAGCGTAAGAGTCTCAGCAGGGCTTTCGCTGCGTGGAATGTTTTTCAAGAGAAGCAATCGCCCGATTGATTCCTGTCTGGATGCGTTTTTCGTCAACGTATTTGGAGGGCAACTTTCTTTGAAGCTCAAGGTAAATGGCCAACGCCTCGGGAACCCGTCGTTGCCACATCCTGCATTCGGCCATATATTGCAGCGCCAGAGTCGCCAACTCCCCGTTCGCACTCGCCGCAACACGGGTGGCAGCGTCAAATGCCTCTTCGTACCGCTCAAGAGCCATCAGGCAATTTGATCGCGCTATTAGAATGTCCGTTTCAAACTTCCCGTCGGCGTGTATCGCGTGGGCTGCATCGAACGCACCGAGGGCCTCGGTGCATTTAGCTAACCGCGTTAGAGATTCTCCCCTGTAGAACAAATGTTCATATTTCCAATCCTGGAAATTCTCCCTTTCCATGTACTTGGACTGGAGGTTTGCGTCTATTAGGTCCAGCGCGTCTTGCGCCCTATCCACTTCAATCAACTGTGTCGCTTTGAAGAAGTAGGCGAAAAAGCGACACTCTCACGGATCGGACATCGAATCGAGCTCCCGTATAGCATCGTCAGTGACCTTCTCCAAGCCCAATCGTGTCGAACAAAGGACGACGCCAAGGAGAATCCTCAATCGAGTCAAATCATCTTGAGCGCGGTGCACCATTTCCTGATGCAAGCCGAGCGAAGTGACAAAGTCCCCTTGAGAACTCAGGTCTTCGGCTCTCTCGATTTCAGTTTCTTCAAGCATCGCAAGTCCGTGCGTAGCATAAACCCGAAGGGTAGTCGCGGGCGAGTGGTCGCCAATCCGGACAGAACTGCTTTCCAGGCTCAGGCGCACTGCAATCGCGTCAGGGGGAGTTGCTAGGTAATCCGAAACTCTATCAGGTCCGCAGGCCAAAGAATCACATAGTCATCTCCAGTAATATCCCGGTATGCAGCCCTGACGCTCTGAGCCAGCCTTGCACGTTGGACGGCCTTCATTGCTTGGTCAAATGTTTCAGTTGGATGATTCGTCAAGATGAATATATTGAACTCGCCTGAACCGCAGTCGTGTCCGTCGACCTCATCGGGTCCAACCAATTCATCGGCCAGTGCGCTTTCAAACGCCACGAGTCTATCGAAATCCATCACGCCCGCTGCTTGGAACTGAATAACGAGTTGATACTTCATCCTTTCCACATAGGAGCGCGGAGAACTGGCCGCAAAATCTAGCTTGCGAATGCGTTGCGCCCGTAGCGTCGTCTATTCGTCAGTTATACAAGAGTAACTGCCGTGTAGCCGGTCTGCCGTTTAGCCGGTAATCCGACCGCAATCCGAAACCTCCATAAGCTCCGGTTTCGCTCCCCGCGACCCTGATCGGCGCGGCCATCTGCCGGCTCTTGTACGGGATCGCTCCCTTCGGAGGCTGACCCCGGACTTTCGTTATTGGGAGGCGGCCGCATTCTGAAATAGCCTCGGCGCGAAGTCTTTCAGGTCGCGCCGCCAGGTCTGCCACTCGTGATCGGTGCCGGGCGACTCATAAAAGATGTGCTGAACTTTCCCTTCGTCCAGAGAGGTGTGCAGGCTTTCCAATCCGGACTTCATGCGTTCGGGCTCATTCGTGCCTACGCCGATCCACAGCAGGTGCACACGCTTTGCGAACGCGGACGGATCGGCCAGAGCTCCGTTGTACGCGGTCTTGACGTCGAATTTGGCGCCCGTCAGGAAAGGATTACCCGCGCCGCTGAACCCGCCAATGTAGGAGAAGAGGTCCAGATGATCGAAGGTCACCTGGAACGTTTGCATTCCGCCCATGGAGAGTCCGGCCATGGCGCGGTGATCGCGATCGGGAATGGTGCGGAATGTCTTATCGACAAACGGGATCAGCGCCTGGGTCACGTCGTCTTCGAAAGCACCCATCCGCTCCTGCATCACTTTCACGAATTCGGGCGAACCAAACGGTTTCCCTGTCAGATCGGGAGCGACATACCCGGCGCGAGTCGCATAACCATTCGCCATGACGATGATCATCGGCTTAGTGCTGCCGCCGGCGATGAGGTTATCGAGGATGAAGTTCGCCTTGCCCTGGCGGATCCATCCAGTCTCGTCCTCGCCTCCGCCGTGCTGGAGGTAGATGACGGGATAGCGCGCCTTCGACGTGTCGTAATCGGGGGGCAGGTACACGAAGGCGTCACGCCATGTCCCGGTCACGGTGGAGTGGTACCAAATCTGGCGCACCTGGCCGTGCGGCACATCCTTGGGCAGGTAGTAGTCGACGCCGGCCTCGGGAACCTCGACAGCGCTCGCCCATTTGCTGCCGCCGAAGTAAGCCGTGCTTCCGGGATCGCTGACCTCAGCGCCATCGACGACGATGGTGTAGTAGTGAAGGCCGGGCGCCATGGATTTTGAAGTGAAAGTCCAGAACCCGTCCGCCTGCTTTTCCATGTCAGCTTTCTCGCCGCTCCAGAAATTGACCCGCACCTTGGTCGCGTCGGGCGCCTTGAAGCGAATCTGGACGCGCGAGCTGCGATCGACCTGTGGAAACTGGGCATCGAGAACGTTGGATGAGGCTGGCTTGAAGTCACTCGAGCCTTGAGCAAAGCCAAGACTCGCACTCAACAACATCAAGATTGCAATGGTTCGCATCAGGCACCTCTGGACTCGGAAAAGGTTTTCACAACTCTGCAGTTCGGAAAATTGAAGCACCGGAATCGTATACCAGCCTGCCTGCTTAAATAAAGCGATTTTTTAGCTTGTTTTCCTTACCATTTCCTTTATATAGTCGTTTGGTTCCGTTTTGTAGGATCAGCGACGGTTCGCAATGTGGCAGTCGCGGTGAGAGGTAGTAAACGTTTGCTTAGGAGAGCATCGGGGGATCAATGCTTCGCATGGATTTCGGGGTTCACAATTTACAAGGGTCTGTTTCTGCAACGAGCCGGTGGAATGCCGGAGATCTCCGGAAGGTTGACCTTGTTTTACGCGCATGCGACCGTTCGAAGTTGTTGCTGTTGACCACGGTGTTAGTGTCGTCGGTGGCGTTCTCCCAGGCACACTCAATCAGCGCGACGATTGACGCGTCGAAGACCGGCGCACCTATCTCCAAGAACATCTATGGGCAGTTTCTGGAGCACGGCGGAGATATAGTGAATAACGGCGTGTGGGCTGAGATGCTGGCGGATCGCAAGTTTTTCTATCCGGTTGCCATCAGTGCACCCACACCGCCGCCGGTGATTGCCAATGCTGGAGGCAATCCACGGTTTCGGCGGACTCCTACGCGCTGGTGGGCGCCTGTCGGCGGCGATAGCGTCGTCACGATGGATACAAGCTCCCCATACACCGGTGAGCACACTCCGCTCATCAAGCTGGACGCGAAGGGAGCGCATGGGCTGAGCGAGTCAGGTATCGCTGTTCGAAAAGGCAAGGCCTACACAGGACGCATCATCCTGGCCAGCAGTCCCGGCGCAGTCGTCAGAGTTGCGCTCATCTGGGGAAAGGAAACTGCCGATCGCCAGGTAATCACCATCCGGCCGCTCGGCTCCGCCTACCGGAAGATTCCGCTGCGCTTCACTGCATTGGCAGACAGCGATGACGCGACGCTTGAGATCACGGGCACAGGCACGGGCTCATTCCATGTGGGGACAGTTTCATTGATGCCTGCGGACAATAAGGACGGATTCCGCGCCGAGGTGATTGCCGCGCTCAAACAGTTGCGTTTCGGCGTGCTGCGGTTTCCGGGCGGGAATTTCGTTTCCTCGTACGAATGGCGCTATGGAGTCGGTGACATTGACAAGCGGCCGCCGATCTTCGATCCGGTCTGGTCGGCAGTGCAGCCGAATGACGTAGGCACGGACGAATTTCTCACGCTCTGCCGCTTGCTTGGCGTCGACGCCTACATCACGGTGAACGCGGGCTTCGGTGATGCGTGGTCGGCGCGCGAGTTGGTCGAATACACGAACGGCGCGGCTACAACGCCTATGGGCAAATGGCGAGCCGAGAATGGACATCCTCAGCCGTATGGCGTGAAGTTCTGGGGCGTAGGCAATGAACCGTGGGGCGACTACCAGATGGGGTCCATGTCGCTCCCGCAATTCGAGCTTAAACATAACCTCTTCGCCAAAGAGATGCGCAAGGTGGATCCTTCCATCAAACTGATTGCCGGCGGCGCAATGCCCGATGTGATGGAGGGCGCAGATCAAGCGCGCCGCATCAACGGCCAGTATGTGCCTGACTATCTGTCCTCGGCCGACTGGACCGGCCAGTTGCTGCTTAACTGTCTCGACAACATCGATATGGTCAGCGAGCACTACTATGCGTCGGGTACGCAGCACACCGACATGAAGCTCGAAAAGAAGGTGCCCATCGATCCGCCACTTTCGTTCATCGAGTGGCAGCGCGCTCCGGCAGTACAGGTGCGCGCGAAGTATGAGCACTACCAGGAATACCTGAAGCGCATTCCTGCGCTGCGAGCCAAGCCTGTTCCGATTGCGATTGACGAGTGGGCCTACTTTGGCGGCGGCCCCAACTCGTACAAGACAGTGCCGGCCCACGCGTGGGCGTTCCACGAGATGTTCCGCCACTCCGACATTTTCCAGATGGGCGCCTTGACCTTTGCGACTGCAACGATGAGTTCCAACCGCACCGAGGCAATCCTCAACCCCACGGGCATGCTTTTCAAGATGTATCGCGATCACTTCGGCACCGTCCCCGTCGAGGTCACGGGCGACTCTCCACAACCGAAGCCTGCCTTCCCGGCCGGTGGCGACCAGCCGGCAGTCAATCCTGGCAGTCCGACCTATCCGCTTGATGTAGTCGCGGCTTTCAGTGAAGATCGAAAGTCTCTGTCCATTGCAGTGCTCAACCCTTCGGACTCCGAGCAGAGCATCCAGCTCAAAATCAACGGAACGAAACTTGCAAGTGCCGGGAAATTGTGGCGCATGGCTCCGGACAAGATCGACGCGACGGTGCAGGTGGGCAAGACGCCCGAGGTGCAGGTTGAGGAGCAGTCGCTCGGGGCGCTGCCCGAAACGCTTTCCGTTCGCCCCTTCAGCGTGAATATTTACTCCTACCCGGTGCAGTAGCCCGGCGCGCTTTGAGAGAGACACAGATGAGAACAACCAAATTGATCCTTGCCTGTGCAATCGCAACGGCGATTGCACCCATCGCTCAGCTTCACGCCCAGGTGAAGACCATTGTTCCCGACCCGGTGCCGGGCGCAAAGCCCGTCGCGGTCGAACACATCAAGATCCACGGCGCGGCTTTGGAGGGAAATCTCGAAGGCGAGGTTGTCGATCGCGATGCAATTGTCTTTCTGCCGCCGAGTTATGAGAAGGACAAGAAGCGCCGTTACCCGGTCGTATATGCGCTGCACGGCTATTCGATTGGAGCGGAGCAGTGGACGCACGAAATTCACGTTCCGCAGACCGCAGAAGGAGCGTTCGCGCAAGGAGCCAGGGAGATGATCGTCGTCCTGCCCGATTCCAAGACGATCTACAACGGATCAATGTATTCAAGCTCCGCGACGACAGGTGATTTTGAGAACTATGTCGCGCACGATGTTGTGGCCTACATCGACGCGCACTACCGCACCATACCGGATAGGCAGAGCAGAGGATTGGTCGGTCACTCAATGGGCGGGTATGGCGCGTCGCGCATCGGCATGAAGCATCCCGATGTGTTCGGTGCACTCTACATCATGAGCCCCTGCTGTATGTCGCCAATGGGAGGCGGCGGGCCCGGTCCGGCGGACCGGATGAAAGAGATGGTGATCGCCAACGAGAAGAAAGTTGCCGCGGCGAAATCGCCCACCGAATTGGCAGCGGCGTCGCCGGGTTTCGGCTCCGCGATCTTTGCGACGGCCGCGGCGTGGGCCCCCGACCCTAAGAACCCGCCGCTCTACTTCGATCTGCCGACTAAAGATGGAGTGCCCGTGCCGGAGATCGTGGCGAAATATGCAGCCAACTCACCACTGGCCTTTGTCGACCAGTACATCGGCAATCTCAAGCAGTACCGCGCCATCGCAATCGACGTGGGCGATCAGGATGGCCTTCGGTTCGATGCCACGAAGCTCCACGGAATCCTCGATAACTATGGAATCGCAAACGGTTTCGAGATCTATTCGGGTACGCATGTCAGCGCCGTAGCCGATCGCTTCCAGAACCATGTGATGCCGTTCTTCAGCAAGAATCTCTGCTTTACCGAGGGCTGCCGTTAGCAGGGCCAAACCTCTGAAACCGTAGGTCTCCGTTCATTGTTCTATTTGGAGAAAAAACATGAAAAACCGTGTGACGCGAATCATCAAGTGCATCTTTGCTTGCTCTGGGCTGCTTATCTCTGGCTCGGTGCTTCAACATGCAGTTGCCCAGGATTCAGAGCAACCTCCTTATCTAAATCCGCAGCTATCGCCCGAGCAGCGCGCGACGGACCTGGTGCACCGCATGACGCTAGCGGAGAAGGCTACGCAGATGCAGAACAATTCCGCGGAGGTTCCAAGGCTGAAGATTCCTACCTATCAGTGGTGGAGCGAGGCTCTGCACGGCGTCATCAACGACGGCGTCACCGAATATCCGGAGCCTGTCGGCTTGGCGGCCACTTTCGATGCGCCGGGCATTCATACCATGGCGGCGCAGATCGGCATTGAAGGCCGTATCAAGCACGTGCAGAATTTGCGCGAGGGGCACACCGGCATCATGGGAGGCCTGGACTTCTGGTCGCCCAATCTCAATATCTTCCGGGACCCGCGCTGGGGCCGGGGACAAGAGACCTATGGCGAGGATCCTTTCCTCACCGGCCGCATGGGTGTCGCATACGTGACCGGTTTGCAGGGCGAGGACCCGAAATACTACCTCGCTATCGCAACGCCAAAGCACTATGCCGTGCATAGCGGACCGGAACCCACACGCCACTTCGCGGATGTAGACGTGAGCAAACACGATGAAGTGGATACCTATGAGCCTGCATTCCGCGCCGCTATTGTGGAGGGCAAGGCGGGATCGGTGATGTGCGCCTATAACGCGATCAATGGCCAGCCGGCGTGCGCGAATCAATATCTGCTGCAGGATCAGTTGCGCGGCAAGTGGGGATTTCAGGGGTATGTCGTCTCCGATTGCGACGCGGTGAGAGATGTTGCAGCGAATCATCGCTACGAGCCGACACAAGCACAGGGCGCGGCGATTTCAGTCATCCGCGGCATGGACAACGAGTGCGTTACGTTCACATCGCGCTTCGGCGACCCAGTGGAGAAAGCATATATCGACGCAGTCCAACAGGGCTATCTTCCGGAAAGCGTTCTTGACACTGCCCTCGTTCGCCTCTTCACCGCGCGGATCAAGCTCGGCATGTTCGATCCGCCCGATATGGTCCCTTACACGAAGATCGATGAAAAGGAACTGGACAGCACCGAGCACCGCCAGCACGCCCGCAAGCTCGCAAATGAATCGATGGTTCTGCTGAAGAATGACGGCCTTCTTCCACTGAAATCCGGAATCAAAAAGATCGCCGTTGTAGGACCGCTTGCCGACCAGACTCGGCCGCTCATCGGCAACTATGCCGGTCAGCCCACGCATATCGTGTCTATTATCGACGGGCTCAAGGCTGAGTTTCCCAACGCAACCATCACCTTCGTTGCTGGAACGCAATTCCTCCGTACTGATGGGATGCCGGTGCCTGACGCTCTCTTGACGACTCCTGACGGCAAACCAGGTCTGAAAGCCGACTACAACGAAGGCATGCGCAGAGGTCCCGGCGGCCTGAACAGTCCTGCGATCGTGAGCCGCACCGAGAGTAACGTGAAACTCTCTGGAACAAACCTGCCATCAGAGGTGGCCGGCAAGAAAACCTTCGGCGTACAGTGGTCGGGATTTCTGACGCCGACGGAATCGGGCGATTTTCTGCTTGGCATCCGCTGCGCGGGATTCTGCAGGGTTGCGGCGGATGGCAAGCAGATCGCGTTGGCATTTGGCGGTGGCGGGCTGGCGTCTCAGGTAGGCCGAGTCCACCTCGATAAGGGCCGCAAGACCGCTCTCGAAATTTCGTACGGAAGCAGGGATGGGAAAGCGCAGGCGGAGCTGATCTGGGCCAAAGCGAACAATGCCCCATCGCCGGAAGCGATCACTGCGGCGAAGAACGCTGATGTGGTCATCGCCGTTGTCGGAATCACCAGTCAACTTGAGGGCGAAGAGATGCCTGTCACCGAACCGGGCTTCCTCGGCGGGGACCGCACCAGCATCGACCTTCCGCAGCCGGAGGAAGAACTGGTAGAGGCGGTGGCGGCCACCGGCAAGCCTCTAGCCGTAGTCCTGATGAATGGCAGCGCTCTGGCTGTCAATTGGATCAATGAACACGCCAATGCAGTCCTCGAAGCTTGGTATCCGGGCGAAGAGGGCGGCGCGGCTGTGGCCGAGACGCTGAGCGGCAAGAACAACCCCGCCGGCCGGCTGCCCGTCACCTTCTACAAGGGTGTCGATCAGTTACCGAACTTCGAAGACTACGGGATGGCGAACCGGACCTATCGATACTTCAATGGCAAGCCTCTGTATCCCTTCGGCTATGGGCTGAGCTACACGAAGTTCAGCTATGGCGATCTCAGTGTTCCCACGTCCGCGATTGCCGCCGGACAACCTCTTAGCGCTGATGTCACGGTCACCAATGTTGGCAAGGCCGCGGGGGATGAGGTGGTGCAGCTCTATCTCAAGTTTCCGTCAGTTAAAGGTGCGCCTCGAATTGCTCTGCGCGGCTTCCAGCGCATCCATCTCGATTCGGGCGCAAGCCAGAAAGTCCATTTCGATTTGAAGCCACGCGATCTTGAGATGGTCACGGAGGATGGCAATCCCATCATTGCGCAGGGCGATTACACCATCAGCATCGGCGGTGGCCAGCCAGACACAGCGGCGCCCGTTGCGACTGGCCTCTTCCACATTGATGGCCAGTATGCGTTGCCCGAGTAGCAACGGAGAGGCATTCATGTCTAAATCTTCAATGCGCATCCTCACTCGCCGCGAGGCTTTGCTTCTTTCGGCCACTGCTGGAATCGGCAAGGTTGCCGGTGAACCTGCACTCGCATCGGACAGCATCAAGACCGCGGCGCACCAGGAACCAGGCAACGTCTCAGCTGTTGGCTTCGGGCCAAAGCACTCATTGAGTATGGGCTTGGCGCTGCTCAAAGGATCGGTCCTGAAAAACGCCCCAGAATCCAGGAATTGGGTAGTGCCTGGTTTGTCGCCAATTCGGACAGATCCCCGTTTTTGAGTTCTGTCCGGATATCCGGTTAATCAGGAGTAATGCTCCAGCAGGGCGGACTGAGGATGAGCTGCAAAGGTCTCGCTGCCGTATCAGGCGATCACGAAAACAATGACTGAGTCATCATCGAGTTGGTCAAGACATTCCCTGAATGCGACTACGCCATCGAGCATCGCGGGTCCTACTTCGTCTTCGTTTGTGCCGTTGAATTCATTGAAATACCCACGCATCTCGTCCTGGGAAAACAGCTCCGGGGCCAACTGATCTAGGAGAGATTTGCGTTGTGCCGGTGTAAAGATGAAATGGGTCGCGCCGCGAGTACGACTCAGGTACTCAGCCAACTCTGCCTGTTCTGAATTCATAAGATTGATCTGTCGCTTCTCTGCTAGATATGGGAGCAAAGTCGCCAGCACGTAGCCAGACCAGCGATACTGAGCGACCTCTTGCCCATGCTTGCGAAGATAGTCGTTGTACACATCCATCGTTCCACGAAAAAGGCTCTTCCGTGGAACTGCAGCTTTGCGCAGGCCGTCAATTGCAGACAACGGCATTTTGAAGAACAGGGCGATTGCAGACATAACTGTTCAACCATCTTAACGCCAAGCCAAGGCCGAACCTCATTCTCTCAAGCTGAACCTCGCATTCGTGATTCTCATCCGTTACCCCTCTTAAACTTGAGTTCCGCCCGGATGGTCGGCAATCCGGACAGAACCCCATTATCGAGTTCTGGCCGGCTTGCCGGGAACACACCCGGAATCCAAAAGAACCGGCGCACTATCCCATTTTCCTTTTCGATCCGACTGGGTGGAATGGCATCAGGCCGAAGCCGGAACGTCCGCATAGGACAAGGTCAGAGCCGTTATGTCATCGTCCTATCCAAACGCATGGGCTGCAGAAGCGATCTCTTCTACCGGTTGGGTGCTGAGCGCGGCCGATCGTTCAAAGCCAAACAGCGAGCCGGCCTTATCGCTGGCTTCGACAACGCCGTCAGTGAGCAGGGTGAGCTGATCGCCTGGCGCGAGTTGAATTCTGGATTCGGTGTGGGAGGCAGGCTCTAAAGGCGAGAGGTTTACAGCTACCCTATCGGGGACTGTAAAGGCCTCGCGATAACGATTCAGACATCAAAGGCGCGTCGGAATGCAGCACGCGCAACTCTCGTTTTTGGCGAAATTCATCGGCTCTGAGCGGGGGCCGAAACCGCGCTGATCACTGGATGGGAGGCGTGGAGTAATTTCTCGCATTTGGCAAGATCCTGCTCGATTTCCTGGGGAGCGCTCAAGAGATTCCCATACAACAATCCATGTGCTTTGGCCTCTGCCATTGCTGCCTTCGCCTGCAACAGATAATGCTGTGCGAGGTTCAGAGCATGCACCCGTGCAGTTGTGCCGCTGCTTGTTTCGGCGATTGAAAGATAGTCGTCCCCAACAGACCAACTCGCGTCCGCAATGTCTGCGCCCAGCTGGTGGTTGTTCACAGCCCGGAGAGGTTGTTGATTCAGAATTGCAAGCTCGCGCAGATGGTACTGCAAAGCATCCTGAGGCTTCTTCTGATCGAGCAGGATATCGCCAATGTATCCGCAAGTCCGTGCAACTCCGGAGTTGGCATGGTCGTCGTGAGGGTCTGCCTTGGCGAAAGACTCGCGGATTCCCAGCGCCTTTCGATAATTCGTCAATGCAGCAGTGAGATCGCCTTGCTTCCGATAGATATACCCCATATCGCTGTAGGTAAAGGTGATGGCGTAGCGCGCGTTGGCGTCACCGGGATGCGCTGCAATCAGCAGCTCGTCTAAAGATTGCGCCGCCTCATATTCAGTAAGAGCCTGCGCATACTTTTTTTGCGCGATCAGCAATGCTCCCAGCCTCTTGTGCGCGAAGGAAAGCAGAGTTTGGCTGGATGGGCTCGGCGCCCTGCTTACAAGCTGCTTCGCCAATTCCAAAGACTCCGCCTGCATGGTTGTCGCTCCAGCCAAATCGTTGCGGTGGGTGAGCATCTGCGCCTTGCCTTCATAGGCCTGGGCCAACGAATACAACAAGTCCGTGTTGTAAGGTTCTTCCCGATAGAGAGTTTCAGCCAATTTCAACGATTTATCGACATACATTGCGGCTTGCTCGATGTCGACACTATAAAGCGGATCAACCAAATCAGCATAAGATGCTTGCAGCTCATGTTGTGCACGCCGATCCGATGGATTAGCCCGGACTATCGCCTCACGCAGAGTCTCGGCTTTGAGCAGGCTCTGGATCGCGGATTTGGGATCCCCCAGATTCGCGCTTCGAGTGCTTCCCTGGATCGTGCCAAGCTTCTGGTAGCCATCCGCCAACTGGCGGAGCAGCGAAACGTCTCCCTTCGCCTCCTGGGAAAGGCTGTCGAGATATTGTTGCGCGCTTGAAATGAGCAGGTGTTGTGCTTCGGTCGAGCCCGGTAGATCCTTAATCGAGTCATCGATCTTGAACAGCAGCACGTTGGAAAGATTCCGCACGTCGTTGAATCGGCGTTCGGCGCGGGCGCGTTCGGCGCGGGCAATACTCGCCTCGCGCAGAGAGACAACGATTCCCGCGATCAGGCTGCACGCAACAAGGATCGCGGCCGCGACGCTGGTTCTATTCCGGCCCACAAACTTCCGTCCCGTGTAGGCCAAAGTGGCCTTGCGCGCGATGACGGGAAGGTGCTCGAGATGCCGTTGAATATCCTGGCTGAATTGATCGACCGAGGCATAGCGGCGCAGCGGCTCCTTGCGCAATGCCATCAGGACGATATTGTCGAGATCCCCTTCCAGCCGCTTCTTGAGCTTCGCGGGGGACTCATCGCGCATGGTGCGGATTTTCGATGAACTCAGTGAAACGCCGCCAGTTCCATCTTCGACCTGGCTTTTGCGGGTAATCGCCTCACTGGGTTTTTCGGGTTCGGATTCGCAGACGACGCGTGCGATTTCCAGGGGTGAGCGGCTACTAATTTGGTAAGGCGGACGGCCGGTGAGGAGTTCGTAGAGAACCACGCCCAACGAGTAGACGTCGCTCGCTGTCGTGATGGCCTTTCCCATGATCTGTTCCGGGCTGGCATATCCAGGCGTCAGCGCGGCAAGTGCCGTCACAGTCGGATCATGGCTTTTCCCCTCTGCCTCGCTCAGAATCTTGGCGATGCCGAAATCCAGCAGCTTAGGCACACCCTCCGGGGTCACCAGGATGTTGCCGGGCTTGATATCGCGGTGGATGATCAGGAGCTGGTGCGCGTATTGCACAGCCCGGCAGACCTGGCTAAAAAGGGCCAATCGTGCGGGAATCGAAAGACTGTGAGCGTCGCAGTACTCGTCGATTGGCTGGCCATCGATCAGCTCCATCACGAAGTAGGGCACACCGTCTTCGGTTGTGCCGCCATCGAGCAAGCGCGCGATGTTGGGATGATCGAGACTGGCAAGAATCTGCCTTTCATTCTTAAAGTGGCCGATGACAAATGGGGAATCCGGGCCGGCGCGTACCAGCTTGAGCGCAACCTGCTTTTGGTATTGCTCGTCGGCACGAGCGGCCCGGTAAACCTCGCCCATCCCTCCGGCGCCGATCCACTCGACGATCTGGTAAGAGCCGACGCGCCGGCCGATCATCGCGGAGCGGTGCGATTCAAAATCCGAGCCAGTGACCTCATAAGGCGGCGCGTTCAGAAAAGTGTCGCCAAGCTGGTCATGAGATGAGAGGAGGGATTCGACCTCCCGCCGCATTTCAGGGTCCGTCGCTTCGAGATTCTCAAAGTACGCGGCACGCTCGGCCCGCTCCAATTCGAGCGCGATCTGAAGCTTCTCCTTCACCTCGCTCCAACGCGCCGGAATCATCGCTATTCCCCTCGTGCTTATCCATAGTAACTGCGCTACGTAGTCTGCCGGCAAACCCGGCAGATTCAAGCACTGGATGCTGAAGGGGTGAGTTCGCGATGCAGCCAGGCCCGGGCTGTGGCCCATTCCCGCTTTACCGTGGACTGCGAGATACCCAAGGCCACGGCGGACTCTTCGATGGAAAGCCCGCCGAAAAAGCGCAACTCCACGATCTTTATTAGCTGCGGATCGGCCCGCCCAAGCTCGTTCAGAGCATCATCCAGCGCAAGCAGGTCGAGATTCTTTGCATTGGGGAGCAGTTCTTCGGCTTCGCTGAGCGTAACCCTTTCAAAGCCTTCGCCGCGCTTGGCGGCGCGATGCCGCCGGGCATAGTCCACCAAAATCTGCCGCATGAGGTGCGAGGAGACCGCGAAGAAATGGGTCCGATTCTCGACGGTGAGGCCCTGGCCCAGCAAGCGCAAGTAAACTTCATTGACCAAGGCGGTGCTTTGCAGGGTGTGCTCCCCGCGCTCACGGCTCAAATGATGCCGCGCCAGCCGGCGCAGATCGCCAAAGACGTGGGGGATGAGCAAATTGAGCGCCTCGACGTCTCCGCTTTGCCATCGAACCAGAAGTTCCGTTATGTTGTGGGGCGAAGCAGGGGACAATGATTCGCTCCGGAGGCTCCAAGCCTTGTTTAGTCTAGTTGGATTCTGAGCCAAAAGTCAATAAAACAAAGGACCTAACGACCTTTTGCGGCTCTCGAAAGCAGGCCGCATCCGGCCACCAGCGCGAGTTAAAACATGGGGCCCTTTTTTCTTCTGAACCAATTCTATAGTGACTTGCGCTTTAAACAAGTAGAAGGGAAATGCGAGAGTTCCCCGGCGACCTCCATCGAAGGAGAAGCACCCAATCACCCGCCAGTTTTTGCACAAGTTCTTTGATCCTTAGAATGCTCAGAATGTTCAGACCGACGCTGTTTTTCTTTCAGGGATGCAGCGAGTTCTTTCCAGGAGACGACCGCATGTCGACGTCACGAGAAGTGAATGTTTTTCGAGCCCTTGTCACAAAGCATGCGGCAAAGGCATTGCCGTTGGCTGCGATTGCTCAGCTTCGGCCTTGCCGCCTTGCGAGCCGGCTGCTTTCAGCTCTGCTGGTACTCCTAGGCCTGGGCACGACGCTTTCGCTGCATGGGCAAACGGCCGTCTTTATGGGCGCATATCTCACTCTGCCCACCTTGACCGGCTCAAGCCCGGCTCGGGGTGTTGCGGTGGATGCCGAGGGCAATGTCTGGGTGACGCAATACAGCTCAAGCGGTGTCTTCGAGATTAAAGCGGTCAACGGCGTCATCCCCGCTTCCCCAACGATTGTGACGGTCGCCAGCGGCAACTTCCAGTACCCGGGAGGCCTGACCTTTGACTCGGCTGGAGACTTGTTTGTTGCCGACGTCGGCGACAACGCAGTCAAGGAAATCGTCGCGGTCGGCGGGTCGATTCCCGCCAGTCCCACGGTGAAGACCATCGGCAGCGGCTTCAGCGTTCCCTGGGCCCTGTCATTCGACAGCGCGGGCGATCTGTGGGTCGCGGACTCCGGTACGAATTCCATCAAAGAGATCGTAGCCGTCAGCGGGTCGATCCCCGCCAGCCCTACCATCAAGTCCGTCGGCAGCGGTTTCTCAGAGCCTGCCGGCGTATGGGTTGACGCCAATGGCAACGTCTTCGTCTCCGATACGGGCCATGGCGCCATCAAGGAAATGCCGGGCGTCGCGCCAACGCCTCCTGCCACGCCGACCATCAATACTCTCGTCAGCAGCTTCAGTTATCCGTCGAGCCTGGCCGTTGATGGGCTCGGCAACGTGTGGGTCGCCGACTACAACGCCAACAAGTTTGCGGAAGTCGTCGCGACCAACGGCAGCATTTCTTCCCACCCTCCGATCATCTCGTATGGCGCAGGGTCAGGGGTCGACGGGCCGATCGGGGTCACCATCGACGCGCTCGGCAACGTGTACTACACTGCGGGCCTGGGTTCAATCTTCGAATTGCAGCAAGCGCCTAACTTCGGCCAGGTGCAAGCGGGCGCGGGTGCAGCCGGCAGCACGCTGCCAACAAGCAAAACACTTTCGCTGGTTTTCGGTTTCACTTCAGGCGGCAGCATTCTTGGTGGGCAGGTCTTCACGCAAGGCGCTGCAGGTCAGGACTTCCAGGATGCCGGCACAGGCTCATGCGATACCGCAACCTCTGACTCCACTTTTTCCAATGGGTCGGTTTGCACCGTCGACGTGGTGTTCAAGCCACTCTATCCCGGCAGGCGCCTGGGCTACGCTCAGATCCAGGACGTTTTTGGCGACGTCCTCGCCGGCGGCACCGCGGTCGGCGTTGGGGTTGCGCCCATGATCAACTTCGGAATTGTGACCAGCCCCGGCCAATATGCTCCATCCTCCTCCACACAATTCAGCTTCCAGGCCGGCACGAATGTAGCCGTCGACACCAACCACAATATTTACGTTGCCGCCGGCAACGAAATTCTTGAGGCCACCGCGTCCAGCAATTACCAGACAACCACCACGATTGTCGCGGCCAACGGCCCCCAGGGGCTCTCGCTTGATGGCGCCGGCGATCTGATCTGGACCGACTACGGCTCCGGGCAAATCCTGGAAGTGCAGGCGGTCAACGGCGTAATCCCCGCCAACCCGACTCCAATAGCGCTGGGCTCGGGCTGGTCCGTCCCGTGGTCCTCCGTGATTGACGGCCGGGGCGATGTTTTCGTATCTGACAGTGCCCGAGGCGGCATTTACGAGATTGTCGCCGTCAACGGCGTTGTCTCTTCTTCGTCCACCGTCCGATTGGTTGAAAATACCTATCCGGGGTTGTGGACGGCTTTCGACTCGAACGGCAACTTCTTCTTCACCAGCGCTTACCAGCACAGCTGCATCGAGGAAATTCCCGCGGTCGACGGCCAGATTCTTTCCTCGACGCCGATCCAGGAGGTCTATTGCAGCTTTGGTCTTCCTCTGACAATCGCTATCGATGCGGCCGGCAATCTCTGGGAAGCGGACTTTTACTCCGGGGTGAGCGAGGTCGTGGCAGTCAACGGCGTCATTCCCGCATCGCCCACAGTCATTGACTACAACGCGTACACCTTCGGCCTCGGGTTGGACGAAAACGGGAACGTCTTTTGGACGACGTATATCGGAGGGAACAACAACACCCTCTACGAGTACGACTTCAGCGATCCGCCCACCTTCACCTGGTCCGGTTCGTACAACACCGGCGAAACCAGCCCCACCACTTACACGGCTTTTGCCACCGACGCGGGCAATCAGCCGCTCTCGATCCTGATTCCCTCGAGTGAGACGAACCCAAGCATCAACCCCAACTGGACCTGGGCGACCACTGCAACCGACGCCTGCCCCAATGTCCAAGCAGGGGGTTCCAGCGCAGGCACCATCGGCCAGAATGAGATATGCGAACTAACCATCAGCTTCTCGCCGATCACAGGAGGCCCGCTCACCGGCCAGCTCACATTCACTGACAATAATCTCAACGCCGTTCCCAATGAATCCCCCAGGGAGGCTGCGGGTGACCCAACGCAGAGCATCACGCTCAACGGCACCGCCGTCGGGCTCTCCGCTCCCACCATCAACTGGGGCCCGCTGGCGGCCATCACGTACGGCAACACGCTGGGCTCGGGCGATTTCAATGCGACAGCCTTCAGCGGCGGATCCAATGTTAGCGCCGACGGCACGTTTGTTTACTTCGTCACATCGGTGGGCGGCAGCCCGGCCGCGGCCAGCACCATCCTGCCCGGCGGCAGCGACACCTTGTGCGTGCAGTGGACGCCTTCATCGGAGTTCAACGAAGAGTACAACTCCGCGTCATTGTGCGTCCCCATCCAGGTCAATCCGGCATCGACCTCTATCAGTTGGAGTCCGACGTCAACGACCATCATCGCCTCTTCGGGCCCGACGGCCAGCCAATTGGATGCCTCGGCACTGGCCGGCGAGACCACCGTCACCACCGACGGCGCATTGACATACTACCTCTCGGTAGTTGGCGGTACGAAAATCAACGTCGGAGCGACGCTGCCCGTGGGCCCGGCTACGATCTGCGTGCAGTGGACTCCTTCGTCCAGCTATTCGGAGGATTACAACAGTTCTTCCACCTGCAAGGGCTTCACGGTGATCAACACCCAGCCCACGACGACGTCGGTGACCTCGAACGCCAATCCGGTATTCTCCACCTACCCGGTCACGTTCACCGCCACCGTGACTCCGTCCTCGGGCTCGATCGCGCCCACTGGAACCGTCACCTTCAAGGACAACGGGACGCCGATCGGCACGGGGACGCTGACCGCTTCAGACTCGGGCGCTTCGGCCACCGCTCAGCTTACTACCAGCGGTCTTGCCATTGGCACGCATCCCATCACTGCCAGTTACCCCGGCGACACGAACAATCAGAGCTCTTCCACCACGGTGGCGCTGTCCCAGGTGATTGAAGACTTCTCCGTGGTTGCCAGGCCGCCGACTACCTCGACCATCGAGCCCGGCTCGAGCGCGACCTACTCGATCACGGTGAGTCCGGTTTCGCCGGCCACCACTTTCCCGGAGGCGATCACCTTAACCGCCGCGGGCCTGCCCACTGGCGCTACCTACACCTTTGCGCCTTCTACCATCGCTGCGGGAGCGGGCTCAACCAACGTGACGTTGACGGTGACCCCGTCCAGCTCCGCACAAGCCCACAGCCTGCCACCGCAATCACCGGCCAAGCCCACCAGATGGCCGCTGATGGCACTCGCGGTTCTTCTGCTGCCGCTTGCCGGCCGATTGCGCCGCGCAGGCCGCAGGCTCAGCCGCACGCTCTCGCTGATGCTGCTCGTTGCCGCCGCAATCGTGGGTGCGGCGACGTTGAATGGCTGCGGCGGCGTCCCCTCTGGCTACTTTGGCCAGGCGCCGTCCACTTCCAGTATCACCGTTACCGGGACTTCCGGCTCATTGAGTCACAACGCCAGCGTTTCACTCACGGTCGAGTAAACACATCAAGGAGAAGAATGAGATGAAGAGTATTCTGCCTGTCAGTGCAACCTTGGCGATGATCATCGGAGCTTGCTCTTTGTCTGCCGCCGGACAATCAACTACCGGCGGCGCGCCGCAGCCGCCGGCAGACAAGTTCGATGTGGCCGTCAACTTCACATACAAGGTGGCCAAGATTGCCTCCACCACCACGCACTTTGTTCTGCCGGGCGGCTCGCTGGATGCGGCTTATAATTTTGGCGGCAAGGCCGGCGGCCTGAGCCTTGTTGCGGACATGAATGGCGAATCGAAGTCCAACATCGAGCCCGGGGTGAGCCTGACGCAATTCTCGGTGTTGGGCGGTGCGCGCTACACGTTTCACTTCTCCGCGCAGAAACCTCACGCCCTCGACCTGTACGGCGAATTCCTTGCTGGTGAAGTTTTTGCTCTCAACAGTGTTTTTCCCGGCCCTTCCAGCACCACCAGCAGCGCCAACAGCGTTGCCATTCAGGCAGGGGGAGGAGCCAACGTCCGTCTCTCGCGCTCCATTGCTCTGCGCCTGCTTGAGGCGGACTTCATCACCACGCAACTGCCCAACGCCACCGATCAGAGGCAATACGACGTCCGATTCTCCAACGGCATCGTCTTCCGCTTCTGAGCGCGCGGCAGCTTGACCTCACGCCGGGTACTGTTCTGAGCTGCTTCAGTCTCTCCATCAGCAGCGGATCTCTTTTCCGCGACATCGACTACGATCTGCCTGATCCTTGGCCCAGGGACGTGATGACGACAACGGGCAAGGTGACCATCGAGTGGCTAATGGCGACAGCCTCAGCAGCCATCAACTCTGGTCTTCCCTGCATGAATACTCGGTACAGTGATGATTGTTGGTGTATGGTCGGCAATCCGGACAGAACCCCATCTTTGAGTAATGTACGGGTTGTCGGTTAACCGCCCGGAACAGAACTATGTAGCCACGCTTAGGCGGATTGTCAGCTCCGGTGCCGCTCGCAGCCTGATACGGACGCGGAGCTGGTAGGGGTCCATGCCAGGTGCCGACAACCGAATGTAAAACAGTCTTCCAGTCGGTGGTTTCTCAAGCGAGAAATGCCCGTTCTCGTCTGTCTTCGTTGAAGTGAGAACTGATTTCCAGTCGGAATTGCAGAGTTCGACCGTGACACCGGGCGCCGGTTTGGTTCCCCAGACAAGAGCATGGCCAGCAAGCGCACGACTGACTGATATTTCCTTCTGCACGACAAGTTGTGTCGAGTGCCCGATACTCGCTGCGAGGGTGAGAGCACACCCCAGCAGAACGGATCGTCCAAGGCTTTTCATAGCTCTATCTCATACCGTGAAAGGCCATTTGGGCAACCACTAATTTCTCGACCGTGAATGGGCCACGGGCACGCTCGGTGGAGTCCAGAGCCGAGTTCCGCCTGGATTGTCGCCTATCCGGACAGAACTCCATTTTTGGGGTCACTTCCGGTCTGGCGGTGATTCGTCCGGAACAATGATGAGCTGACAGAAAGCCCTGCCATCAGCCGATATCTCAGTACCAATCTTGTGTCGCGAAGAGAAGTGCGTATGCTATAGTGCTGGTTCCCCGAGATCAACGAGAAAATTCAGGCTCATATCGGAAATCCTGGTTAGGAGGATCGATCCATGAAACGGATGATCTGGTTTTCCCTCAGCCTCATTTGGTGCGTCTGCCATGCAGCGGGGCAAACGCCGCAACCACGTGTCGCTCAAACAAAGCCATCAACTGGCGCTAAGAATTCCCAGCCAAAATTCAAAGCCATCTGGGAGCCAGTGAACTATAAAGAGGATCTATCGCTATTTGATGTCTAGTTTGTGAGTAAAGAGGAAGGCTGGGTATCCGGCGCCGCAGGGACCATCCTGCACACCAAGGATGGGGGCAATAGCTGGACAGCAGAACTGGGCGGCGATCCCCACGCACAAGGTCCGGACCTCAAACACTTATTCTTTGCCGATGCAACCCACGGCTGGGCTCAGGCATGGAACACATTATTTCGCTCCACTGACGGCGAGTCCTGGCAGCCGGTCGACGGGGACATTCGAGGGGACGCTTTTTTCGTCTCCGATTTGAAAGGTTTCCACGCTTATGGTGCGAAAATCTCTGCGTCAAACGATGGCGGCAAAAGCTGGAAGGATACGTTCGTCTGCCATGCAAAGATGGAAGTCAACGGATTGACGCAGGAGAGGGATTGCGATCTTTACACTCTTGATTTTCCGACGGCGAAGGTGGGTTACGCCATGGGGGAAACGCGAGTCACGGCAAAGACGGAAGATGGCGGAGACAGCTGGACAGTTCTTGTGGGGCCAGACGAGCCGGGTGATCAACACGTTTTCTCGGTCTCTTTCATCGATGCCAACACGGGCTACAAGGTCCGCTCCAACAAAATATTCAAAACGACCGATGGCGGTCAGACCTGGCAAGGCCTGATTGCCACCTTATCGCAAGGCTATCCAGGAGTTAAGTTTTCCGGCCCGGATGTAGGTTGGTCGCTCCGGGGCAGCACGTGGGCGTATACGGTCGATGGAGGGAAACGCTGGACGACACGCGAGGTTCACTTCCCGACAGGCGTAGTCTCATTCAGCCTGCCAGCTCCGGACCGGGGTTATGCGGTAGGCGATCACGGCATGATCTATCGCTATCGTGTAGTCCCCATCGATTACATGTCCAAGGGAACAATTGAAGCAGCCGTGATGCCGGGGGCCGGCCAGAGCTCGCAGAATTAGAATTTATTGCTCGCCGTTACATAAGACTGCGAGGGAGAGTGGATGGTCCCCTATCCTGTCCGGAGAGAACCGCATTCTTGCAAGGTAGCATGTCAGCGGTGGTGAAGCTCAGGGGACGGGTTCGATACCGATGCGGTCGTTGACCGCCGACCGAATCCGCTGCTTGGAACCCAGATGACGCTCAGTTGTCCTACCCAGGCTGCGCATCCGTAGCTGCGCATCCGTAGCTGCGCATCCGTAGCTGCGCATCCGTAGCTGCGCATCCGTACTGGTCAGGCTGTCCAGGACCGCAGCCTTGGCAAATTCGAGGTCGGGTAGGCGCAGAACGGTTCTCGCTCTCTTCTGGTAGGCTTTATGGCGCGCTTGAGGCTTCATGGCTTTTGGCCTCCTTGCCACCCTGCCATGATGCTCCAAAGAGTTCTGTCCCGTTAGCCGGTAATCCGCTCAGGTCTAGTAAGAAACCCAGAAACCGTCTTCCCCGGAACGATCTCGGCACAGAGCCTCAGGGTAATTCTTTGCAGTAAAGTTGCCACTATTTTGATGTGCATTTAGCTGAGCATTGCCACGCTCAGCTTGCTGGATGTCCCCTTTTCATTGCCTGAGCCGATTCTTAATCGCGGGGCAACCGATCCACTCTCTTCGACCACCCGCCTCGTCGGCACCAAAGCCGCTGTCCCAATCGCTCGGGCTGCTTCTCAGGCCGCCGCTCGTGCTGGACGAGCGGCGGCCGGCAGGCTCTAGTTGACGGTTAGAGTGAACGTGGTTGTGTGCGCCGGACTGACCGACGGGTTCCCGGTTCCAGTTACAGTGAAGGTGTAACTGCCGGCTGTGGTCGCAGAGCTGGAACCGCCGCAAGCCGCGAGGCTTCCCAGCGCAGCCATCAGCGCGAGAGCGCCCAGCATTGCCCGCCATCTGCGCCGCCGCGCCGGCATTCCGAGCAATACCAGAAGAGCCAACACCGCTCCGCCCGCCCAACCCCGGCCTTCAGTCCTGGCAACGGTGCCGTTGGAGGAAGTGGTATCGACCGTCACGGTGGTGGTCCCGCTGGTTGCGCCGCTGCTCAACGTGACCGTCGAACTCCCGCTTGAACAGGTGGGCGGGTTGGTGGCTCCGGTGGGCGAGTTGGTGAGTGCGCAAGTTAGGGTCACGACACCGGCATAACCGGTGGTCGTGCTCACGGTAACGGTTGAGGTTGCGGACGATCCAGCGCTGATGGCCGCTGGGTTGGTCGCCGACAGCGTAAACACCGACGCGGTCACGGTCACGGAAGCTGTTCCCGTGCCTGTCGCGTAGTTGGTGTCTCCGCTGTAGCTGACGGTTAGGGTGTCGGCTCCCGCGCTGAGGCTATTGGCTGGAATGGTGAAGGTGTAACTGCCGCTTGCCAGCGTTTGCGCGGTCGAGGTATAGCCGCCGCCGGAGAGCGTTACGGTTCCTGTCGGTGTGACTCCAGCGCCGGATACCGCGGCTGTCACGCTGAGGCTAGAGCCCGAATCAAGGCTCGCCACAGCGGGAGTCACCGTCACCGTCGGGGTGAGCGGGGTTGCAGACACCGTGATTGACGCGGTTCCAGTGCCGGCGGCGTAGTTGGAGTCTCCGCTGTAGCTGACGGTGAGGGTATCGGTTCCGGCCGTCAGGCTGTTGGCGGGAACGGCGAAGGTATACATGCCGCCGGAGAGTGTTGCCGCGGCGGAAGTGTAGCCACCGCCGGAGAGCTTCACAGTTCCGGTAGGCGTGACGCCGGTGCCGGACACTGCCGCCGTTACGCTCAGCGCGGAGGCTGCTACCACCGTTGTCGCCGACGGCGTCACCTTCACTACCGGAGTCAGCGGAACGGCCACGGCTACAGATGCGCTTCCCATGGCAGCGGCGTAGTTGACGTCTCCGCTGTAGCTGACAGTAAGGGTGTCGGCTCCGGCGCTCAAGCTGTTAGCCGGGATGGCGAAGGTGTAACTGCCGCCGGAGAGGGTCGCTGTTGCAGAAGTGTAGCCGCCGCCGGAGAGCTTCACCGTTCCCGTGGGCGTAGCGCCGGAACCGGACACCGTAGCTGTCACGTTCAGTGTGTCGGCCGTATCGATGGTGGCGGCCGCAGGCGTAACAACTACTGTTGGAGTCAGCAGAGCGTTCACCTTTACTGTTGCCGTTCCCGTAGCCGCGGCGTAGTTGGTGTCTCCGCTGTAGCTGACGGATAGGGTGTCGCTCCCGGCCGTCAGGCTGTTGGCCGGAATCGTGAAGATGTAACTGCCGCTGGAAAGCGGTTCTGCTGTTGAGGTATAACCGCCGCCAGAGAGCGTCACCGTCCCGGTGGGCGTGGGGTTGCCGCTGCCGCCGCTGATGGTAACCGTCACCGTCAGGGCCTGCGCCGTTGTAATGCTGGAGGCGGATGGCGTTACCGTTACGGTGGGAGTTGCCAGGGTTTTTGTGGCTATCGTCGTTGTTTGGATCACTCCGGGGAGTTGTTGAATATTTCCGACATTGTCCGTGGCCATGGAATAGAAGGAAAGTTTCTGGCCGGTGGTTCCGGTATAGGTTGCCGAGGTCGCGGTCGTCGAAGGCATCCAGATCGAATAGGGGCCGTTATCGATAGCAACATAAATGTTGTAGCTGGCGATGCCCGCGCCCCCCGGGTCGCTGCCGCTCCAACTCACCAGGAACGATGGGGTAGAATCAGCCGGCAGCGCGGCGACTTCGCTGATTGGAAAAACGGAGTCCATGGTGTTGGTGACCGTATTTGTATTGATCGCCGCATTGGCGTCAAACGTGATGGTGGCCTGGTTGGTAATGGTTGCGGCGTTGGCCAGAGTGGATTTGGGCTGCACGGTAAAAGTGACGTATCCGGTGCCCTGGTTGCCGGCGTTGTTGGGCGGCAGGAAGCCTGCCAGCGGATTGGCGGGCAGGCCGCCGGTGGTCGGATCGATCGACTCCATGGTCCAGCTAAGAACACCGGTGCCCGGATTCAGCGAAGCCTTCACGCTGACAGGATTCGGATCGGTAGAGACGTTCACCTGGCCTGTATAGGCTTGCAGACCGGAGGGAACGTCGATGGTTACGTTGTTGAACTCGATCTGGCTGAGCTGCACAGTCGACCAGTCAAGGCTCGCGGAGAGCGGATCGCTGACGACCACTTCCTCGGCGGGAGCTGTCGCGGTGGACTGGTTTTCAAAGTATACGGTGTAGACGATGGGCGTATTGGGGGGAACGAATCCCTGATCGCCAAATCCCGAGGTCAGCTTGCCATTGGGGTCCTTGGAATTTCTGCTGTTTGAAGGTTTGCTATTCTTCTTACCTTTGACAATTTTTCCGCCGGGATTGGTGGTCCGGGAGGATCGATTTTTCTTTCGCCCTGGCAGAGAGGGCAGCTTTGGTCTCGGGGCCCCGTTTTCGACCCACTTCACAAATTTCAGGGCCTTCCCACTGCCAAGTGTGGCCTCATCCACTGCTTGGTCCTTCACCGTATTCGACGCCGTTTTGAGCAAATTAAGGGTTCTGGCGTTCGACTGCGGCACGGCGCCATGTCCTGGATCCCATATGAGCCCGTCGCCCCGCTCCTGCTTGACCCCTTGGCCCGCGTCCAGGATAGGATGCAGCGTATTGTCGACCGCGTTGAAAGTATCCTTCACATACTTGAAACCGTCGTATAACCAATTTAGCCCTTCAGGATCTTCCAGATCCGTTGGACGATTCAGTGCATAACGGTAGAGGTTGGAATCGCCGCCGTTCAGTCCCGTTGGATCCACCTGCACAAAGCGCCCGAGAGCGGGACTGTACCAGCGATTTCGCATGAAATAGAGACCGCTGCCTTCATCCATTACGCCGAACTCTCCCACGTATGTAAAGGGATTGGTTACGCCTGCCGTGCTTGAGAGTTTTACGCCGAAGGGCAGATAGGTGTAGCTGTTCACAACGTTGCCCGCTGCATTTGTCATCTGTGCGGTGTTGCCTGCCGCATCGAAGTGATAGTAGGCAGCTGCACCGCTGGCCGGGACAGAGCTGGTCAGATCCAGGCCGTAGGTGTAATGAGAGACAAGCTGCCCGCTGCCGGTGAACTCAGCCTCCACGTTCCCCAGGCCAGTCACGTCATTCAGATACTGAGTGGTGACGCCATTGTGCGTGGCCGCCACGCGGTTGCCCAGGCCATCGTATTGATAGGTCCAGGTATCGGTGGAACTGACCATGCCGATGAGCTCGCTGTCGTCGTTATAGGTGTAGGTCCATCCGCCGCCGGAGATCAGATTGCCGTCAGCATCGTAACTGTAGGCAGTCGTGCCAGCCGCTGCGTACTCGTCGAGGTTGTTGACGTTGTAGCTGACGCCGGAAGCACTCAGCCAGTTCCCATCCGCATCGTACGTGTATTGAGCGCCGCCGCCAGGCAGAGTCAAAGAGGACAGTTCGCCATCCACGTCATGGCCAAAGGCCCAGGCTCCTGAAGGCGCGTTCATGGTGATCTGCCTGTCCATCGCATCGTAGGTGTAGTCGAATTCGCTCAGTAGAGCTCCGCCCGCCGCGTGGTTGATCAGGTGCAACGGGTTTCCATCCGGGTCGTAAGCGTAGGTGGTATACGTGCCGTTGCCCATTGTCTTTTTCGCGAGGTTGCCCGCGGCATCGTAGGCGTAAGAGACGATCAGCGCACTGCTGCCGTTGGTGAGTTGCGAAAGCCTTCCCACGGCGTCGTAGATGTAGTTGACGGTGAAACCGGTCGAATCCTTCATGCTGATGCGTTGCCCGCCGCCGTTATACGTGTACAGAATGCTTTGCCCGCTTGGGTAGGCGATACCAGTAAGCCGGTCTGCAGAGTCATACGTGAAGTTCGTCGTCCCGTTGGCCGCCGTGGACGAAAGCAGGTTGCGATGAGCGTCATAGGTATAGCTCACCTGCGAACCGTTGGAGTAGGTCTTGCTCGTGAGCAGATCCTGTGCGTTATACGCGTAAGTGATCGTGTGTCCGCGCCGATTCGTATAGCTCGTCACGTCGCCGTGGCTGTCGTAGGTGTACTGCGAATTGCTGCCGTCGGGCAAGGTGGCTCTCGTCAGGTCGTAGTTGCTGTCATAGGCATAGCTGGTGGCATCGCCGGAAGCAGTCGTGAAGGATTGAAGATTGTTGAATCCGGTAAACGACTGGCTCACCTGATTGCCGAGCGGATCGGTCAGGTTGGTGGGATTGCCTTGCGAGTCATAGCCGTATGAGGAACTTGTCCCCAGGGGAGCCAGAATCGTTGTAAGCTTGTCTTCCGGGTCGTAGGAAAACTGCGTAATTGCTCCGAGAGGATCGGTAATTTGCGCAAGACTTCCATATTGGTTCGGCGCAAGCTGTGACACATTTCCCAGCGCATCGGTAATTGTGACTGCTCCGGCGCTGCCGTACGAGAAGGTCAACGCCTGAGTGGAACCGTCGTTATACTCGTTGGCTAACCGGCCAAGAGCGTCATAGGTGTAGTAGGTGTGCGTTCCATCGGGATAGGTAATGGTGTTGACACCGATCGCAGGCTCGCAGTAAGTCAGCACGCAAGAGTCGTTGAAGTAGCCGACTCCGGAGGGGCCGCCCTCATTCCACGCGATAGTGGTGGTTCCGGCCGAGTCGGTGATCGATGTGAGGAACGTCGAATTCAGAGCGTCGCTCTTGATGTCGTAGGTGTAGGTTGTAACCCTGCCTTCCGGATCGGTGTACTGAGTGATGTGGCCCAACGAATCGTAAACAAGGTTGATGGTGTTGCCGAATGTATCTGACGCGCTGGTGACCAGGTCGTTGGTGTAGGCGAGCGTGATGCGGTTTCCGTCGAGATCCTGAATGTAGTTGAGCAGTTGGCGGCTGGTTGAGTTGGCCTGGGTATCGAAAACGAAGTGGTACATGATTCCATTGCTTTCGGTAAGCGTCCACGTTCCATCCGTGCCCGCCGTAACTACCCCGTAATCGCCTGGCGTTCCCAGGAACTGGTTCGACTGATTCGGATTGACGGTTGGGAACAGGCGAGGGCTGCCGTCTGGATAAAGAATGACGGGAGTACCCATATAGACTTCCGCTGTTATATCGAAGTCGTGGCTCGTGCCAAAGCCGAAGGCCCCCTGGTGATATCGCTCATCGAACGAATCCAGGCCGTCGTTTTCAAACTCTGCATTCAGCAGGTTCGCTCCGTCATATTCGTAAATGCCCGACTGGCTGAGCGCGGTTGCGTCGGCGGCCAGCAGACTGTTCACGCCGTTGCCATCGAGGTTGACGCAGATTCCTGTTTCGCTGCAGGTGGGGGTACTCGTGTAACCGGAGTTGATGAGGAACTGCATGCAGGTTCTTGAGAAGGCTGCAGTGTTTGCGAAAGGCGGTATGAAGGCGGCGCAGAGCGCGGCCGGATCCGTGAAGAGGGTGCCGTTGGCAGAAAAGGCGCTCGATGGCAAGTAGTAGCCGATCAACATGTCGGGAGTTCCCTGATCGAGGGTTTCGGTGGTGAACGTAACAGTGCCGCCAGCGCCGGCGGTCGGCGTAGCCAGGAAGGTGACGCTGCCCTGGGCGCCGGCTGGAAGCACTCCGGCGGGGCCTTGGTTGTTGATTGCTAGCACGAGACCCGAGTTGTAGAAATTCTCGTACATCAGCGGGAAGTTGGTGTTGCATCCAGTGCACTGGGGAGGCTCTTCCACAAGGTCAGCGCCGCTGGCAGTGAGCCAGATGAGCGGCGCTACCACATCCTCGCCGCTTACATTTTGATAGTTGAGGGTGACTTCAAACGGGAACCCGGTGCGGAATTCCGCCGGCGACTCGATGGTCACTTGCACTGAGCCGTCGCCTGCGGGCGTTCCGGGGCTGGTGCTGCCATTCGGTGTGACCGTGAGCGCATTGGCGAGCGACACGGTGACGCCGTTCTCTATCACCTGGGCGGTATAAACATTACCGCCCTGCACCCCGCTGGGCTGGATTTGATTCATGTTGAAGGTAACATCGGCATGAGTGGAATCGGCAACGAAGACAGCGCTGGAGCCGTAGACCGTGCCGGTGCTTCCAAGCAGTTGGAAAGTCGCGCTGCTGGTAAAACCGCCGCCCAAGAAAGTCAGCGTTGCCGATCCAGCATCGACAGCTGTGGCGGGCGACACAGAGGTGAGAGAGAACTGCACCTTGCTGGCCGCTATGGTGAATGCCGTATTGCTGCCGGCCAGGGATTGGGCATACGCAGTTACATAATAGGTCTGGTTTGAAGTGTTGGGAATCACCAGGCTCGCGGTGGGTGAGTTCCATTCCACCTGGCGAATGTCGTAGTGCTGCGGAGTGGGCACGTATCCCTCGCCGACGAAGAGCTGAACCGAGCCTGGGCTGGTGGCGCCGGTGCTGCCATTCAGGGCGAGATTGACGCTGACAGTCTGATTGGCGCCGGGTTCGATTTTGTACCACCAGGATTGTGCCGCGGCCGCGAAGGAATTGCTCAGTGCAGGGCTACCCACCACCAGCGCGGGAAGGTCGATTGCCACATCGTTCAGCGAAAGTCCGCTATCATTGGCGGAATTCTGGCCGACGAATACTTCGCCGCGGTCGTT
>Ga0302326_10004948_pt1 | contig 30619 bp, 22 predicted proteins | sample Palsa_T0_3_FD_202264 | JGI IMG/M metagenome (GOLD analysis project Ga0302326, IMG submission 202264) | Peat permafrost microbial communities from Stordalen Mire near Abisko, Sweden - Palsa_T0_3 | ecosystem: Environmental > Terrestrial > Soil > Palsa > Peat permafrost | place: Sweden: Abisko... | reverse complement strand
TGCAATGCTGCTTCATCGCTCCGAGCTTGGAAGCGCGACACTTCATCGCTACTCCATCGCACGGTGCCGGCACCTTCGTTTTCTCCTGTGTGTCGCAGTTCAATCCAGTGACGTGCGTCGGCCCGATCCTTAACCAGCACTACCTGGATAGACTCGATTGGCGCCTCATGATAGGTCTTGCTTAGCTTTCTCAACGAGGCAAGCACCTCGCCGTCGAGCGCGCCAACAAGAGTCTCGGGATTTTCCAATGCCTTGAGTGCTACGAGCCGACGGTTACCCTCAAGCACGGTATAGCGCTTCAAATCGTCGTTGGTCGCAATGACGATGGGTAAATCTGCCGGGTTCAGACCATTCTGAAGAACATCGCGAGCCAGCGCCAAGAGTTTTCGCTGTTGGTCGTGCGCAAGCGCCCGTTCCGCTTCGCGCTGACCTACGTTTGGTTGCGGCAGCCGGGGATTCTCGGCGTCGATCAGAAGATCTGGCAGCCGAACGCTGATATACGAAGCCATAGACCGTTTAGTTCTTCGTTTCTCGGTCAGCAGGTCGATACGTTAGACGCTTGCCTTCAATGCCCCTAATGGCGTTGACAGTACGATCCGTATCATCGATGCCAAGTTTAGCGCGATTGTTGTATCGGAAGTCGAACTCGGCCAAATAGCGGTGCAGATGCTGGCTCTCGCAATGCTGATACACGCCCGTGAGCCCGCGCTTAAAGATTGAGAAGAAGCCCTCAAGGGTGTTCGTGTGCACGTCGCCGCGCGCCCATTCGAATTTGGAATGGTCTACGGACTCGTGCGTATGGAGCTGGAACTTGTAGTGTTGCGCGCCGTCAGTGAGCAAGCGGCTGTCATCGTGCAGCAGCTTCGTCGTCAGCGCCTCGCGCACATTCCTGCCGTCCAGATAGACCGAGCGCAGCGCGCCACCGCGCTCAACTAGACTGAGCACCTGACGGTCCGGCTTGGCGTGCAGCGGAGATGTCTTGCGCGTCTTGGGAGACTTCGATAGAAAAGTCTCGTCGGCCTCTACGGACTTCCCGGCGCCGCCGAGGGGACCGGCGTTTTCTCCCGGAGCCATGGCCTCGCGAATGCGATGCGTCATGAACCACGCCGTCTTGTAGGTCACGCCGAGCGTGCGCGAGATCTGGTGCGAGCTAATGCCTTTCTTGGACGAGCACAGTAGATGCGTCGCCAGCCACCATTTGGTCAGCGGGATCTTGGAGCGCTCGAACACCGTACCGACGGTGACGGTGAACTGGCCCTTACAGTCATTGCAGTACAGCAGACCGGGACGGTGCGACTGTTTCTCGCCGGCCACGCGCACGACGTGTTCTGTGGCGCCGCAGTGCACACACACCGGGCCATTGGGCCAGCGAACCGATTCAAGGGCCTCGCGGGCTGCAGTTTCGTCGGTGAAGATCGGGTCGTTGTAGGCGGCGTCCATTGGCATTTTCCCCGGTTTTCGAAGGGAATTGTCCGCCTAACCTGCACTTTTGTCAAGTATATAATCGCCCGGCTACTTCGCATAATGTATATTATGTTAAATCTGACTGATTGCTCCTGAACGACTATCGCATCCCACAATAAATGGCGGGCCGCCAGAAATTTTGAACACCCCTGCTCGATGAAGCACTTATGCACATCACAGACTCGTCACTGGCAGAGTTTGTGCCGATCTGCGCTGCGCTTGATGATCAGAGCGCGCGTAGTCAGCTCAAGGCGCGCGTGCACGTGACTAAGAGGCAGCGCAGGAATGATCGGTGCGACTCGCGTCATGCGCCTCGCGGGCGTGGCTGAAACAGCCCTTGAGCAGGGTCGTTCCATAGACATTGTGGAGCCAATACTGGTTGGCAAAGCGGCAAGCCATGCCCGACGGCAAGCCAGCGCGTCGCCCGAACATCAGCACCGCAGAGCTTGACGATCTGTCCGCACTTCTCGAGAACCGCAATCTTGCGGCCCTCGATAAATTCAACTTGCTGGCCCCCTCGTTGAGCGAACTGCTCGGGACGGTCTGCTTCGAGCGTCTCCGTGATGCCTTGGATAATCTGGACTTTCCACTCGGCGCCCAGCTATTGCGAGAGTCCCGGCGTAACGCTGCCTAAAGGTTCAAGACCACCCCGGTATTTCCCGTTCGCGAGGAGCGCCTCAGAGAGACCCCCCTGCCGCGCCGGCGCGGGAGGCCGAAAGGTTCCTGTGAGCCCGGGAAGCAGGCGCGAGATGACCCCGTGCGTGCTTCCCGGCGCCGGCTATTGCTTGGTGACCCAGGTGTCGTCGGCTTGCTTGACCCAGTCGTCAACCTGCTTCTGGGCGGCATCCTTGGCCAGTCCGTAACGCTCCTGGACCCGTCCGGCGAGTTCCTCGCGGCGGCCGGCGGCGCGTGTGAGATCATCGTCCGTGAGCTTTCCCCACTGCTGCTTGGCCTTGCCCTTGAGCTGCTTCCAGTTCCCCTCGACTCGATTCCAGTCCATGGTGTACTCCGTTGATAGGTATGGGACACGCTTAACAATAGCCCGGGCAGCGCAGCGGTTTGCACCCCCGATGCTCCGTTATGCCGGTCGGATCGCGCCTACACGGCGGCGGGATGTCACCGGCAGGGCTACGCGGAGCCGTCGCGGCGTCGATTTCCGGGCTGATGGGTCGTCATACTGGCATGAGACCTTTGCGCATAAGTCGACGACGGTTCCTGGCGGATATGAGCGGGGTGACAGTCCTGCTACAAAGCTCACCATCGGCTTGGCCGGCCCCGACAGGCGCGCAGTCTGAACGGGTGAACGAAAGTACGGATCTCAAGGTGGTGGCTGTGCAGGTCGGCCCAATTCTCGAACGGCACATTGCGAGCGGCTACATGCCGGGCGCCGTCGCGCTCATCGGTCGCGGCGAACACGCCGAGGTCGTCGAAATCGGTCGCATGGCAAAAGAGAACGCGCCTCACATGCGACGCGACAGCATCTTCCGCATCGCATCGATGACCAAGCCCGTGACGGCGGTGGCGACCATGATGTTGATTGAGAAAGGCAGGCTGCGCCTAGATGAGCCGATCGAGCGGTGGCTCCCGGAGCTCGGCCACCGGCGTGTTCTCAAGCGACTCGACGGCCCACTCGATGACACGGTGCCGGCGAAGCGCCCTATCACGATCGAGGACCTGCTGACATTTCGCTGCGGGTTGGGGATCATCTGGCCGGCCGCGGACAGCTATCCGATCCTGCGACAGATCGCCGCGTTGAATCTGATTGGCTTCGGGCCGCCCGAACCGGCCTACGCGCTCGCGCCCGATGAGTGGCTGAAACGACTCGGCACGCTGCCGCTCATGGCACAGCCCGGCGAGCGCTGGCTGTACAACACCGGCTCGTACATCCTCGGGGCGCTGCTCGCCAGGGCCTCAGGCCGATCGCTCCCGGATTTGCTGCGCATAGGGATCTTCGAGCCTCTCGGAATGAACGACACCGGATTCTTCGTTCCCGAGCGCGCGCGCAATCGCCTGGTGAGCGCCTATCGCCTCGAAGCTGGCGTTGCCGAGCTCTACGATGCGCCCGCCACCAGTCTCTGGAATGCCGCCCCGGCATTTCCGGATGGCGGCGCGGGGCTCGTATCGACAGTCGATGACTACTTCGCGTTTGCGCACCTTTTGTCGGCACGGGGCAGAGCCGGCGGCCGGCGCCTGCTTTCAGAGGCCTCGATTGCGGCTCTGACGACGGACCATCTGACCGTGAGCCAACGCGTGGGTGGTGCGTCCATTCTCGGCAGCGGACGCGGCTGGGGTTACGGCTTGTCGGTAATCGCTGCGCGGACGGAGGAGGGGTTCGCGCCCGGTTCGTACGGCTGGAACGGCGGACTCGGGACTAGCTGGATGGCCGATCCGGCATCCGGTCTCAACGCCATCCTGTTGACACAGACCGGCTTCACCTCTCCGGTAGCACCCACCGTGCACCAGGAGTTCCTGCGCGCCGTGCTCGCGCCGGCATTTCTGTAGCATCGCACGCACCTGATCACCAAGGCCGCCCGTGAACCGCCCTCCTCTGCGACTGTACGAGCTGGTTCTTGCCAACGGTCGCTCGGCGAGCCCCTATGTCTGGCGGGTTCGCTACGCGCTCGCTCACAAGGGATTGGCGTTCGAGTCCGTGCCGCTGGGCTTTACCGAGATCCAGCGAGTGTTCAGCGGTCGATTCAAGACGTTGCCGGTAATCGAAGACGGGCCGACGATGCTCGCCGAGAGCTGGGACATCGCCGAGTACCTCGAGCACACCTACCCGGCGAAGCCGCTGTTCGCAGCCCCCGCCGAACAGGCAGCGATCCGGCTGTTCGACTCGTGGTTCTCTCCTGAGGTGATGCGCCGAATGCTCGGCGTCTATGTGCAGGACGTGCACAACGCGGCACGGCCCGAGGATCGCGAATACTTTCGCCGTAGCCGCGAGGTGCGCTTGAACGCATCGCTCGAAACGCTCGCGGCCGGTCGTGCCTCCAGGCTCCCGGCGCTGCGTGAAGCGCTGCTGCCGCTGCGGCTGCACCTTAAGCGCTTTGCCTTTCTCGGCGGTGCCTCACCGAGCTACGCCGACTACATCGCCCTGGGCGCCTTCCAGTGGGTCGCATCGGTAAGCACCCTGCCCTTGCTGAGCCACGATGACACCGTATTGCGGGCCTGGCTCGAGCGCGGCCTCGACCTGTATGGGGGATGCAGGCGCGATCCGCGCATGCAGCCCCTCTTTGAATAGCTTCGGCCGACGACGCGCAGTCCAAGCGACCACCACGCCCGAGGCAACCCGAGACGATGCGGGCTGTCACAAATCTGTCGTATCATCGTGGGGGCTTGGTCGAGAATGGGCGCGTGTGAAATACTCTGGCAGTCAGGCGCGTAGCACGAAAAACGATAAGTCATAACCGGAGCGCTCCCGTGTCCACGACCAACCTGGGCGATATCTACTACGAACTGTGCTACGAACTGTGGTACCCCGCTCATCGTCGCGCTCCTGACGGTCCTCATTGGTGCACGGCTCCCGCCCGAGACATAGGGTCGCTCGCTTCAGAAGCCATGCCATGAACCCGACAGCGCAACAACGCCGCGGATGGAGCTGGTGGTACCTGCTCTTCGTCGTACAGTTCGCTGGCGTGCTGTGGCCTCCGTTTTACAGCAGCGCGGAGCCTTCCTGGGCGGGCGTGCCGTTCTTCTACTGGTATCAGATGCTGTGGGTGATCGTGAGCGCGGTGCTTACAGCAATCGTGTATTTCGCGACCACGAAATAGCGACGCTTTAGGAAGAGTCGGCGGGGGATCCGATGCAGCACGTGAACTGGGTCGCGCTCAGCATCTTCGTGGCGCTGTTCGGATTCATTACCTGGCTGGGCTTCGCGGCCGCGCGCTGGCGCAAGGGCGACCTCGACCTGTTGCAGGAGTGGGGGCTCGGCGGCAGACGCTTCGGCACGGTCATCACCTGGTTTCTGGTCGGCGGGGACCTCTACACCGCCTATACCTTCGTCGCTGTGCCGGCGCTCGCTTTCGGCGCCGGTGCGGTGGCGTTCTTCGCCGTGCCGTATACCATCCTCATCTATCCGATTCTGTTCCTCGTATTTCCGCGTCTCTGGCACGTCTGCCATAAACACGGGTACATCACCGCGGGCGATTTCGTGCGCGGTCGCTTCCGCAATCGCTGGCTGGCACTTGCGATCACGCTGACTGGGATCGTCGCCACCATGCCTTACATCGCGCTGCAGCTGGTCGGCATCCAGGTGGTGATCGGGGCGCTCGGCGTCTCCGGCAGCGGCTTCGTGGCCGACCTGCCGCTGCTGGTCGCCTTCGCGGTGCTGGCGGCCTTCACGTACTCGAGCGGTTTGCGGGCGCCGGCATCGATTGCGATCGTCAAGGACATTCTGATCTACATCACCGCGTTCACGGCGGTGATCGTGATTCCCATGCAGCTCGGTGGTTTCGGCAGAATTTTCGCCGCGGTGCCGCACGCGCAGCTGCTGCTGGCGGTGCCGGGACCGCACAGTACCGGCGCCTACAGCGCTTATGCGACGCTCGCTCTCGGCTCGGCGCTCGCGCTGTTTCTCTACCCGCATTCCCTCACGGCAATCCTGAGCGCCAGCAGCGGTGCTGCCATCCGCCGCAACGCCGCCATGCTCCCCGGCTACTCCTTCGTTCTGGGTCTGCTCGCGCTGCTGGGCTTCTTTGCCATCGCGGCCGGGGTGAAGGGCCTGCCGGAATTCGCCGACGGCTTCAAGCAGTTCGGCAATAACTTCGCCGTGCCGGCGTTGCTGCTACACAGCTTCCCTGCGTGGTTCGTCGGCGTCGCTTTCGCCGCCATCGGCATCGGTGCACTCGTGCCAGCGGCCATCATGTCCATCGCCGCCGCCAACCTCTATACCCGCAACATCCATCGCGAGTTCATCAACAAGAATCCGACCGACAAGCAGGAGGCGCAGATGGCGAAGTGGGCCTCGCTCATCGTCAAGGTCGGTGCGCTAGTGTTCATCCTCGGCGTGCCCACGAAGTATGCCATCCAGCTGCAGCTGCTCGGCGGGATCTGGATCATCCAGACACTGCCGGCCGTACTGCTCGGTGCCTACACGCGCTGGTTCAATTCGTGGGCGCTGCTGTTGGGCTGGGCGGCCGGCATGTTCGCCGGTACGGCGATGGCGGTGGCGGTGCAACTCACGCCGGCCTATCCGCTCCACTTCGCGGGCTACCTGTTCCCCGGATACACCGCCTTCTACACGCTTGTGCTGAATCTCGTACTGGCCGTTGTGCTTACCCCGGTGTTCAACGCACTCAGTACGCGGCAGGCTACGCTCGACGAAACTGCCGCGGCGGATTACTACGCCTGATTGTCCATGAGTCCTCGCGCCGCACCGGCCCTGCTGCTCGCGGCGCTACTGTGCGCGGGCGCGACTGCCGAGACACCCCCCGCCCCCGACTATGCGCGCGCGGACGCCTGGGCCGCGTGGCCGAACCGCGCAAGTGGCGCCGACGTCGTACCGCCCGGGCTCACCGGCGCGCTTCCCCATGCGCGCACGGCGGATGTGTTCTTCATCCATCCGACAACCTATCTGTCGGGCGCCGTCACGAACGCGCGCTACGATGAGCCCGGCGTTACCAGTGGGCAGATCGATCGCGGGGTCCTGCGCTTCCAGGCAAGCGCCTTCAACGCGTGCTGCCGGATCTACGCGCCGCACTATCGCCAGGCGGCCATCGGTGCCTTCATGACGCGCGAGGACACGGCAGCGCACGGAGCCTTCGAGCTCGCGTATGGCGACGTATTGCGGGCGTTCGATTACTACCTGCAGCACGAGAATCACGGCCGGCCGTTCTTTATCGCCAGCCACAGCCAGGGGTCGCTGCACGCCATGCGAGTGCTGCAGGAGCGCGTCGCAGGCGCCCCGCTACGCGCACGCCTCGTGGCCGCCTACGTCATCGGCTATTACATGCCGCAGGACATCGAGCGCAGCGGCATAGCCGTGTGTCGCAGCGCGCAGCAAACCGGCTGTTTCGTGGTCTGGAACACGATCAAGGCCGATGCGTCCGGCCATCAGCGTGAGAGCAGCCGCCTGATCTGGCTGGACGGCCGCTACCAGCACGTCGGCGCGCGTGAGCTGCTGTGCGTCAATCCGCTCACTTGGACGGTGGGCGCGGATGCACCCGCGACACTCAACCTCGGCGCACTGCCGGGCGTGCGCGGGGAGGCACTGCGTGCCCCGGTGCCGCAGCTTACCGGGGCGCGCTGCGACGGTGCGGTGCTGCGCGTCTCCATACCACTGGATAAACGGCGCGGCTTCACTGACGTACTCAGCCTATTTGGCAGCTACCACGTATTTGATTACAACCTCTTCTACACCAACATCCGCCTGAACGCGCAGCAGCGCCTGAGTGCGTGGCGCGCAGCTAATCCTGGCTGATAGGCATATAGGGTGGGGGGTATGGTATATTGACTTGACTCCACGGACGACTGAGAATCGCCGCCCGTAACGGCGGCCCGCTGATGCGCTTGCGGGACAGTGATTGTGCGGGGCGCGCGATCGGGAGCAGTCAACCTCCTGTCACAGATGCGCAGTAGACCTCCAGGTCTTTGGAAGCGACTTCCATGGAAGCTAACGAATTCGACCACTCGGCGACGCCACGCGGCAACATGTTCCTGTGGGGCGGACTCGGGGCCGGCATACTGCTGATACTGGTCCTGCTCACCCATGGCTTCGGTCTATGGGCGCACGGCGCCGCGGAGCCGGAGAAGCCACAGCTGGTGCACCAGGGGGACAAGATCTTCGTGCCCGAGGGCTCGCCGCTGCGTTCGCGCCTCATCGTGGAACCGGCGCCGACGGAGGAAAAGAGCGCCGCCATCAGCGCCCCCGGAACTGTGGAGTCCGATCCGGCCCGCACCGCCTCGGTGCTGCCGCCCGGGGCCGGCCGGGTGCGTGAGCTCAAGGTAGCCTTGGGCGAGCGCGTACAGCGCGGGCAGGTGCTGGCGCTCATCGACTCTCCGGACCTGGCGCAGGCCTACGACGATAACGACAAGGCCGCCAGCGCCGCCGCGCTGACCGCGCGCCTCCTCAGCTACCAGCAAGCGCAGTTGAAGATCGGTGCTGCCGCACAGCGCGACCTGGACCAGGCGCGCAGCGACAACGAACAGGCGGCCGCAGAGTACCTGCGGACGCGCGAGCACCTGCGTGCAATGGGCGCAGCCCAGGACGCCAAAGGCGATGCACGACTGCTGGCGGTGCGCTCCCCGGTACCCGGCAGCGTCACGACCCTCTCGATCGCCCCCGGCACCACCATCAACGACGACACACAGCCGCTCATGACGGTCGCCGACCTGTCGGTGGTCTGGGTGACCGCGCTGGTTGCCGAGAAGGATCTCGCCAACGTGACACGCAACGAGGATGCCGAGGTTGCCATCGATGCCTATCCGGGCAAGACCTTGCACGGCAAGGTGCTGTTCGTGTCCGCCGTGATGGAGTCCGATTCGCGCCGCAACAAGACGCGCATCGCGTTCGAGAATCCTGATTACACCCTCAAGCCCAACATGTTCGCGACCGTCACACTGCGCACCCCCGCGCAGCGGCGCGTGGTGCTGCCGAGCTCCGCGCTGCTCATGAACAACGACCGCACCAGCGTGTTCGTCGCGACTGCACCGTGGACCTTCGAGCGCCGCAGCGTCGAGCCGCTGCTCGAAGAGAGTTCGATGGTCACCATAAACTCCGGCGTGCAGCCCGGCGAACAGGTCGTGATTCGCGGCGGACTGCTGCTCAATGATTGACCAGTTCGTAGACTTCTGTCTGCGCCGACGCGTCGCGGTGATCGTCATCGCCGTGCTGCTGAGCTTGTTCGGCGTGTACGCCTGGGAGACCTTGAGCGTCGAAGCTTACCCGGAGCTCGGCGATGTCGCCGCGCAGGTGACCACGCAGATGCCGGGCCTCGCCGCCGAGGAGGTCGAGCAGCTGATCACCGTGCCGCTCGAGCGCGAGATCAACGGCACGCCCGGCCTGCTGCTCATGCGCTCCGAAAGCACCTTCGGCCTGTCGCTCATTACCGTGCTGTTTCGCGAGGGCTACGAGGATTACTGGGTGCGCCAGCGCCTGCTCGAGCGCATCAACCAGGTCACGCTGCCAAACGGCGCCGCCCCCTCCCTCGACCCGGTTGCAGGTCCGGGCGGGGAGATCTACCGCTACACGCTCGAGTCGGATACCAAGAACCTGCAGGAGCTGTCCGAGATTCAGCGCTGGAAGGTCATTCCCGCGCTCAAGTCGGTTCCCGGGGTGGTCGATGACACGAACTTCGGCGGCTTCACCACCGAGTACCAGCTGAATCTGGATCCAAGGCAGCTGCAGCACTACGGGCTCGGGATCACCGACGTCATCAACGCCATCAACAACAACAACGCCAACGCGGCCGGCGGCCGGGTATCGCGGGGCGACCAGAGCTATGTTATCCGCGGTGTCGGCTTGATACGCAGTCTGTCAGACATCGGCGCGACGGTGGTGACGCAGGTCAACGGCACACCGCTGCTGGTGCGTGACCTGGGCCGCACCACCTTAAGCCACCAGGAGCGCGAGGGCATCCTCGGCAAAGACAACAACCCCGACACGATCGAAGGCATCGTGCTGATGCTGAAGTACCAGAACCCCTCCCAGACGCTCGAGGGCATCCACGCCAAGGTCAAAGAACTCAACGCCGAGCTCGCACACGAGGGCGTACGCATCGTGCCCTACATCGACCGGGACGATCTGGTGCGCGCGACCGTCCACAAGGTCGGGCGCACGATCATCGAGGGCATCGCGCTGGTGTTCCTGGTGCTGATCCTGTTCCTCGGCAGCCCGCGCAGCGCGCTGGTGGCCGGGGTGTCGATTCCGCTTGCGCTGGTGGCCGTGTTCTCGCTGCTCAATCTCACGCACGTGTCCGCCAATCTCCTGTCGCTCGGGGCCATCGACTTCGGGATCCTCGTGGATGGGGCGATCGTCGTCACCGAGGCGATCCTGCGCCGCCGCGAGGCGATGCCGACCGAGGAACTCAGCGAGAGCGAGGTCAAGGCCGCCGCGGTACAAGTGACACGGCCGATGTTCTTCGCGAGCCTCATCATCATCACCGCCTACCTGCCGCTGTTCTCCTTCGAGCGCGCCGAGGCGAAGCTCTTTACCCCCATGGCCTATACCATGGGCTACGCGCTGTTCGGGGCATTACTCACCACGCTCGCCCTCGTGCCCGGGCTCGCCTACTACGCCTTTCGCAAGCCCGGCACCGTTTACCACAACCGCTGGCTCGAGTGGCTGACGCTGCGCTACGAGCGCGTGCTGCATGAGTGCATCGAGCAGCCGCGCATCGTCTACGGCGTCGCTATCTTCGCCTTGCTCGCAGTGGTCGGGCTCGCGGCGACCGTGGGACGCGATTTCCTGCCTGACCTCGATGAAGGAGCGCTGTGGTTGCAGGTGCAGATGCCCACCGGAATTGCGCTCAACAAAGCGAGCGACATGGCGAGTGACCTTAGGCGCGCAATCCTCAAGTTCCCGGAGATCTCGTACGTCGTGACGCAGACCGGCCGCAACGACGACGGCACCGATCCCTGGACCATGTCGCACATCGAGGCGCCCGCGGGATTGACGCCGTACGACACCTGGCCCCACGCGGAAACGAAGAAGCAGTTCCTCGACAAGCTGGCGAGTACACTGGACCGAGAGCTGCCGGGGTACTCGATCGGTATCAGCCAGCCGATCATCGACAACGTCAACGACATGATCGGCGGTGCGCACAGTCCGCTGGTGATCAAGGTCTACGGCGACGATCTGAAGCAGCTGCGCACGATCGGACAGCAAATGGTCGATGTGCTCTACACCGTCCGCGGCACCTCCAGCGCCTCCATCTTCCAGGAGCCGCCGATCCCGCAGATCAACATCACGGTAGATCGCGACAAGGCGGCACGCTACGGCATTAATATCGCCGATGTGCAGAACGTTATCCAGACTGGAGTCGGGCAGGCGCCGGTCTCGACTGTCTACGTCGGCGAGCGCGTGTACAACCTCACCGTGCGCTTCGTGTCCGCCAGCCGGGACAGCCCGGAGGCGCTCGCGAATCTCTTCATCAACACCTCGGGCGGGCAGCAGGTGCCACTGTCACAGGTGGCCGACATCCGAGTGCAGTCCGGCGAAAGCACCATCACGCGTGAGAATGGCCATCGCAACATCACCATCCGCATCGACAACCGTGATCGCGACCTCACGAGCTACCTGGAGGAGGCCCAGGCGAAGATCGCCGCGCACGTGCACTTCGATCCGACCAAGGTACGCCTCGAGTGGGGCGGCCAGTTCGAAAACCAGCGCCGTGCCGAGGCGCGCCTGCTGGTCATACTGGGCCTGGTGATGGGAATGATGCTCATCTTTCTGACCATCGGCACCAAGTCGCTCCGTCAGGCGTTCCTGATACTGGGGGTCGTGCCGCTCGCAACACTCGGGGGCCTGATCTCGCTGCACCTCACGGGGGAGACGCTCAACGTCGCAAGTGGCGTCGGCTTCATCGCGCTCTTCGGCGTTGCGGTCCAAAACGGCATCATCATGGTGGCGAACCTCAATCGCATGCGTCAGGCCGGACTGGAGCTGCACGAGGCGATCATGAAGGGCGCGACCGAGCGACTGCGGCCGGTGCTCATGACCGCAACCGTCGCAACCCTCGGCATGCTGCCGGCAGCCCTGCATACCGGCGTCGGCAGCGACGTGCAGCGCGGCATCGCCACGGTGGTGGTCGGGGGACTTGCGGTCTCCACCGTGCTGACCTTGTTCGTGCTGCCGGCTATGTATCATGTCATCGAGCACTGGGCCGAGCGGCGCCATGGCGAGGCGCGTTGGAGCTGAGGATGGCGCTACGCTTCACAACCCTGGCGCTGCTAGCGAGCCTGTCGGCCTGCGCGGTGGGACCGAATTTCCATCGTCCCAAGCCCCCCACCGCCACCGATTACGGCAGCGCTCCCGCGCAGGGAAGCACTGCCGCCAGCCCCGGCACCGGTGGCACGGCCCAGACCTTCACCGCCGGCATGGACATCCCGGGAGAGTGGTGGACGCTGTTCCAGTCCCCGAAGCTCAACTCCCTGGTCGAGCAATCCCTGAAGGCGAACCCGGATGTCGCCGCAGCGCAGGCCGCCCTGTACCAGGCGCGCGAGCTGTACCTGGTGCAGTGGACCAGCTACCTCCCGGTCGTGCAAGGCAGCCTAGATGCCACGCGCAGCCGCTACGCTACCAACGCCATCTCCAACCCGACCGTATCTCCGACACCAATCTACAACCTCTATACCGCGCAGCTCAGTCTCAGTTACATGCCGGATGTCCTCGGCGCGACGCGGCGTGCTGTCGAAGCGGCGCGCGCGCAGACCGAAGCCACGCGCTACCAACTGATCGCCACCTACGTGACCTTGAGCAGCAATGTGGTAACCACCGCCGTGCAGGAGGCGTCGCTCCGCGGGCAGATCGGCGCCACCGAGCGCTTGCTGGCGATACAACGCCAGATCACCGGCACCGTGCAGCAGCAGCGCGAGCTCGGCACCGCGAGCGATGCCGACCTGCTGGCGCAGCAGACCGCCGAAGCGCAGACCGCCGCGACGCTGCCGCCGCTCGAGAAGCAGCTGGGGCAAACACGCGATGCGCTGACCGCGCTGCTCGGCCGGCTCCCGTCCGAGGAGCCCGCAGACATGTTTCGCCTCGAGGACCTCTCGCTCCCCGCTGCGCTGCCGGTAAGTCTGCCCTCGAAGCTCATCGAGCAGCGCCCGGACGTTCGCCAGGCGGAAGAGAACATGCACGCCGCATCGGCGCAAGTAGGCGTCGCGCTGGCCGACATGCTGCCGCAATTCAGCATCAATGCCGATACCGGATCGGCCGCTCTGAAGCTGGGACAGCTGTTCGGACCCTACAGCGGCTTCTGGGACCTCGGCGCCTCTCTCACCCAGACACTGTTCGATGCCGGAGCGCTGCTGCACAAGCATCGTGCCGCCGAGGCCGCGCTCGATCAGGCCGGGGCGCAGTATCGCAGCGCGGTGATTCTCGCCTGTCAGAACGTGGCCGACACCCTGCGGGCGCTGCAGGCCGATGCGAGCGCGCTCAAAGCGACCGCCGAGGCAGAGCGCGCGGCAAAGGCAGCCTTCGAGCTGGCGCGTCAGCAGCGCGAGCTCGGCACGCTCAGCATGGTCGCGCTGCTGAACGCCGAAACCAATTACCAGCAGGCGCAACTGGCACTGGTTCAGGCGCAGGCCAACCGTTATGCCGACACCGCCGGGCTATTCCAGGCGCTCGGCGGGGGCTGGTGGAATCTTCCGCAGGAGACCTTCAAATGAACGAGCTCGTGTTGCGCGAGAACAAGGGCGGCGCGGCGATTTTGACGCTCAACCGCCCGGAAACGCTCAATGCGCTGTCAAAGGACATGATCGAGACGCTCGAGGGGCACATCGACAGCATCGCGCGCGAGATAAAGACCATCGGGCTCGTGATCCTGCGCGGAGCGGGAGGAAACTTCTCCTCCGGCCACGACATGAACGAGGTGCTAAGTCAGGTCAAGGCGCACGCCAAGCCGCATCACTACGTAGAAGTCATCGACAAAGTCGCCGATCTGCCGCAGCCGGTGATATCGGCCGTGCAGGGACATTGCTCCACCGGTGCGCTGGAGCTGGCGCTGGCGGCCGACCTGATCGTGGCCGCCGAGTCGGCGTGCTTCCGCGATGCCTACGCACGCTGGGGCCTGACACCGATCTGGGGGCTGAGCTTGAGGCTCCCGCATCGGGTCGGGACCGCCAAAGCGGGCGAGATGATGTATACCTGCCGCAGCTACTCGGGCCGGGAGGCGCTCGAGATGGGCCTTGCCAACTTCTGCTTCGCGGACGCAGAGTTCGAGGCCGGACTTGCCGCCGTCGTAGCCGACATACTCGGCAACTCCTGGTATTCCAACCGCGTCAACAAGCGCGCCCTGATCGAGAGCGATGAGCTGCCACTGCGTGAGGCGCACGCGCTCGATCTGTTCAAGAACGAGGGCCTGGCTCCCGATGCCGCGCAGCGGGTCGCGCGCTTCTTCAAGGCACGCAAACCGCGCACCTGAGCTTGAGCGCCTTGCACCCTCAGCGCATACCGCCATCCTGAGGCTGCGCCGCGGGATCCTGCCACCACCCTCCTCCGAGCGCCACCAGCAGGCCCGCGGTGTCCTGATACTGCTGCACCTGGGCGGTGGCGACGCTGAGCCGCGCCTGCGCATAGGTGCGCTGCGCATCGATCAGCTGCAGCACGTTGATCTTGCCGACGAGGTAGCTCTGCTGGTCCAGCTTGAGCGTCTCGGCAGCAATGTCGACGGCGTGCTGATCGACCGTCATGCGGTCCGCGTCGTTCTGCAGCGCCCACAAGTCATCCGTCACCTGCCCGAGTGCGCTGATCACCACCGCCTGGTAGGTCGCAGCCTGGGAGGCGTATGCATCACGCGCCGCTTGCGTCTGAGCCCGCAGTGAACCGCCGGCGAAGATCGGCGCGGTGAGTGCCCCGGCAGCGCTCCCCAGCGTATCGAACTGATGAAAGAGCGCACCAGGGGTGAGCGCTTCGCGGCTCAGCGTTCCGGAGAGCGTCAGGCTCGGGAACTCCTGCGCATAGGCGACCCCGATCGCCGCGCTGTCAGCGTGCAGCTGCGCTTCCGAGGCGAGCACGTCCGGGCGCTTGCGCACCAGCTGCGAGGGCAGCGTCAGGGGAATCTCCCGCGGCAGGGTGATCTCGCTGACGTCGAAATCGTGCACCGGCCAAAGCGCGGGTGCGTGTCCGGTGAGCACCGCGAGCGCATCGCGCGCCTGCTCCAGCTGAGTCCGCAGTAACGGCAGCGTGGTGAGATCGGCGGCGAGCTGGCTGTCAGCCGTGAGCACGTCGGTACGCGCCGCCGTGCCGACCTCGAACTCCTGCTGCGTCAGTGCGAGGTTCTTCTTGTCCGACTCGATCAGCTCGAGCGTCGTGGCGATCTGCAGGCGGGTGGAGGCGATGGTGAGCGCCTCGTTGACGACATTGCCAGTGAGGGTGAGGTAGGCGGCCGCGAGCTGATAGCGCTCCATCTCCGCAAGCGCCACCTGCTGCTCGAGGTTGCGCCGCGCGCCGCCGAATACATCGAGGGTATAGGTCGCCGACAGTCCGAGCGTGTACTCCGTGGGCGCAAGCAGCGGCGCGGGCAGGCTGCTCGTGTTGTGGGTGACGCCGCCGACGGCACTCAGGTGTGGCAGCAGCGCCCCGCGAGCCACGACAATCTGCTGCTGCGCCTCGGCGAGGGTTGCATTGGCGGCGGCGAGCGTCGGGCTGTCCTTGAGCGCCGCGCGCACCGCTTCCTGCAGCGCCATGGAGTGAAACAGCTGCCACCACTCCCCTGGCAGGTCCTCGCCCGAGACGAGCTGCTGGTCAGTCGAATTCGGCTGCGTGGGCACTGGCCGCTCCGGGGGCGGATTGGGCGGCAGATACTGATCGGCCTTGGGTGCTGGGGGTTTGTTGAAATCCGGGCCCACCGCGCAGCTTGCGAGCAGCGCTCCGAGGACGGTGGCGCAGCCGCGCCGTGCTGCGCGTAACCGGCAAGCGAGGCCGCTACTCGTAGCGCAGCGCATCGATCGGGTTCAGGCGCGAGGCCTGGCGAGCCGGGTAGAAGCCGAAGAACACGCCCACCGCAGCGGAGAATACGAAGGCCAGCACGATGACGTCCGCGCGCAGCAGGATCGGCCAGTGGGCGAAGTGCGAAATGAGCTCGGAAACGATGACCCCGGCGATGATGCCCGCGGTACCGCCCATGACGGCCAGCAGCATCGCCTCGATCAGAAACTGCAGCAGCACGTGCAAGCGCCGCGCGCCGGTGGCCATGCGGATGCCGATCTCGCGGGTGCGTTCGGTGACCGAAACCAGCAGGATGTTCATGATGCCGATACCGCCCACCACCAGGGAGATCGAGGCGATCGCAGCGAGCAACACTTCCATGGCCTTGCTGCTCTGCTCGGCGACTTCTGCGATTTCGGTCAGGTCGCGCACCGCGAAATCGTCCGGATGCGGCGCACGGATGCGGTGCTGCTTGCGCAGCGTGTTGCTGACCTGGTCCAGCGCGACCTTCACGAGCGCAGGACTGCGCGCCTGCACGTAGATAGTGTTGACGAAGCCTTCCAGCTTCGGGGTGACTCCGAACGGATTGGGAGGCGGACCGATGGTGGCGAAGATATTGTTCGCCAGCGTCTGTGCCGAGCTCGGTTGCGCCACGCCGAGCACCCGTTCCTGCGAAGTCGAGAACGGAATGAGCACCACATCGTCCTGATCCTGTCCGGAGGCCGAGTGTCCTTTCACGGCGAGCACGCCGATCACCGTCATGGGCACGTTCTTGATCAGGACGGTGGCCCCGATGGGATCGGAGAATTCCCCGAACAGGTTGATAAGAACCGTCTCGCCGAGCAGGCACACCGCGGCTCCATTGGCATTGTCGTCGTCGGTGAAGTTGTGCCCGGCACGGATCGGCCAGCGCCGGATATCGAGGTAGCTCGGGGAGATTCCCTGCACGCTCGTACTCCAGTTCTTGTTACCGTTAACCAGCTGCGTCGTCTGCCGGCTCACGTAGCTCACGTCGGCGACCGCGGAGTCCTCTTCGAGGATGCTGCCCACATCGCGCACCCGCAGGGATGCGGCGCTGCCGTTACCGGCACGCACCCCGTTCACGCGCGTGGTGCCGGGCAGGACCACCAGCAGGTCCGTGCCGAGGCTCTGCACCTGCGCCTCGACCGCCGCGCGCGCACCCTCCCCGACGGCCACCATCGCAATGAGCGCGGCCACGCCGATGAAGACCCCGAGCATGGTGAGGCAGGCGCGCAGCTTGTTGCGGCCGATGGCACGCAGGGCTGCGAAGATCGCCATCCACCCGAGGGCGCCAGCCTCATTTAGCAGCGACTCAAGCCGGCTCGCGTGATGGCGCTCGTGCAACGGTCGTACCGGGGGCAGAGCGCGGATCTGAAGGGCGCCGCCTGAGCGGGCGCTCGGAAGGTCGGAGAGGATCTGGCCGTCGCGGATGGTGATGATGCGGTTGGCGAGCTCGGCCAGCTCGCGCTCGTGCGTCACCAGCACCACCGTCACGCCGCGCTCGCGGTTGAGCGCGCGAATGGTGGCCATGATGTCGAGCGCGGTCTGCGAGTCGAGATTGCCGGTCGGCTCGTCCGCCAGCACGATCGCCGGATCGTTCACCAGCGCGCGCGCGATGGCTACGCGCTGCTGCTGGCCGCCGGAGAGCTGGTTGGGCTGGTTCCTCTGCCGGTCCGCAAGGCCGAGCATGCTGAGCATGTCACGCACACGCTCGGTGTTGCCGCTGATCTGCGCAGCGTAGAAAAGCGGCAGTTCCACGTTCTCCGTCGCGCTGGTACGCGGCAGCAGATTAAAGGTCTGGAAGACGAAGCCGATGCGCCGTCCGCGGATGCGCGCCAGCGCCGGCTCCTCCAGCTGCGCAACATCGATTCCCTCAAGCAGGTACTGACCGGATGTCGGCCGGTCGAGGCACCCGAGGATGTTCATCAGCGTGGACTTACCTGAGCCGGAGGCACCCATGATGGCGACGAACTCCCCGCGGGAGATGCTCAGGCTCACGCCCCGCAGCGCATGCACCTCCGAACCGCCGAGCCGGTACACCTTGGTCGCATCGCGCACCACGATGATTGGTGCACCAGCGGCAGCAGGAGAACTCACGGCCTGAAGCCCCCCTGCCCCGGGCGCTGGTTGGGGTTCGTGCCCGGCAACCGCTCGCCGCCTTCGGGTTTGGGCTCGTTGGGGCGCACTGCGTTGACGACCACGACGTCACCCTCCTTCAGATCCTCGCCCGCGACCTCGATGAGCGTGCCGTCGTCGAGCCCGGTGCGAACCTGCACCGGCACGAGCTTGCCATCACGCAACATCCATACGCGCGCGCGCGGTGCGCCGCGCCCGTGTCCGTGAGCTGCCGTGCCGTCGGCGGACCCCGCTGCACGTGCACCGCCCGCTCCCCTGCCGCCGCCGGATGGGCCCGCGGTGCTGCCGCCCTCGGCAGCGGCGTCGGTGCGCTCGCCGCGGTGTGCATGCTCGGGGTGCTCCTGCGCGCTGTGCGCGAGCCCCTCGGGGGTAAAGCGGATCGCGGGCAACGGAACGCGCAGCACGTTGAGCCGCTCGGCGGTGATGATGTGCGCATCGGCCGTCATGCCGGGCAAGAGCTTGAAGTCATCGTTCGGCACGTCGACCACGACGTCGTAGGTCACGACGTTCTGCACCGTGATCGGACCTTCCCGGATCTGGCGCACTTTTCCGATGAAGGTACGGCTCGGGTAGGCCTGCACCGTGAAGGCGGCTTTCTGTCCCGGCTGCACCTCCCCGACGTCAGCCTCGCTGACGTTCGTGTCGACCTGCATCTTGCTCATGTCCTTGCCGATCAGGAACAGGGTCGAACTCTGCAGGCTCGACACCACGGTCTGGCCGACGTCGATGTAGCGCGTGATCACCATGCCATCCACCGGCGAGACGATCTTGGTGTAGGCCAGATTCACCTGCGCGGCGTGCAAGGCGGCTTTCTTGGATGCGACCGTAGCGATGTCGAGATTGACCTGCGCCTTGTCCTGGTCGAGGGTCGATTTGTCGGTGTCGAGGGTCTCTTGCGAGACGATGCCCTGACCGATCAGCTTGGTGTCATGCTCGTAGATAAGCGCGGCGTTCACGACCGCAGCGCGGTCCTTGGCGAGCTGTGCAGTCTCGGTGTTCACGTCCGCTTCCGCCCCGTCCACGACCACCTGGAATGGCAGCGGATCGATGAGCGCACAGCTCTGCCCGATCTTCACCGGTGTGTTGTAGTCGCACGACCAGGACTTGATGTTTCCCGAGACATACGAGCCCACCTGGGCGGTCACCACGGGATTGAGCGCCCCGGTCATGGTGACGCTGCGTTGGATATCCCCGCGGGTCACGCGCGCGGTCACGTAGTGCAGCGGCGGAACGCGCAGCCACCACCAAATCGCGAAAGCGACGACGAGCAGAACCGCCACGGCCGTGGCCCACAGAATCGGGTCACGAGCGCGTGCCAGCCAGCTGCGTTCAGCGGAAGGAGAATCCGCGGTTTGCTGTTGCATGCCGGATCAAGGAGTTACCTCCACAAACGCCAGCATGGCAGTCGCTCGGACCGGGGGGTGCAACGGATTGTAAGAGAGATTCCGGCCGCTATCTGAAGCACGCGCGGGGGCGACATTGGCCCTTTTTAGGAGTCCACCGGACTCGGTGCCGCGTGGGCTGCGCGCGCCGGGGGCTGCAGGTCGGCGATTCCCCCCAACACCTCGGCCAGAGCGTGCGCGAGGTCGGCCTGGGTCAAGGGCTTTGCGAGCACGAGCTGTGCGCCGGCGGCCTGGGCCTCAGCTTGCAGGGCCGGGCCGGCGAAGCCGCTCATCAGGATCCCCGGCAGTCCCGGACGCAGCCGCTTGAGCTCGGTCAGCAGTTCGATACCGGACATCTCCGGCATGATGGCATCCGTCAACAGCACATCGAAGCGCTCGGGTGAGGCACTGAACACGCGCAGCGCCTCGCGCCCTCCGAGGCAGCCGACCGGCTCGTAGCCAAGTGTCGCAAGCACCTCCTCGGCAAGGCGCAACAGGCTCTCTTCGTCATCAACGATCAGCACGGCCTCACCACTGCCCTGCGGCACCACCTCGGGTGCAGGCTCCGGAGCCGGCTCGCCATCGGCGAGCGGCAAATACACGCTGAAGGTCGAGCCTCTTCCAGGCTGACTCTCGACCTCAAGAGCGGCGCCATGGTCGAGAACGATGCCGTGCACGAGTGACAGGCCGAGTCCGGTACCGGTACCGAGGGGCTTGGTGGTGAAGAACGGATCGAAGATGCGCTCGACCTCTGCAGCACTCATGCCGGTGCCCGAATCGACGATGTCGATGCGTGCATAGCCCCCGCGTTGCAGGTGCCCCACCGTGCAGTCGTGCGCCTGCTCGACCTCCACCGGCATCGCGCGCAGCAGCACCTGCCCGCCGCCTGCCACCGCCTGAACCGCGTTGGTAAGCAGATTTGCGAGCATTTGATGCACCTGTGCCGCATCGCCGGCGGCCACCAGCGGGGGCTCGGGCAGGCTGAGCTGCACCGTGACGCCCGGCGGTAGTGCGGCGCAGGTGAGGCTGTGGACCTCCGTGATCAGCTTCTGCAGGCCCAGCGGCCTCGCGGTGCCGAGGCCGGGGCGGCTGAAGGCGAGAATACGTGCCACCAGCTCGCGCGCGCGGTTGGCGGCCACGATGATGTTGTCGATATAGCGGCGTTGCGGTGCGCCCGCCGCGGTGTGCTGCAGCGCCAGCTCGCCGTAGCCGAGCACGGCTCCGAGCACGTTGTTGAAATCGTGGGCGATACCGCCGGCGAGTGTCCCGAGTGCCTCGAGCTTCTGCGACTGGTGCAGCTGCGTGGTCACCCGTTCATGACGCTCGAGCTGGCGCAGGAACGCGATCAGCAACACCGCGGCAAGCGCGGTGATGACGAAGGTACGGCCGACGTTCTTCCAGGCTTTCTCGCGCCAGGCTTCAAGGATGTCGTACTCGCTGCGCCCCACCGCGACGACCGCCGGGTAGCCGCGCACGCGTCGCAGGCTCACGCGTGCCATCCCGAGCTGCGGATGATCGAAGCGCATGTGCAGCGCCTCGGAGCTACCGAGTGCGCCTAACGCGCCCAGCCACGGGGATGTCGAGGAGACGACGGCGTCACGCTCGCGGTTGACCAGGGTCATGCCGTCCTCGCGCAGCAGCTCGATCGTGCTGCCCGAGCCCAGGTCGAGCGCCTGGTAGAACCGGCGGATGTAGCCCACGTCCACCGCGGCACCCACAATCCCCCGGAAAGTGCTCCCGGGCAGACGGCGGCTCAGAACGAAGGTCGGCTCGCCGGTCACGCGACTGATGAAGGGCTCGCTGACGAACAGGCCGAGATCGGGTTGATCGCGCTGCACGGTGTAGTAGGAGCGGTCGCTGAAATCAGGTCGGGCGCTTCCGGCGGGAGCCGAGCTCAGAAGCAGGTGGCGTGCGGGGTCGAACAGGAACAGATTACGCACCTGGGGAACGCCGCTCATGTGCCGGCGCAGCAGGTCGGAGATGGCCTCCTCGGCGTCCGCGCCGCCGGCATCACCGGGCTCGAGGAGCGCCGCCTGCTCCAGAATGAGATCCGTGGCTTGCAGCGCGCGTGCCGCCTGCTCTGCCAGCGCGCCGGCGACGTTGTCGTGCTGGCGCTCGGCCATGACGAGTGTCGCATCGCGGTCGTGCAGCGTATCGAACAGCGTCGACAGGCACACCGCGGCGCACACCGCGGCCACGATGAGAATGAGGCGCAGACGCAATGCCCGCCCACGCGCACCCTCGCGCCGCGACGCCCGCGCTAGCGGGGATGCGGGTGCGCCGTTGTCGGCTGGGTCCGCAGGCCGAGAGCTGCCCATAGGTCGTCGCGTGTGAATGGCTTCGCCAGAATGCGTGTCGCTCCGAGTCTCACCGCCATGGCATCATTCGCCATGTCTGCCGAACAGAATCGGCCGGAGACCACGATGATCGCGGCCCGCGGGTAGGCACGCCGCCACGAGTCAAGGACCGCATGAGCCTGCTGCTGAGACGTCACGTCGACCAGTATCGCATCGATATCCCGGCGGGCCTGCCCTTGGGCAACCGGCCACACGACCTCGGCTCCTCCCGCCTCGAGCCACTCGCGGATCAGCTCGCGGTGGAGACTATCATGTTCGACGACCAGCACGCGCTTCACGGGCAGCTCCGCGCATGACCCGCCCGCTGCCGCACGTGCTGGTGGTGGACGATGACCTCGCCGTACGGCAGTTGGTCGATGAATACCTCGGGCAGAACGATTTCCGCGTCTCCGGGGTCGATAGCGGTGCGCAGCTGATCAGCGCCCTGCACGCCCACGTGGTGGACCTGGTGCTGCTCGATCTGCGTCTGCGCGGTGAGGACGGCATGCAGCTGCTGCGTCAGGTACGCGCCGACTCGCAGATCCCGGTCATCATCCTCACCGGCCGCACCGAGGAAGCCGATCGCATCATGGGCCTGGAGCTCGGTGCGGACGACTACCTGACCAAGCCGTTCAGTCCACGCGAGCTCCTGGCGCGGATCCGCACCGTGCTCAGGCGTACGCACGCCGGGCAGGAGGCACACGGGGCGCCCGTGTGCCGCGCATATCGCTTGCCGGGCTGGGAACTGAACCTGCGGACTCGGCGCCTTACCGGCAGCAAGGGCGCGGAGGTGGCACTCAGCAACGGCGAGTTCAACCTGCTCGCTGCGCTGCTCGCTACCGCTAACCGCGTCGTCACGCGCGATCAGCTGATCGAGCTCAGCCGCCGCTACGACAACGAGGTGTACGACCGCGCCATCGACGTGCAGATACTGCGCCTGCGGCGCAAGATCGAGAGCAACCCCTCCGAGCCGCGCATCATCGTCACCGAGCGCGGCGTGGGGTACCGCATCGCGGTCGCGGTCGAAGCCGTGTACTGAGGCCGCCGGTGACATGGGCTGCCCACTTTCGCGGCAGCGTGTCGCGCGGCGCTTGCGGGGCGCATTTCACCTGTAACTCAGGCGCCGTTGCACGTAACGGTGGCCAGCACGCCCTGCGCTATCGTGTCGGCCGCCATGTGGATCGTCAAACTGGCGCTGCGGCGCCCGTACACGTTCATCGTGCTCGCCATCGTGATCATGCTGCTCGGCGTGTTCTCGATCTCGCGCACGCCGACTGACATATTCCCCAACATCCGGATCCCGGTGGTCGCGGCAGTGTGGCGCTACACCGGCCTGTCGCCCTACGAGATCGCCACGCGCCTGGTGTTACAGAGCGAGCGCACGGCGCAGACCACTGTCAACGACGTCGAGCACACCGAGTCGCAGTCGCTGACCGGCACTTCGGTCGTTAAATACTTCTTCCAGCCGAACGTCAACGAGGAACTGTCGTTCGCGCAGATCACCGGCGTGTCGCAAACCGGGCTGCGGCAGGCACCGCCCGGCACCACCCCGCCGTTCATACTCGCGTACAACGCCTCCTCGGTGCCGATCCTGCAGCTGGCGCTGTCGAGCCCGAGTCTCTCCGAGGCACAACTATTCGACCTCGGCAACAACATCATCCGCACCGGACTCGCTACCGTGCAGGGCGCCTCCATGCCCTATCCCTACGGCGGACTGCAGCGACAGGTGCAGGCGGACCTCGATCCGGACGCGCTGCGCGCCCAGGGTCTGTCGGGTAACGACATCACCAACGCCATAGCCCTGCAGAACTCCATCCTGCCTGCGGGCACCCAGAAGATCGGCAACCGCGAATATTTCGTGACCGTCAACGCCAACCCGAGCACGGTGGCCGAGCTCAACGACATGCCGATCACCGTGCGCAACGGCAGCGTGATCTACGTGCGCGACGTTGCACACATCCGCGATGGCTACCCGCCTCAGACCAACATCGTGCGCCGCGACGGCCGACGCGGCGTGCTGATGAGCGTGCTCAAGACCGGCAGTTCTTCCACGCTCGACATCATAAAGGGCATTAAGGAGCGACTGCCGGGAATCCGCGGCCAGCTGCCACCGGGCTTCAACATCGACCTGGTTGGCGACCAGTCGGTGTTCGTACGCGCGGCCATCTCAGGCGTGGTCCGCGAGGCGGTGATCGCCGCGGTGCTCACGGCACTGATGATCCTGCTGTTCCTCGGCAGCTGGCGCAGCACGATCATCATCGCCATCTCGATTCCGTTGTCGATTCTCGCCTCGATCATCTGTCTGGCGGCGCTCGGGGAGACCATCAACATCATGACCCTCGGCGGTCTTGCGCTGGCGGTGGGCATCCTGGTGGACGACGCCACGGTCACGATCGAGAACATCAACATGCACCTCGAGCAGGGACAGGACGTCGAGGAGGCAATCCTGAACGGCGCGCACGAGATCGCGCTGCCGGCACTGGTCTCGACACTCGCGATCTGCATCGTGTTCGTACCGATGTTCCAGCTGGCGGGCATCGCGCGCTACCTGTTCGTCCCGCTCGCCGAAGCGGTAGTGTTCGCGATGCTCGCCTCCTACCTACTCTCGCGCACGCTGGTGCCGACCTTGGCGAAATACTGGCTGCAGAAGCACGACGAGCACGCCCAGCAGCAATCCCGCAACATCCTGGCGCGCCTGCAGCAGCGCTTTGAGCGCGGTTTTGAGAGAACCCGCGAGCGCTACAAAACGCTGCTCGAGCGCGCACTCGCAGCGCGCGGGCGCTTCGCGATGCCGTTTCTCGGGGCGATGGCGGCCACTGCGTTGTTGGCGTTCCCTCTGGGGCGCTATCTCCCGGGTCTCGGCCAGGATTTCTTCCCGAGTGTGGACGCCGGGCAGATCAAGCTGCACATCCGGGCCGCCACCGGATTGCGGATCGAGGAGACGGCCGCGCTGTGCGATCACATCGAGGCCACAATCCGTGGTGTGATTCCCGCGAGCGAGATCGAAACCGTCGTCGACAACATCGGTGTGCCCTACAGCGGCATCAACCTCGCCTATTCGACCTCGGCGCCTGTCGGGCCCGGGGATGCCGATATCTTCGTGAACCTGAAGGAGAACCACCGTCCGACCGATCGCTACGTGCAGGCGCTGCGCGCCAAGCTTCCGGGGCTGTATCCCTCGACTACATTCGCATTCCAGCCCGCGGACATCGTCAGCCAGATACTGAATTTCGGGCTGCCCTCCCCGCTCGATGTGCAGGTATCAGGGTTTGACGTCGACGGCACGCGCCGCTATGCCAATGATCTGCTGGCGCGGATGCAGCGGATCGCCGGTCTGGTGGATGTGCACATCCAGCAGCAATTCGACTACCCCACGATCAACGTCGCCGTCGACCGCAGCAAGGCAGCGCTGCTCGGATACACCGAGACCGACGTCGCCAACGATCTTTTGACATCGCTCTCGGGCAGCGGCCAGACGGTGCTCTCCTTCTGGATCGACCCCAAGAGCGGCACGCAGTACCCGGTGGTGGCGCAGACACCGCAATTCCGGATAGTTACGCTCGATGACCTGAATACCACGCCCGTCACCTCCGCGGGCGGCGGTGGCGGGGGCGGTGCCGGCTCGACGACCGGCAACGTCAGCGGCGCAGGTGGCGGCCCGAGTCTTAGCAGCCCCGGCGGCCTGCAGCTACTCGCCAACCTGGCAACGGTAACCCGCAGCGAGTCACCGGCCGTGGTGAGTCACTACAATGCCATCCCGGTGGTGGATATCTACGGCTCCGTGTCGGGCACGGATTTGGGCTTCGTCAACACGCAGATCAAGCATCTGGTGGAAGAGACGCACAAGTCCCTGCCACGCGGCGCGCAGGTCGCGGTGCGCGGCCAGATCAAGACCATGACCGATTCCTTCAGCGGCCTGCTGATCGGGCTTGCCGGCGCGATCATCCTGGTCTATCTGCTGATCGTGGTGAACTTCCAGTCCTGGCGCGACCCGTTCATCATCATCACCGCACTTCCCGCCGCGCTCGCCGGGATCGTGTGGATGCTGTTCCTCACCGACACACCGGTGAGTGTTCCGGCCCTGACCGGTGCCATCATGTGCATGGGAGTCGCAACCGCCAACAGCGTGCTGGTCATCAGCTTCGCACGCCAGCGCATGGACGCCGGGGATGACGCCACCCATGCCGCCGTGCAGGCGGGCTACACGCGCTTCCGGCCGGTGCTCATGACCGCGCTGGCCATGATCATCGGCATGGTGCCGATGGCTCTCGGGCTTGGCGAGGGCGGCGAGCAGAACGCACCCCTCGGGCGTGCGGTCATCGGCGGCCTGGTGTTCGCAACCGTGGCGACACTGTTCTTCGTGCCGACCGTCTTCACCCTGATCCACGGACGCCGGAGCGGCTGATGCCTGAATCCTCATCGCACCCCGTCCACGCCCCTGCCGACGAGCGCACGCGGCGCTATGCCTACATCGCCATCGGCATCGCGGTGATCCTCGCGATATGGGGCATCGTGCATCGCCTGAGCGCCCGCAACTCACTTGAGAACCAGGCGGTCCAGGCGGCGATTCCCACGGTCTCAACGACCAAAGCGCAAGCGGGACCCGCCGCCAACAAGCTGGTGCTGCCCGGCAATGTACAGGCCTTCTACGAGGCCCCGATCTACGCACGCACCAACGGCTACCTGAAGATCTGGTACACCGACATCGGGGCCAGCGTGAAAGAGGGCCAGCTCCTGGCCGACATCGAGACTCCCGAGGTCGATCAGCAGCTGCACCAGGCGCAGGCCGACCTCGGCACGGCGGAGGCCAACTACGAGCTGTCGCGCACCACCAACGTGCGCTGGCAGGGGCTGCTCGCGACGCAGTCGGTCTCGCAGCAGGACGCCGATGAACGCGCAGGCGATGCAGCCGCCAAGTCGGCGGCGCGCCAGTCGGCGAGTGCCAATCTGCAGCGTCTGCGGGAGCTCGAATCGTTCAAGCGCGTCGTGGCGCCGTTCGCAGGCATCGTCACCCAGCGCAACACCGACGTCGGCGCGCTGATCAACGCCGGGGAAACTCCCGGCAGTGCCCTGTTCCGGGTCGCCGATACGCACCGGCTGCGCATCTACGTCTTCGTGCCGCAGCCCTACGCTGCGGAGATTCGTGCGGGCCTCACCGCTGCGATGGCGTTCACCGATCATCCCGGCCAGTCGTACACCGCGACGGTGGCCTCGACCGCCCAGGCGCTCGATCCCGTCTCGCGCACGCTCCAAGTGCAGCTACAGATCGACAATCCCAAGGGTGAGCTGTTTCCCGGCTCGTACGCGCAAGTAACCTTCAGCCTGCCCTCGCAGGCCAACACGCTGCGCGTGCCGACCAACGCGGTGATCTTCCGCACCCAGAAGCTGCAGGTCGCCACCGTCGACGCCCAGCACCATGTGCGCCTCAAAGTCATCACCCAGGGGCGCGACTTCGGCACCGAGATCGAGGTGCTCACCGGTCTCACGGCGCAGGATGACCTGATCGTCAACCCCCCCGATTCGATCGGCGAGGGCATGGAAGTGCGCATCCAGCAGCCGGCGCCGACCAAGCAGCAGGCCCCCGGACGCTCCTGATGTCTCGCCGGCCCGGCATGATGGCAGTGGTGCTCGGCGCGCTCGCTGGCTGCTCACTCGCCCCGCACTATCAGCGCCCGACCGTGCCGGCGCCGCCAGCCACTTACAAGGAGGCCGGCGACTGGAAAGTCGCCACGCCAGCGGACCGCACCGCGCGCGGGCGCTGGTGGACGATGTTCAACGACCCGGAGCTCGATGCGCTCGAGGCGCAGGTGAGCGACAGCAACCAGAATCTCAAGGCGGCGCTCGCGCGCCTGGACGAGGCACGCGCCCAGACGCGCATCGCGCGCTCCAACTGGTTCCCCACGATCGACGCGCAGGCGGACCTCACGCGTGGGGAAAATTCCATTTATTCTCCGAACTACGTTCCCGGCAAGCCCCGCACGGGTAATAGCATTATCGTGGGGGGTGACTTCTCCTACGAGCTCGACCTGTTCGGACGCATCCGCAATACCGTCGCGAGCGCGCACGCCACCGAGCAGGCCACCGCGGGGGATGCGGCCGCGCTCGATCTTGCGCTGCACGCCGAACTCGCCAGCGACTACTTCACGGTGCGGGGACTGGATATCGAACAGCAGCTGCTCGATCACACCGTCGACGATTACGCGCACGCGCTTGAGCTTACCGAGAATCTCTATCACGGTGGCGCTGCGGCCATCGCAGACGTGCGCCAGGCGCAAGCCCAGCTGGAATCGGCGCGCACCCAGGCCGAGGATACGCGCCTGCGCCGCGCGCAGAGCGAGCACGCCATCGCCGTACTCGTCGGTCGGCAGGCGAGCGACTTCACCTTAAGCGCCCACAGCGCGGCGGGGTTGGGTACGCTGCCGGCAGTCGATGTCGGTCTGCCCTCGCAGCTTCTCGAACGCCGTCCCGACGTCGCCGCTGCCGAGCGCCGCGTCGCGGCCGCCAATGCCAATATCGGCGTGGCGCGCGCGGCGTACTTTCCGGTGCTGGACATCATGGGCTCGCTAGGGACACAGAGCCTCGCGACCTCCACCTTGTTCACGGCGCCCGCGCGCTACTGGTCCATCGGCCCGCAGGCGCTCCTGACCGTGTTCGACGGGGGTCTGCACGCCGCGCAATCGGCGCAGGCGCACGCGGCCTACGACGAGCAGGTCGCCAACTACCGCGCGGTGGTGCTGAGCGCCTTCCAGGACGTCGAGGACAACGTGGTGGCGCTGCGGCAGCTAGAGCGCGAGTCCGTCAGCGAGGCGGCCGCGGTGACCGCCACGCAGGGCGCGCTTGAACAGGCGAATCTGCGCTACAAGGGTGGGCTGGTCACCTATCTTGAGGTCGTATCGACCGAGAACGCTGCGCTGGCCGCGCGCCTGGCGGAGGCCGACATCGGGATTCGGCGGGCGAGCGCCACGGTGCTGTTGGTGAAGGCACTCGGGGGAGATTGGCACCCTCCCGCCACCCCCTAAAGGCTCTCCTGCCATGCTCCATGATTTTCTGCGAACGCACTGTAGGCGGGCGCGAGCCGGCCGCGACCGCTCACCCCGCCGGGCGGTGCAGGTCCGGCTCGCCGCGCGCCTGCTGCTCGGCCCGCGCGACCTCCCGATTGACGTCCGCCTCGGGCCTGAGCTAGTGGATCAGCGCGCCGAGCTTCTGTCCGGCATTCACTTTCGACTTCAGGTCCGCGAACGGGATATCGCGGTTGTGCGCGGCATGCACGGTTATCGCGCATTGCATCTTGCTCTTGAAGCCGGCGCACGCCTGCTCGGCCGACATCCCGGCGGGCAGCGCTGCGGCCAGGTGCGTGTCTCGCCATGCACCGCGTACTCCGGCGGAGGCGTGCCTGGGATCGCCCGGCGCGGATGGCGACGGCATCGATGGGTCGGTCGCGGGAGGCGGCGTCGCGGGCTCATCCGACGATGACACCTGCTGTGCGGGGGGCGGCATGGCCGGGGAGTTCTGTGCGCAGGCAAATGTCGCAAGCCCGAGGGCTGCCACCACAGTCACTAAACCAGCTGAGCGCGTCATGACACGCCTCCAGTGAGACCTGTGTGGATGTCAGCGTCAACTTCACTTGAGCGCCCTGCCTGACGCGTGAGCGTGGCCGTGCCCGAAAGCGCGGACGTTCCTGCCCGCGTTGAGCCATGTAAAGGGATCCAGAGCCTCAAGGCAATGTGTCGGCGCTAGGCGTCGAGTGGGACGCCGACCCGCGGCGCGCTCAGCTCACGCGCTCGAAATCGATGAAGCCGCGCTCGACATCCGTGTGCGCCAGCCGCACGCGCACCTTGTCGCCGGCAGCCAGTCCGGCAAAACCCGCCACGAGGCGCCCCTCGGCAAGCGGATGCGCAATGCGCGCCCAGGTGCCCTTGTCGGAAGCTCCCGTGACGATGGCGTCGAACTGCTCGCCCGTGCGTCCCTGTAACAGCAGCGCGGCCGCTGACTTTGCCACCCGCCGTTCGACCTTTGCGGCATTGCCCTCCTGCAGCGTGCAATGCGCGGCGAGCGTGCGCAGCTGGTCCTCGCTATAAGGGGCCGGGCCGCCGCTGAGCGCAGCCTTCAGCAGGCGCTGCGTGATCAGGTCCGGGAAGCGCCGGTTCGGGGCGGTCGCGTGGGTATAGTCATCGAGCGCGAGCCCAAAGTGTCCCTCGGCCGGCTCGCCCGGACGCTTGAGCACGTACTGCCCGGCGCCGAGCAGTTTGACGACAGCGAGCGACAGGTCCGCAAATTGCTCGGGCGCCGCGTTCTGCCGCCTGACCAGAAAGTCGCTCAGGGCGGGCGCGTCCGGCGCCGGCGGCAAGCTCTCGCCGAGGCCACGTGCCAGCTCCACGATCTGGGCCCAGTGCTCCGGCTCGCGCAGCACCCGCCGCAGGGACGGGAAACCCTTGCTCTCCAGGTAGCGCGCGACCACCTCATTCGCCGCGATCATGAAGTACTCGATGAGTTCCTTGGCGCGATTGTCTTCATCGGGCGTGAGGTCGAGCAGCTTCGTGCCTTCATAGACTGCCTGCGCCTCGAGCGTGGTGAGCCCGAGGGCGCCGGCGCTCTTGCGCACGCGCTTCAATAGTTGCGCGATGCGATCCTGGGTCCGCAGCTGCTCGGCCATGCCGGCTACGGAGCCGACCTGCGCCGGGGCCGGTCCCTTGCCG
>Ga0302326_10004947_pt1 | contig 30623 bp, 26 predicted proteins | sample Palsa_T0_3_FD_202264 | JGI IMG/M metagenome (GOLD analysis project Ga0302326, IMG submission 202264) | Peat permafrost microbial communities from Stordalen Mire near Abisko, Sweden - Palsa_T0_3 | ecosystem: Environmental > Terrestrial > Soil > Palsa > Peat permafrost | place: Sweden: Abisko... | reverse complement strand
CGCGCATCGACGATGCCCGCCGATGGTGCGCCCTGACGTCCCTCTTTTTGGCGCACCGCCGCAGCGAGACGTTCGGCGATCCGTTCCCAGGTGCCGTCTCTGGACCACTCGAGGTGGTAGCGATGCACCGTGTTCCAGTTTGGATAGCTATTGGGAAGCGCTCGCCACTGACAGCCCGTCGCCACCACGTAGAAGATGGCGTCGACCACGCGGCGCCGATCCACTTTGACCGGTCGACCCATCGACCCCGGACGCCAATACGGAGAGACGAGATCGGCGATGAGCTCCCACTCCTCGTCGGTCATGTCGCCGTGCGTCGTTCGCCAGGTCTGCGCCGCTGCAACTGCGTCGGACTCCATGGCAAACGCTACGCGATCGCCGACCCTGAGAGGGGCTATTTACACCATGAAGTGCACTAATTTTCCGAACAGGATCTAAGGGTTGGCTGGGGACGCCATCATTGGTGGGCATGGCCGTCACCCATCGGGCGTTGCCCTGCTGAGGCCTGCCTGCCGGACACCCCCGACGGGAGGCTCCTCCGACCGGCTCGGCCTGTGTCGTCTTAGATCGCGGCGATCACTTCCAGAGTTTGAACCCGGGCCATTGAACCCTCGGCATCGGCAGTGCCGCGTAGAGGAGTGATTCGGTCGGACCGTCGCGCCTTGGCAGCTTTATGGTTGGTTAGGGACGAGGTGGTGGTCGTAGGCGAAAATGATCGCAGCCGAGCGATCTCGCAGATCCAGCTTCGCGAAGACATGGTTGATGTGGGTCTTCACCGTACCTTCACCGATGAAGAGCTCCTCGGCGATCTCGGTGTTTGTGCGCCCTCGACCGATCAGAGTGAGGACGTCGAGTTCGCGCTCGGTGAGCTGGTCGAGTGCCGCACTGGGAAGTGTGGAGGCGGTTGGGGCGTTGCGGTAGACGGCGAGGACTCTGCTGGTCACTGTGGGGTCGAGCCAGGCGTCACCGGCGGCAACGGCTCGTACGGCTCGATGGAGCTCGTCAGCGGGCACACCTTTGAGGACGAATCCGGCAGCCCCGGCGCGCAGCATCCCGGCGAGCGCTTCGTCGTCGTCGAAGGTGGTGAGAGCGAGAACTGGAAGGCTCGGCCGCTCTGTTCGCAGCAACGAGGTGGCGGCGACGCCGTCGAGGCGTGGCATGCGGACGTCCATGAGCACGATGTCGGGATTGGTTTGCTCGACGGCGGCGAGTGCCTCGCTTCCGTCGGCGCACTCACCGGCGATCTCGAAACCGAAGGACTGGCGTAGGATGCCTCGAATCCCGGCACGCACCAGGTCCTGATCGTCGACGAGCAGTACCCGGATCATCGCAGAGGGCTCCGATCGGGTCGGGCGGGCAGGCTGGCGTGCACCAGCCACCCGCTCCCGCTGGGATCGGCGCCGGCGGTGCACGTTCCGCCGAGCGCTCTGGCCCGTTCGGCCATATTGGCCAAACCCATCCCTGAGCCGTTCCCGGGCGGCCCGGCGCTGTCCACATATACCTCCACGCCGCCATCGGCCGCTGCCACGCGCACGGCGACGGGAGACCCGAGGGCGTGCCTGGTGGCGTTGGTGAGGGCCTCTTGAACGATGCGGTACACGGTCGTCCCTGCCGTCTCGGGAAGCGCCTTGAGGTCGCCGCGGACGGTCAGAGAGACATCCGCGCCGGCGCGTCGGAGCTGGTCGATGAGGGCCGGAAGGTCGTCGAAGCCGGGCACGGGTGGCGCCACCCCGGTTGCGGCGTCCTCGGACGGCGTCTCCCGCAGGAGCCCCATTGTGACGCGGACCTCGGTGAGGCTTTGCCGCCCGAGCCGTTCTGCTTCGGCAAGCGCCCGGGCCGCGTCCGCGGGATCGTGCTCGACGGCCAAGCGGGCGCTGGTCACGTGCAGCAGCGCCACGGTGAGGCTGTGCGCAATGACGTCGTGAAGCTCCCGGGCGATGCGGGTGCGCTCCTCAGCCCGGGTGCGCTCGGCCAGACCGACCTGGGCGGCCCGGAGCCGTTCGACGAGGACGAACTCGTGGCGGATGAGCAGGGCGGCGAGGACCGAAACGGTGACCCCGGCGGTCCAGGGCGCCCAACCCGGGTCGCGGAGCGCCCATAGCCATTCGGCGCCGAAGAGGAGCACGGTGCCGAACCAGTAGGCGATGCCGACCGCGACGCCCCCGGACAACACACACCAGCCGGCGAGGACGACGAGGGCAAACCAGGCGATGGAGTGCGAGTCGGCGTTGCCCAGCAGGACGACACCGGCCGTGGCCACGGCGGCCAGCACCAAGACCAGCCGTGGCCGACAGAGGAACAGCGGGACCGCCGCGGCCACAGCCAGCCCAGCCCCGACCGCTGTTTGTAGTGGATCCCGTCCTAGGCGAGTCGCGATCCCGACGGCCACCAGCGCCACGAACGCGGTCAGACCCAGACGGCCGGCCAATCGGGCCTGGGAAGCCGGCCCGGGAAACATGTCGGGTTTGGCGAGCACCAGGCCGATCCTACGGCGACCCTCTTTCCCGGACAGGTCCTCGGCCGTCAAGGGTGGCTACCGGCTCACAGAACGAAAGCTCGAGCACCGTGCCGCAAGCAGAGTGGCGGCAACAGCGAGACCCCCGACGACAAGAAGCGAGCCGGTGGCGGTGCCGGTCCCGAGCCATGGGTCGCGCACCGCGTCGGTGACCCGGGTGAGCGGGAGGTAGCTGGCGATGGTCCGCAGCGCCGTCCCCATAACGTGGGGAGGCGGGCCGCCCGAGCCGAGGAGGAACGAAGGGAAGAACAGGACCATCCCGACCGCTTGGGCGCTCCGAGCCGACGGCAGAACCGTACCGAGTAGGACGCCGATGGCGACGAAGGCCACCGACCCGAGCCCGAACCCGAGGGCCACTCGGACCAGATGATGGGCCGAGGGCAGCCCATAGACGGGAGCGGCGACGGCGAGCAGTGCCACCGAGCCGACGATGATGGCCACCAGCCCGGTCACCACCTCGGCCAGAGCGAACGACCAACGGGGGAACCCCGCCGCCGCGAAACGGCGCAACACTCCCCGCTCACGGTAGGAAGCGAGATGGACCGGCACCATGATCAGCCCCGTGGCGGCGATGACCACGGTGAGATATGAGGCCACATACCACTGCGACGGGTTCACCCAGTCGAACGCGACGGTTGGCGTTGTGCCGAACGAGCCACCGATGATGAGCATGGTGACGACAGGAAACACGAAGACGAAGATCAACGTCAACGGTTCGCGAACCATCAACTTCAGCTCGATCCGCACTAGGCGGCCAACAGCAGTACTCCGAACCGCGGTGGTCTCAACGGCGGTACTCATCGCGTCGCGCCGATCAGCTCTGGTTCCTCCAAGTCGGACATCGAGTCACGGTCGCGTTCCAAGAGGCTGAGGAGGGCGTCCTCCAGGCTCGGTACCCGTGCTGCCAGGTCCGGGGGGACCCACCCGGCCGCCACAAGCTCGGCTCCGACGTGTGCGACCGCAGCGCGAGTGCCACTGACCGTCACCTTGCCTGCCTGCTCCCGGACGTCGCTCACGCCGGGCAGCAGCCCGAGGCGTGGCAGCATCTCGAGACTGTGATCGACCGATAGGGTAAACGAGACCGTCGCGGAGCGGCCGTAGCGGTCCACCAGCTCGGCCGGCGTGCCCGAGTCGAGGACCCGACCGGCCCGTATTGCCACCACTCGGTCGCAGAGCTGCTCGGCCTCGTCGAGCTCGTGGGTCACGAGCAATACCGTCATGCCATCCGTACGGAGTTGTTCTATGGCGGCCCACACGCTGCGCCGCGCCGCGGGGTCCAAGCCCTGGGTGAGCTCATCGAGGATCACCAACGGCGGCCGGTTCACCAGCGCCAGCACCAAGAACAGCCGTTGGCGCTCACCGCCGCTCAGGGACGCGAAGGCCGAGCGACGCCGCTCAAGCAGTCCGAACTGCTCCAACAACTCCTCGCTTCCTCGACCACTGAACAGCCGCACCGCCTCGCCGACCCGCAACCGGTCAGGCAACCCGGCGCTCTGAAGCTGGCTGCCCACCAGCCCACGCAACCGGTCGGCGTCGGTCATCGGGTCCAGCCCGAGCACTCGCAAGGAGCCGCCGTCTGGCCGGCGCAGGCCCTGGATGCACTCGACCGTGGTCGTCTTCCCGGCGCCGTTGGCGCCGATCAGCCCCACGACCTCACCCCTCGCCACCTCCAGATCCAACCCGTCGACGACGAGCCGTCGCCCGTAGCTCTTGACCAGGCCCCGTACCGTAACGACGTCGATTTCGCTCATGACCCAATGCTGCGCCTTCCAACTCTTCAATGCGTCAAGCCACAGGTAGAACGTGCCTCTATTCGTGGGTAGAGGTCAGATGGCAACCCGAGGCGCTCAAACGCCTCACGGGCCAAGTGCTGTTACGTCCACCCACCGAAACACGTTCGGCCAGACACACCAAAGCTGCCCGGCAAGCACGGCGGATCAGACCAGGCTTTTGACTCTGGAACCGTCGAGTAAATCGGATGTGGCGATAGCGACGAACTCGCCGATGAGCGGATTGCGCCGAGAGCTGTCCCAGGCCAAACAGACTTGGTTGGGCGCAATGTCCTCGATGCCGATATGGGTGATGTCGCCCCTCGTGTAGAAGGTGGCGGTTGACAACGGGAGCACGATCACGCCGTTCCCCGCCGCGACATGCTCGAGCTTCTCCTCCACCGAGCGATAGTACGGGGTCGGCGCCCGACGACCGCTGTCGCGCAGCTCGGTGGCAATGTCGCGCCACTCGGGGACGGCCGCGGGGTCCTGCAGCAGGTGCTCGTCAGCAAGGTCGGTGATACTGATCTGCTCCTTGCCTGCCAGGCGGTGATCGGCAGGCACGACGACAACGCGACGCTCGCTCAACAGCGGCCGGATCTCCAGGCCGCGGGGGTCGATGGGCAGCCGGACATAGCTGACGTCCACCCGCCCATCGTGGATCACCTCGGTTTGGTCGTCCCAGTTGGTTCGGAGCACGTCCACCGTCAATTCGGGATGGTGGCTCGTCAGAACCCGGACCTCGGCAGTCACGATGAGCCCGGGCATGAACCCCACGGTGAAGATGTCGCGGCCCCGGGCCGCGATCCCGGTTCGCCGTCGGGTGGCGTCGGCATTGGCGAGCAGCGGGCGGGCGTCGGCCAGAAGCTGCTCGCCGGCGGGAGTCAGTTGGGTGGTCCGCCGGTCCCGCACGAAAAGTTGGACCTTCAGCTCCGCTTCCAGGGCCCGAATCTGGCGGGACAGCACCGGTTGGGCGATGAAGAGCTGTTCGGCGGCCCGCCCGAAGTGGAGTTCCTCGGCGACGGCCACGAAATACCGAACCTTGCGGAGATCGAGGTCCATTACTGCCTCCTCCGGGATCTGGACGTCGGGTCGGCGCTTCCTTCAGGATCCCTGATACCTCCAGGGTATTACAGACGGCGAAACAGGTCTTGGACGCCACCGTCGTCAGGCCTCAAGGTAGATGCATCACTTCAGAGCAGGAGGGACCATGAGTTTCAACCAGACGGATCTTGAGGGACAACAAGTCGTGGTGCTCGGCGGCACGTCCGGCATCGGCTTGGCCACGGCCGCGGCCGCCGCCGCCGCCGGCGCCGATGTCACCGTCGCGTCCAGCCGGAAGGCCAGCGTAGAGCGGGCTCTGGCTGAGCTGCCAGCCGGGACTGCCGGCTACCCGGTCGACCTTACCGACGCCACCGGGGTGCGGGCCCTCTTCGGAGATCTGGGCGACATTGACCACCTGATCTTCACGGCCGGCGAATCGCTATTCATCAGCCCCATCGGTCCTCTTGACCTTGGCCAGGCTCGGCGGTTCTTCGAGCTGCGTTACTTCGGGGCGCTCACGGCGGCCCAGGCCGCCGCTCCCCACCTACGACCGGGCGGTTCGATTACCCTCACCACGGGCGCCGCGCTGCCCCGGCCTCGGCCCGGGTGGTCGGTGGCGGCCAGCGTCATCGGAGCCGTCGACGCACTGACCCGGGCGTTGGCAGTGGAGCTGGCCCCCCTACGGGTTAATGCGGTGTGCCCGGGTGTCGTCCGGTCGCCTCTGTGGAACTCGCTGAGCGACACCGAACGGGACGAGTTCTATCTGACGGCCGGAGCCGGCTTGTTGACCGGCCGAGTGGGGGAGGTCTCCGACATCGCCCGCGGTTATCTGTTCCTCATGACCCAGCCGTACGCGACAGGAATGGTCCTCACTCTTGATGGAGGCGGCGTTCTCGTCTGATCACGGCGGAGTCGTAGAATTTGGAGCGGGAGACCGAAGCAGAACCCGCGACCCTCACCTTGGCAATATTAAAATAGGCACATCATCTAGCTGCTGTTTCGTTGATAACTGCGGGATAATCAGCGTTCAGCCCAGGACCTCGACACCTCGAACCGCGAGCCGCAGGACCTCCCGCGTTGTGTCGATCGCCGCGTCCGCTGCGAGCTCCAGGGCGAGTCCGACATCCTTGGCGGCCCACTCGTAGGTAAATTTCGGGCGCACCTCGCCGGACCTCCGCCTTGCGATCAACCCCGACCACGTTCCGCCCGCCGCGCCGACCGCCAGGGCCTCCGCCAAAGCCGACTCGTCCAGACCGAGATCGTGACCCAGCGCGATGGCATCGTCCGCGAGCCCGACCGTGGCCGCCACCAACGCGTTGTTGACAATCTTGGCGATCTGGCCGCTGCCCACCGGGCCAAGGTGAACGACCGGATCGCCGAAAGACTCGAGAGCCTCACGGCATTGCTCAACGACGGCTGGGTCTCCGCCCACCATCACCAGCAACTTCGGGAGATTGGCGCCGACGCTCACCGCTGCGTCCACCAGCCCGACTCCCCGATCGACCGTCGCCGCGTGCAGGCGACGGCATGCAGCAGGGGAGATCGTGCTATGGACCGCGACGACCCCACCGGCCCGCATGCCGGCGAGCACGCCGCGGTCCCCGAGGATCACCTCATCGACGCCGCTCTCGTCCCAGACACAGATCCCGACCAGCTCGGACGCCTCAGCCACCCCGGCCGGCGACGTGGCGACGTCGACCCTGCCCGCAAACGGCTCGAGCGATGCCGGGCGGCGCGCCCACACCGTGAGATGGTGGCCGGCGTCGAGCATGAGAGTGACGATCCTGGTACCCATGCTGCCCAGGCCGATGAACCCGATATTCATCACCTCAGCCTGCCCCAACTGGCGGAACAGACCCAAGGGTGACCACGCTGTCGCCTGCACGGCGACGTCGCGATGCGCCCTTCCAGCCGGGCCAAGGAGGCGCCCAGGCAGGCGTGGATGCGGAAGACGGGTTGTGGCGTAGCGGTCGATGACCCCCCGGATCTCGAGACCGTCGCGCCGACGGTCCAGGTCTATGCTCCTCGTCGAAGGTGGGAGTTGGCCTCCTAGGCGCGATCACGAGACGGCGCTCAGGATCACCCGCGATCGATCTCGATCTGGCCGCCAGCCAACAGGTCAACTCCGCTGGCGGACATGCGGGGAGGAATGGTCGAGGGCAGCGCAGCCAGCTGGTCGAACGCCCGCTCGACCGACGACGCGGAGATAAGCGGTGTGTGTGCGCCGACGATCACCTCGACGCTGAGCCCGGCCAGCTTCTTGACCTCGGTCTGAAACTTGGCCTCGTCAACCATAGATATCCACGGACACAGCGAGTAGTGGTGGACCATCGCCATCCCTCTTTCCCACATGAGGGCTGGCATCTGGTCGACCCGGTCAACGGGCTCGGCCGGCATCGGCGCGCAGAAAGCATCGGCTGCGTAGTAGACACGCGTTTTGGTATCGAGAAGGCCGCGCGTATGGGGACTGTCGTACACCGGGGGACGAATAGCTCGAAGCGTGCGATCGCCCACATCAAGGGTCTCGCCGTCATCCACCGTCCGGATGCGCTCACGCGGTATGTCGAACGAGGAGCACAGCCGTCCGGACGCGGCCCAGGTAACGACAACGGTGGCATTGGGACACAACTCGATCGCCTCTGTGAGATTGCCGATGTGATCGTCGTCAAGGTGCGTGGCGAAGATCCAACGCACCTCGTTCGGCTCAACGAGCGAGAACAAGTCATCAAACCAGATGTCGCGGTTGATGACCATGCCGGTATCAACGATGACCGGCTCGGCAGCGCGGATGAGGAGCGAGTTGAAGTTGGTCGACAGCGAGCCGCCGAGAGAACACTGGACCGCCCGGATCAGGAAGGTGTCGGGCGCGACCTCAAGAGGTTCTTGGCGAGGTGAGTGAAGTTGGCCTACATCGACCGTCATGAGCAACCTCCGATGAGGGCCTCGTGGTCCGGGAACTTCGTGCACTGCTCTGTGAGCAGACCTCCGACGGTGACGGCGCCGATACCGGAGGCGTCGTGCAACAGTGGACCCGCGTGCACATCCAGCTCCATCACAGCGGCGATGCTACTGCGGCGTTGCACTGGGTGCCAACGGTGCGTAGTCGGTTGCGGCATCGGATTGGGGATGCGTATGAGCAAATTCATTTCGACGCTCACGTGATCGTGGTGACCGGCGCGGGCGGTGGCATGGGTCCCTGATCAAGGGTCCCGACGGCGATGTGATCACTCGTCGTGAAATCTTCGGGGGCATCTTTCACGAGTACGACCACGCTGCCCACTTACAGATTGCTGCGGGGAGCACTGACAACACCGCTACGGCTATGGAGTCCTCGACCGGGCTGGCCATCGCCGACCTGCCCACTGCCCTCGACCCCGACCTGATCGGCAACGTCCAGCTCAGCGACTTTCGGGGACCCACTCGGGTGGGGACCAGGATCTGAGATCGCACCTGCTCGTGAAGTCGACGAAACCAAATTACAGTCGCACGATCCATCCCCCGTCGACACTGATGTGCTGACCATTAACCCATGAGCCCGCGTCCGAAGTGAGAAGCAAGATCGTGCCCATCAGATCTTCGGCTGGAGCAGACGACCTACCCGGAACCTGCGCCGCGAAATGCGCGCGTACAGGCGAGTCTGCGGGCATCGAATCAAAACCGGGTCCGTTCTCCACCATGCCCGGCGCGATGGTGTTTACGTTCACCCCGTGGGGCCCGAGGGATCGGGCGAGGCACACGGTTGCGCTGTGAAGTGCGTACTTGCTGATGCTGTATATCCCGCCGGCCATGAACGCCCCAGCCGAGCTGATGTTTACGATTCGTCCCGCTCCGCGCTCGATCATGTAGGGCTTGACGGCGGCAGCGCAGTGGATCGCTCCGAGGAGGTTTACCCCAAGGACCTTCTCGAGCCACTCAGGAGGCATGTCCAGAATGTCGAGCTGCGGGACCTCCACCATGAGCCCTGCATTGTTGATCAAGATATCGACAGAACCGAACTCTGCCACGGCCTCATCAGCCATCGCAATCGTTGATGCTCGAACCGATATGTCCACCCCGATCGCGAGAGCCGCGAAGCCGTCCTCACGCAGCTCCTGGGCGGCCTCCTCGGCCGATTCAGCGTTCCGTGAGGCGAGAACAACGCTTGCTCCGGCCTCCGCCAGGCCTCGTGCCACCACTCGACCAATCCCTCCGGCCCCACCAGTGACAATGGCCACCTTGCCGTCGAGCTTGAATCGATCTCCAGGACTCATGATGCCTCCAGTTGGCTTCGCAGCACGAATGTCACGTGCTCAGTTGACAAAGACAGGGAGTCGCTCCCAGCCCCGCACGGTCGAAGTACGGCCCTGCACTGCGTTGGGTAGTCGACTTACATCAATCAGACGTTATTCGCCGCGCCTGGCGGGACGCGGCCATACCGGTGAGACGACCAGTGTGACAGTCCCACCCACGAAGTCGGAATAGGTCAGTACTGGCGCTACCGAGGCGCTTGTGGGTGCCGACAATCTCATCCGTGTGGGTTGCTGGCGGAGCGTCGCACCACCTCTCGCCCCGTCGGTGGTCCCGCCCTACACCAGCCCGCTACCCTCCCCCAGTGGACGTGTACTCGATCTACGCCGGGGTCGACCAGCTGGGGATCGTTGGCGCCGTGGGGCCGGGATCTTCGCCGAGGAAGGTTGATGCTGGCGCTTTGTGTACGAGAACGCCTGCCGACAGGCTGGGCCCTGCATGGAGCCGGTCGCCTGGAAAATGCGCTACCGGTACACCGCTGGTTCGAAGCACCCACTAGAAGCGCCCAATCCGACCGAGTGCATCGGTTGGTGCCTACCCGGCGAACGGACATCGCAATGCACCCGTCCACTCACCCGTGAGGCGTGTGGAGCGCTGGTGATAAATAGGTCTTTGTGCCCGGTGCGGTACAGGACTTATTCCTCTGGTGCTGGATACCGGTGATTTCATACGGTGGAAATGCTCTGCGAGATCATCGACCAACCGCACGCGCCGCGGCGCCATGAGGAGTTCGAGTTGACCAGGTTTACCCCTTCCTTTCGCCTTAAGCCCAGCCGCCAATCTGGCGAACGACGGCTGGGCGTTCGTCGAACCGTGGCGATATTGACTGCCCCGGCCCTTATCTGCAGCATGACAACCCTGATGGTCGCCACACCTGTGACGGTAGGCGCTGCCTCTCCCGAGGCGGTCTCAGTTGCGTACCAAGTGGACGCTGCCCACGATGGCGATCAGCCGAACGAAACACTCCCGACCTCTCCGGTCGTGAAGTGGAGCCACAATTTCGGGAATAGCGTTTCGTACCCGCTCATCGTCGACAATCAGGTCTTTGTGACGGTCTCTGGAGATGGAGAGGGTGGCCACGGGTCAGAGCTCTATGCGCTCGATGCCTCGAGCGGCGATGTGCTCTGGGGACCGATTGAGCTTGGGGGTACCGACGACCGAGCGGGTATTGCGTACGACAATGGATTCGTTTTCGCCATCAACTACAGCGGTCAACTGACCGCGTTCGAGGCCGCGACAGGCGACGAAGAATGGACGACTGCGCTTCCTGGGCAGTACGCGTTCTCCTCGCCTCCCACTGCAAGCGGAGGAGTGGTCTATGTCGGCGGTGCGGGTATAGGCGGCACGTTGTATGCAGTCGACGAGACCAACGGGGAGCTTCTTTGGACGGGATCGGTGGCAAACGGCGACCAAAGCTCACCTGCGGTCAGCAACACGGGTGTCTACGTCTCATACGCCTGTGAGCAAACGTACGACTTCGCGCCTACGACGGGAGGTCTGATCTGGCAGCACGCAACGGACTGTGAAGGAGGCGGAGGCCGCACCCCAGTCCTGTCCAACGGAAATCTCTATGTACGAGACAGCGCGGGCATGAGTCCCGTCGTCCTGTCAGCGTCTACGGGTGCACAGCTCGGGAGCTTCTCCTCGGCGACAGCTCCGGCCTTTGACAATGGCCTTGAGTTCACGATGGAACAAGGAACCCTGGCGGCCATCCAGGCCTCGACGGGGACGGAGGTCTGGAGCCAGACGGGAGACGGATCGCTCGACTCGGCTCCCATAGTCGTCGGGGGGAGTGTGTACGTAGGTGGCAGCAGCGGACTGGTAGCTTCGTTCAACGAGAACACCGGTGTTGAGACCTGGTCGGCCAATGCCGGGTCCCCGATCTTGGCCCCCGATGAGCAAAACTTGAGCGACGAGCTGACCGGTCTCGGGGCTGGCGATGGGCTACTCGTCGTGCCAGCCAGCGACACACTCGTGGCCTTCGGTGCGCCGACGACGCCGTCGGCGCCGACGATCGACACGGCCACGCCTGGCAACGATTCAGCCACGGTGTCGTTCACAGCTCCGGACTCCGACGGCGGCAGCCCGATAACAAGTTTCACGGTGACCGCTTCGGACCTCACCAACCCGGCGAACGGCGGGCAGGTGGTCAGTGGATCAAACAGTCCCCTTACGGTCTCTGGTCTCACCGGGGACTCGTACACCTTCACGGTGACGGCCACTAATGCGGCGGGCACCGGACCGGCATCGAGCCCTTCGAACGCGCTGACACCGGTCACTCCCCCCGCAGCGCCGACGATCGGCACCGCGACGCCTGGAAACGAATCAGCCACGGTGTCGTTCACCGCCCCGGTCTCCGACGGCGGCAGCCCGATAACAAGTTTCGCGGTAGACGCCTCGGACCTCACAAACGCGGCACGTGGCAGCCAGATGGCCAGCGGATCGGTCAGTCCCCTCACGGTCTCAGGTCTCACTGATGGCGACTCCTACACTTTCACGGTGGTCGCGATCAACGCGGCGGGTAACGGACCGGCATCAGGCCCCTCCAACGCAGTGACTCCGGTGGCAGCAAGTCCGCCCCCCTCGGCCGCGCCCTCGGCCGCGCCCTCGGCCGCGCCGTCGCCCTCACTGACGCCCCAAGACCAACACGGCTACTGGCTGGTCGGCTCCGATGGGGGAATCTTTACGTTCGGTAATGCCCAGTTCTATGGGTCGACGGGTAATCTCCATCTGCAGCGACCAGTGGTAAGCATTACCCCCACCGCAAATGACGGGGGCTACTGGCTCGTGGCAAGCGACGGCGGCATCTTCAGCTTCGGTGACGCCGGGTTCTATGGCTCAATACCGGGGTTGGGCATTGCGCCTGCCGGATCAGGATCACCCCACAGCCTCAACGCACCGATCGTGGGCATGGTTCCGACTGCTGACGGCGGGGGTTACTTCATGGTGGCTTCAGACGGAGGGGTGTTCACCTTTGGCGACGCCAAGTTTGAAGGGTCGTGTCCATCCATCGGCGGGTGCGCGGGTGGCGCAGCCGTAGCCGTGATGCCAGACGCCACCGGTAATGGCTACTGGGTGGTCACTGCGGGCGGCGATGTGCAGCCCTTTGGTGACGCTCCCTCTCCTGGAGAACCAGCCGTGCCAGGAGTTGTTGCGGCCGTGCGGAGTAGCGACGGCGAGGGGTACTACCTCCTCTACTCGAATGGCGTGGTCTACAGCGCTGGAGATGCCGTGAACTACGGCAATGCCACAGGCGTAGTCGGAGGGTACAACCCCGCCACGGCCATCTTCACCACCGCTGATGGCAAGGGGTATTGGATCGTGGCAGCCAACGGATCCGTGATCACCGCAGGTGATGCACCCTACGAGGGCGGCGCCAATAGCCTGCACCTGAACGGCAGCATCATTGCCGGGACGGGTTGGTAATGATCAGTAACCAAGAGACAGGAGAAGAGACTTGAAGGCACGACTGATGGTAGGTGGATTGGTGGGGGTGGGCATGCTTGCGTGGAGCAGTGGCATAGCGTCAGCGAGATCGGGAGACGGTTACCCGAAAAAAACTGTTCTCGTGAACACCCCACCCCAGGCAGCGAACGGCCCGATCAAGGTGTTCATTCATCTGACGGGTGACAACAAGGCCAACATCCTGATTACCGGCGCCATCGGCGACAACGGCACGACCGTCGAGGTCAACGCAGCGGGTAAGCCATCGAGTAAAGGCAACTACGAGCTGCTGAAACTGACGAAGGGCACGCTGTTGGTCAACGCCACGGCCTTCAACAACGCAGTGGGCAGCATTCCGACGGTGACTCCTGACTTCGACGCCGCTACCTGTTCAGGATCCGGAACTACTACTGCTCCGGTTACCTTTGTGAGTGGGACCAAGGCGTACAAGGGAGTATCCGGCACTGTGAACCTCACGGCGACCCTTGCCTTCTATGGCCCGTACTACATCAAAGGTCCCAAGAAGGGGACGTGCAACACTGGCAATAGCGACAAAGACTCGGGGCACTCGTACTTCTTCGGCGTGGCCATGGGAACCGGTTCGGTCGGCTCGATTGGCTTCGGCTAATGACCGGAGGGGGTTAGCCAAAGGTCCATTTGGGCGCACAGCCCGCAGGCGCGTGCCTAGGGTGATCAAACGCAGGCATAACGGTTACTCTCAAGTGTCCTTATCCGATTGCACAGAGTAATAAGGATTTCCACCTCCTAGCCGGTCGTTTGCCAGATGACAACGCGTAAGCATTGGGGGGTGACATGGCCAAACAATGTGGCCACTTATTGGCAGCGGGCATGGGTGGTCATCACGGGGGTGACCATGTATGGGAGTCAAGTAGGAGACATATTTCGGCCAATAGATGGTCAACACGAACTGGCCACCTAATGGAGGGCCCTCTGGGGTGCAAACTACGGAGCGCCGCAAGATGTAGCTCAGGAGAATCGGTGAATGCTACGACTCGGGTACCGACGGAATCCCGTTCTAGCCATCGGCCAGCAAACGTTTCGGGAAAGCCTTCGGCATAGCGAGCGATACGGGCACCATCATCGATCCTTATCGGAGCGGCCCGTGGGCTTCTCCCTGTGTAATCGAACTCAATCTCCTCCACCGAACCAGTTTGCCATCTGATGGCAGCTGGCGCTCCGGCAGAGGGCTGATTACACGAACGAGTTCTTGAGATCCGCAACTGTTATCCCATTACTCGGTAATCCGAACGTGAGTGGCACCTGCCGGAGTCCCACATGTAATCAGGATCATGAAGATGGGGGGTTACAGATGGCCAAACATTATGGCCCTGTCCACCACAGATGGCCATTGCGAAGTGGCCACCTATGGACGGCGGTCTGCCCATGGACGGCGGTCTGCGCCCCCGCCGTTTACCCGCTGAGATCTCGTAAGGATGGGAACATCGTTGGCGTGGCCGTAAGCGGGGACCAATCCTCGTGAGGGACCGCCGTTTTATCCACCTGCCTCGGTCCCAAATCGCCTTGGCTCCTCACAATGGGTCGATCCAAAGCTGGGCATAGCGGCTAAGTAAGAGCGGCGCTACGCTCGACACGTTGAGAGGAGGTCGCTTGGCTGACAACGTATACTCGATATCGGAGATCGTCGGCACGTCCAAAGAAGGCGTCGATGATGCCATCCGAGGGGCGGTCATTCGGGCTTCTAAGACATTGCGCAACCTTGACTGGTTCACAGTCAGCGAGATCCGGGGCCTCGACAAGGAGCAAGTTTGTCATTACCAGGTCACGCTGAAGGTCGGCTTTCGGCTCGAAGAACCTTCGTAGGAACCCAACGACATACGAGGAGTGAGATCGTGGATTTAGACCTGGACAGCACCGTAGAGACACTGAACGAGATCGTCGAGCTTGAGCTTGCTGGCGTCGTACGCTTTACCCAGTACTCCCTCATGGTGTTCGGGCATGCCCGGATTCCGATAATGCATTGGATGCGTGAGCAGGCGCAGCAGTCTCTCGCCCACGCCATTCAGGCCGGTGAGGAAGTCACTGCGCTCGGAGCCAACGTATCGCTGAAGATCGGTGAACTGGTCGGCACACACCATGCATCTGTCGATGACATCCTTCAAGAGATGCTGATTCAAGAGCGCCGAGGCATTGATCTGTACCGTCAACTATTGACTCTGGCCGAGGGCCGCAATGTGTCGCTCGAAGAGTTGGCTCGTCAGATGATCCGTAGCGAAGAACTCGACGTAGCCGAGATTGAGAAAATGTTGCGCAAGAGGGGCGACGCCTAGGGCGGTCACCGTGCCGATGACGAATAGTCGCAGACATCGGTGAAGAACCCGACGCCGGAAGTGATGATCGTGGGAGTGTGATCGGAGCCGCACAGAGGACCATCCTCAACTTGAGAGAGCGTCCGTGCAACCCTTTACCATGCTCATTCGTACCTCCGTTCGTGCCCATGGCGCCCTTGGTGGTCGATCAAGGCGACTACTCGCAACCTTCTTGGTTACCGCAGTCATTGGACTCATGGCCATCTCGACTCAGCTCCCGAGTCAGGCCTCTTCATCCGGCTGGACGATCGTGGCTGCCCCAAGCAGCAGCCCTACGGCTGACGACATCGTGCTTGGATCCTCGTGCGCCAATAGCCTCTCCTGCTGGGCTGTCGGCGTCACAATCGACAATATCAACTCGAATGCAACTTTTTCACCACTCGTCGAGCGCTGGAACGGCTCGTCGTGGTCCCTTGTCGCTACTCCACCGATCCCCTCCGGCAACGGTGGCGGCCTGTTCAGTGTCACCTGTCTCGATGGCTCCGATTGCTGGGCTGTCGGAGCAGTGCTTGGTGCGGCCGGGGATGGTTCTCCTAGTGGATCGCTCACCGAACACTGGGATGGGACCTCGTGGTCGATAGTGGCCAGCCCAACGCCGGCCGGTGATGTTGGGGCGCTTCTGCAGGGGGTAAGTTGCACATCGGCGTCGGACTGTTGGGCCGTCGGATTTGGAACTGACCAGAATGGAGAGAACCTGAACAGTGTCACCGAGCACTGGGATGGATCGTCGTGGTCCCTGGTGTCGAGTGCAGTAACGAATCAGTCCTACGACCAGCTCGACAACGTGTCCTGCATCTCTGGGACGGACTGTTGGGCGGTGGGGAATGCGGGACCGGCGCAGCAGAATCCCAACTTCCTCCCTATCTTCCCAGGGGCGGTCGGCGATCAGGGACTGATTGAACACTGGGACGGGAATGACTGGTCCGTTGTGCCCAGCCCGAGTGAGCCGTCCCCTGGCGGTGGTTACCTCAACGGCCTCACCTGTGTCGACGCCAGTGATTGTTGGGCATCGGGATCCACGACGGACAGCACCGGCATGGCCTCGGGAGTCCTCATGGAGCACTGGAACGGGTCCGTGTGGTCGATCATGCCGACTGCTGTTCCCGATGCCACCACGAGCAGCATTCTCAGCAGTATCTCCTGCATCAGCGCATCACAGTGCTGGGCCGTCGGATCATCGGGTTCGTTTGGCGGTGGCGGCGGATCTGGATTTCAGCCGAACAGTTTTGTCGAAAACTGGAATGGCTCGGCGTGGTCGATCGATCCGAGCCCCAATATAACGGCGCTCAGCTTCTTGAACTCCGTGACCTGCCTGCAGGGAATCGGATGCTGGGCCGTCGGTAGTGCGGCGACGGAGGCCCAGCAGAACGATCCAGGGCTTCAATCACTGATTGAGCAGATGACCCTGGTCCCCGCCTCATCTCAAGGATTGGAGTTGACGGCCCGGGACGGCGGCGTCTTCACGTTCGGCACGTCGACATTCTTTGGTTCTACGGCTGGCCAACATCTGAATAAGCCAATCGTCGGGATTGCCTCTACTCGAGACGGCGGTGGTTACTGGCTGGTGGCATCCGACGGCGGAGTCTTCAGCTTTGGCGACGCTCACTTTTACGGCTCCACGGGCGGTCAACGTCTGAACCAGCCCATCGTAGGGATCATACCCACGCCAGACGGCGGTGGTTACTGGTTGGTGGCATCCGACGGCGGCGTCTTTTCCTTCGGCGACGCTCACTTTTACGGCTCCACGGGCGGTCAACGCCTGAACCAGCCCATCGTCGGAATGGCTTCAACTGCGAATGGTGCAGGGTACTGGCTGGTCGCCTCCGACGGGGGGATCTTCACGTTCGGGGATGCGCCCTTTTTCGGTTCTACCGGCGGCGAAGCTTTGAACATGCCAATCAGTGGCATTGCGACCACGGCCGACGGTCAAGGCTATTGGTTGGTTGCCACCGACGGCGGGATTTTTACATTCGGAGATGCCGGCTACTTCGGCTCCGTGCCGGGGCAAGGTATCTCAGACCAACCACCCGTTGTCGGAATCACCCGAACGCCGAGTGGAATGGGCTATTGGTTGGTTGACGCCAATGGTGCGGTCTTCGCCTACGGCGACGCCGCCTATTTGGGATCGGCAGACGGTACTGCTCTGGCCGAACCGATTTCTGGGGTTGCTTCACCATAACCAACGTCGCTCGTCAATGGCGACGCAACGTCCGACTATCAGTATCAACCCATGGTGCATCCAGGGACGGGAAGTGTCGGCTTGCGCCGTGCACGTCCACCACTGCCGAGCCCAAGCCATCATCCACGCCAGCCGAAAATGCATTGATCCTGGATCTGCAAGCCCTGAATATGCAGTATCGATCTGTTCCGCTGCCCTGTCTGCTCTAAGATGTTGGGCCTGCAGGCCCGCTGAAGCTATAGATCTGCCGCCCACTCGTAAAGGCAGTCAGCGTTGTCGCAGATCATGTGGATATGGTCTGGCAGGTCAATGCACTCGGCATCGTGGGACATTCTTGGGTCAATGTTGCGACGGCCGCACTTGGGACAGCCCTTCGGGTAGTGATGCTGAACTCGGGTGCCACGACGAAGCCATTCCGCCGAAGGTTGCAGGCGGCAAGTTGTCAGGGGTCCGGTCGGCTACTCGATGCTACTCCCATTGAGCAGGCGAGCGAGCCTGGCTGCTCTCGCCGCTACTCCCCAGGGACGCTGATCCCCCATTCGGCGGCGTCTTCTGGAGAGCGCGGCGGGTGGCGATGATGAACCAGGTATCCGGCGACTTCCATTCGGCGCTCCAGATACAAGATCACACCTGCGGCTGAGTAGCTGCTGGACAGCACGTCCATCAGCTCGCCATCGGTGATGACCTGCAACTCCATGCCGAAGCCATCAGGACCCGTGAACGTCAGAAGCCACTCGCCGCCGGTCGCATGCGGATGCACCTCGATGTTGATGTCGTCATTGACCATGCCAACCTCCTTCACCTGGAGAGACGTCAACTCGCCTGAACAGCCCGTCAAGCATACGACTCACCAGCCCCTGCGACCTACGATGACGCCGTGCGGAAGCTGGCGGCAGCGGTGATCCTGGCGGCGGGAGCAGGTGTGGAGTTGATCGCCTGGATCGTTTCGGCTGCGGTATTGGCGATCGCTGGTTTGGAGTGGTGGACTGGGAGGGAACACCTGATGTCTCGGGAGGAAATGTGTCCGACGGCGTTGCCACTGGGAGCCGGATCAGCCTGACTGTCAACGGAGGCGTGTATGAGCTCGAGCTGGATAATCGCACCACTCTGCTTGACGCGGTCCGCGAGCGTCTTGACTTGGTCGGGGCGAAGAAGGGTTGCGACCATGGTCAGTGCGGCGCGTGCACAATGTTGCTGGACGGCCGACGGGCGAATGCCTGCTTGATCTTGGCTGTTGCCGCCGAGGGCCGTGCTATCACCACTATCGAAGGTGTAGCCAGTGGGGAGGGCCTGCATCCGTTGCAGCAGGCGTTCGTCGATCGTGATGGTTTTCAGTGCGGGTACTGCACACCGGGCCAGATCTGTTCGGCGGTGGCGATGCTGGCCGAGGTTGAGGCTGGCTGGCCGAGCGCGGTTACCGCTGATCTGTACAGCGAGAGGGCCGTTCTGGATGCGGATGAAATCCGTGAGCGGATGAGCGGAAATCTGTGCCGATGCGGGGCGTACGTCAATATCGTGGCTGCCATCGAGGACGTGGCCCGATGAGGGAGTTCAGTTATGCGCGCCCTAGCCAGCCCGCAGATGCGTTGACGGCTATCGCTGGAACTCGGGGGGCACGCTATCTGGGCGGTGGGACGAATCTGGTGGACCTGATGAAGCTGGGCGTGGAGTCGCCCGGGCTGCTGGTCGATGTCACTGCCCTGCCCTACGACCTGGTCGAGGAGGGCGCCGGCGGCGGGTTGCGTGTCGGCTCGGGTGTGCGCAATAGCGACCTGGCGGCCAACATGGCCGTGCGGCGCCGCTATCCGGCGCTGGCCCAGGCGGTGCTGGCCGGGGCGTCAGGTCAGCTTCGAAATATGGCTACTGTCGGGGGCAATCTGTTGCAGCGGACTCGTTGCTCGTATTTTCAGGATGTCACCAAGCCCTGTAATAAGCGGGTGCCGGGCTCGGGCTGTCCGGCCCGCCAAGGCGAACACCACAATCTGGCCATCCTGGGCGCCTCGCCACATTGCGTCGCCACCCACCCGTCCGATATGGCGGTGGCGCTTGCCGCCTTCGACGCGGTGGTGCACGTGGAGGGACCGGCGGGACCGCGACAGGTTCCGCTGTCAGAGTTGTACCGGTTGCCGGGCGATGAACCCCAGCACGAGACGACCCTCGACTCGGGCACGCTGATCACCACCGTCGAGTTGCCGGCGTTGCCGTTGGCAGCGAACTCTCGTTACCGCAAGGCCCGCGAGCGGGCCTCCTACGCATTCGCCATCGGCTCGGTGGCCGCCGCGCTAGCGGTCGTCAACGGCGTGGTGGTCGACGTCCGGGTCGCCCTCGGCGCGGTCGCCCCCATGCCGTGGCGGGCCCATTTGGCCGAGCAAGCGTTGCGGGGCGGTCCGGCCACCGAGCAGGCGTTCAAGGAGGCGGCCGACGCCGAGTTGGCGCGGGCCCAACCGCTGCGAGACAACCGTTACAAGATTCCGCTGCTACGGAACCTGATGGTGCGCACCTTGAGCGAACTCTTGGAGGCCTCATGAGCACGCTCACGGCCACGGTGGGCATGCCGGTCAGCCGAATCGAGGGGGTCGCCAAGGTGACCGGGCAGGCTCGCTATGCCGCCGAGTTCCCCCTGGCCGGGCTGGCGTACGGCTGGGTGGCGCAGTCGACCATCGCCCGCGGCTGGATCGATTCGATCGAGGCGGAGGCGGTGCTGGGCCTGCCGGGCGTGTTGGCGGTGATCACCCACCAGAACGCCCTGCCGTTGCAGGCCGTCGACGACGGCGAGCTGCTCGTGCTCCAGGACCGACGGGTGCACTACCGGGGCCAGACCGTCGCGCTCGTCGTCGCCTCCGCGCTCGAGCAGGCGCGCGCCGCGGCCGATGCCCTGCCGGTGCGCTACGACCCCGAGCCGCACGATGTGCTCCTGTCGGCCGACCACCCCGGGCTGTTCGCCCCCGATCACGTCAACCCGAACCTCCCGACCGACACGCTCACCGGAGACGTCGATGCCGGCTTGGCCCGAGCCGAGGTGACCGTGGAACAGACGTACTCGACGCCAGCCGAGCACAACAACCCGATGGAGCCGCACGCCACCACCGCCTACTGGGACGGCGATCGACTCACGGTCTATGACTCCAACCAGGGCGCCACCCGGGTGCATCAAGCCCTCGTCCAGCTTTTCGGGCTCCAGGACGGCGCTGTTCGTGTCGTCTCCGAGCACGTCGGCGGGGGGTTCGGGTCCAAGGGCAGCACCCGCCCGCAGACTGTGCTGGCGGCCATGGCAGCCCGGATGCTCGATCGCCCGGTCCGGGTCACTTTCACTCGTCAGCAGTTGTTCTCTTTGGTCGGATACCGCACGCCGACCATCCAGCGGGTGCGTCTGGGCGCCGACCCGAGCGGCCGACTGGGGGCCCTGGACCACGAGGTGTTCGAGCAAACCTCGACGCTGTATGAGTTCGCCGAGCAGACCGCCGCGTTCTCGCGCGTCATGTACGCGGCGCCGAACCTGCGTACCCGCCATCGGCTGGTCGCCCTGGATGTGCCGACGCCGCGTTGGATGCGCGCTCCTGGTGAAGCGCCGGGGTCGTTCGCAGTGGAATCCGCCATGGACGAGCTAGCTGAGGCGTGCGGTGTCGATCCGATCGACTTGCGGGTCCGCAACGAGCCGACCGTCGAACCTGAGGGCGGTCGCCCCTTCAGCAGCCGAAACCTCGTCGCCTGCCTGCACGACGGCGCCGCCCGCTTCGGCTGGACCGGACGGGACCCCCGACAGGGCTTCCGCCGTGACGGGCGGTGGTTGATCGGTACCGGTGTCGCCGCCTCCACCTACCCGGCGCGCAGCATGCCGTCGACGGCTTCGGTCGCGCTCGAGGCCGACCGCTTCGTGGTGAGGGTGACCGCCGCCGATATCGGCACCGGCTCCCGCACCGCACTCACTCAGGTCGCCGCGGACGAGCTAGGGGTACCCCTGGAACGGGTTGATGTCCGCATCGGTGACAGCGACTACGGCCCCGCCATGGTCGCGGGCGGCTCGATGGGAATGGCGTCGTGGAGTTGGGCGGTGGTCAAAGCTTGCCGCCAGCTGCGCGCCGCCATCATCCGACACGAGCCCGTCCCCGATGGCGGGCTGGTGGCCCACGCCGACACCACCGACGACATCTTGGCCCAAGCCGACCTGGTACGCCACTCCTTCGGCGCCCAGTTTGCGGAGGTCCGAGTCGACATCGACACCGGCGAGATACGAGTCCCCCGGCTCGTGGGCGTGTTCGCGGCGGGCCGGATCATCAACGCCAAGACCGCCCGCTCCCAACTGATCGGCGGGATGACAATGGGACTGTCGATGGCCCTGTTCGAGGAGTCGCTGATGGACGCCCAGTTCGGGGATTACCTTAACCACGACTTCGCCGGCTACCACATCGCCGCACACGCCGATGTTCACACCATCGACGTGAACTGGATCGACGAGCACGACGATCAGCTCAACCCCTTGGGCGTCAAAGGCCTTGGAGAAATAGGCATCGTCGGCACCGCCGCAGCCATCGCCAACGCCGTCTACGACGCCACCGGGCACCGCCAGCGTCACCTGCCCATCAGCCCGGAACGAGTCCTCACCGCCTGACACAGCTGACCCGGCTCGAGTCGTCTCAGTCATCAGAGGCTTCGTAGAAGAACTTCCAGAAGTCGTCCATTTCCGACTCCGGGGACTGGGTGAGCGTGAGCATCCCTTCTTCACGAAGAATCTGACGCCGAGCTGTCGCAGTGAGGCCGACTAGCAGCTCCGGACCGACGAGAATCTAAATAGGTCGGAGAAGGCAAAGTGCAGCTTCACTCGAATACTGTGATCGAAGGACGTCGTCCACAGGGACTCGCCCGCAGCCTCCCGTTTCGCCATCGCCTCAAGTCGGGTCCTTCGGCGGTGCAGCATGATCCTCCGGCACCTGCGACGGACGATAGAGGGACGACGACCGAGTATCAGCCCGCCAGAACCGCCCGTCGCCGGAGCTTGAAATGCCTCCTGACCTGCTGAAACGGATGGAGCGGAAGACGGGATTCGAACCCGCGACCCTCACCTTGGCAAGGTGATGCGCTACCGCTGCGCCACTTCCGCGTGGAACACAAAGACTAGCGTGCCCCCGACCTCCTGAACCACTGCGGCCCCACGGGTCCTACCTGCGGTTTTCCGGAGATGGGCCCGCCGCTGGCTACCCGCCCGGCGGCACCAGCGCCGAATCCCTCAAGGCGGTCTCCAGCCCGTCGGCGAGCTCCTCATCAGCGAAGGTAAAACCACTCTTGAGGAGCCGCTCCGGTACCGCCCGTTGGGATGCCAGCAGGAACTCCGAGGTCATCTCCGCACCGACCACCACACGGAGGACCATTTCGGGAACGGCGAGAACGGCCGGCCGGTGCAGCGCATGGCCGAAGGCGCGGGTGAAGGTGGCGTTCGAGACAGGCCGCGGCGCGGTCACGTTGAACGGACCGGTCAGGTCGTCGCCGCGCAGCAGGTGCGACACGGCACCGGCGACGTCGCGCCGCGTGATCCAGCTGAGCTGTTGGGAGCCCCGGCCAAGTCGCGCCCCGGCTCCGAGCCGGAACACGGGGAGTTGCCTCTTTAGGGCACCGCCGGCGCCGCTCAACACGACACCCGTCCGGACAACGACCAGTCGGATCCCAGCTTCGGAGACAGCCGATGCGGCGGCCTCCCACCTCCCGCAGACGTCGGCGAGAAAGCCCGATCCGGGCCCGGACGTCTCGGTCAACAGTTCGTCCCCTCTCGAGCCGTAGTACCCGACGGCCGACGCGCTCACCAACACGGACGGTGGATTCGACATCCGCGAGAGCGCCTCGGCCAGCGTCGACGTTCCCTCGACGCGGCTCGAGAGGATCGTCTCCTTATAGCGGGCGGACCAGAGATGATCCCCAACCCCGGCCCCGGCCAGATGCACCACGGCATCGACGCCGCGCAGCTTGTCGATCTCGAGGGTTCCCTCCCCTGGGTTCCACAGGACGTCGCCGGTGTCAGGTTCGCCGCGCACGACGCGAACAACCTCGTGCCCCTCGGACCGAAGGTGCGGCACCAGTGCCGACCCGATCAGGCCCTTCGATCCCGTGATGGCAATCTTCATGGAGACACCGGCTCGACGTTACCCCGCCGCGCCCCGTGCTTCGAGCGCGCAGCCGGCGAGCTCTCCCAGTGCGTCATCCACCGCGGAGGAAAGGACCTCCAGCTCGGGAAGGAGCTTTCGACAGGCGAGCAGCCCGAAATGGAGCTGGTCGAGATACGAAAGAACGGTGACGTTCAGTCCCACGCCCTCGGCGATCGGGCCCACCGGGTACATGGCGACGACGCGGCTCCCCGCACAGAAGAGGGGGAAGTCCGGGCCCTTCAGTCCCGACACCGTCACGTTGAACGGGGGGCGCACCCGGTCGAACAGCTTGGTCCCGGCAACGGCACGAGCGAGCCGCGAGACCAAGCCGGGAGCGGCGATCTGGGCCAGGTCCCCGAGCAGCCGTCCCCGGTGAAGCTGTTCCTGTTCCTTGGCCACCCGCGTCGCTGCGGCGATGGCACGGAGCCGCTGCACAGGATCGTCCACATCGGTGGCCAGCGAGACCAGCATTCCGGAGATCTGGTTGCCCAGCGCGGGGCCGTCGCCGACGCCCCGCGTGGAGACCGGCACCATTGCCACCAGTGGGCGTGCCAACTCCTCCCCGCGCTCCCCGATCACGCGCCGCAACCCGCCGGCCAGGACGGCGAGGATCACGTCGTTCACCGTGCACCCGAAGGCGCGACGGACGAGCTTGGCGTCGTTGAGGGAGACCGACAGAGACGAGAACCGCTTGCGGTTGGAGACGGTGCCGTTCAGTGAAGTCTGCGGTGCGGAGAAGAAAGCCGGTGGTGGCGACTGAGCACGGTTCAGCAACTCGCGGTTGTGCATGCCCAGATCGGCCAGGGCCTCGACGCCCGCGTTGATGGCGCTCACCACCCGAGCCGGATGATGCGAAATGGCCGACGCCGCGTACCGCAGCAGCCGCACGCCGCTCGGCATCGGTTCGGGATCCCATGTCCCATGGGGCAGGGCCACTACCCGCTCCCGTGGGTTGAGATCGAGGAAGGCCGCCAACGTCGAGGCACCACTGACTCCGTCGAGGATCGCATGGTGCACCTTGGCGATGAGCGCCGTGCGACCGCCGGCCAGGCCTTCGACGACGTACATCTCCCACAGCGGTCGGTCGGGATCGAGCGGGCGGCTCATGGCGCCAGCCACGAAGGCGTCGAGCTCTTCCCTGTTGCCCGGTGTCGGCAAGCTGGCGCGGGAGAGGTGGTCATCCAACTCGAAGTCCGGGTCGTCGACCCACACCGGGTGATGCAACCCGAGAGGCACCCGCAGCGCCCGCTGTCGAAACTGTGGGACCACCTGCAGCCGCTGGGCGATGACGCGCCGGATCTGGGCGTATCGGGTGGAGGGCGAGAAGAGGGATCGAGTGCCCTCGGGGGCGTCGAGGACCATGACCACTCCGACATGCAGCGGGGTGGTCGGGGTTTCGAGCGACAGGAACGCGGCATCCAATCCGTCCAGCGGCTCCATCACCACTCCCCCGCGCTCTCTACCACCACGTCCTCCCTACCACCACGTCCTCCACTTCAGGTCCCCGTATGGCCGAAGCCGCCGCTTCCGCGGGTCGCCTCACCCAGGCCATCGAGCGCCACAAGGTCGAACTCCGCCTCCTCGACTCGAACGATGACCAACTGGGCGATCCGGTCCCCCCGGCTCACGGCATAGTCCTGCAAAGGGTCGTGATTGACCAGGATGACCTGGAGCTCTCCCCGGTAGCCGGCATCGATCAGCCCCGGCGCGTTGAGACAGGTGACGCCGTGACGGAGCGCCAGACCGCTCCGGGGCAGCACCAATCCGGCGAACCCCACCGGAATGGCCACGGCGACACCAGTCGGGATCAGCGCCCGGCCCCCGCGGGCCGCCAAGAGCGCGTCCTGGCGTGCCACCAGGTCGGCGCCGGCATCGCCGAGGCGGGCGTAGGCGGGGACCGCCAGCGCCGCATCGAGCTGATGCAGGGGCACGCGCAGCATCGCCGGACACTACAAGAAGATCACCACCGCCGGGGCAGGACCGGTAGCATGCCCGCCCATGCTGGCCTGGATCGATTTGGAGATGACCGGACTCGACCCTTCCCGCCACGTCATCGTGGAGATCGCCACCCTGATCACCGACGACGACCTCGAGATCATGGCCGAGGGCCCCGATCTCGTCGTGCACGCCAGCCCCGAGCAGTTGTCCCAGATGGACGAGTTCGTCACCACGATGCACACCCGATCGGGTCTCCTCCCGGCGATCACCGCATCGACCCTGACCCTGGAGCAGGCCGGGGCGCAGACACTCGAATTCCTCAAGACCCACATCCCCGAGCCTCGCACGGTCCCCCTGGCCGGCAACTCGATCGGGACCGACCGGCGATTCCTGGCGACGCAACTTCCAGAGATTGAGGACTACCTGCACTACCGGTCGGTCGACGTCTCGACGGTCAAGGAGCTGTGTCGGCGCTGGCACCCCGAGGTCTACCGGACCGCGCCGGAGAAGAAGGGAGGGCACCGCGCCCTGCAGGACATCCGCGAGAGCGTGGCCGAGCTCGCCTTCTACCGCACCGCCATCTTCACCCCGACCCCGACCCCGACCCCGGCTCGGGAGGAGGGCGAGTGAGCGACGCGCCTACATTGACCATCGGCGAGGCGGACGCCCAGCTGACGGCTCCGGGCCAGATGTTCGAGATGCAGGAGCGCGTCATCCGCGGCATCGCCACCCGGACATGGAAGAACGCACCGCCGTCGTTGCGGGCCGTCCTCGAGCTCTCCCTGGCCCATGGCGATGCCATCTTCCTGGTCTACGAGGACGAGCGGACGACCTTTGCCGAGCACTACCGGATCGCCTGTACGTTGGCCGTGAGGTTGCGGGATCGGTTCGCCGTCGCCAAGGGCGACCGGGTGGCCATCGTCATGCGTAATCTGCCCGAATGGGTCATGGCCTTCTGGGCCGCCACGCTGACCGGCGCCATCGTCGTCCCCCTCAATGCCTGGTGGACGGGCGAGGAGCTCTCTTACGGGCTGGAGGACTCGGGCTCCAAGGTGGCCTTCGTCGATTCCCAAAGGGCCGAGCAGCTCCGCCCCTTCCTGCGCGACCTTCCCCACCTGACCGCCCTCATCGTGACCGACGAGCACCGTGTGACCGACGAGCACCGCTCTGCCGGCGAGTCCCTAGCCGTCACCGAGCGTGCACCGTCGGGCGGAGTGGCGCCGGCCTCCGAATGGCCTTTTGCCCAGGTGCTCGGGGTGGTCGACCCCCACGCCTCGCCGCCCGACGTCTCCCTCGAACCGGAGGACGACGCCACCATCTTCTACACCTCGGGGACCACGGGGCGACCCAAGGGGGCCGTCGGCACCCATCGCAACATCTGCACCAACCTGATGAGCCTCTTCTTCATCAACACCAGGGGTGAGCGCCGGTTCGGGCGATCGATGACCAATCCGACGCCCAAGGTGCAGTCGTCTGTCCTGCTCTCGGTGCCGCTCTTCCACGCCACCGGATGTCACAACATGATGCTGGGCAACCTCGCGGCCGGGGGGAAGATGGTGATGATGCATCACTTCGAACCCGAGCGGGCCCTCGAGCTGATCGAGCGGGAGCACGTCACGACGTTCGGCGGTGTGCCCTCCATGGTCATGCAGGTGATGGACTCGCCCCGCTTCTCCGCCTACGACACCTCGTCCGTCCGCACCGTGTCCTACGGGGGTGCCCCCGCTCCTCCGGACCTGCTCCGGCGGATCCGGGAGGCGTGGCCAGTCGGGCTCCCGTCCACCGGCTACGGCCTGACCGAGACCTCGTCACTCATCTCCATGAACTCGGGCAGCGACTACATCGCCAAACCGAGCAGCGTGGGGACACCCGTCCCGGTGTGCGACGTGGCCGTCGTCCCCGAGGGATTCGACGGCGAGGAGCCCGGCGACACCATCCCCCGAGGTCCTGACGTGCGGGGCGAGCTGTGGATCAAGGGACCACAGGTGGTCCGCGGATACTGGGAACGCCCCGAGGAGACGTCGCTCGTGTTCACGCGGGGTTGGCTCCACACCGGCGACATCGCCCAGCTCGATTCGGACAACTTCATCTACATCGTCGACCGGGCCAAGGACATGATCATCCGCGGCGGGGAGAACGTCTACTCGGTGCAGGTGGAGGCCGCCCTGTTCGAGCACCCGGCCGTGGCCGACTGTGCCGTGATCGGCGTGCCCGAGGAGACCCTGGGCGAGGAGGTCGGCGCGGTCGTCGTCCTTCGTCCCGGCTTCAAGGTGACGGCGGAGGAGCTCTCCGCGCACGTACGCCAGCGCCTGGCTGGCTTCATGGCGCCCACCCGTATCTGGTTCAAGGATCAGCCTCTCCCCCGCAATCCGTCGGGGAAGGTGCTCAAGCGCCAGCTGCGAGGCGAGCTCGTCGGGTCGCCCAAAGTACCGAACTGACGTCACCACCGGGACGAAGGAGGAGCGGCGTGGACAGCGAGGAGTTCGAGGAGATCAAGTCACTGGTCAGGGGGTTCATCCGCACCACGGTGCTCCCGGCCGAGATCGACATCGAGGAGAAGGACGAGATCCCGCCGGAGATCCGCGAGGCGGCCAAGAACATGGGCCTCTTCGGGTTCGCCCTTCCCCAGGCCTACGGTGGCTTGGGGCTGTCGATGGAGGAAGAGAGCCGGATCGTCTTCGAGCTCGGGTACACCACTCCGGCCCTGCGATCGATGTTCGGCACCAACAACGGCATTGCGGGACATGTGCTGATGGAAGGGGGCACCGACGCCCAGAAGGAGGAGTGGCTGCCGCGGATCGCCTCGGGTGAGGCCGTGGCGTCCTTCGCCCTCACCGAAGCCGAGGCCGGCTCGGACCCCTCGGGAATGACGACCCGCGGGATCCCCGACGGCGACGGATGGATCCTGAACGGGGCCAAGCGCTACATCACCAACGCGCCGCTGGCCGACGTCTTCATGGTCTTCGCCCGCACCGATCCGGCAGCCAAGGCCACCAGGGGGATCTCGACGTTCCTGGTCCCGCGGGGAACGGCCGGCCTCTCGGTGGGACCGCGCGACCACAAGATGGGCCAGTTCGGCGCCTGGACCGCCGATGTCAACCTCGACGACGTCCGGGTGCCCGCCAGTGCCCTGGTGGGCGGGGCGGCGGGAACGAATACGGGCTGGGCCACGGCCATGCGCTGCCTGGCCCACGGGAGGATCCACATCGCCGCCCTCTGCGTCGGCATGGCCGAACGACTGGTCGATGAGTCGGTCGACTACGCCCGCAACCGCACGCAGTCGGGACGACCCATCGCCAGCTTCCAGCTCATTCAGGGCCTGATCGCCGACTCGGTCACCGAGCTCCATGCCGGTCGCAGCCTCGTACTCGAGTCGGCCCGGGCCTTCGACGACGGCTCGGACCGCAAGGTCGGGCCGTCGACGGCCAAGTACTTCTGCAGCGAGATGGTGGGCCGGGTCGCCGATCGCGCTGTCCAGATACATGGGGGCGCGGGCTACATGCGTGGTGTGGCCGTCGAGCGCTTCTACCGCGACGCCCGGCTGTTCCGCATTTACGAAGGGACCAGCCAGATCCAACAGGTGATCATCGCGCGCCACGTGATCGGTGCCGCGGCTGACGGCTGAGGCTTCAGTCGACCGCTTCGAAGACGGCGCTGAGTCCCTGACCACCGCCGATGCACATCGTCTCGAGACCGAGCGACGCGCCGCGTCGGTCCATCTCCCGGAGCAGTGTGGCCAGGATCCGTCCGCCGGTGGCACCCACCGGATGGCCGAGTGAGATACCCGACCCGTGCACGTTGAGCCGGTCGAAATCGGCGTCGTCGAAGCCCCACTCGCGCGTGCACGCCAGCACCTGGGAGGCGAAGGCTTCGTTGAGCTCGATCACGGCGATGTCCGCCAAGGACAGTCCGGCCAACTTCAGCGCCTTGGCCGTGGCCGGAACCGGGCCGATCCCCATACGCGACGGCTCCACTCCGGCCACGGCCCACGACCGCAGCCGGGCCAAGGGACGGAGGCCGAGTTCGGCCGCCTTGTCGGGGTGCGTGACCAGGCACAGGGACGCACCGTCGTTCTGGCCGCTCGAATTGCCCGCAGTCACCGTGGCCTCGGGATCCTGTCGGACCATCACCGCCCGAAGGGCGCCGAGCGACTCGAGCGTGGTGTCCGGACGTGGATGCTCATCGGTGTCCACCACCGCATCCCCCTGGCGCCCGTGGATGGTGACCGGGACGATCTCGTCGTCGAAGGTGCCTTTTTGCTGGGCGGCGACGGCCCGCCGGTGCGAACGCAGGGCGAACTCGTCCTGCTCGGCACGGGAGATCTGGTACTCGCGGCGCAGGTTCTCCGCCGTTTCGATCATGCCGCCGGGAACAGGGTGGTGGACGCCCCCGGCGGTCACCCGGCCCCGAGCGAGCCGGTCGAACATCGTCACGTGCTCGGCGCGGGCGCCCCACCGCATGGCCGTCGTGTAGTACTCGGCCTGGCTCATGCTCTCCACGCCTCCGGCGAGCACGATCTCGCTGGCCCCGGTCTGGACCTGCATGGCGGCGTTGATGACGCTCTGCAGCCCCGACCCGCAGCGCCGGTCGAGCTGGTAGCCGGTCACCGAGACGGGCAGTCCGGCGTCCAGGGCGGCCACCCGGCCGATCCCGGGCGCCTCTCCATTGGGGTAGCACTGGCCGAGGAGCACATCGTCGATCTGCTCGGGGGCCACACCGGTGCGCGCCAACACCTCGGTGACGACGGCCGCCGCCAGCTCGGCGGCGGCCACGTCACGGAACACCCCGCCGTAGCGTCCGACGGGCGTGCGCACCGGCTCGCAGATGACGGCGTCCCTCACGACGTTCTCCTTATCCCGCTCACATGTACCGCCCCCCGGTGACCTCCAGAACCGTCCCGGTCATGTACCCCGAGAGATCCGAGGCCAAGAACAAGGCGGCGTTGGCCACATCGGCGACATCGCC
>Ga0302326_10004946_pt1 | contig 30628 bp, 21 predicted proteins | sample Palsa_T0_3_FD_202264 | JGI IMG/M metagenome (GOLD analysis project Ga0302326, IMG submission 202264) | Peat permafrost microbial communities from Stordalen Mire near Abisko, Sweden - Palsa_T0_3 | ecosystem: Environmental > Terrestrial > Soil > Palsa > Peat permafrost | place: Sweden: Abisko... | reverse complement strand
AAAGGCACCGCCGGTGTTGGCATTGCTGCCCCGCAAGTAGTCGGAGATTGCGTCGATGACACGCTGCGGAACTTGGGTGCCGCCAGGCCCATCGAGAAACACCGCCGGCTGGCCATGAACAGTTTGTGAAAGGGACGGAAACTGAGAACGAACCCAGTTTGAATCGAAGGTATCGGTCTCGCTGGGTGTAGCGATGGAGAGGTATTCGGGTGCGAGTTGGGGCATATCCCTGGTGGTCATCAACAAACTCATTTCCGGGTCTGGTAACAGCTGTCGAAAAACCTGTAGCCGGCCCATGACAGAGGGTACAGGGTACGGAAAGGACAGTCACCTGAGCTATAGCTGAGTTTTGAGGTGAGGTTCGGCCGTTGGTTTGATAGATTTGAAACCATTCTCCAGTCCAAGGGGGTTACATAGCCACCGCCACAGGTCAAGGTAGCCGCAAAACGGGCCACTTGCTGCGCGTGCTCGGTGCGGGCTTTGGCATCGCCGTGGGCGTCGGAACCACGATAGGTTCCGGCATTCTGCGCACCCCCGGAGAAGTCGCCGGCCAACTGGGTAGCGCCTCACTGGTGCTCACCGTTTGGATCCTGGGAGGAGTCTACGCACTCCTCTGTTGCAGCTCGGTGACGGAACTCGCCACCATGGTGCCCAACGCGGGTGGGTTTTACGCATACGCCAGCCGGGCGTTTGGACAACGAGCCGGGTTCGTGGTTGGCTGCTGCAACGCGATGGTGGAGTCGGTCGCCATGGCCTACCTGTCCGTGGCCTTGGGAGAGTTTGCCGCTGGGCTGTTCCCCAGTCTTGATGGGCACGTCCATGCGGTAGGGGTCACCGGCTTGGTCTTGCTGACGCTGTTAAATTGGGCCGGCCTGCGGCCAGGCAGCCGGGCGCAGGAAATTACCAGCGCCGCGAAAGCTCTGGGCCTTATCGGATTGGTCGTCGCCTGCTTCTTTTCCCCCGGTGCCTCCAGCGCTTCAATAGCTACGAAATCATCTGTTCCTGAACACAGCCTTTTCCTGGGATTGATCCTGGCCTTACAAGGCGTCGTCGTCACCTATGACGGTTGGTACGCGCCGATTTATTTCGCGGAGGAAGATCGGGACCCCTCGCGGAACCTGCCCCGCTCCATGATGGGCACCGCTCTTACCTGCACCGCTATTTACCTGCTGGTCAATGTTGCTCTACTCCATACCTTAGGAATGACCCATCTCGCAGGTTCGCAATTGCCGGCCGCGGATGCAGCCATGGTGGTCTTCGGCCGCTACGGAAAGCAATTTATTCTCCTCCTCTCCGTGGTTGGGGTGCTCAGCACTATCAACGCGGGCATGATGCTCACGCCGCGCATTCTCTTCTCCATGGCTCGTGACGGACTTTTGCCCCAAAGCGTGACCACCGTGAATAAGGGCGGAACCCCCACGGTGGCCCTCTTCGTTTGCTCGTTGGCCAGCGTCATCCTAGTGCTTACGGGCACGTTCGAGTCGTTGGTTGCCATTGCTGCGATTCTCTTCGTGGCCAATTATCTGCCGGTTTTCGCCGCCTTGCTGGTTCTGCGCAGACGGGAGCCGGATCTTCCCCGGCCCTACCAGGTGTGGTTTTACCCGTGGACTACGCTGTGCGTTCTGTTGGTCTCGGCAGCATTCCTGATCGGGTCGGTGATCGGCGACCTGCGGCACAGCCTGTTTACCGTGATCCTCATCCTACTGAGCTATGTTGCCGCTCTCCTCGCCACACGCAGGAAGGCGTAAAGTTCCCGCTGTAAGGAGAAGAGTTTCCAGAGATGGCCAGCAAGAAAGCAAAAGCGCTCGCACGCAAGGCGGCTCCGTCCTCCTCCAACCTCGTCGACGAGCAACTGGGGCGCTATCGCTCCATGCGCGACTTCAGCAAGACCGCTGAACCAAGTGGCAAGGACGGCGGCAAGCATGCCGCCTCGGCGGCCGAGACAGGGTCTCTGCCGTTCGTTATCCAGAAGCATGCCGCCACCCGCCTGCATTACGACTTTCGCCTGGGGCTGCACGGCGTGCTCAAAAGCTGGGCGGTGACCAAGGGGCCAAGCTACGTCCCCGGCGATAAGCGCCTGGCGGTCCAGGTGGAAGATCACCCGATGGAATACGGCGGCTTCGAAGGCAGCATACCCAAGGGGCAGTACGGCGGCGGCACGGTGATGCTATGGGATGAAGGCACCTGGGAACCACTGGGCGATGCGGATGAAGCTATGGCCAAAGGTAATCTCAAGTTCATCCTTCATGGCAAGAAACTGCAGGGCAAATGGGTGCTGGTCCGCATGGGTGGAAAAGCGGCAAAAGAGGCCAAGCCGAATTGGCTCCTGATCAAGGAACATGACGAGTACGAACAGACTGCGCAGGATGAGCCGATCGTGGAGAAGGAGCCTAACAGCGTCCTTACCAACCGCGACCTCGATGCCATTGCCCGGGACGGCGATCACGTATGGCAATCGAATCGGCCGGAGACTACCGGCCCAGACAAAAAACAGACGGCTGTTCCTTTTACCCCGGCAGCGCTTCCGGGGAAAAAGGAGGCTTTGCCGGCGTTTATTGCTCCCCAGCTGGCTTCCGAAGCAGCCGCGCCGCCGGTGGGAGCGCACTGGTTTCATGAGCTGAAGCTGGATGGCTACCGCATCCAGGCGCACATCGACAAGAGCAGCAAGGTTCGCCTCTTTACCCGCAGCGGGCTCGACTGGACGCATCGCATGCCCCTGATTGTGCGCGAGTTGGGCCGGCTTAAGGTAGAGAGCGCCATCCTCGATGGGGAGGTGGTGGTGCTGTCCGCTGACGGGCAAAGCAGCTTCGCCCAGCTGCAGGCGGCCTTCGATGAGGGCGCGTCCCATCCTCTGACCTACTTCGTCTTCGATCTGCTGCACCTTAACGGGCACAATCTTCGCCATGAGCCGCTTGCGGAGCGCAAGCACGTCCTGGAACAGATGCTCGATAGCCTGCCGGAACACGAGGTCATCCGCTACGGGCAGCATATCGAGACCGAGGGCGCACCGATCTTTGCCGAGGCTTGCAGGCTAGGGGCGGAGGGCATTGTCTCCAAACGCTCCGACAGCGCCTATACCTCGGGCCGCAGCAAGTCATGGCTCAAGATCAAGTGCGTTCGCCGGCAGGAGTTCGTGGTCGGCGGTTTTACCAAGCCCGCGAATGAAACCGATGGCATCGGCGCCCTTCTCCTCGGTTACTACGAGGACAAGCAGTTGGTTTATGCGGGGCGGACGGGCACGGGTTTTACCCAGGTGAGCGGACGCAAGCTGCGCCAGCAGCTGGAGGCCATGCGGCAAAGCAAGATGCCCTTTGTCGAGGTCCCGCCCTCGGCGGCCAAGGGCGCTCTTTGGATACGGCCCGAATTGGTGGCCGAGGTTCAGTTCAGCACCTGGACTGCCGACAAGCTGGTGCGCCAAGCTAGCTTCAAGGGTCTGCGAGAAGACAAGAAAGCGGCCGAAGTGCGCCGCGAGGTTCCTGACGCGAACCTTTCGCCCAAGAACGTGGGCAGCCCGAAGGCTGCGGAACCGGCCGCGCCACAGCAAAAGCCAGGAAAACGGAAACCGGAGCCCCCAGATTCCCCGCCGAGTGCGGCAACCAAGGCCGCCCCTGCCAAACTTGGCTTCCGTGTAACGCATCCCGATAAGATCGTCGATCCGCAGACGGGGGTCACCAAGCAGGCCCTGATCGACTACTACCTGGCGGTCGCGTCGCGCATGGTTCCCCACGTCGCCGGCAGACCGCTTTCCCTGGTGCGCTGCCCCAATGGGGCGGGGCAGAAATGCTTTTACCAGAAGCAGCTTGGACCGGGAATGCCCCCTGGAATTGAAGGGGTTGAGATTCCGAAGGCCAAAGGTGATGCTACCGAGACCTACGTCACCGTGCATAGTGCGGAAGGCTTGGCCGGTCTGGCGCAGATGAACGTGCTCGAAATACATCCGTGGGGATCGACGAACCTCGATTTGGAGCACCCTGACCGTATCATTTTCGATCTCGATCCGGACGAGGCAGTATCCTGGCCAACGCTTTGTGAGAGCGCATTGGAGGTGCGGGCGCGGCTTAAGAAATTAGGCCTGCAGAGCTTCGTTAAGACGACCGGCGGTAAAGGCCTGCACGTGGTGGCACCGATTCGGCCCACGCTCGACTGGGAGCGGATCAAGGCGTTCACCCATGCCTTTACGCTGCAGATGGAGCAGGACAACAGCAAGCTCTACATCAGCAAGATGACCAAGGCGGCGCGAAAGAACAAGATCTTCGTCGACTACCTGCGGAACGAGCGGGAAGCGACGGCGGTTGCTCCCTACTCCACCCGCGCTCGACTGGGGATGGCTGCGGCTCTGCCTCTGGAGTGGGAGGAACTCGAGGGGTCGAAGGCGCCCAAGTTTCTGATTGCCGAGTTTCGTGATTGGAGCGACCGGCTGCGCAGGGATCCATGGAAGGCCATGCTGTCGAGTGAGCAGGAGATCCCAGCGGCTCTTTTCGGGGGATAGGCTACTGAGTAGAGAGCAAAACCAAGACACAGGGGCTATTTAGCCCCTGCGTGAGAACGCCACTGACGAACCAGTCCCGTAGGGACGGCTGAGAGTAGCCCAGCACGCAGTCCTGGGTAGGCATGAGAGTCAGGAAAAGTCCCGCCAGGGACGGCTGAGGTTACCCAGGACGCCAGTCCTGGGTTTGCATGGACTTTGGAGAATGGGGGAGGATCCCCAGGACTGGCGTCCTGGGTTATTTTCAGCCAGAGCTGTCCAAATTAGCGGATAAATCGGGTTTGGTGAGCAGGTAATCCGTTGATTGTATGGAACCGCATGGGTCTCAAGGAGAATCGGGTTGGCTTGGGAGATTGGCTATCAGCATTCGTGTGCGGTCCAGTTCACCCAGGACTGACGTCCTGGGGCATTCTCAGTCGTCCCTGCGGGACTGGTCTCGGGGGGAATGTACACCCAGGACTAACGTCCTGGGCTACTCTCAGCCGTCCCTTCGGGACTGGTTCCGATACACCCTGATAGCTAACTTGTTTTTCAGTTGGTGCTATCCAGATCGGCCCATCAAAAAAGCTAATTTGGACAAGACTGGTTCGCCCGTTCTTATCCCACCCAGCACTACGTGCTGGGCTACTCTCAGCCGTCCCCTTCGACAAGCTCAGGGCAGGCTCTTCGGGACTGAGTTCGTAAATGGAGTTCTCGCGCAGACTCTAAAGCCCGGCTCTCTTTCAGCCCTGTATGGCCCGACTGAAGTCGTGCCCTGATACAAAGCCAAAACACAGCGTAGCTTTCTTGCTAGTAAATGCGGAAGTTGACTTCGATGTTCACTTCCACCGGCACTGGTTTGCCTTGTAGAGTGGCCGGCTTGAACTTATATTGCTTCACCGCCTCCACCGCTTTCTCATCCAACCCCATGCCTAAGTGGCGCACCACCGCGACCCGCTGCGGGTTGCCCTGCGCGTCGACAATCAAGGAGACGACGCAGACACCCTGGTACTTCGCCCGACGGGCCTCGTCAGAAAACTCAGGGTCCACCGAGAAAATAAGTTGTGGGGCAGCAACGCCGCCACCGACGTGGTAAAGACCGCCGCCATAGCCGCCGCCCTCACCGGGGCCATAACCGTTGCCTTTGCCCGATCCAATGCCTCCGCCCGACCCGGTGCCCATACCCGCACCACTGCCGGTCCCGTTGGAAGCCGGCCCAACGATGCTGGTCCGCGGGTCACCCAGGTTGGGGAGGTTGTTGTTGGGCAACTGGATGTCCTTGGGCATCATGATCGCCGGTTCCTCGGTCAGCTTGGGATGGTCATTCTTGATGACCATCGGGGGCACGATCGGCTGCTCTTCGAACTTGGGCAAACGGCCCTTCGGCGTCTGCAGAATGTCATGCGAGCCGCCGCCACCGCCGCCACCCATCTGCGGTCCGTTGGGGGCAATCGGCATGAACGGGGGCACGTCGATGTTGGTCAGCGTCTGGTTCTTTTTGGTCACTACCTGCTTGACCGCCATGAATGCCCACAGGAGGAGGGCGATGATCACCACGTGGGTGGCGATAGCAGTAATGATAGAAGCGGGACCCCGCTTCTCCTTCATCGGGTCGACGACGGCTATGGGCTTCGACGTCAGGACAAGAGGTGGAAGCTTGCGGGGATAAAGGAGATCATAGATATTGCCGGCGATGGTCTTCCACGCCGGCTCATCAATGATCTCGGCAAGCAGCTTGGGCTCTCTGGGCTGATCCCGCTGATCCAGTTCCGGAGGTACTAAAACCTGATTGGCCATAGAACGTATGAGAAAAGAGGGCGTGTAAGCCTCTCTCCGCCTATCTCCTCATTTATGGACGACTCTCGTCCGGCTTGTCTCTCTCCAGAAATACGGAGCCCGTATCTGTTCAAGATCCATTAAAAAGTATTAGACACCTTTTTCCCGATTGAGGTAAGCCACTCGTTAACTTTTACGACAATGAGACATTCTGCCTGATACGGTGCCTGGGCGCGGCAAAGATACAATAAGGTTTTGCACGTTTTTCGACTGGAGACATCATGCCGGCTCCGCCCGAACTCAAGGCGACTCTCAGCCTCCCCCGCACCGATTTCCCGATGAAGGCCAATCTGCCCCAAAGCGAGCCCAAACGGCTGGCTACCTGGGAGCAGGACGGACTTTACGAGCAAATTCGGGCGGTGCGTGAGGATGCCCCCAGCTACGTTCTACACGACGGCCCGCCCTACGCCAACGGACCGCTCCACCTGGGGCACGCGCTCAACAAATGCCTCAAGGATTTTGTCGTGAAATCGAAGACAATGGCCGGTTTCAATGCTCCCTACGTCCCCGGTTGGGATTGCCACGGCCTGCCAATCGAGATCAAAGTCGACGAAAAACTGGGGCGCAAGAAGCTGGAGATGCCGGCCATCGCAGTACGCCGCGCCTGCCGCGAGTACGCCCAGAAGTATCTCGATCTGCAGCGGGAGCAGTTCAAGCGCCTGGGAGTTTTCGGCCGCTGGAGCCAGCCCTACTCCACCATGACGCCGGAGTACGAGTCCAAGATCATCGAAACGCTCTTTCGCTTCCTGGAGACCGGCTTTGTCTACAAGGGCCTAAAGCCGGTTCTCTGGTGTATGCATGACCGCACGGCATTGGCTGAAGCGGAAATCGAATACGAGATGCACACCAGCCCCAGCGTCTACGTGCGCTATCGGCTTACCAGCCCCCCGGAGGCGATCGATTCCCGGCTCAGCGGGAACCGGGTGTCGACTATCATCTGGACCACGACGCCCTGGACGCTGCCCGCCTCGCTCGCGGTGGCTTTTCATCCCGATTTTGAGTATGTGGCCCTGGAACAGGACGGGGAAGTCTATATCGTCGCCGAGGCCCTGGCAGCCGCAACCCGCGCTGCCTGCGGGCTGGAGCGCGCCCACGAGATCGCCCGCTTTCCCGGGTCGCGGATGGAACGCGTCACCTTCGCCCACCCGTTCCTGGAGCGCACGGTTCTGGGTGTTTTGGCCACTTATGTTACGACCGACCAGGGGACCGGCGCAGTTCACACCGCTCCGGCGCACGGCGTCGATGATTTCGCCACCGGCGCGCGCTACGGATTGAGACAGATCAGCGACGTGGACGACGGCGGGCATCTGCGCCATGGGCTACCCGAGTATGACGGGCTTTATGTCTTCAAGGCCAACGAGCCCATCATCAACCTGCTCACGGAACGCCATGCCCTGATGGGGCGGCAAGACGTCTTTCACTCCTACCCGCACTGCTGGCGCTGCCACCGGCCGGTGATCTTCCGGGCCACGGAGCAGTGGTTTATCAGCATGGAGACCCCCATGGTGCGCGCGGATGGTTCGATGACCACTTTCCGCGAGCGCGCCCTGGAAGAGATCGGGGGAGTGAAATGGGATCCCCAGTGGGGGCAGGAACGCATCGCCAACATGGTTTCTTCCCGGCCCGACTGGTGCATCTCGCGGCAACGGATCTGGGGCGTACCCATCGCGGTCTTTCTCTGCCTCAACTGCCACAAGCCGCTGAATGATAAGGCAGTGAACCGGCGCATCGTCGAGCTTTTTGCGGCGGAAGGGGCGGATGCCTGGTATGTGCGCGACGAGGCGGAGATTCTGCCTCCGGGTACTACCTGCCTGTCGTGCGGCGCTGCAGATTTCAAGAAGGAGATGGACATCCTCGACGTGTGGTTCGAGAGCGGCGCCAGCCAGGCAGCTGTTCTGGGCATCGAAAAGGATCTTCCCTGGCCTGCGGATCTTTATATCGAGGGGGGCGACCAGCATCGGGGCTGGTTCCAGTCTTCCCTGCTGTGCGCCGTGGGCACGCGTGGGGCTGCGCCTTACCGCATGGCAGCCACCTGCGGCTGGACGCTCGATGAGCAAGGACGCGCTATGTCGAAGAGCCTGGGCAATGGCGTCGATCCCATCGACATCGCCCAACGTCTGGGGGCGGAGATCGTTCGTCTTTGGGTCGCGTCGGTCGACTTCCGTGAAGATGTCGCCGCCAGCGAAAACCTGATGCAGCGGGTCGCAGAGACCTACCGTAAACTGCGCAACACTTTTCGTTTCCTATTGAGCAACCTGGACGGCTTTCAGCCGGAGAAGGATGCAGTGCCGTGGGAGCAGATGCCGCCCCTCGACCAGTACATGCTGGCGCGCACCCGCGAACTGACGGAAAAGATCCTGCGCTGGTATGAAGACTTTGAATTTCATCGGATTTACCACGCGCTCAATGAATTCGCCGTGGCCGAGCTGAGCGCGCTGTATATCGACGCTGTCAAAGACAGGATTTACACCTTTGCGCCACAGAATACCGCACGCCGTTCCGCGCAAACCGTTCTGTGGATGATTGCCGAAGCGCTGGTGCGCCTGGTGGCGCCGCTGCTCAGCTTCACCGCCGATGAAGTCTGGCAATATATGCCGGCAATGAGCAACCGCCTGCCCAGCGTGCATCTGGAGCTTTTCCCTGAGCCTACGAGCCTGGCGGCCGACATCGATGCGGAATTCATGAGTGACTGGGCAAGTTTGCTCTTGATCCGCGACGAGGCACTGAAGAGCCTGGAGGAGGCGCGCAAGGCAAAGCTGATTGGCAAGGCGCTGGATGCACGGCTGGTGCTGGAAGTTCCGCAGGCCATGGGCGCTCTGCTCGAGCGCTACCGGGGGAGCTTGAAAGAATTGCTGAATGTTTCCCAGGTGGAAGTGCTGACTGGGCCGTCGCAGCAGATCATCGCAACCACTCTCCTGGCTGACGGGACGAAGTGCGAGCGCTGCTGGAACTACTCCGTGCACGTGGGTGAGGATTGGCGCTGGCCGACGGTCTGCGAACGCTGCTCGGCTGCACTCGATCAGATGGGGGTCCCACCGGAAGAAAGCGCATGACCGGCACCAAGAGGGACTCCAGGGGTTGGCTGCTGCTGCTTTCGGTCATTGTCATCGCGGCGGATCGACTCACGAAATGGCTGGCTTCCACACGGATTGAGCTGGGTAGTCATGTGGTGGTGATTGCCCACGTTTTCGCTATCAGTCATGTGGAGAATCCAGGCGCGGCTTTCAGTTTGTTCAACGACTCAGGTTCGCCCGGACGCGTGCGCTGGATGCTGCTCGTCTTTTCTGTGCTGGCGGCGGTTGCCGTACTGGCGGCGTTGCTGAAGCTTGGCCGCAAGATCACCGCTACTTCGGTTGCACTGGCGCTCATCCTCGGAGGCGCTCTGGGCAATGCTTATGACCGCCTGCGCTTCGGCTTCGTCATCGACTTTCTGGAAGTGCACATCGTTCACTACCATTGGCCGGATTTCAATGTTGCCGATTCCGCCATTGTAATTGGCGGAATCCTGCTGCTCCTCGATGCGTTGTTTGGTTCCAAAGAACAGACTGATTCGTAACTATCACAGTTTAGTTTCCGGAAAAGAGAACCGCAGGTCCCACCACTACTACGCTACGCTTCGGTCCCACGGCAAGCCGGGGCAGGCGGGATGACAAATTTGTTTGGGTGCAGGGTTGCAGGTTAGGGTCTGTGATCTCCCACATCTCGCTTTTGTCGCTAATGGAGAGAACTGCAGGTCCCTCGGCTACGCTCGGGATGACAAAGGGTAGGGTGTCGCTTCCATGAGGAATTCGCTAGTGGATGAAAAATCGCGGGCCGGGAAGTTCGCGGTTTCCCTTTCAGGCACTGTCCACTAAATCGTCTTCAGGTATTCCTTGGCTTGCTGCCACTCTGGGAAGAGACGCTCTTCCATTTGAAATTCGCGGGGATGGACGCAGCGGCGGCCTCCTCGGACTTTTACCGGATGCTTCAGGTGCAACATCTCGTGGTAAAGCAGGTACTCCACTGCGTAACGAGGGGTGTTCTTGCGATCGAAGACGCGGCTGACAACGATCGTGTTGTGCGCGGGATCGTAGTGACCCAGGCTGCGCTTGGCCACGTGGCCGCTCCAGGTGAGTAGTGGACGGCCCATCAGGCCGTGGAAGAACCTGCGGTTGAGGCTCTCAAAAACCTCGTCGAGGTCATAGTGCTGGCCCTGCGGCCCGAGCATTTTCTTGCGGCCGCGCGATTGGCGGATCAACTCCGTTTGCCGGATCACCGTCTCACTGGAAGCAAACCTGCGATAGCGATTCGTTTGCACCGCATTCAACGGCTTGCGGTAAAGCTTGGCCAACAGGATATGAGCGATGGCCCGCAGAACGCTTTCGGGTGCGCCCTCCAGCAGATCCGATAAGTGCACGTGGACTCGTCCCTCGCGCAATCGGATGGTGGTGTTGAGGCTGGTGAAACGGCGAAAACGAATTTCAAGAGAGGGGATCGGAGCCCGTGGCCGGAGGGCACGGTACTCTTCTGCAAACAGCGAGTGCAATTCGGAAATCACCGCCTACAGCGTAGCAGGACTTGATCCGGAGGCAAACCCGGTTGCGCAAAAGCAAAGGCACCGCCGTTACCTCTGTTGTTCTTTCTTTTCTGCTTCCTTTGCTTCCTTCTTTTTTTCGGCGAAATATTTCTCTTCGTCAGCGAGCATCTGTACCGCCGCGTCGTGCACGCTCTGGTTGGCTTCCAGTGCCGTCTTGCGCACAAAGTCGTATTGGTTGCTCGGTGGAGGCTCGTTGAGCACGGTGCCCCACTGGGTGCTCTTGTCGACGACCTCTTTGAGCTCCTTGCGCAGATCGGCATGCTCGTCGTTGAAGTTGTCCATATTGTCTTCAAGGTCGTCGGAGAGGCGGGTGAACTCGTCCAACAAATTGTGCAGGCGCGCTGTCTTGTTCTGTGCGCCGGCATCTTTGTTGAGGGTATGGATTCCGTTGGACCGTTCTTCGACGTAGCCGACGAAGAGCTTGATCCGCTGCACGGGCTGATCTCCTGCCTCGCGCACGTCTTCAATCTGCTGGTCAGTTAAGGGGTCTTTCTTAGACTGGCCGAGGAGGGGGGAAACAGCCAGAACCATCCAGACACCCGTGATTGCCACGGTTCTTTTCATCGCAAATGAACGGGGACCGAGGTTACTTCTTGAAGACCTGCATCATCAACTCGGTTTGCACCTGCTCCAGCTGTTTCAAGGTCGCCTGCAATACTTGCCGATCCTCGTACGAAGCGGCATTGAGGATATCGTTGAGCCGATACGATGTATGCCGCATCAGCTGCTCGGCATTCTTCATCTTTTTGCCATCCTCGGCGACACCCATATGGATCTTCTGCGCATACTTCTGAATCAGGTGCAAGGTTTCCGAGGCACGGCTATCTCCGGCACTCAGTTGCTGCCCGGCGAGTTCGGTCATCTGGTGCACCAGCTCGGCATAGAGGAAGCATTGATCTTTGGGCTGGGCTTGGTCAGCCTTGGCCATGAGGGCCGCCATGGCCTGTGGATCGGCAATTCTTTCATCCACGGCGAAGGCGCAGGCGCAGGAAAGGTTGAAAGCTAGGGTAGTAACGGCGAGGGTCGTGGCCACGAACCGCATAGAGCACCTCTCGGAGGGCTTACGGTACGTATTTCGTTAATGACTACCACCAAGAGCAACGAGTCGATGCTTGGCTTGCCATTCCTGGTCGGGGAACTTACCGCTGGAAGCAGCGAGGAATTTATGATAATACTCCTGCGCTTGTTTCGACAAATGAAGATTATCGTACGACGTTGCCCAAAGGAAGTAAGTAGCTGGAGTCTCCTCGAGATATTTTGCTCGCATGGTAAGAGCGTGCAGCGCTACGGAATACTGTTTATTTTCCGACGCGGCAAAGGCCAGGCCGCTCCAAGCGTCTCCGTCGTCGGGTTTGAGCTGGACTGCCCGCTCCAGCACAGCCTGGGCCTGAAGATATTGCCTCTCCCGGATCAGGTTTTCGCCCTGCCCGGCTAGAATTTCTTCATTATTGGGCTGGGCCTGGGCCATTCTGGCGTAGATAGGCTCCGCTTTTTCGGGATGCCCGGCTTGGGAATAGGCATCCGCCAGCATCTGGTCGACCGAAGCGTTTCCAGGTTCCAGTTGCCGCAAAGTCTCGAGTACAGGCAATGCCTCGTCATCCTTCCCTTGGGCTAGCAGCGCAGTCGCCAGCTGGGCGTTCAGCCCCGGATCACGGGGATCGCGTTCCAATGCGCTCTTGAGCAGCGGTTCGGCGTCGCTGTATTTCTTTTGCTTGAGCAGCAACTGAGCGAGGCCGGCGTTGGCAGCCGACTGCAGGCTGGCTGAGACCGCCGGGTGGCTCGCTAACACGCGCTGGTAGGCGGTTTGCGCCAATTCCAGGTCGTCATTGGCCTCGGCAATCTGGGCGGTCAGCAGAAGGTCGTTCGGGGTCTCCGGGCTCAGCCTGAGCGCGGCCATCAGGGCGTCGCGGGCTGCCGGGGGATCGTTGGCCCGGTCCAGCTCAGCCAGCGTCCGGAAAGCTTCAGCCTGAACGGTGGGGTTGGGCGGGTCCGGAGTCAGCAGGGTGGCTTGCTGCAATTGCTGCCGAGCCTCGTCGAACTTAGCCTGGTGCGCCAGCAGCAGTCCCAGAGCCAGGCGGGCCTCGAACTGCTTGGGATCCGCGGCGATGGCTTTGCGGTAGTCTGCCGCGGCGGCATCCTCGTGGTTGCCGGCATCCTCAACGTAGCCCAAATCGAAGAGCGCTCGTGCGTCGCCCGGATTCTGGGTCAGATATTTCTGCAGCAGCGGGCGCGCGCCTTCGAAATCATGCTGTTCGATTTTAGATTCGGCCGCGTCCCGCCCTGGATTGGGGGCTCCCCGGCCTGTAACCGGCGCACTGTCCGGATCTTGCGTACCCGGGGGGAGCTGGTTTTGCGCGTGGGCGCTCCCTGCTCCCAGCAGCGCAGCCATAGCCAGGAGGCAAAGGTACTCGTTTAGCCTCATAGCCCGGCTCGCACCTCTTGCGCGGCCAGCGCAAGTCCCAGCCAATAGCCGGTATGTGAGCCAGGCGTCTGGGCCACCTGCTCCGGTGTTCCTGCAGCCACCACCTGGCCACCGCCCGCTCCGGCCTCGGGCCCGAGGTCGATCACCCAGTCGGCGGATTTGATCACGTCCAGGTTGTGCTCGATCACCACCAGCGAGCCGCCGGCGTCGATCAGCCGCTTGAAGGCGGTTAACAGCTTGCTTACGTCGTCGAAATGCAGTCCGGTGGTCGGTTCATCGAGGATGTAGAGCACCCGGCTGCCGGCCTTCTTGACCGTGCCATTGCCGGCTCGCCCGGCCGCGCTCCGCCCCAGGGAGAGATGCGCTGCCAGTTTGACGCGCTGCGCTTCCCCTCCCGAGAGCGTAGTCGCCGATTGGCCCAGCCGCACGTATCCCAGCCCTACTTCGTCGAGCACCGCCAATTTCTCCAGTATCCGCGTTTGGCCGGTAAAGAAGCGCAGGGCCTCCTTGACGGTAAGGTTGAGCACCTCATAGATGCTCTTGCCGCGATACTTCACCTCCAGCACGCTGGCCTTGTAGCGGCTTCCATTGCATTCCTCGCAGGGCAACTCTACATCGGCCAGGAACTGCATCTCCACCGTCACCGTGCCGTCCCCTTCGCAGACGTCGCATCGTCCCCCGGGCACATTGAAGGAGAAGTGCCCCGCGGCATATCCCCGTCGCTGGGCCTCGGGTTGCGCGGCAAACAGCTCCCGAATAGCGTCGAAGGCCTTGATATACGTAACCGGATTGGAGCGCGGAGTACGTCCGATCGGCGCCTGATCGACCAGAACGATATCGTTGAGGCGCTCCGCTCCCTTGAGTTCGCGATAGAGGTGCGAAGGGTCACCGCCTTCACTTTTTCCCAGGGCGTGAGCCACTGCCGGGTAGAGCACGTCGTGCACCAGGGTGGATTTGCCCGAGCCGGAAACGCCGGTGATGCAGACCAGCATGCCCATAGGAATTTCGACGTCCAATCCATTCAAATTGTGAATGCGCGCTCCCCGCAGCACCAGTTTTTCCCGCATGGGCTCCCGCCGCCGGGTAGGAATGGGAATGGTCAGCTGCCCGTTCAAGTAGCGGCCGGTAAGGGAGTCGGGGTTTCTCTCCACCTCATCCACCGTGCCCGAGGCCAGAATGCGGCCCCCTAGCTCTCCCGCGCCGGGACCGAGGTCGACCAGCCAGTCGGCAGCGCGAATCACGTCGGGGTCGTGCTCCACGACCAGGATGGTGTTGCCCAGATCGCGCAGCTCTTCCAGGATGCGAATCAGCTTGGCGGTATCCCGGCTATGCAGCCCGATGGATGGCTCGTCGAGCACATAAAGAGCCCCTACCAGCCGCGAGCCCAGCGAAGTAGCTAATTGGATGCGCTGCGATTCGCCGCCGGAGAGGGTGGATGCGAGCCGGTCAAGGGTGATGTACTCGAGGCCGACTGCATCGAGGAAATGTAACCGCTGTTGTATCTCGACCAGAATGCCGCCGGCAATATCCTGCTGCTGCCGGGTCAGAGTGAGACCCGTGAAGAAGTACTTCGCCTCGCGGATGGTGAGCGCGGACACCTCGCAGATATTGCTGCCGTTGATGCGGACCGCCCGCGCTTCGGCGCGCAAGCGTGTTCCTTTGCAGTCGGGACAGGTTGCGTAGCCGCGATACTTGCTCAGCATGACGCGCACGTGCAGCTTATATTTCTTGCGCTCCAGGAAGGCGAAGAAGCCATGGACGCCAAGAAACGATCCGTGACCATTGAGCACAAACTCCTGCTGCTGCGCGGTCAGTTCTCTCCAGGGCGTGTCGAGCGGAATACCATGCTGCAGAGCGGCCTTCCTGAGCTCTGCCTGGTAGGGGCGATACTTGGGGCGTGTCCAGGGATCGATCGCGCCCTCGTTCAGAGTCTTTTGCTTATCCGGGATGATCAGGTTGAGATCGAAGTCGATGGTGTTGCCAAAACCCTGGCAGCGCTCGCAGGCGCCATAGGGATTGTTGAAGGAGAAGAGCCTGGGCTCGGGCTCGCGGTAGATGCGGTGGCAGAGTTTGCATTCAAAGGCCTGGGAAAAGCGCAGCCGCTTCGGTTCCACTTCGCCATCCCGGGAAACGGTTTCGTATTCAATCTCCCCGGACTCGCGAAAGCCGATCTCGGCGGCATCCACGATGCGCGCCCGGTTTTCGGGCGAGACGACCAGGCGATCGACCAGGGCGAAGACCGCCTGCTGAAAGTCGAGATCGAGCAGCGACTCGGGGTTGGCGAATTCCACGATTTTGCCGTTCTGGTAGAGGCGATTGAAGCCGCGGGCGCGCAACTCGGTGAGCCGCTCCTTGAATGCGTCGCTAGGGAGAGCAGAGTTCACGGAGGCCTTCGCCGCGGCTTTCCTGGGCCGCTTGGTGGTCGCGTTCTTGGCCGGGCCCTCGGGTTCGATCGCGGCGCGCGGTTTCACGGGAAACAACGCGTAGAGCCGGGTCCCCTCCCCCAAGGCCAGGATGGATGCGGCAATCTCATCCACCGTGTCGCGTTTCACGACTCCTCCGCAAACAATGCAATGCGCCGTGCCGCAGCGCGCGAAGAGCAGGCGCAGGTAGTCGTAAATCTCGGTGGCTGTGGCGACCGTGGAGCGCGGATTGCGCGTGGTGTTCTTCTGCTTGATGGCAATGGCCGGGGCCAGACCATCGATCAGGTCCACATCAGGCTTTTCGATGCGTTCCAGGAACTGCCGGGCATAGGCGGAAAGAGATTCGACATAGCGGCGCTGGCCTTCGGCATAGATGGTGTCGAAAGCGAGCGAGGATTTGCCTGAGCCTGAAACGCCGGAGACCACGGTGAGTTTGCCGTGGGTTAGATCGCAATCGATGTTCTTCAGGTTGTGGGTTCGTGCGCCACGGATGGTGATCAGATCGTTCAATGTCTCAACCAATGTCTCAACCGGCAAGCTCGCCGTGAACCTCCTCGGTAGGGGAGGCGATTTCTGCCTCAAAACCGGCCTTGATGCGGGTGAGCATCTCTACCGGGTCGCGCTTCTCAGATTGCTCGAAGGCGGCCGCGATGTGGCGAGCCAGATCGGCCAGCATCATGCCCCAGGCTTCGGGTTCCTTCCAGACGCCCACGCGCAGGCTGATGTGCTGATCCTGATGCGCGATCCAGACACGCAGCAGTTCGAAGGACTTGGCGTCGGTGCGCGCCGGTTCGGGTACGCGTAGCTGATCGGATTGAGCCATGGTTCTCCTCTCGGTTGAGCGGTGTCGGGCGCTGCAGAAAGACTTCGGTCTTCGCAGGTACGGGCTTCACAGCAGCGAGTTTTTTCGCAGCCCGTTAATGCCGGGATGCAGCTTCGACCCGCAACACCTCGGTAGCGCTCGCCGTGGTGCTGTGACGCCGGGCCCATAGAATGAGCAAAATGCCGGCAGCGATGGAACCCAAGCTGGCGACCTGAGCATTGGTCATGCCCCAGTAGATGGGCGGATTGATGCGAATGAACTCCACCAGGAAGCGAGCCACTCCGCTGAGCACTAAGTATTCGCCCGTTATCTGGCCTAGCGGCGGAGTTTTGCCGTCAGCGGATTGCGCTCCGCGGCGCCACAGGTAAGCGGCAATCAACAGGGCGACGAGGAGCTCATAGATCGGCGTTGGGTGGACCCTCTGGCTGGTGGGAACAAGTCCGTGGGGAAAGCTCATCCCCCAGGGCAGACTGGTGGGAATGCCATAATCGCCATCGCCGGAGACGAGGCAGCCGATGCGGCCAACACCGTAGCCCACCGAAACAGCGGGAGCGGCGAGGTCCAACATGCCCAGACCTCCGATTCTTGCTTGCCGGCCCAGCAACACCAGCACCGCGATCCCAACCAGCAGCCCGCCGAACCAGGCGAACCCGGCCCGGTCAAAGAGGACCTGGAGCGGTTGGTGCATAAGCGTCGTCGGATCTTCCAACACATGCCATAGTTTGGCCCCGAGCACGCCGCCCACCGTGGTATAGGCTGCCACGCCAACTGCGTCGGCATCGACGCCATGACGGCGGAAGTTGCAGTAGAGGGTCCAGCAGGCGCAAACGGACGCCAACCACAGGCAGAGGCCGAAGGTGCCAATGGAAAAATGTCCGATGTGAATGAAGGGATACATGCCTGTGTCGCTCCATACAGTATAGCCGGGTGGTTTCGCACAGGGATTCATGGAAGAATGCGCCCATGAGAGAGCATGAGCACGAAATGTTGTTCCGTCGCGAGGAGATCGCCGCCCGGGTGGTGGAAATCGGCGCGCAGATAAGCCACGACTTCGCGGGTGAGGCCATCCTGCTGGTAGGAGTGCTGAAGGGAGCCGCGGTTTTTCTCGCCGATCTGGCGCGAAGCATCTCGGTGGAAACCACCTTCGACTTCGTAGCCATCTCGAGCTACAAGGGGGTAAAGACCACCGGCGCGGTAAGATTGATCAAGGATTTAGATACTCCGATCGGGGGGCGCAACGTGATCCTGGTCGAAGACATTCTGGATACCGGCCTGACCCTGGTTTTTTTGCGCAAGCTGCTGCTGCAGCACAAACCAAAGACGCTGAAAATTGCAACCTGCCTGGACAAGCCGGCGCGGCGCCTGGAGAAGATCGACGCCGACTATGTCGCGTTCAGCATCCCCAATCATTTTGTGGTTGGTTACGGAATGGATTACCAGGAGCGCTTCCGTAACCTACCCGATATCCGCATTTTTAACCCGGATGAAGCGTAATTCAGTTGATCTTTACCGGCGGAAGGGCATAGAGTCCCACCGGAGTCACCCAGGAGAAGGGAGCCTGTTTCATGACCACCAAAGTGCTGCAACCGGAGATCGATCACGGTTCTGGATATTTCAACGTCGAGGGCTTTGCCAGGGCTACCCTGGCGAACGCATCTTCGTTGGCCTCAGTCTTCGATCACACCTTGTTGAAGCCGGAGGCGACCCGGGATCAGGTGGTGAAGTTATGTGAGGAGGCGGCCGGCTTTCGCTTTGCCTGTGCCATGGTCAACCCTGCCTGGGTGTCCCTGGCGCATTCCGTGGTGGTGGGAAGCGGAGTACCTGTCGGGGTCGTGGTCGGCTTCCCGTTGGGGGCCAATCTTTCCACAACCAAGCGGGAAGAGGCGATGGCGTTGATTAAGCTGGGCGCGCACGAGCTGGACATGGTGATGAATCTCGGCTTGCTGAAGTCGGGCATGAACGCGCTGGTGGAGCAGGATATTCGTGGAGTGGTGCAGGTGGCGCACGATGCCGGCGCCCTGGTGAAGGTGATTCTGGAAACGTCGCTGCTGAGCGTGGAGGAGAAGCTCCGCGCCTCGGAGCTGGCGCTGGCGGCGGGGGCTGACTTTCTCAAAACCAGCACCGGGTTTTCTACCGGCGGAGCTACCCCGGCCGATGTTGCGATTCTACGGGGAGTTGCCGGCAATCGCTGCGGTGTGAAGGCTTCCGGCGGCATTCGCACCCTGGCGGATGCGCGCGCCATGCTGCAGGCCGGCGCCACGCGGATCGGCGCCAGTGCCAGCGTCGCTATTCTGAGGGAGTATCAGAGTGAGTCCTAAGACCGGCCTAGCAAAGAAAAAAGCGCAGGGGCCAAAAGTGTCCGCGTGAGAACTCCACGTACGAACTCAGTCCCGAAGGGACGGCTGAAAATCAGGCTTGTCCAAATTAGTATCGCGATCATTCCCGAAGGGACGGCTGAGAGTAGCCCAGGACGTTAGTCCTGGGTGTACATTCCACGAGACCAGTCCCGCAGGGACGACTGAGAATGCCCCAGGACGGTACCCGGATTTCCTGTGCAGCTTGGTGGAACCAAGGAGCCTCGTGCGGCTTTCCGTGAAGAAAGCCGCATACGCAGACCTTTCTAGAGTAGCGCGCAGGAAATCCGGGTCAGTCCTGGGCCCCACGGCGCAAACCTGTATGGTGCCACTGGTAAATTTCCCACTCTGTTGGCAAGTAACATGAAGGTTCGTGGTATCCCACATCTCGCGAAAAACGAGCGAGATGTGGGGCACCCATCGTTCCGTGGCTGGGATAAATGCCGGATAGGTCCCGGCCTGAGCGAAATGCTCTATGATGACTCGATGTTTGTATGACTCCTCCTCGCGACCAAGACGACGCCGACGCAGAGAAAAAACCGGCGCAAGCCATTGCTACGCAATCGTTTGAAGGCGATTATCGTCCTAGCTCACAAGCTCCGCCGCCGCCCAGCGGCGCGGCGCGCGTGGACCCGGTGCAGAGCGAGTTTCTCATGCGCCTGGCGAACACCCTTAATACCACCCTGGATCTGCAGACCCTGATGCATCGCACCGCGGACCTGGTGCGAGCGGTGATCGATTACAAGATTTTCGCGATCCTGCTGCTGAACGAGCGGACCAACGACTTGCGCATGCGCTTTCAGATTGGCCACACTCCCGAGGCCGAGCGCTTGAAGATCCGCGTGGGCCAAGGAATCGTCGGGCGGGCCGCGGAGCAGCGCGAATCCATATTGCTCGAGGATGTGCGGCAAGCAGAAAACTACATCAGCGCCAATCCCGATGTCCGTTCGGAGCTGGCGGTGCCGCTGATCGTGAAGAACCGGGTGATTGGGGTGATGGACCTGCAATCCGAGCAGGTCGGTTATTTTCAGCCGGAGCACCGCCGTTTGTTGGAGCTGACCGCCTCGCGCGTGGCCCAAGCGATTGAGAATGCTCGCCTTTACACTCGGGTGGCGCGGCAGGCGCAGACGCTGGCAGTGCTCAACGAAATCGCCCGCGAGGTGACCTCGATCCTCGACCTCGATCCCCTGCTGGAGCGCATTGGAGAGCTCCTGCGGCGGCTCATCGACTACCAGATGTTCAGCATCCTTTTGCTGAACGAGCGCGAGCAAGTGCTGGAGATTCAGTATGCAGTGCGTTTTGGCCACCCGGTTATGGCGTCGGAAAAGGTCCCGCTGGATCGTGGCCTGGTGGGCACCGCGGTACGGGAGCGGCGCCTCATCCACACCGGGGACGTGCGCAAGGATGCGCGTTACCACATGGTCAACCCGGAGACACGCTCCGAAATGGCGGTTCCGCTGCTCTACAAGGGCAAGGTGATCGGCGTGCTCGACCTGGAGCACGTGAGGGTCAACTATTTCAACGATGATCATCAGCGCACCCTGGTGACGTTGGCCTCGCAGATCGCCGTGGCCATCGAGAATGCCCGGCTCTATCAGAGGGTGACGCAGCAGGAACAGCGCCTGGAGCACGATTTGGACATGGCGCGGGATGTACAGTTGCGGCTGCTCCCGCCCACTCCGTCACGCAAGCCGCACGCCGAGTTCGCCACCAGGTTTCTCCCCGCACGCACCATCGGGGGGGACCTGTACGACTTCCTGCCTTATGACGACCAAACGATCGGCATCGCCATGGGCGACGTCAGCGGCAAGGCGGCGCCCGCCGCCCTTTATGCGGCGCTGATCAGCGGGATCATGCGCGCGGCCACCAGCCAGGCCCTTTCTCCTGCCGCGATGCTGAAACAGCTCAATGACTCGCTGCAGGAACGCAAGATGGACTCGCAGTATGTGACCATGCTGTTCGCCGTCTGGAACGATGAGAAGCAGACGCTGCAGATCGCCAACGCGGGCGCGGTACAGCCGCTCTTCTGTCGCGCGGGACAGGTGGAGACGGTGCAGGCCGAAGGATTTCCGCTAGGCATGTTCAAGGACGTCAGCTACGAGGAATTCACGCTTTCGACCCGGCCGGGCGACGCGATCGTCTTCTTCAGCGACGGAATCGTGGACGCGGTGAACGAACATGAAGAGATGTTCGGCACGGAGCGGCTGACCGACGTCATCGGCCGCCAACTCAAAAATACGGCGGAAGGCATGGTGGACGCGATTTACCAGGAACTCTCCGCCTTCCAGGCTGGCGTCGAGCGCTTCGATGACGAAACGGTGGTGGTGCTGAAGGTTCTGAATCCACCCGGCCAAGGATAGGATAAATATTGTGCACCTGCACTGGAGCTTCACTCTTGGCTGACACCCTCAACATCGAAAACACCACCGAAAGAACCATCCATCCGGCACGTAACCTCATCGGCACCCTGCGCCTGCCTGGCGACAAGAGCATCTCTCACCGCTACGCGCTGCTGGCGGCGATGGCGGAAGGCATCAGCCGTTTCCATAACTTTTCTACCGGGGCCGACTGCTCCAGCAGCCTCGACTGCGTCCAGCAGCTGGGCGCGAAGGTCACCCGCTCCGCCGATACGGTGGAGGTCGAGGGCTGCGCCGGTGTCTTCACTCCACCGGGCACGCTGTTGGACTGCGGCAACTCCGGCTCCACTATGCGCATGCTATCGGGGCTGCTGGCCGCACAGGCGGGCGATTTCACGTTGCTGGGAGACGCTTCGCTGAACCGCAGACCGATGGAGCGGGTGCGCAAACCGCTGTTGGAGATGGGCGCGTCGATCCAGTTAACCGACGGTCATGCGCCGGTGGAGATTCACGGCGCCAAGCTGCACGGGATCGAGTACCGGACGCCGGTGCCGAGTGCCCAGGTGAAGACTGCTTTGCTCTTCGCCGGCTTGCAGGCTGCGGGAACGACCACGGTGAGCGAGGCGGTGCGCACGCGCGACCACGGCGAACTGGCGTTGCGCGCCTTCGGAGCGGAGATTCGACGAACCACTGACTCTGTGACCATCACCGGCGGACAGAAGCTACACGGGATCGAGGCCACAGTTCCAGGGGATATGTCTTCGGCGGCCTTCTTCCTGTGCGCGGCGGCGCTCTTTCCAGAATCGAGCCTGGTGCTGGATCAGTTGGGCATGAACCCCACCCGGGCGACGCTGCTCGATGTACTGACCGCCCTGGGAGCGAAGATCAGCGTGTTGAACCTGGAAGAAAACCAGGGAGAGCTGATCGGCAGCGTGCAGCTGGTGGCGCCGCCGCAAGGCCTGGGCAGCACGGAAATCAGCGGACCGCTGGCAGCGCAGTTGATCGATGAGTTGCCGGTGCTGGCGGCAATTGCTCCCTACACCCGTGGAGGCATCCGCATTCGTGACGCACGCGAGTTGCGGGTGAAGGAGAGCGATCGCATCGCGCTGGTGGCACGGAATCTGCGCGCCATGGGCGCCGAGGTGACGGAATTCGACGATGGGCTCGATGTGCCGGGAGGTCAAGAGCTGCAGGGCGCGGTGGTGGATTCGGGCGGGGACCATCGCATCGCCATGGCTTTCGCCGTGGCCGCGCTGCGCGCCGCGGGGGACACGCAAGTCCTGGGAGCGGATGCGGCAGCCATTTCCTTTCCTGAGTTTTTTCACTTGCTGGAGCAAGTCACGGAACGATAGAGCATTTTCACTTCTGGTGCGTACCAACGTGACCGAGCCCGTCGCGGCTTTCCTCAAAACCGGGGTCCCCAGCAAGCTAGCTTGCTGGGTGGAAGAAAAGAAGTGAAAATCTCTAGTCACGTTACCGAAGATTGAGGGGCCCGATGGTTTCGAGACGTGGATTCCTGGCCAAAACGGGCACTGTTGTCGCCGGTGTGATGGCTTCCAAGGTCCTAAACGCCTCGGAAAAAGCGATGCGGCTCGGGGGCCCGATCTTTGTGAAATCCGATGATCCCGCGGTGTTGGCGAAAGCGCATCGAGATCTTGGCTATCGCGCTGCCTATGCCCCGAGCGACCTTTCCGTAACCGACAAGGATCGGATTGCGGGTCTGGTGAGGGAGTTCGCCCGCCAGGACGTCGTGATTGCAGAAGTCGGTGCCTGGAAGAACATGCTCGACCCCGATCCCGAGAAGCGCCGGCAGAACATGGCTTACGTCACGGAGAAACTCGCTCTGGCGGAATTGCTGGGCGCGCGCAATTGTGTCGACATAGCGGGCTCCTACGATCCGAACCTCTGGTACGGGCAAAACCCTAGAAATCTGAGCCAGGAGTTTGTCGACGCCACAGTGGAAAACTGTCGCAAGCTGATTGATGCGGTTAAGCCTACGCGCACATACTTCACCATCGAGATGATGCCGTGGAACTTTCCCACCGGCCCGGACGAGTACGTAAGGCTGATAAAGGCCGTGGACCGTAAGGCGTTTGGGGTTCATCTGGATGTGTGCAACACCATGAACAGTCCAGTCCGCTTGTACAACAACAGTGCGGGCATTCGAGAGTGCTTTGCCAAGCTCGGACCTTGGATCAAGTCCTGTCATGCGAAAGATCTCAAGTGGGGACCAGGTGTCCAGATTTGGATCCAGGAGGTCATTCCCGGCACCGGACTGATTGACTACAAGACGTTACTGCAGGAGTTGTCGCGGCTGAGACCGGAAGCGCCGCTGATGCTGGAACACCTGCACAGTGAAGCGGAGTATACGCAGGGCCGCCAGTATATTCAGGGTGTGGCGCGGTCGCTTGGTCTTTCCTTCGGGGTTTGATTGTCACATTCTTTGTGACCCATACGGATTTGCGACCTGACCGAGGGGACCGCAGGTCCCTCGGCTCCGCTCCCCCGGATTTCCTGTTGAGACTGGCGGCGTTGGCGAACTTAATGCGGCTTTCTCTACGGAAAGCCGCATACGTGGTTGTTGATGAGTGCCGCGTGGTAGGAAATCCGGGTACGCTCCGGTCGGGATGACAATTCTGTCGCAGGATCAGCGCTATCGTGTCGGTCCTTTATTTCAAAACAGAATTGTCATCCCGACCGGAGCGAAGCGGAGCGGAGGGACCTGCGGTTACTTTCTCTATCTGACACAAAGAATGTGTCAGATAGAGTCAGCTACTGTGGTGGTGGCGGGGTGGTCGGCGGCGGCGCCTGTTCCGGTGGCAGATTCTGCTGCTCTTGCGGTGTCAGCTGGGGTTGGGGCGGCATCACCGGCGTCGCGGGCATTTGCTCGGTATGCTGCAATTGCTGTTGCTGTCCCGGAACGGACGCTTCCGGCGCCGCCTTTGCAGGTTCCAGCCCGGGAATGACAGGCTGTTTTGTTACCGTGCCGGTGACCGCATCGGAGAGCTGAATCCCGTATTGATCCAGGGTTTCCGCCAGGAGCTGTTCCAGCGAGGCGCGATCTTTGGCATAGGTGGCTTCGGTGGAAATGACATTGTTTTCCGCCGTCGCGAGGTTTCTCTCCTGCTGCAACACATTCGCCGTCGTCGACGCACCCAGCTTCAGCTTCTTCACTTCCGCCTGGTAGGACTGGAAGTTGTACTCGCGGGCGGCCAGCGCCGCTTGCACCGCGGCCCGGTCGTTGGTGAGCGCGTACTGCCCGTTGATGACCTGGATGCGCACCTGGATGTAGAGCTGCTGCAGGCGCATCTCCGCCTGGCGATATTCCAGCACAGCGCGAGCCTGCAGCGACTGCGCGGTGCGATTACGCAGCGGAATATTCACGTTGACGCCCGCTCCCTTATCAGGACCGGAGCTGTTGAACAGGTTGGTAAAGACCGTGCCGTAGCCCACGGTGGGAACATCGCAAGCCGTCGCGGATCCAAAAATTAGCGGATTGCAATAGGGACTCTTCAAGCCACCAAGAGCAGCAGCACCATAGAAGGCGTACAAATCTACCGTCGGCAACAGGTTATTTTTAGTCGCCCGAAGGGTAATCTCATTGTTCCTGAGATTCAGTATCTGCTGCTCGATCTCCGGACGATTGGCAAAGGCCTTTTGCACCAGCTCCTCAACCGGTGTCCGTTCTTCCGGCATTTCGAGCAGCGACACACGATCTGTGGGAATCACCGGGGCGCTGGACAAAACCGGATCGCTCAAATTACGGCTGATCGCCTGTTTCATGATCAGCTGCTGATATTCAAGGCTGGTTTGTGACGTAATCAACGCTTGGGTGTCAGTGGACACCTGGTTATCAGCATTCAGCACGTCCAACGGGGCCAGGGTGCCGATCTGCAACTGCTTGCGATTGTCCGAAGCCAGGCGCGTGGACTGCTCCAGGCCACGCTGTTTTGCCTGTACATCTTCGTAATCGGCGGCCAAAACCCAGTAAATGTTCTCAATCTGGTTGATGGTGTAAAGAATCTGCAGGCGAAAGGCGGAATCGCTGATGCGGCGGTCATTCTTGGCTTCGAGGATGAAGCGACCGTTGATCCCCGGACCAAAACCGTTCAGCAAGTGTTGCGTTACGGTGGCCCGGAATGTGGACTGCAACTCCGGACTGTAGAAGTTAAAGATACCGTTGTTGGTAGTGCGGCTGTTTTGGAAGCCAACCTGGAGCTGGGTGCCGGTGATGAAACCCTGGTTGTAATTGAAGTTGTATTGGTCGGTGTTCTGATTCAATGTGGAAGCACCGCTGGCGAAAGGGGTCGCCTCGGGACTGGTTGTCCGTTCCAGCTGGATGGTTCCCGTAAGCACAGGGTCCATTGCCTCCGGCGTAGGACCACTGCCGTTGGTTGTTTGCGAGAGGCCACCGGAACCGGTGCCCGCCCCGCCAACCGCGGTCGATGTGCCACCCGGACCTCCGCCCGAGCTAAGCGAGGTCGAACTGGTCCCTGAGCCGCCCAACGTGCCCTCGACCAATCCACTGCTGACGCCGAGAAGAGCGGAGCCGGCCCGGGCACGCAGCAGCTCGGTGTCTGCAATATCAAGGTTGTAGCGCTGGATGGCGATATCGTAGTTGTTCTCGAGGGCGAGAACGATGGCGTCGGCCAGGCTCAGGTAAATCTTTCCGTTGTGCACCAAGCCGTCCAGGCGCTGGGAGTTGGTGGTGATCGGCGCCGTCACCGCCTTGGGTTCATAGGTCTTGAGGAAGTTGGGAAAAGCACGGTTTGGCTTACTGAAGTCGTGGACGCCGGGCCGCATGTCGAACGGCTGAGTGTAATTCGGCTGGGGCGCCGGGGGAAGGCCCGGGGCGGGAGCAGCGGCAGCCGGTGGGCCGCCGGGGGGCCCTTGCTGTGCCGCTGCCGGCAGCGGCATATAGGCGCTGAGCACGGACGCGATCGCCACGGTCGCTTTCAGCTTATGAAAAAACCGCCTTCCACGCGGGCGAGACCACAACCGGAACGGCTTGGGAAGGCAACAGGAACTACGACGGGATTCTGAATTTTTCATCGTTGGGTCAAAATCTCGGGGTCAGGCCTCGGGCCTTCGCCGTTCTGTCTCAATAGTTAGGAGCTAGCATGGCAGATGCGGCATGGTCGCCCGATGACTCTAGTTTTCGCTCGCCTTTTGCCGGATGAGCGTTCGCCGCAGGTCAAAAAAGCCCGGTTCCAGATCTGAAAGGCATTACGCGCTTGACCGACGGTTCGTTCCATAGATTTGGCGCCGCCCTGTTCTGTCCAAGCGGTGTGAATAAGCCGCCGGCGACTTTGGTTCGCTGTTTAAGCTTTGGCCGAGTATATCGCAGCCTCGGTTGCGATATAGGCTAAGAAGGGCCGCGGGAGGATCGGGCACCGTCCCTCTCCCTGGAGCGCAATGAAGGTGATCGAACAGCCAGCGGATCTCCATGTATGGAAGCTGGTGCTGGCCTACGACGGCACCGAGTTTCACGGCTGGCAGGTACAACCGGACTGCGCGACGGTACAGGGCGAACTGCGCGATGCCATTGCCCGGATCACTGGTGAAGACGTGCTGCCCCAGGGTTCGGGGCGAACTGACGCTGGAGTGCACGCATTGGGCCAGGTGGCATCGTTCGCCCTGGCGGCTCCGATTCCCGAGACAAATCTTGCCCGCGCGCTGAATCGCACCTTGCCGGCATCCATCCGCGTGCTCAGCGCAACCCGAGAGACGAGCGATTTTCATGCCCGCCACAGCGCGCGGGCCAAGACCTACGAATATAGAGTCTTTCGCGGAGAAATATGCCCGCCCTGGCTGGCGCGGTATGTCTATGCGCTCAACGTACCGCTCGATGTGGCGGCGATGCAGCGTGCCGCCGTCCGGGTGTGCGGCGAACACGACTTCAGCTCCTTTGCCGCCACCGACCCCGATCGGTCGGAGCGCGCTACCGACTCGACAGGCGACGGCTTGGGCGGCAATGTGCGCTGCCTGCTTACATCGCAATGGATGCCAGATGGGAAAAAAGACCTGCTGGTTTATCGCGTGCGGGGCAATGGCTTCCTCCATCACATGGTGCGAAACCTGGTGGGGACCTTTCTCGAGGTGGGACGGGGAAATCTGGCAGAGAGCGAGATTCCGGCAATTCTTGAATCTCGTGCGCGCGAACGAGCCGGCCCGACAGCGCCGGCGCGGGGATTGTTCCTGGTTAACGTTGAATACTCGAGCGGAAATTCTCCTCCGGAGAGGGTGCTACTCTGAGAATCTGTGATGCCCGGCACTGTCGCCCACTCAGCTTTTTCCCGCATCGGCCAACTGGCTTCGCTGCCGCGCGTTCACGCGGCCTTCCAGTGGTTCCATCTGCACGAGCGCAGGATGATGCAGTGGCAACAGGAACTGGTCTCCATCGCCGCGCCTCCGTTTGGCGAGGCGCGGCGCGCGGAGTGGTTGGCGGAACGCTTTAGGGAAATCAAGCTGGAGCAGGTAGAGATCGACGCCGTGGGCAATGTGCTGGGTTGCTATCCCGGCAATCGCGCGCCGGCCGGCCGCCCATGCGTCATGCTTTCGGCGCACATCGATACAGTATTTCCCATTCATACGCCGATTGCTCCGTTGGTGGATCACAACCGTCTGGAAGCGCCCGGCGCCTGCGATAACGGCGCCGGCGTGGCCGGCATCCTGGCCGTGGCAGCCGCACTCGAGAGCTGCGGCATCGAGCTTCCCTGTGACCTGCTCTTTGCCGGGAACGTAGGGGAGGAAGGCGATGGCGATCTGCGCGGCATGCGCTACCTCTATGGAGCATCCCCGTGGCGGGAGAGGATCGGCGCCAACGTAGTGCTGGATGGCGCCGGTTGCGAGGTGGTGGTAACCCAAGCCCTGGGCAGCCGCCGATTCCTCGTTACCGTGCAGGGCCCGGGTGGCCACTCGTGGACCGACGCCGGCACCCCGAACCCGATTGTGGTGCTGAGCCGGGTGATCGCGGCCGTGAGTGAGGTCGCTCTACCCGCCTCACCGCGTACCACCTTGAACATCGGCACCATTGAGGGTGGAAGTTCCGTGAACTCCATCCCGGAGCGGGCCACGGCTCGCTTCGATTTGCGTAGCCTGGACGCAGAGCAGCTGGTCCGATTGGAAGTGGAACTGCATCGCGCCGTCGAAGACGCGGTGCTCTCGGCTAACAATTCGGTCCGAACCAAGACTACCGGGAGCCCGCTGCACTTTCTGATTGAACGGATTGGTGACCGCCCGGCCGGCCGGCTGAGCGATGATTCCCGGCTGCTTGAGGCCCTGCACGCGGTAGACCGGCACCTGGGGATTCGCACCGAACAGCGCGTGGCCTCCACGGACGCCAACATCCCATTATCTTTGGGCATCCCAGCGCTCAGCATCGGGGCGGGAGGAGATGGGGGAGGAATTCATACGCGCGGCGAATGGTACGACGCGAGCGGCCGGGAGCTGGCGCTCAAGCGCATTCTGCTCCTGCTCCTGCTGGCATTGGATCACGTCTCCCATGCCCCTGCGTCCGCCGGCAAGCCATGATCGCTCTGGGCTGCCGGGGCTTGCTTCTTTGCTTCCTGATGGCGGCGAAACCGCTCTTCTCCGCTACCACCCCGTCCCCCGTGGTAGCGATTTATTACCACGGAAATATCCTTACGGGCGCGGGCCTGGGTGAAAGCAACGCGCAGCGAGTCACCGCCATTGCGGTGGGAGAACATGAGATCGTGGCCATCGGAGACGACGCGGCTGTCTTGCGCCTAAAGCAGCGGGGGACCAGGCTCTTCGATCTGCGTGGGGCCTTCGTCATGCCCGGCATCAATGACGCCCACGTGCATCTCGCCTCTGCGGGGCGCAGGAAGCTCGCAGTCGACCTCACCGGCAGCACCTCTCTGGCTGAGATGTTACGGCGGGTGAGCGCTGCCGCGGCCGTGGCTCCTGCTGGAAAGTGGCTCCTGGGCGGCGGTTGGGACCACACCCTGTGGGACAACAAGACCTTGCCCACGCGGCAGGATCTCGACAGAGTCTCTTCCGGCCATCCAGCGTTCTTCATCCGGGTGGACGGGCATATTGCGGTGGCCAACTCTGCCGCGCTCGCCTTGTCGGGCGTGACCAATCAAACCCCCAGCCCACAAGGCGGTCAACTGGACCGCGATGGCAGCGGCAATCTGACCGGGATAGTCCGTGAAGACTCGGCTCAGAACCTCATCCAGCGACATATCCCCGCTCCCTCTCATGACCTGCGAAAGCGGGCCATTCTGTTGGCGCTCAAGGATGCGGCTGCGAACGGCGTGACCTCGGTGCAGGACAACTCCGATTGGGATGACTTTCTGATCTACCAGGAGCTGGAGCGGGAAGGCCAACTGACGGTTCGCATTTCGGAGTGGCTGTCCTTTGACGATCCGGTCGATCGGCTGCTGGCGCACCGCGCCGCGCACCCGGTCGGCGACCGTATGCTCCATACGGGTATGTTGAAGGGATTCATGGACGGCTCCTTAGGCTCGCGCACCGCCGCTTTACTATCGCCCTACGCGGACGATCCCGGAAACAGCGGATTGCCCCGTTACGATCAGGCGCGGCTCGATGCCATGACGAAAGAGCGGGCCGCCGCTGGATTTCAAATCGGCTTCCATGCTATCGGCGACCGCGCGGTAGAGATGGCTCTCAACGCCTTCACTGCCGCTGCCGGCGGCGCTGCGAGCCGCGACCGCATCGAACACTCCCAGGTGGTAGACCCGCGGGACATCCCGCGTTATAAAGCCTTGGGCATCATCGCGTCCATGCAGCCCAGCCATCTGCTCACCGACATGCAGTGGGCCCGGGCGCGGCTCGGGCCCGAACGAGCTAAAGATGGTTATGCCTGGAAGGCGTTCCTGGATGCCGGTGTGCCGCTGGCTTTCGGAACGGATTATCCGGTGGAACCGATCACACCTTTTCGGGGAATCTACGCTGGGGTCACGCGCAGCAACGAGGCGGGGACAGACAGTTACTTTCCCCAGGACAAGCTGACCATCGATCAGGTGCTCCTGGCGTACACCCAAGGCTCGGCTTATGCGGAGTTCGCCGAGAACTTCAAAGGCAAACTGATTCCCGGGTACGTCGCCGACTTTGTGGTGCTTGACCGCGATGTGACCAAGGTGACTGCCCCCGAGATTCTGAAGACCCAAGTAGTGCGGACGGTTGTGGACGGAAGGACCGTCTATCAAGCGTCGCAAGGATCACGGAAGTGATTCGGTAACATCCATGAGTAACGTTACGTAGGTTACCTCCTGAAGAAGGGGAGCGGGCCTTAGTATCTGCGGGAGAGCCGCCGGTTCGGAGTTGTGTTCTCCGGAGGTATGGCTGAAATTAACCTGAGCATCTCCAACTCGCCGCAAAATCGTC
>Ga0302326_10004945_pt1 | contig 30628 bp, 26 predicted proteins | sample Palsa_T0_3_FD_202264 | JGI IMG/M metagenome (GOLD analysis project Ga0302326, IMG submission 202264) | Peat permafrost microbial communities from Stordalen Mire near Abisko, Sweden - Palsa_T0_3 | ecosystem: Environmental > Terrestrial > Soil > Palsa > Peat permafrost | place: Sweden: Abisko... | reverse complement strand
TGCCCGCGCGTCGGTGATTGTCGGCCCTGGCGCATCCGAGGCGGGCGCGGCGGGTTCGGGTTTTCGTCCATCGGCGCCGCCATCGACATCAGCGGTTTGGTCCGGCGAGATCATTCGACCGTTCCTCCCATGGCGGACGTCGTAGGCGTCAGCGGGCTACCTCGGCCTTCACCCGGCAACCGCCGCACTTTGACCTCGAAAATCCCTTCATCCATGGCCAGTTTCCCGGGTGAAGGAAAGGAATCGTCTCAGGTGACTGTACAGGAGCGGCATTTATGTACCCGAATACCATGAGAAGACATCCCAGATTGCGCGGTGAACCCGGTGCCACAAAGGCTGGTCCCCGTGCGGGGCGAGGTCGGACGGGGGGTGCCGGTGGTGCTGAAACAACTTTCCGCCGGCGGTCCCCGTGCCGCTTGTAGGCAAACCGATCAAATTCCGCCGTTGTCGGCCGATTGGGTCCTACAGTGGGTGACTAGTCCAGGTGTGCCTAGAAAAAGGTCACCGATTCGGTTTCCGCGACGCCGGCTGGCGACTGTGCGGAACCGAAGGAATGGTGAAAAGCGATGTCGCAAACAGCAGCGCTGGTGCCCTCTCTGGGCCAGAAGATCGAGGCCCGCCACCTGACCAAGCGCTATGGGCCCACGGTGGCGGTCGACGACCTGAGCTTCGAGGTGAAGCCGGGAATGGTCACCGGCTTCATTGGACCGAACGGCGCGGGCAAGACCACGACCATGCGTCTGATCCTCGGGCTGGACCGACCGACGGGCGGACAGGTCACGGTCGGGGGCAAGAAGTACGCGGACCTGCCGGCGCCCATGCGTGAGGTCGGCGCCCTCATCGACGCCAAGGCGGTCCACCCCAGCCGCTCCGCCTCCAACCATCTCCTGAGCCTGGCGCAGAGCAACAACATCCCCACCCGTCGGGTCCATGAGGTACTCGGCCTGGTGGGCCTGGACTCGGTGGCAGGCAAGAAGGTGGGCAGCTTCTCGCTGGGGATGGGCCAGCGACTCGGTATCGCCGCCGCCCTGCTGGGGGACCCGCCGGTGCTCATGTTCGACGAGCCGGTCAACGGGTTGGATCCCGAGGGAATCGTCTGGATCCGCGGGTTCATGCGCCAACTGGCGGCCGAAGGGCGCACGGTGTTCGTGTCGAGCCACCTGATGAGCGAGATGGCGCTCACCGCCGACCACCTCATTGTGATCGGCCAGGGCAAGATGTTGCGCGACGAAAGCGTCACCGACTTCGTCGACTCCAGCTCGCAACATTGGGTCCTCGTCCGATCGCCCAAGCTGACGGAACTGTCAGCCGAGCTGACAAAGCTCGGTGCTCAGGTGCGGCCCGGCACCGATGACAGCATCGAAGTGGCAGGCCTCGAAAGTCGGTCGATCGGCGACCTGGCTTTCGCCAAGGGCGTGCCGTTGCACGAACTGGCAACCCAGGGGGCGTCACTGGAGGACGCATTCATGGAGATGACCCATGACAGCGTCGAGTACCGGGGCGTCGAGGTGGCCGGATGACCACGGCGACACTTCTCCCGACCACCGATCGCGCCGTGCGGCCCGCCCGTTTCGACGATGCGCTGCGGTCGGAATGGACCAAGATCCGAAGCGTCCCGGCCACGTTTTGGACCGTGCTCGTCGCCCTCGTGGTGGGCATCGGGCTGAGTGCGCTGATCAGCGCCGTGGCGGCGAATCACTACCTCAGTTCCACCGCCAGCGAAAAGGCCATGTGGGACCCAACCTCGATCAGCGGGGCCGGGGGGGCCCTGGCCCAGCTGGCCATCGCAGTGCTCGGCATCTTGTTCATAACCTCGGAGTACTCGTCCAAGTCCATTTCCACCAGCCTGATGGCGGTACCCCAGCGCAGCCGGTTCCTGGCCGCCAAGTCGGTGGTGATAGCCGTCGTCTCGCTGGTCGTAGCCGAGGTCCTGGGGTTCGTCTCCTTCTTCATCGGCCAGGCCCTGATCTCGGGCCACGCCCCGACCGCCAGTCTCGGTCAGCCCGACGTCCTGCGAGCCCTCATCGGTATCGGCCTGTACGGCGCCCTGATCGGGCTGCTCGGGCTGGGCCTCGGGGCGCTCCTGCGCAGCGCTGCCGGAGCCATCGCCACCATCGTCGCCCTGCTCTACGTGCTGCCCGCGGTGTCAGCCGCCCTGCCCAGCTCCCTCGAGCACACGGTGGAGGAATGGTGGCCCACCCAGGCGGGCGGGCAGATCACCAACGTCGTGCGTGGATCGAACACCTTGTCGCCCTGGCTCGGGTTCCTCGTGATGTGCGTGTTCACGGCACTGGTGCTGGCGGCGGGTTTCTACACGCTCGATCGCCGCGACGCCTGACCTCGCGGACGTTGTCGTTGTCCGGGCGACCGGAATGCGGACCTGCTCGACGACGTGAGCACGCCACGATCACGGCACGCCGCCGCTGCTGGTGCGATCCGGCCGGTCTTCGGCATGAGATCGGACCCGGGCTCTTCTCGCCGGAACAATGCCGAAGGTGATAGCTGTCGGGCCCGTCGATTTCGGGCCTTGGCGAGAGCGAGACGCTCGGGGCAGGGTGTCGAGCGTGCGGCATGGTGATAGATGAGGCCGACGCCCAGTGATCCCGCTGTGGATCCCCAGCTGAGCGTGGTTGCTATCAGGCCGTAGGTTGCCGTTGGAGCCGTGGAAGGTTGGGTGGGCTACCAGGGTCCGGGTCAACGTCCCCGGGAGGGTGCCGACGCTATTGGTAGAGTCAAACACGGTGCGGGTAAGTTGAGAGCGATGGCGTTGAGCTAGAAGGGCGGGGGAGAGCCCTCCCGGCGATGTCTTCCCCCGAAGCTCTCCGCCCTCGGGTGTCACGTCAAGATTCTGAGAGTAGGCCAGAGCATCGTTTTTGTCAGCAGTTCGGTGCCGGGGACGAGCTGTTTCTTGCGGTCGCCCAAGCCCGTGAGGCGGCGATACCCCGGCCGAACCGCCTCAGGATCAGGTTGGTCATGAGCCTTCGAGGGTGTCGATGGGTGCGGTCCACCCCGGCGATCCGGACCATCCACCCGGTCCCAGCAGCGTCGGGCGTCGTCGGCGCCGAGGTCGATGATTTGCGCAATGTTGGTGGGGGTCGATCGGGACGTTCCTGATCGGCTTCCCGTGTGGTCGACTTCGCCGGCCCCGAAGGGGGCAGAGCAACGGCAGTTCCGGAGAGCGCAACGCCCGGTGGCCGCGGTGGCGGCGCTTGAATGTGGACCCGTAACCGGCGGCGTCGGATGGGCCGGAGATGGCGGTCGTCCTTGCCTCCAGACCGTGACTGCATATGGACTTGACCAGTCCTCAGGCGTCGACTGCGTGACCACGGCGGTTCTACGGCCATTGTTGGACTCGTTGACCCACCGAGCGGGTCTCGTGGTGAGGCTCGCCGCTCATGGATCCCAATCGGTGTCGCGTTGCCGTGCGATGCCTACACCGGCCGTTGGGTCATCCCCGCCACCGCGGGAATGACTGTGTGGTCTTGGCACGGATGGGTCGCGGATCCGCCTTCATCATATCGACAGGAACCCAAAGGTTTACGCAACCTCGCGACCGGGGAATAACGACAGTACGCCAGCGAAGGCCACGCGATTGCGATTGTCGTGTACGCCCCAACCCGTCGGCGATATTTGAGGTCCTCGATTCAGAAGCCGTCTATGAGGCTTGTGTTGCTGTGGCCGGCTCAACCGGGGACCGGTTCGATTACATAAGAGAAAGGGAGCTAATCGTGTCTGCAACGCTAAGTTTGACGCGGGAAGGTACGGGCATTGAGCTCCGACGGGGCCGATTTGAGATCTCGGTCGATGGGAAGAGCGTCGGCTCACTCGAACGTCATGAGACGGTCGAAATCCCGGTCGAGCCTGGACATCACACCTTGCAGATCCGGGCAGGCCGATACTCAAGCGAAGATCAATCGTTCGACGTGGCCGATGGCGAAGTCGTCAATTTTCGCCTCCACGGCGCCATGATCTGGCCCGGGTACGTCGCGTCCATTGTCAAGCCAGACCTTGCCATCTCACTCAAGCGCGAATGAGCGGGTAATCGGCAACTTCGACAGCTCGAAGAAGTACCGCGACGTCCAACGCAGCGGATGTGCCGCCATCGTCATCGACGACCTCGGCAGGACCGACCCGTAAGCGCCCAACCGGGATCGACGTGCGCGGCGGGGCGGAGAATGTCAGCGCCCCCGACCCATGATCCGAATCCACCCAGACCGGATAGTTCTCCATGGGAACACGAAGAGTTGAGTGCCGCTGATCCGGCTGTCAGGTCGGGAGCCGGTGACTTCAGCCGGGAGATCGAACTCGGGGTGACGCTTTCGTGTCGACAGCGACAACCCGATGACGGGAGTGCCCTCGCTGACGCTGGCCGACTTCCGCCGAATATCGAGGCCATCCCCCGTCGGGGACGCCGGCGGAAGCAGGACACGGTTCCGAAGGAGGACGTGACGGAGGCCACACCTCCTTTCTCGCCTCCGCACCGGTCCATCCCAAAGTCGACACCGAGGTCAAATGGTTCACCGACGTCAGCCGGACCTGCAAGAAGACGATGAGTGGACAGGATGGCGTCGGGCCGATAGCGTCCGATGGCCGAAATCTACGGATTAGCGTTCGCCGAGCCAGCACCCTCACGTTGACAGCACTAGGCGGCGCGATTCGGAGTGCTGGCTCGACTCGCTGCCCGTCGCATCGAAATGGTCGGCGCACCTGACGAGGAACTTGAGCCGCCATTCGCCCGAGCATGGCTCTCCATTCGCTGGCTGGCACCGTAGGCGCGATCTCAACCGAAACGATGCTCACCAATCCACACCCGGATGAGCAGCACCGGAGTCGAGAAATGCTGGGACGCGGAACCCGCTGCGACCGAGAAGCACTTCCAGGAACGGTTCAAACGGCACCAGCCTGGTAGCGCCATCTCTGTCTGACATCTGTCGTTCGAAACGACTGTTCGACGCCCATACTGATACTGGGCGCATGAACCCGCCCATCTGGCCAACCGCCTTCGTCTCCGAACTGCCAGGTTGCGTCTCCACCGGCGACACCAACTCGCCCCCGTCGTGCAGGCGCCCCAGAAGCTACAGGGTGACGTCATCGGAGCAAGAGATTGTGTCCGTACTGGTCGTTGTTGTGCCTGTTGCGAGGCTTGGACTGTCGTATCGTTGCTCGATAAGACCTGAGCGGGCGATGGATGGGGACAGGAGAGGCGATGGCTTCGAGCCGTGGGGTGTCAGTCGGCCCGGATCTTTTCAAGCGGGTGATCGACGTTGCCTGGTTCGTGGGTCTGGTCGGATCGGTGGTCGCTGCGGGGGCGATCATCGCGGCGCTGGCTGTCGGGGCTCATCCCCGCGTGGGCTTCCCGGTGGCGTTCTCCGTCCACGGCACCTCTGTGGTGGCTGGGTCCAGTCATCCTGTGCTCGGCATCTTGGTGGTGCTGTTGGCCGAGGTGTTCCGACACGGCTGCACGCTCCAGGTCGACCACGACCTCACGATCTGAGAGGCAGCCATGCCGATCACCGTCCATATCGACCGGCTGCTCGACGAACGGGGCATGACGCTCACCGATCTTGCCCAACGGGTGGACATCACCCTGGCCAACCTCTCCATCCTTAAGACCAACAAGGCACGGGCCGTACGTTTCTCGACCCTGGAGGCCATCTGCCGGGAGCTCGACTGCCAGCCCGGCGACGTGCTCAGCTGGGATGCGCTCCCCTCGGCTGTTCGCCGCAGCGCCCGAGGGTCGCGTCGCCAGCAAAGCGCCTGAGCACCCGGCTACACCTTGACAGCTTATCGTTTATCAATATATTCTTAGGCGTGGTCATGCGCCCAGGCGCAACCGAGAGGCCCGACTTGACTGCGCATACTCCACCAATGGTGCCCTCTCATGCTGATGGGAGGACAGCGACCTACCTGGGCGCCTCCGAAGACGAGTTGCGGGTCGCTTCAGACTCCAGGCGTGTCCTCGCCGTGACTGACCAGCGCCGACTGTTCCCGCACCAAGGCACGCTGACGCTCACCCCCGAGGCGATCGACCTTCGAGGCTGGAGGACGCTCACCCCGACCCAGGTGACGACCGTCGAGTTGACCTTTACGCCCTTGTACTCGCGTTGGATCGCCGGCGGCGTGCGAGGCCGCAACGCCAGCTTCGGGCTGTTCGGCAGTCTCGGCAAACCGATCGTACTGAGCCTCCTCGGCGAGGCGCCCCTCTATCTGCTGATCGATTTCCGCTGGTTGACGGGCATCAACAAAGCCCGGGCTTGGGCGCCGAGGATCGCCATCTGGGCTACAGGAGCGCAGACCCGTCCCTTGTCGCCCTGTACTGCCCGGGTAACGCCTCCAAGGTCCAGTAACGTGATAACGGCCAAGAAGCTCTCGGTGAGCGTCATAACTGTCGCGGTCCTCACCGTCGCCGGCGCCGGTTGTGGCCACCTCTATATCACCCGCCACACATCGCCGGGCGGCATCACCCACACGACAACGAACAACCCAACAACCACCACCAGCCACGGGTAGCGCTCCTCCGGCAGTGAGATGAGGGCCCCACCATGTCGCATGCATTGCCTTCGGCGTCCCGCCTGGCGCGTGATAGAGAAGGGGAGTGGTCGGGTTGCTGCTGGGGTGGCGATGATCCGCTCCAGGGTCCGGTACGTCCGATCTCGCGAATGGGCTCGATCTGCTAATGATGCGTCGTCGAAATGGCGCGGGTAGTCGCTCGGGATGGGGCGGGATCAGCGGGCGGCACCAGATCCGCGGCGGGCGTCAGTCGGTGCGAGGGTCAGCCTCGTTCGCGCCTTCGAACCAAACGGTCACACCGGCCGGAGAGCGCACTGATACGAGACGGCGGCGGAAGCGGTCGCCACCCTCCTCTAAGACGACGCCATAATCTAGTTTGTGGGCTTCACAGATCGCGATGATCTGGTCGAGTTCACCTGCCTCAGTGAGCTCGAACTGCCACCGTAGACCTTCTGAATACGGTGGATTTTTGGAAGACGCCCGTTGCAGCCCGATGATGGCGTCACCGTGGCGAATCGCCAGGAAGCCAGGGAACTCGTCGCCCTCGTAGTGACGCCCGAACCCGAAGAGCTCATAAAAGTCGCGCTCTGCGTACTGATCCGCCACGTACATGATCGGGTGTAGTTCCATTGCCTCATGATCTCGCACTGTCAGAGCTATCAGGGCGCAGGGAATGCCGTCTCCGCCGTCAACTGGTCGTAGCGGACCCGTCCCTGCACCAACACCGCGGCCAGCAGGAGGGAGACGACGGCGAAGGCGACGGGGACCGCGGCGCGCCTGAGGCGAGCGCTGCGCTGGACGAGATGGTTTGGTGGACAATCCGTTGGATTCGCTGCTCCCAGGGGCGATATCCGCGCTGCTTGGCGCCGGAAGGTCTCGGCCAAGCGGCGGTGGTCGTCGAGTTCCAGCCGGCGCGAGTCACAGGCGGGGAGGTGGGCTCGATGACGGCCCGTTCACGCTCGTCGATCGCGTCGAGGGCGTACGCTCCGAGGAGTTCCTGGATTTCGGCGTGCCTGGGCTCTTCAGTCACACTCCTGGGCGCCGATCGATCCCGTCCAGCGCGGCCTCGATCCGACGCAGACCGGTTCGGATGCGGCCTTTGAGTGTTCCCTCCGGTAATCCGAGCTTGACGGCCACCTGGCGGTAGCTGTCGCCACCGAAGAACGCCGACTCGATGGCGACACGCTCATTCATGGGGCAGGGCGCGAAGGCGCGAAGGCGCGAAGCGCACCGGGGTCTGGCGGCGCCGGGTCTGGTGGAGCGTGACCCAGCGCAGCCTTGCTCGTGGCCACCGAGCCCAGACAACCAAGAATCGCGGCGCGGAACGAAATCGACCACCCAGGTGGAGTATGACGCGCGCTATTCGCCTGCGAGTTCGACGGCGAAGGGGTCCGGCGCTGCGTTGTCGGGCGCTTCGGCTTCGAGTTCGACTTTCTCCGCCTTGAGCGCCTGGCATGCCTCGGCGCTCACCGCCGGGTAGTGGGGGTCGATCCCGATCAGGGTGTGGGCGATAACCGCGGACACGCAGATCCGGGCGAACCATTTGTGGTCGGCCGGGACCACATACCATGGCGCCCATTCGGTGCTCGTGTTCGAGAGCATCTCGGAGAAAGCAGTCTGGTAGTCGTCCCAGTACTTCCGTTCCTTGGCGTCGTTGGCGGAGAACTTCCAGTTCTTCTCGGGCAGGTCGATTCGTTTGAGGAAACGGACGCGTTGCTCCTCGCGTGACATGTTGAGGAGTATCTTGACGACGCTGATGCCGTTGTCGGTGAGGTAGCGCTCCCAGTCGTTGATCTCCCGGTACCGGCGTTGCCACACGTCGGGGCCCTTGGCCTCCTCCGGCAGCTTTTGTCGGGCGAGGATGTCGGGGTGGACCCTGACGACCAGGACCTCCTCGTAGTGGGATCGGTTGAAGATGGCGATCTGGCCCCGTGACGGGAGATGGCCTACGTAGCGCCACAAGAAGTCGTGGGCGAGTTCCTCGACGGAGGGGACCTTGAAGCTGTGGACCGCGACGCCTTGGGGGTTCACGCCGCTCATGACATGGCGGATCGTCCCGTCCTTGCCGCCCGCGTCGAGCGCCTGGAGGCAGATGAGTACGCCGTGGCGGTCTTGGGCGGCGAGGCGGGCCTGGTAGTCGGCCAGGAGGGCGACGCCGTGCTTGAGGACCTTGGCCCCATTTTTCTTCTTGAGGAACCCCGCCTTGTCGCCCGGGTGGAAGTCTTGTTCGAGATTCACCCTCGACCCGGGCGTTACCCGCAGCGGCTCGACGAGGCCCGCAACCTCCTCGGCCCTCGTCTCACCCATGCTTCTGCGCGGAAACCGCATCCGGGATGATGGGGAGGTTGCTCATTCCGGTGCGAGACGAACGTCGGCGGCTGGAAGGTCGTGGACCTGTTGTTTCGTAATGTTTAGCTGGATGCCGTCGTCGACGCCGCTCACGGCGCCGATCGGGATAGCCACTTGCTTGCGGCCCCACAGGTGGCCTTCCTGGAGCAGCACGTGGGTCATGTGGTGGTTGGTGGTGGCGATGACAAGTCCTTGGACCTTCCCAATTTCGCCGTCGGTGGCGTGGACGTGTTCGCCGCGGCGCACGACCACCTCCCCGGCCGGGATCGTGTCGAAGACGATGGGTTCGGAGAGGTTCCCGACTCCCATGCCCATTCCGCCGCCCATGCCTTCACCCCAGATGTAGTAGGGCCAGTTGAGCACTTGCCCCTGGCCGTAGCCGGAATATCCGGTGGTTCCCGGGAGGAACTGCGTCTCCTCGGCGGCACCGAGTTTCTCGAACTCGGCCACCGTGCAGCGCAACTCGACCTGTTCCGCCGAGGTGTCCACCAGGTCGAGGGGAACGAGTCGGCCGAGGCCTTGGCGATGCGCCGGCTCGACGACAAGATGGGTGACGGCACGGGCGAGCGGGTCAACCACTACCCTGCTGACTTCGCCGCACACACCATCGGTTCCCTTGACCCCGGCGCCAATCGTGAACTGAATTGTCTCTTGCATTTCCTTCTCCCTCGTTTACTTCTTTGGTCGTTCAAGGCATCGGACGGGCCGTCCAGGTCCAGTCCCGGATTTCGGGCATGTCTTGGCCGTGTTTGCCGATGTATTGCTTGTGTTCGACAAGCTTGTCGTGCACCATCTGTTTCAGGTAGCTGCCTTTGGCGCCGAGTTGGGGTACCCGGTCGACGACGTCTTCGACGAGGTGGAATCGGTCCAGGCCGTTTTGGACGCGCATGTCGAAGGGGGTGGTGATCGTGCCTTCTTCGTTGTAGCCGCGGACGTGCAGGTTGCGGTTGGCCCGTCGGTAGGTGAGGCGGTGGACCAGCCACGGGTAGCCGTGGAACCCGAAGATAATGTGCTTGTCGGTGGTGAACAGGGAGTCGTAGTCGGTGTCGCTCAGGCCATGGGGATGCTCCGCGGCGGGCTGGAGCTTCATGAGGTCGACGACGTTGATCACACGTATCTTCAACTCCGGGACGTGTTGGCGCAGGATCGACACGGCGGCCAGGATCTCCAGGGTGGGCGTGTCCCCGCAGCACGCCATGACGACGTCGGGCTCGGCGCCGCTGTCGTTGCTGGCCCACTCCCAGATGCCGATCCCCTCGGTGCAGTGCACGACCGCGGCGTCCATGTCGAGCCACTGCGGCAGCGCGTGTTTCCCGGCCACGACGACGTTCACGTAGTCCCGGCTGCGCAGGCAGTGGTCGAAGACCGACAGGAGGCAGTTGGCGTCGGGCGGGAGGTACACCCGGACGATGTCGGCTTTCTTATTGACGACATGGTCGAGGAAACCGGGGTCCTGGTGGGTGAAGCCGTTGTGGTCCTGCTGCCAGACGTGCGACGACAGGAGGTAGTTGAGCGAGGCGATGTCTCGCCGCCACGGAAGTTCCTTGGTGACTTTCAGCCATTTGGCGTGCTGGTTGAACATCGAGTCGACGATGTGGATGAACGCCTCGTAGCAGTTGAACAGCCCGTGGCGGCCGGTGAGCAGGTAGCCCTCCAGCCAGCCCTCGCACTGGTGCTCGCTCAGCATCGAGTCCAGTACTCTGCCGGCGGGGGCGAGGAACTCGTCGTTGCCGACAACCCTGGCGTCCCACTGCCGGTCGGTTGTCTCGAAGACCGCTCCCAGGAGATTGGAGAGGGTCTCGTCGGGACCGAAGATCCGAAAGTTGCGCCCCGCGTCATTCAGGGCGACGACGTCTCGTAGGAACGCCCCGAGAACCATGGTGTCCTGCCCGAAGACCGCCCCCGGCGATGGCACGGTGACGGCGTGGTCGTGGAAGTCGGGCATGCGCAGGTTGCGCAGCAGGGCGCCACCGTTGGTGTGGGGATTGGCGCCCATCCGCCGCTCCCCTTGCGGTGCCAGCTCGGCCAGCTCCGGGAGGAGGCGGCCGTGGTCGTCGAACAGCTCCTCCGGTCGGTAGCTGCGCATCCACTGCTCCAGATGCGCCACGTGCCCGGGATGCTCGGGGTCCACCAGGAGGGGAACCTGGTGGGCGCGGAAGGTGCCCTCTACGGCGACGCCGTCGACGGTCTTCGGTCCCGTCCAGCCCTTCGGGGAGCGCAGCACGATCATCGGCCACCGGGGCCGGGACGGGTCATTGTTGCCACGGGCATTGTTCTGAATCCGCCCGATGTCGTCGATGACCCGCTCCATGGTGGCGGCCATCAGTTGGTGCATTTGTTTGGGGTCGTCGCCTTCCACGAAGTACGGCGCCCATCCGCAACCCCGAAGGAACTGTTCCAGCTCCTCGTGTTCGATGCGGGCCAGGATGGTCGGGTTGGAGATCTTGTACCCGTTGAGGTGCAGGATCGGCAGGACCGCCCCGTCGTTTATCGGGTTGAGGAACTTGTTGGAGTGCCACGCTGTCGCGAGGGGGCCTGTTTCGGCTTCGCCGTCGCCGATGACACAGGCGACGATGAGTCCCGGATTGTCGAACGCGGCGCCGAACGCGTGGCTGAGCGAGTACCCGAGCTCGCCGCCCTCGTGTATCGACCCGGGGGTGGTCGGCGCGACATGGCTCGAGATTCCGCCGGGGAACGAGAATTGGGTGAACAGCCGTTTCAGCCCGGCCTCGTCCTGGCTGACGTTCGGGTAAATCTCGCTGTAGCTGCCCTCGAGATAGGTGTTGGCGACCAGCGCCGGCCCACCGTGACCGGGGCCGGCGATATAGAACATGTCCAAGTCATATTTCTTGATGACCCGGTTAAGATGCACATAAATGAAGTTCTGGCCCGGTGTCGTGCCCCAGTGGCCGACCACCAGTGGCTTCACGTCGGACAGTTCCAACGGGCGCCGGAGCAGCGGGTTGTCGTACAGGTAGATCTGGCCGACTGACAGATAGTTCGCGGCCCGCCAGTACGCGTCCATCCTGCGGAGAAGTTCCGGCGGAAGAGGCGTCTGGGTCGCAGGGCGCCCTTCGGAGCTCGAGAGGGGGAACGTCGCGGTCAACGGGAGGGCAGGGATCGCGATTGTCATATTGCGGGGCTCGATTCGATCTTCGGACTTGCGGTGTGAATCACCGACGGGAGCCCTTGTCGGGCACACCAATGGTTGACGCTCGGATGTGATGCGCCACCAGGGTCCGGAGCAACGCCCGCGGAAGCCGCCCGATGCTGCAGGCGGGGTCCGCCACGGTGTAGGTCTGCGCCGTGCCTCCACCATGCTACACCCGCTGCGAGCCCGGCGATCCCTCACGAGAGCCCGTCTCGAGGCGTCATGCACCGGCTTTTCGTGTCGGAGAAGTGGGTTGAGCCCAGGCAATCGGGTGTACGATCGCCGCACAGCCGCGGGGAGCACCTCGCGGTGGTCTCCGGCCCGAACCTCGGCAGGGCCCATCGGCGTTGCTCCGGACCCCGGTAGCGCAATCCTCCATGCGCCACAAGAAAGGGAGTCCGAACCATGGCCGCACCACCTTTGTCTGCGCCGGGTCGCTTCGAAGAAAGCATCGGTGAACAGCCCGCGGCAGAACCGACCCCGCACGCCGTGGTGGCGGTCTACGCCCGCGAGGAATACGTATCGTGACGATATTCTCCCTGCTGCGGTCGGCCGAGACATCGCCGAGCTTCGAGGCCGCCGAAGCGACGGTCGTTTCGGCCGGCTCCAACGCCGTCATCGGCCGGCGCGCGCAAACGGCAATGGTTGGCCTATGACCGGGCGAGGAAGCATCGTGGTGGGCATCGACGGCTGGCAGAGCTCCAACCGGGCGCTCGCTTTCGCCCTTGATGGAGCCCGGCTGCGGGACCGGGATGTCGAGGTGCTGCATGCCTGGTCGTACCCGACGACGCCCTCGTCGCCGTTCACGCCAACTGGAACATCGGCGACGCCGACATAGATACCGCCGGCGCGGAGATTCTCGACAGGGTCTTGGCCGCCGGCAGAAACGTCGGGCGCCAAGGTCACCCGCCGCCTCATCATGGATGCATCGGCGGCCCATGCTCTGCTCGCGGGACTTCGGCCCGTCCTTCTCGTGCTCGGGACACGCGGCCACGGCAGTATCGCCGACCTTCTGCTCGGAAGCACAAGCGAGCAATGCGCCCACCATCCCTCCTGCCCGATCGTCATCGTCCCGTGAGGACCGCCAACCGGCCTTCGGCTACGAGTACCCGGGCCGACCGGGCGGCAGGGACTCCGACATAGCCGCCCGGGCGGGATAGCCCCCGACATATCGACCGCAACACAGCAAGGAGTAGTGGTGGCCCAAATCGACAGCATGAACGAGCCCGGCGGTCCCAGATCGTTACCTAACCGCAGGGTGACCGGGCGCGTCGCGGCCGCAGTGGGTTTCGGCGTTGACACCCGGTTCGTCGGAGAACAGGCCGTTCTCGCAGTGCACGGCGCGATCGACCTGTCCAGCGGAGCGGAGTTCGGCGCACTCTTCGACGCGGTGATCGCCAGCGGGTACCTCTCGGTGGTGCTGGACCTGGTCGACCTGGACTTCGTGGATGTCGCCGGTCTGCGGGTCATCGCCTATGCCGCCAGCCGCCTCATGGCCTCAGGAGGGGAGCTCACGATCCGATCCCCGTCGGCGACGACGACCCGTACCCTCGACATTACGTGGCTGGGCCGACTCGCCCATGTGGGGATTCCCGCGCCCCCACCTGCCCGTCTGGGTCCCGAACAAGCGTCCTGCCCCGACGCCGCGGTCAAAGGCGACACGGGCCGCCGCCACCACCGGACAGGACTGGCCGCGATCCAGGTCGACGATGAAACAATGGACGCCGCCCTCCAAGTGGTGGCCGACCTCGTTCAAGGCCTCGTCGCGGGCGCCGACGGGGTCAGCGTGACCGTCCGCCGTCGTGGGCTATTCGCCACTGTGGCCGCCACCGACCAGACTATTTCCGACATGGACCACGACCAGTACGCCACCGGAGAAGGACCGTGCCTGGACGCCTCGAACAAAGGACACTGGTTCCACGTCGATTCCCTCGACTGCGAGACCCGCTGGCCTGCCTTCACGCCCCGGGCCAGACAGCTTGGCATCAACGCCATCCTCTCCACCCCCCTGATAGCGGGAAGTCAACCCATAGGGGCGCTCAACATCTACTCGCGCAGCCCCGCCGCTTTCGGGCCCGAAGATCAGGAAATGGCGTCGGTTTTCGCCACGCACGCCTCGGCCATCTTGACCGACACCCGAGACGACCTCCCCGACGGCGCACAGCTCCGACCCCATCAACAGGCGGGGGCGACCGGCCTGGTCATAGCCTTGGCCGAAGGAGTCCTCATGGAACGCGAAGGCATCGACCAACGCGACGCCCATAAGACTCTGGAGGAGTTCGCTGAGCGAACACGCCGACCGCTGCACGAGCGGGCCGAGGACATCGTCGCCTCGACCCGGCGCAGCCCTCCTAATCACGCCACGTGGCAGACACGTTGATCCGGCTCATCCTCGACCCGGTTCATTGCATCTCGACATGACTGGCGACCAGGTCCAACAACCGGGCGGGTCGAACACCGGCAACGACGCTCTAGGTTCGCTCGGCCTGCCCGAACAGGTGCGGGCGTGCCTGTTCGATCTCGACGGTGTGCTCACCAAGACGGCGAAGGTGCACGCGGCGGCGTGGAAGGAGATGTTCGACGCCTACCTGCAGGCTCGGGCGGCTGGCCGCGGCGAGGTGTTCGTCGAGTTCGACCCGGTGGGCGACTATGACGCCTACGTGGACGGCAAACCCCGAGCCGATGGCACACGTTCGTTCCTCGCCTCGCGCGGCATCGTGTTGCCCGAAGGTGGACCCGACGACCCGTCCGACGCCGAAACGATGCACGGTTTGGGTGAGCGGAAGAACGAGATCGTCTTGCGCCGGATCCGCGGCGACGGCGTCGAGGTTTATGACGGCTCGCTCCGCTACCTCCGGGCGGTCAGGGCGGCAGGCATCGGGCGGGCGGTGGTGTCGTCAAGCGCCAACTGCGCCGAGGTACTCGCCGCCGCCGGCATCGAGGACCTCTTCGACGCGCGGGTCGACGGTGTCACCGCACGGCAGGACCATCTGGCAGGAAAGCCGGCGCCGGACATGTTCCTCGCCGGAGCCCGCGCCCTCGGGGTTCCTCCAGAGGGCGCCGCGGTGTTCGAAGACGCCCTGGCCGGCGTAGCCGCGGGTCGCGCCGGAAGGTTCGGTTTCGTCGTCGGCGTCGACCGGGTCGGGCAGTCCGCCGAACTCAAGGCGCACGGCGCCGACGTCGTGGTCGGCGACCTGGCCGAGCTGCTGGAGGACTAGTGATCAACCATCCCGCGTTTCGAGTCGACCCGTGGTGTCTTCGGGCGATCAGCTTGGACCTGGCGGTGCTGGCCCAGGCGGAGTCGGTGTTCGCCCTGGCCAACGGGCACATCGGCTGGCGGGGGAACCTCGACGAGGGGGAGCCGAACGGCCTGCCCGGCTGCTATCTGAACGGCGTCTACGAGCTGCGTCCCCTTCCCTACGCCGAGGCCGGCTACGGGTACCCGGAATCCGGGCAGACCGTGATCAACGTGACCGACGGAAAACTGATCCGACTCCTGGTCAACGACGAGCCCTTCGATATCCGCTACGGCCAGGTGCGCTCCCATGAGCAGTGCCTCGACTTTCGTGGCGGCGTGCTCAACCGAACAGTCGAATGGGTCTCGCCGGCCGGCCAAGCAGTCCGCGTGTCGTCGACCCGGCTGGTCTCGTTCGCCCAGCGGGCCGTCGCCGCCATCTGCTACGTCGTCGAGCCTCTCGACGGCCCGCTGCGGGTGGTGGTGCAATCCGAGCTGGTCGCCAACGAACAGAGTTCTTCATCGAGCGGGGATCCCCGGGTAGCGGCGGTGTTGGAGTCGCCGCTCTTGGCCGAAGACCATTGGGCAGACCAGACGCGTGTCGGTTTGGTTCATCAGACCCGGCGCAGCGGTCTGCGGGTCGCGGTGGCGGCGGATCACCTCGTCGAGGGCCCAACCGCAACCGAAGTGCGTTCGGAGAGCTTCCCCGATGTCGCCCGGGTGACGGTGACCGCGACACTCGAGCCCGGGCAGCGGCTGCGGCTGATCAAGTTCGTCGCCCACGGCTGGTCGGAAACCCGGTCACTGCCCGCCGTCCGCGATCAGGTCGACGCGGCGCTCGCCCAAGCGACCGCGGCCGGTTGGGAGCAACTGCTCGCCGAGCAGCGATCATATCTCGACGACTTCTGGGACCGGGCCGACGTGGAACTCGACGGGGACCCAGAAATTCAGCAGGCGGTGCGGTTCTCACTGTTCCACGTCCTCCAGGCCGGCGCCCGGGCTGAGGTCCGGGCGATTGCCGCCAAGGGCCTCACCGGTCCCGGCTACGACGGGCACTGCTTCTGGGACACCGAAGCCTACGTGCTGCCCATGCTCACCTACATCGCCCCCGACACTGTCGCCGACGCGCTGCGCTGGCGTCACACCACCCTGCCAATGGCCACCGCACGGGCCCGCCAACTCGGGTTGCGGGGCGCCGCGTTCGCGTGGAGAACGATCCACGGTGAGGAATGCTCCAGCTATTGGCCGGCCGGCACCGCCGCGTTCCACATCAACGCCGATATCGCGGCCGCCGTCGCCGACTACCTCGACGCCACCGACGACGACGACTTCGCCCGCTCCGCCGGACTCGAGCTCCTCACCCAAACGGCGCGGCTGTGGTGCTCACTCGGCCACCACGACCCTATGGGCGGGTTCCGTATCGACGGGGTCACCGGCCCCGACGAGTACAGCGCCGTCGCCGACAACAACGTCTACACCAACCTGATGGCCCAGCAGAACCTGAGCGCCGCCGCCGACATGGCCGTCCGGTACCCGGAGCGTGCTCGCGAGCTGGACGTCGACGACGAGGAAGCGGCCCGCTGGCGCCACTCTGCCGGGGCGATGTACATCCCTTATGACGAGGTGCTCGGGGTCCACCCCCAATCCGATGGCTTCACCGACCACCAGGTCTGGGACTTCGACGCAACCAGCGCCGACCAATACCCGCTGCTGTTGCATTTCCCCTATTTCGATCTGTACCGCAAACAGGTCGTCAAGCAAGCCGACCTGGTGCTTGCGATGCACCGCCGAGGCGACGCGTTCAGCAACGAGGAGAAAGCCCGCAATTTCGCCTACTACGAACGGCTTACCGTCCGCGACTCCTCGCTCTCCGCCTGCACCCAATCGGTCATCGCGGCCGAGATCGGCCATCTCGGTCTGGCCTACGACTATCTGGCCGAAGCGGCCCTCATGGATCTTGACGACCTTGAGCACAACACCCGAGACGGCCTCCATATCGCCGCCCTCGCCGGCACCTGGATCGCACTGGTCGCGGGCCTGACCGGTATGCGCGATCAAAACGGCACGGTCAGCTTCGCCCCCAGACTCCCCGACCAGCTCACCCGCCTCGCCGTCAAGATCTTCCTCCGACGGCGACGCGTCGCGCTCGAGGTGACGGCGGAGACCGCCATCTACACTCTGCTCGACGGGGAACCGCTCCCAATCCTCCACCACGGCCAACCGATCACCGCGTCACGCGACCAGCCGATCGTGGTCCCAATCCCAGCCGCCGCCCCCGGAACGCCGACACCGACGCAGCCACCGGGACGTCGACCGGCGCAGCGCGCCCAGAAGGTACAGACGCGCACCGACAACCCCCACCAGAACCTGCCACACGCGATCAAAGGAGATATGGACGATGCCAACCGATAACCCGATGCAGCTCGGCGTGGTGGGCCTCGGGCGCATGGGGGCGAACATCGTTCGCCGCCTGATGCGCGACGGGCACGCGTGTGTTGTCTTCGACGTGAATGCCGATGCGGTCAAAGAACTCGAGAAGGAGGGAGCGACTGGGGCGACTTCGCTGTCCGACTTCGCCGAGAAGTTGTCCGTGCCCCGCGCGGCATGGGTCATGGTCCCCTCCGGTCAGATAACCGGCGAGACCATCGAAGGACTGGCTTCCCACATGGAAAACGGCGACATGATCATCGACGGGGGAAACTCCTACTACCGAGACGACATCGCCCGAGCCGCAACGCTGTCAGCCAAGGGTATCCACCTGGTCGACTGCGGGACGAGCGGCGGGGTGTGGGGGATCGACCGCGGCTACTGCCTCATGGTCGGCGGCGATACCGGCATCGTCGAGCACCTGGGACCGATCTTTTCGAGCATCGCACCAGGCATCGACTCGGCACCCCGGACCCCGGGCCGCACCGGGGAACCCGAACCGGCCGAGCACGGCTTCCTGCACTGCGGCCCGAACGGGGCGGGGCACTTCGTGAAGATGGTCCACAACGGCATCGAGTACGGGATGATGGCTTCCTTCGCCGAAGGGCTCAACGTCTTGCGCAACGCCAATGCCGGTAAGAAGAGCGGCGAGTCCGACGCCGAGACCGCCCCCATGGAATCCCCCGAGTTCTACCAGTTCGACATCGACACCACCGCCGTCGCCGAAGTGTGGCGCCGCGGCAGCGTCATCGAGTCATGGCTGCTGGACCTGACCGCCACCGCCTTATACGACTCGCCTGATCTCTCCGAGTACGCCGGGAGGGTGTCGGACTCCGGCGAAGGACGCTGGACGTCGATCGCGGCGATCGACGAAGGGGTCCCCGCTCCGGTGCTCACGACCGCTCTCTACTCCCGATTCGCCTCCCGCGGCCTCGACGACTTCGCCGACAAGGTCCTCTCCGCCATGCGCAAGGGCTTCGGCGGCCACAACGAAAAGAAGGCCTGAGGGCGTCCGCAACGGCCAACCGAAGACGGCCAACCGAAGACGGCCAACCCGTCGAGCGCAACTCCGCCCACGGTCACATTGGCTCCCGATCAGTGGTGGAATGCCGTGGTGATCCTACCCTCGTGGGGAAGGGGACTCTCGAGACCGTCGAGGTACCGCACCGCCGTTTGGAGCCTGTCCACCAGCGCGTCGGCCAAACCCATCGAGAGTCCGTTGCGTACCACGATGCGTTGCACCGTGAGGTCGGTCATATCGGCCGGCATCGGGTAGGCGGGGATCAGCCAGCCGAACTGGCGAAGGTGATTGCCCAGATCGTACAGATCCCACTTGCAGGTGTATCCCTCTTTGAGCCGCCAGGCGAAGACGGGGATGTCCGCGGCGTCGTTCCACAGTTCGAACGGCTCCATCTTGGAGATCTGCTCGGCCAGGTATCGGGCTATGTCATGGGAGGCCCGCTGCACCGCGGTGTAGCCAGAGCGACCAAGGCGCAAGAAGTTGTAGTACTGCAAGAGGACCTGGGCGCCGGGCCGGGAGAAGTTCAGTGCGAACGTGGACATCTCGCCGCCCAGATAGCTGACCTTGAAGATCAGGTCGTCGGGAAGGTACTCCGCGGAACGCCAGACAACCCAGCCGAGGCCGGGATAGACCAGGCCGTACTTGTGGCCGCTGGTGTTGATCGATTTCACTCTCGCCAGGCGGAAGTCCCATTCGAGGTCGGGTTGCAGAAAGGGGGCGACAAACCCACCTGAAGCGCCGTCGATGTGGATGGGGACGTCGAGCCCAGTATCCTTTTCAACCTGGTCGAGGGCAGCGGCGATCTCCTTGACCTGCTCGTACATGCCGGTGAAGGTCACCCCCATAATGGCGACCACGCCGATTGTGTTCTCGTCGACGTAGGCGGCCAGGTTGTGACCGTCGAGAGTCTTGTGGTCCTCACTGATCGGGACGTAGCGCGCCTCGACATCGAAGTAGTTGGCAAACTTCTCCCAGCACACCTGGACCGCGGAACTCATGACGATGTTCGGCGCCCCCGTAGGCTTGCCCGCGGTGCGCCGAGCCGCCTGCCAGCGTCGCTTGAAGGCCAGACCGCCGAGCATGCAGGCCTCCGATGACCCGATCGTCGAGGTCCCGACGGTTACCTCCGGGTCGGGGGCGTGCCACAGGCGGGCCAGGATCTTCCAGCAGCGGGTTTCGATCTCGGCGGTCGCCGGGTACTCGTCTTTGTCGATCATGTTCTTGTCGAACGACTCGATGTAGAGCTTGTTCGCCATGGGGTCCATCCACGTGCCGACAAAGGTCGCCAGGTTGAGTCGGGCATTGCCGTCGAGCATCGCCTCGTCTTGGACCACCTGGTAGGCCGTCTCGGGCAGCATCGAATCATCGGCGAGCGCGAACTTCGGACGCTCTGACGCTTCGCCAGGCCGGGCGAAAAGCGGGTTTATGTCGAAGCTGCCTTTGTCGGCGGTCATGGCGTGGGTTGTCCTTTCGTGAACGTTGCGTGTCCTGCTGTCGTGAGGGGTCATCGGGACTGGGCGCCATGGACCTCGGCAGCGCTATCGGTTTGGTTGCTGGACGCCGATCGGCGGCAGGTCCTGCACCTCCAGTTTGGTGATGTTGAGGCGGATACCGTGATCGAGACCCATCACCGTCGCGATTGGTATGGCCACCTCCTTCCGACCCCACAAGTGGCCTTCCTGAAGGAGAATGTGGGTGAGGCGGTGATCGCCCGTGGCGATCACGAGGCCGCGGACCCGCCCGATGGCACCGTCGGTGCATGAACTTGGTCATTGCCGCGGACCGCAACCTCACCAACCGGGACGCTGTCGTGGGTGACCGTCGGCGAAGTTCCCGGACCCTGGCCCCGGGCCGCCCATGCCGCCACCCGCGTAATAGGGCGGGTAGTACGGCCAGGAAAGCCCCTCTCCGGGGGCGAAGCCGGCGTAGGCGTCAGGTCCCGGCAGGAACTGGGTCTGTTCGGCGGCGTCGAGCTTCTCGAAGGCTGTCGACGTGCAGCGGAGGCGCACCTCGCACCGTGTCGCGTCAACCAGGTCGAGCGGCACGAGTCGCCCGGGCCCGTCCTGATGCTTTGGTTCGACGACCAGATGGGTCACGGCCCAGGTGACAGTGTCGACGACCACCCCGTTCAGCTCGCCGCAGACCCCGTCGGTGCAGCGCATATTGACGCCCATCGTGAACTGCGTCCCATCGGTCATCGTTTACCGTCGCCCTCTCTTCTTGGACCTGGTCCATCAAACCTGTTCGTCGGCAATTTCAGCGCCGGGTGGGGCGCTCGGCGATGCCTTCGATCGACCGCGGCCATCCGCCGTCGGGTCGGGGTCACCGCGGTGTCGCCAAAGCACCGACAACCATCGGGTGGACCACCGCCACCCGGGTTGCTCCTGTTCCTCGTTCGCCTCGAGTTCATTCACCCGGAGCGAGTCGAGACGGCTGAACATTCCCCGCAACTGACCATCCTCGATCACGGGAAGCTGACGGACCCCCTCGTGCAGCAGACGCTGGCTGGCCGCGAAGACAGTCGTTGTGGGTGTCACCGAGACCACATCGCCCGAGGCGATACTCGCCGCGGTCCCCGCGTCGTGATCGGGGTGGCGAACGATGTCGCCCTCGGTCACGATCCCGACGACCTTGCCGGCGTCGTCCACGACCACCACGACATGGCGACCGCCGGCTCGCATGCTTGCGGTCAGGTCGCCGACGGTCATGTGCTCGTCGACGGTGTCGGCGGCGGGGCCCATCACGTCGCTCACCGGGGTGATCCGTTGCCGGTCGACCTCGTAGCGCTGTGAAACCCGGATCCCGCGCCGGGTCAGCTTCTCGGTCATAAGTGTCTCCGGGTGCAGTGATCGTGCGACAAGATGCGCGATCACCGTCGCGAACATCAACGGCAGAATGATGTTGTAATCGCGGCATCCGGGGCCCAGTTCACGTCCATGGTTCTCGCCTTCGAGATAACCCGCGTGGTCGGGATGGCCGCGACTTTCGGCGGCGAACGCTCCGGGCGAAACGGCGGCACCGGGAACGACATGGGAGACGGCGGTACCGACCAGCGCCCCGGCCGACGCCCCAACCAGGAGCAGCGGCGCCAGCGAACTGCCCGAACTGCCCGAGCCGATCGCTATGCACCACACCGCCAGTTTGGCGATGAACACCGCGGCCAGCGTCGCGACCGCCAAGCGTGTCGCCGATCACGTTGTAGCCGACGCCGAGGGCTCGGGGGACGGCCAGGCCGATCAGGGCGACGATCCCGGCGCCGATGACGGGATGCCAGAACCGCGAGACCCGCAACGAAGTGAAAAGGTCCTCCAATCCGTAGGCGCCTCGGGTTATGACGATGCCCAGGATCCCGCACACCAGGCCCAGCACAACATAGAACGGGAGCTTGGCCAACCCGGAGAAATCATTGGGTGGCACGGGGAACAAAGGCCCTTGGCCGATGAGCAACACGTGGACCCCGTCGGCGAAGACCGGCGACGACGATGGGGACCAGCACCCGGGGGGAGAACTCGAAAAGCAGCAACTCGATGGCCAACAGGACCGCACCGATGGGCGCGCCGAAGATGGCCGACATGCCCGCCGCCGCCCCCGCCGCCAGGAGGACCTTGCGTTCCGCGGGCGAAACCCTCATGGCCTGGCCCAGAAGCGAGCCGAGCGCACTGCCAGTCAGGATGATCGGCCCCTCGGCGCCGAAAGGCGCTCCGGTGCCAATGGCGACGACGCTGGCGACGGGTTTGGCCACCGCGGGACGCACACCGATACGGCTTTGATGCACCAACACCGCCTCCATTGCCTCGGGGATACCGTGGCCCCGGATGAGCGGCTCCCACGCCGCCAGCACGGCGACGACCGCTCCGCCCGCCAGCGCCTCGGGAACCAGCCACCACCCGGCCCGCAGATGATTCAACGGGGGGAACTGCCATCCGAAACGGTGCTGCAAGCTTAGGTTCAACAGCATTGCCGTTGCTCGAACGAACGCGAAACCCACTACCCCTCCGGCCAGGCCGAGGAGCGCGGCCAAGCCGCTGAGCAGGACCTGACGCCCCGGTCGCGCCGCCTGCGAACCCCCCACCCGCCGCCGCTACCCTGCGATCTCGGCGCCGGGAGCGGGCCCGGTCATCAGGGTCAGGTGCCGGCGGTGATGGGCAGGGCGGCGAATGCCGATCGGTCAAGGTTGGTGGTGACGCCGTCGCGGTCGATTGAGACGATGGACGTGAGGGGGAGCGACACCTGGCGGCGGCCGAAGATGTGGCCTTCGCGGAGCGAGATGGCCGTAACCTTGCCGCCGTCGGGGTCGACCAGCAGCTCGGCCACGGTTCCAATCCGGTGGCCGTCGCTGGTACGCACCGCCAGGTGGGTTCGCAACGCCACCTCGCCGTCGTCTGGCAGTTGCTCATGGTTTGCGAACGTGGCCGATCCCGGGGCACCAACCCAGTAGGTGGCGAACTGGTGGGGCATGTCGGTCTCGGGGAGCCTGCCGGGGATGACGAAGTGGGTCGAAGCGAGAACTTGGGCTCGGCTCAGATCGAGTTGGATCCTGTCGGCACCGGCCACGGTGACGTGACTGAGAGCCACGATGCGGCCGCTTCGTGGTATGTCGGCGTTCGTGACGACTATATGGGTCACAGCACCCGAGGCAGGATCGAAAATTAGCGCCTTTACCGTGCCGATGTCGCCGTCGCTGGCGGCGGCAGTGGCGCCGGCGTGAAGGTGTTCGATAGCTGGCATTGGGGAATCTCCTTCGATAGGTATTGCTCGTCGGGCGTCTTCAGCGGGGTGCGGGTGTGGGGTCATGCGCGGTGCACCAGTCGCATCGGCGCCGTCCATCGGCGTTCGGCTTGGCGTTGCCGTCGCGTGTGATTTCCTGCCCGTAGGGGCAGTCGCCGTTGTCGTGATACACCTCGTCCCCAGTTTCGGTGTCGGTGTGGAACGGGGGTCGCGCCGCCTTGGTGGCGTCGGGGGCCGGGTCGCGGCGGGATGTGTCCTGGCCTACCGGCATGCCGTTGGCGCCGACGCTGTTTGCGGTGACTGGGTCGAGGATGCGATAGGCGAGGAGCTTTACCCGGTCGGTGAGGAGGAACCAGGCGATGGCGTAGCCCCACACGAACGCAGCCCAGCCCCACCCAAGTGGTGTCATGAACAGGCCGTAGACGGCGATGAGGGTGGCGATCGTCTGGGTTCCCAGCACGGCCATCCACAGGATCCGCGCCGGGCGGGTCGACCACCACGGGCCGCGTGTGCGGGTGAGGAAGATAGTCAGGTGTCCGGCAACGGACAGCATTAGGTACATGAGCGTCTCAAGCTGGGGACGGGGGAGGTGAAAGACCCGGTCGCCGAGGAAGAACAAGCCGAACGCGGCGATCGGGCCGACCACGCCGAGGACCGTGGCGATTCCGAGCACCATGCGCATATTCCACGCCTCGGGCTGGTCCTTGTAGCGGACCTTGTCATACGCGATGGACAAGATGGCGCCGTCGTTGAGCAACGCCAGCATCACGATCATCACCGCGGTGACGGGGAAGAAGTTGAAGATCAGGATCGCCAAGGTGACGAACAGCAACACCCGCAGCGTCTCGGCGATGCGGTAGATGGCGTAGCTGTTCATCCGCTGCACGATCCGGCGGCTCTCCTTGACGGCGTCGATGATCACCGACAGGCCCGGGGTCATCAGCACGATCGACGCCGCGGCACGCGCCGCGTCGGTCGCCCCCGAAACGGCGATACCGCAGTCGGCTTTCTTCAGGGCGGGGGCATCGTTCACGCCGTCGCCGGTCATCCCCACGATGTGACCCCGTTTCTGCAGGACGTCGACGATGTGGTACTTGTGCTCGGGGAACACCTGCGCGAATCCGTCGGCGTCCTCGATCTGGCGCACCGACGATTCGGTTTCTTGGCGTTTGCTGTCACCAAGGCCCGCGGCGTCGAGAATGTTCGGACCCAACCCGAGGGTCTTCGCCGTTTCCTGGGCGATGGCGAGGGCGTCGCCCGTGACCATCTTGATCTTCACGCCCAACTGTCGGGCCGTGGCGATCGTCGCCTTGGCGTCAACCCGGGGCGGGTCGAACAGCGGGAGCACCCCGACAAAGCGCCAATCGCCTTCCCCGTCGCAGCGCGCCACGCCCAGGGCGCGAAACCCGCGGGCCGCGAAGTCGCCGACTGCCTTTTCGACAGCGGCCTTGACCGCGTCGGCGTTGGCCGACAGCTCCAGGATCACCTGCGGCGCGCCCTTCGTGACCTTGAACGAGGGTCCGTCGGTGGCGTTGACGGTCGCCTCGGTGCGCTTGTGGACCGGGTCGAACGGCTGGAAGTGGACCACCTTGTAGCCTGCCAACGCCTTGTCGTCATGGAGGCCCCCGATGACGGCGAGGTCGATGGTGTCGTCGTTATCGGCGCGCGACGCCAGGGCGCCGTCGACGATGACCTGCTCGGCGGTGACGTCGTCCACGGCGAAGGGGTCGCCGAGGGTCAGTTTGTTCTGTGTGAGGGTGCCGGTCTTGTCCGAGCACAGCACGTCGACGCCGGCCAGCTCCTCGATGGCCACCAGGCGGCTCACGATGGCGTTCTTCGTGGCCAGGAGCCGTGCGCCGACTGCCATGGTGACTGACAGCACCGTGGGCATGGCGACGGGGATGGCGGCCACGGTGAGGACCAGGGCGAACTGCAGGGTGGTCAACACCGGGTCGCCGCGCAGGATCGACACGGCCACGATCACCGACACCAGCACCGCGGCGAGGATGATGAGGAAGGTGCCGATCCTGAGCACCGCCTTTTGGAAGTGGCTGGCCGTCTTGGCGTCTTGCACCAGCTCCGCCGTCTTGCCGAAGTAGGTGTGGGCGCCGGTGGCGTAGACGAGGGCGCCGATCTCGCCTTGGCGGATGATCGACCCGGAGAACACGGCGTCGCCCGGCTCGCAGGTGGCGGGCAGCGACTCCCCGGTCAGCGCCGACTGGTCGACCTCGATCGCGTCTCCGTCGAGCAGGCGGGCGTCGGCGGGCACGATGTCACCCAGACGCAGACGGATCACGTCGCCGGGCACCAGGTCACGCGCCGGGGGTGTCACCCATTTGCCGTCACGGCGCACCCGGGCGTTGACCGCCAACTGGGCCTTCAAGGCGTCGATGGCCTTGCCCGCCTGATGCTCCTCCCAGAACCCCGTCCCGGCGTTGGCGACCAGCAGCACCAAGATGATGAAAAAGTCCGGCCAATGCCCCAGCACCCCCGAAAGGATGAACGCCGCTTCGATCATCCACGGAATGGGGCCCCAGAAGTAGGCGAGCAGCTTCAGGAGCTGATTCTCCTTCTTCTCCGCGATCTCGTTCGGCCCGTACTGCGCCAACCGCTTCTTCGCCTCAGCCTCGGTGAGACCGTCGGGGGACGACGCCAACTGTTTCTCCACCTCAGCCAGCGGCAGAGATTTGAGATCGTCCTTCGCGCCCGATGTCGACCTCGGCGGTACCTCCACCGCGGTGTGCGGGGTCACGCTGACGATCCTCGCGATCTGCTATTCGCAGCCGGGCATCGGTCCGGGATCGGGGCGCGCCGATTTTCGAGCACGGGCAACCGCAAAACGATGTCGCGCAATTCGGACTCCTCGATGTAGCACGCTTTCGTGTGCGCCACCAGGGTCCGGAGCAACGCCAACTTTCCCTGTCGACCTTCGCAACAGGCTCACCGCGCGATCAGCCGCGCTGCAAGGTGATCGTACACCGGCCAGGTGTCAATCGCGGCCCGACGACCTCGCCATCTGGGGCCTACGTGAGGTGTGGGTTGGGACGCGACGGGTACAAGAGCTTTACATGGTTAAGGTTGCAGTAGTAACCGGCGCGTCGGCGGGGGTGGGTCGGGCCACGGCGGAGGCTTTCGCCAGGCGGGGTTTCGATGTTGCGTTGCTGGCGAGAGGCCCGGCCGGATTGGCGGCGGCGGCCAGGGAGGTGGAGGCGGCGGGCGGGCGGAGTTTGGTGGTCCCGACCGATGTTTCCGACTTCGAGGAGGTAGATGCTGCCGCATCGCGGGTGGAGGAGGAGTTGGGGCCGATCGACGTGTGGGTGAACGACGCGATGACGACGGTGTTCGCTCCCGCTTGGGAGGTGAAGCCCGCGGATTTCCAGAGGGCGGTCGAGGTGACGTTTCTCGGCCAGGTCTGGGGGACCACCGCGGCGTTGGCGAGGATGCGACCCCGGGACCAGGGGGCGATAGTGAATGTCGGCTCGGCGCTGGCGTTTATCGGGATTCCGTTGCAATCGGCATATTGCGCGTCAAAGTTCGCGTGCCGAGGATTCTTTGAGTCGACCAGGGCGGAGTTGATCCATGAGGGCAGCCATGTGCGGATGAGCATGGTGCATCTGCCGGCGGTGAATACTCCGCAGTTCGACTGGTGCGAGACGTCGATGGCGGATCATCCGATGCCCGTCCCGCCGATCTATCAGCCAGAGATTCCCGCGAGGTTCATCGTGGAGGTGGCGTTGGACGGCCGGCGCAGCAAGGTGATCGGGTCGTGGAACAAGCTGCTGGTGATGGCCGCTGCGTTGGCGCCGGGCCTGGGTAACCAGTACGCGGCGCTCGGCGCGTGGGAATCCCAGCTGACTGGGAACCCGGTGCGACCGGACCGGCCGGTGAATCTGTATGAGCCGGCTGACGCGGGGGTCGATCACGGGGCGCACGGCTCGTTCGACGGCCAAGCGGGTGGGTTCCTGGATCCCAGTTTTCTCAAGTCGCTGCCCGGGACCGCCGCCACGTTCCTCAAGGCTGCGGCGGCCACGGCGGCAGACAAGAAGCGGGTGCGTGACAACCGGCAACGGCGGGGCTAGTTTCGGCAACAAATCGACGTGGAGCCCGATCATCGTCACCCCTCCGGTCCTGATCGCCGGAGTGCCGGGGTGTTCTCCCGGCGATGGGCGAAGACTGTCTTGCCGGTCACGGCGCTGGTCTACACAACAACGATGACCAGGTCGGCCGTTACGTCATGGTCGTAGGCGCCTCCCAGACCGCGGCACGCTTTTCTTCAAGAGCTGCGCATGTACAAGGGGCCGCCGCCGGAGATCTCCTCCGAGGACTTCTACGAGACCGACCGCTCCAGCGGTTTCGTCAGGAGGTTCTCCATCCAAACGGTGTCGCCGTTGCCGATCGGCTGGGCTGAGCACGTCCGGGCCCCCTCGCGGAGGAGAAAGGACCCCTACGGCCTGGCTGTCGCCTGCGGGCGACCAAGGCGTGCTCACCATTTAGTGTCATCGACCGCTACCAACGCCTATGGGGCGTCGACAAGCTGTACGTCTGCGACGTGAAAGGGCCGAAGATGACCGCCACGAAAAGCCGGGACAGCGAGGAGCGGTTCCCCCCTCACGTCCTGCGCGAATACGCCTTGTTGGCCGACGGCGAGCGCGGCATCCTGGTCGGCCCCCGAGGCGACTTCTCCTGGATGTGCGCGCCCCGCTGGGATTCCGACGCCGTGTTCTCCAGCCTGATCGGCGGCGGCGGTCTCTACGCCGTCACCCCCACCGACGCGCGCTTCGTGTGGGGCGGCTGCTACGAGAAAGGCACCCTGATCTGGCGGTCACGATGGGAGACCTCGACCGGTATCGTCGAGTGCCGCGAGGCGTTGGCGTTCCCCGCCGATGCCCACACCGCCGTAGTGCTCCGCCGAGTCATCGCTGTGGACGGTGCCGCGGACGTCCGGGCGGTCCTCGACGCCAGGGCCGGCTTCGGCCGGCGGCCCATGACCGCCATCAGACGCTACGAGGGCGTGTGGACGGCCGAGACCGGCGCGTTGCGCCTGCGTTGGACCGGTGCGTCCGCCGCGAAAGCGGCGGCCGGCGGAACGCTGGCCCTGAACCTGAAGGTTCGGCCCGGCGAACATCACGATCTTGTCCTGGAGATCAGCGAACACCCCCTGACCACAACGCCGGTCGACGCGGGTATGGCCTGGGAAGCAACCGAGGCGGCATGGGCCCGTGCCGTCCCCGATCTGGACGAGACCCTGGGTCAACGCGATGCCCGCCATGCCTACGCCGTCCTGTGCGGTATGACCAGCGCCGGAGGGGCGATGGTGGCGGCCGCCACCATGTCCCTACCCGAACGGGCCGAACAGGGACGGAACTACGACTACCGCTACGCCTGGATTCGGGATCAGTGCTACGCCGGCCAAGCCGTCGCCGTCACCGCGCCCTACCCGCTCCTCGACACCGCCACCACGTTCGTCGCGGAGCGGCTCCTGGCCGACGGCCCGCAGCTCAAACCGGCCTACCGTATCGACGGCGGCCCCGTCCCCGACGAGCGCCGCCTTCCCCACTTGGCCGGCTACCCCGGCGGGGCCGACAAGGTCGGGAACTGGGTCAACAGCCAGTTCCAGCTCGACGCGTTCGGCGAAGCGCTGCTCCTCTTTGCCGCGGCGGGGCGCCACGACCATCTCAGCGGCGACCACTGGCGGGCGGTGGAAGTAGCCGTAGCCGGTATCCAGGCGCGCTGGGGTGAGCCCGACGCCGGGATCTGGGAGCTCGACAACCAGCACTGGGCCCACTCCCGGCTCGCCTGCGTCGCAGGGCTGCGCTCCATCGCCAAGGTCGCCACCCCCAAACAGGCGGCAGGGTGGAGCAGCTTGGCGGACACCATCGCGGCCGATGTCGGATCCGACTGTGTGCACCCGAGCGGCCGGTGGCAGCGCGCCCCGGGCGACGACCGGGTCGACGCCGCCCTTCTGCTCCCCGCCATCCGAGGGGGGCTGCCCGCATCCGATCCTCGCACCCTGGCCACGATCGCCGCGGTGAACGACGAACTTGCCCGCGACGGCTACGTCTACCGTTTCCGCCACGATCAACGCCCTTTGGCGGACTCCGAAGGGGCGTTCGTGCTGTGCGGGTTCCTCATGGCCCTCGCCGAGCACCAGCAGGGCCACGCCACCGAAGCGAGGGCCTGGTTCGAACGGAACCGGGCCGCGTGCGGGCCACCAGGACTGCTCACCGAGGAGTTCGATGTCAACCAACGGCAACTGAACGGAAACCTTCCCCAAGCTTTCGTGCACGCGCTCCTGCTCGAGTGCGCCGCCCGGCTCCCCCGACCGTGGACCGAGCTGTGAGCGGCCACGACCGCATCGACGGCCCAAACCGTCACCCGTCGACGGGCGCCGTGCCGTGGTCGCTCGGCTGGGCGCGGGCCGTCGTCGGCCTGCTCCGGCTGGCGTTTCCCGCCGCGACAACACCCGGCATCACCGGCGACCGCCTCGGTCAGCGGGGCCGAACCGTCGTTCGCGTGCTCGGCGCCCGCCAAGTCAGCCAAGCGGTGGTCACCGCACCTGCGCCGAGCGCCGCGGTGCTGTGGTTGGGCGTCGAAGTCGACATCGCCCACGCCGTCAGCATGATCGCTCTGGCTGGCGCCTCCCTACAATATCGGCGTCCGGCAATGATCGAAGCCGTCCTCGCGGCATCATTCGCGGCCGCCGGCGCCGCGGTCGCGTACCGCACCCCGCCGGGGGAAACCGCAGCGTCCCCGCTCGGCGCGTGGCGCGACCGACGGGCTGACCAGATCGCCCGCCTGATGGTGCCGTGGTCCCACTCCCCGCGCGGCAAGGCCGGGTGTTGATGGCCAGATGAACCGCTCGCACTCGGCACCGGCCGTGACGCGCAACCGGCGGCGCCGGCAGCCTTTACGTCGCTGGGGCTTCACGCTCGCGAAGTCATCCCTGCCGCCGTGCCGAAGGACGGGTCTGTTCGGTCGCGAGTCATGTTGGCTTGGAGCTCGTAAGGCGGGCTGCCAGGGCGCGTGGATCACGGGGCAGTACTCGGGGCTACTCGTCGAGCTCGAAGCGTTGGCTGAGTCGGGGCTCAAGTCTGGATGGCAAGGGCGAGGAGGGTATTGACCGCGGTTTCGAACGGACGGGTACTCCGTTGCACCTGGGCGAGTAGAAGCCCTCCTTGGAGCGTGGCGAGGAGAGTCGTGGCGAGGT
>Ga0302326_10004941_pt1 | contig 30639 bp, 23 predicted proteins | sample Palsa_T0_3_FD_202264 | JGI IMG/M metagenome (GOLD analysis project Ga0302326, IMG submission 202264) | Peat permafrost microbial communities from Stordalen Mire near Abisko, Sweden - Palsa_T0_3 | ecosystem: Environmental > Terrestrial > Soil > Palsa > Peat permafrost | place: Sweden: Abisko... | reverse complement strand
TGCAGCGGCTGGCCGGCCAGGTGGGCTCCGACAACGGCCAGTTCAACGCCGACCAGGCCTGGCTCTGACCCCTGCCCGGGCGCAACACCCACCGGCCGGGGGCCATGACGTCCCCACTCACTGTCGATAGCGGGACGTTCGGTCGCCCCCCGCAGTCCCCCCGACGCGATATGGATCCGTGACGCCACGCTGGCGGCCAGGGCATCCGCCCAGGCGGGAGCGATCACGCACACCCCGCGAGGCAGCCCACCTTGCACGCCGATGGGCACGGCGACGGCGCACAGATCGAGAGGGTTGACGAAGGTGGTGTAAATGCCCAACTCCGTGTTGACACCAATGGGATCGGCCGCCACCTCGGCCAGGGTGGGATGGCGCGATGTCGTGGGCAACACGAGCACATCGACGTCCTCCCACACCTTCTCGGCCAGTCGGCGCAAGCGGGCCAGCTCGTAGCCCGCCGCGGCTGCTTCCACCGCGCTCCACCGGCTCGCGCCGAGGATGATCTCGCGCACACTGGGGTCGAGGCCGCCGGGGTCGCCGGTCAGGAAGTCGCCGACCGCGGCCAGGCGTTCGGCCACCACTGGCCCGCCGTAGAGCAGGCGCCCCGCCTCGAGCATCGAGCCGACATCGACCTCGCGGATGTCGTACCCCAGCGCGGCAACGTCGACCGGCAGGTCGAGGGGGATCCCCCGCCCGAGACCGACGCGGATCCCTTTGTCCCCGAGGGGCCAGCCGGGACGGACAAACGGGGCCGGCCGGCTGAACGGATCGGAAGGATCGAAGCCTGCGCATAGTGCGGTCACCGACCACGCGTCCTCGACGGACAGGGCAAATACCGAGACGCAGTCGAGGGTCCGCACCGCGGGCACCACACCGGTAGTGCTCAGCCAGCCTCGGGTGGGCTTGAGCCCAACGGTTCCGGTGAAAGCGGCGGGGACGCGCCCCGATCCGGCCGTGTCCGTGCCCAACGCGAAGGGGACAGCGCCGCAGGAGACGGCCACCGCCGACCCCGAGCACGACCCGCCAGGAATCCGCGCCCGGTCGAAGGGGTTGACCGGTGTGCCGAAGGGACTCCGGGTGCCCACCAAGCCGGTGGCGAATTGGTCGAGATTGACTTTGGCCACGGGAATGGCGCCGGCGTCGATCAGGCGTTGGACAACCGTTGCCGACTGGCCCGCGACGTAGGAGAAGGCGGCACAGCCGGCGGTCGTGGCCGTGCCCGCCAGGTCGATGTTGTCCTTGATCACGAACGGAACACCGCCCAACGGGAGATCGGTCAGGTCCCGATCGGCCAGACGAAGCGCGGTCTCCTCGGGAACCCAACTGACCACCACCCAGTCCAGCTGGGCCAGGTCCTCGTACGCACGATGGATCACCTCGGCCGCGGCCGTGCGACCCGACAGCAGCTCGGCCCGCAGCTCGCCCACGCCAATTGGCCGACCGGTCGACCTGGTCATCGAGCCAGCACCGCCACCAGCGCCTGGCCGGGCGCCACCAGCTGACCGGTGCGACAGCGCACCGCAACCACCGTCCCCGTCACCGGGCTGTGCGCCGACGTCTCCATTTTCATTGCCTCCACCACAATAATGACCTCGCCTGCTTCCACTTGATCGCCCAGCGCGGCCACCCGGGCCACCACACCATGAACGGGCGTCGAGACGCCGACGGAACCCTCGGGCAGGGCATCTTCGACCACCACCGAGCCAGGGTCGTCAGCCACCGCGGACACACGAGTGAACTCGCCACTCAGCTCCCACCGCTGGCGTTCGGCCTCGAACGCGGCCTGTTGGGTCTGCTTGAACGCGTCGATCGACACGGCCTCGTCGGTCAGGAACCTCCGGTACTCGGCCAATGACAGCGTGGTGTCGGTGATCTCGAGGCGGTGGCGGCCCAGGGCGAAATCACGACGCATCTCCAGCAGTTCGTCGGCCTCCACGGGATAGAACCGCAGCTGGTCGAAGAATCGCAGCAACCAGCGTTGCGGACCGGGAAAATCGGGGGTGCGCCGGCAGCGATTCCACATCTGCACCGTGCGCCCGACGAACTGGTATCCACCCGGCCCCTCCATGCCATAGACACACAGGTAGGCGCCGCCGATCCCTACGGAGTTCTCGGCGGTCCATGTGCGCGCCGGGTTGTACTTGGTCGTCACAAGTCGGTGGCGGGGGTCGAGCGGCGTGGCCACCGGGGCGCCCAGGTAGACGTCGCCCAGCCCGAGGACGACATAGCTGGCGGCGAACACGATGTCCCGGACCTGGTCGACGGTGTCCAGCCCGTTGATCCGGCGGATGAACTCGATATTCCACGGGCACCAGGGGGCGTCGTCCCGCACGACCTGCATGTACACCGCGATGGCCTTGCGAGTGGCCGGATCGTCCCACGACAGGGGGAGGTGGACGACGCGGCTGGGCACCACAAGATCGGTGGCCGCGGGCAGTTCGTCCTCCACCTGCTCGAGGACGTCAAGGAGCCGGTGGGCCGGTAGTACCGCCGGGTCGTAGCGGACCTGCACCGATCGGATCCCCGGAGACAGCTCCTCGACGCCGGGCACGTCAGCGACTGCAAGGGCCTGCATCAGGGCATGGATGCGGAACCGCAGGGCGAGGTCCAACACGTTGGGCCCGTACTCGACCAGCACGCAGCGGTCGCCCGAACGGCGGTAGGTGACCGACGGCCGGTCGGTCGTCGCCCACTCCGAGGAGCGGGTCCGAAGTATGGGGCTGACATCGGCCTCGGGGGCCACCACGCCCGGGGCGAGCGGTCGCACGTCGGCCCACGAGCCAGCGCCGACGGTCAACGGGGCGGTCGGGTCGGCCCGCGAATCACCGGCCCGAGCGAGGGCCGCGATCTCCGCCTCTTGGGCCGCGGCCAGGGCGACGGCCGCCTCCGGCTCGAGGCGCACGAAGCGCACCACATCGCCCGGCGTGAGCTGGCCGAGCTTCCACCGCTCGGCGCTGACAATCGTTACCGGGCAGACGAAGCCTCCCAAGCTCGGCCCATCGGGACCGAGCACGACGGGCATGTCGCCGGTGAAGTCGACCGCCCCGACGGCATAGGTGGTGTCGTGAATGTTGGACGGATGCAATCCGGCCTCGCCACCATCGGCCCGGGCCCATTCCGGGGTGGGGCCCACCAGGCGGACGCCGGTACGGTCCGAGTGGTGGTGCACCACCCAGTCGGCGGCGTAGAACGCCGCGATGCCGGCTGAGGTGAGGAAGTCCGGCGCCCCGTGCGGTCCGTCCACTACCCCGATGTTCCACTCGTGGCCGTACATCGGGACCAACGCCGGGGGCACCACCTGGCCTGCGCCAACATGGCCCGACAACGGGCCCCGGCCGATGCTCAGGACATCTCCCGAGGTCAGCGCCCGGCCCCGATACCCGCCGAATCCTCCGAGCAAGAAAGTCGAACGGCTCTCCAGGTACGCCGGGACGTCCAACCCTCCGCCAACACAGACATAGGAGCGGCAGCCGCCGCCCGTGCGCGGACCGATCGTCAACATCGCACCGGCGGGAACGGCGAGCGCCGTCCAGCCGGGCACCGGCACCCCATCCAGCTGCGCCTCGATGGGCGCTCCGGTGATCGCGACAACGGCAGCTGTGTCGAAGCGCAGGGTCGGGCCGTCCACGATGATCTCCAACCCGGCAGCCGAGGCGTCGTTGCCCAGCAGCGCGTTCCCCAGCCGGAACGCCAGGTCGTCCATGGGGCCCGACGGTGGGACGCCGATGGCCCAGAGCCCGAGACGGCCCGGATAGTCCTGCACCGTCGTTTGCATCCCGCCCGAAACCACCTCGATGGTAGGCGGGCGGTAGGCGACACCGTCGAGGAACGATGTGGGGTAGCCCCCTTCGACAAAGCGATCGTCGGCCACGGCGGCGGCCAGCAGTCCCAGGTTGGTGGCGACACCGTCGAATTGGGTGTTGGCCAACGCCTGCCCGAGCGCGGCCACGGCTGCGGGCCGATCGTCGCCTCGCACCACGAGCTTGGCCAGCAGCGGGTCGTACCAGGGGCTGATCTCGGTCCCGGCCTCGACCCACGTGTCAACCCGAACGCCCGGGGGGAACGCCACGGCCATCAGCTCACCGCTCTGCGGACGGTTCCCGTGCGCCGGGTCCTCGGCATAGAGGCGCACTTCGATGGCCGCGCCGCTCGGCGCCAGCCGCGCCGCCCGGCCGGCGAGGTCGTCGAGCTCGCCCGCCGCCTCGAGAACCATCCATTCGACCAGGTCGATCCCGGTCACCAGCTCCGTGACGCCGTGCTCAACCTGCAGCCGGGTGTTGATCTCGAGGAACGCGGCATCGAGGCGGTCTGCGTCGACCACGAACTCGACGGTGCCGGCAGAGCGATACCCGACCGCCTGGCCGAGGCGCAGGGCGTCAGAACGCAACGACGCCAACAGCTCGGGCGGCAAGCCGGCCGGCGGTGACTCCTCGATCACCTTCTGGTGGCGACGCTGCGCCGAACAGTCGCGCTCCCCGATGGTCACGACCTGCCCGGCGGTGCCGAACATCTGCACCTCCACGTGACGGGCCCGCTCGACGAATCGTTCGAGGAACACGCCGCCGCCCCCGAAATTGCTCCGGGCCAATCGGGTCACGACATCGAAGGCGGCGGTAAGGGCCAGGGGACCCTCGCAGCGCTGCATCCCGATGCCGCCCCCGCCTGCCGTCGCCTTGAGCATCACCGGATACCCGATGCCTTCGGCCGCCTCGAGGGCGGCGTCGACCGATTCCAGCAGTCCGGTGCCGGCCAGCAGCCCGACACCGAGTTCGGTGGCCAGGGCGCGCGCCTGGTGTTTCTCGCCGAAGCGGCGGATGTGCTCGGGATCCGGTCCGATCCAGGTCACGCCGGCCGAGCCGCACGCCGCTGCGAACTCGGCGTTTTCCGACAAGAAGCCGTACCCAGGGTGTACCGCGTCGGCGCCACACTGCGTCGCCACGGCCAGGATCCTTGTCCCATCGAGGTAGCTGTGCGCCACCGGGCCCTCCCCGATCCGGAAGGCCTCGTCGGCCATGGCCCGATGGCGTGACCCGGCATCGGCGTCGGTATACACCGCGACTGACCCAATCCCCATGGTGCGCAACGTGCGCATGATCCGACATGCGATCTCGCCCCGGTTGGCGACCAAGACCTTGGAGAACACCGACATCACCTCCTCACAGGCAGGGCAACGTCGGTGGAACATAGCTTTTGTCCCACCGCGTCGTGGCAGCCGCCAGAGGCCGCGCTACCGGTACCGAGCCCTCCGCCATCCCGACGACGCCGGGCGCAGCGCCGCCGTTGGGCACGGCGATCTTTACGCCGTCGGTGCGTCTGGTCACCTTTCCGTCATCTTTTCTTTACACGATGTCTCCTGTGGTGAAACTCCGTTGCATCATTTACCGGCGCACTGTTGTCATGCGGCGTCAGGGGCGTCGAACGACGAGGAGGGTGCAGATGTCGGATACGACAGAGACTGGTTCTCGTTTGCAACGACAGACGAACTGGTGGGGGGCCTTCGTGATCGGCCTGGCGGCGCCGATCCTCGTCATCGGCCTGGACCCGCCGGCCATCCAGGCCCTGGGCGCGGCCGCCATCCCCTTGCTGGCCGGGGCGACGGCGATCGGCGTTGTGCTGTGCATCTTCGTGGCCGAGTTGGCCGCCGTCATGCCCGAGCGAAGCGGCGGCGTGCCCTCCTATACCACGGCATCGTTCATGCCGGTGGGCGAAACAGCGGCCCGCCATGTGGGCGGGGTGGCGGCATGGTCCTACTGGCTCGGTTGGTTCCCGGTGGCGCCCATCAACATGATCCTGGCCGCCGCCTACATCACCCAGCTGTTCGGCCTGCCCGCGGGCAAGAGCGTCCTGCCGTTCGGGGCCATCGGCTCCCCGATCGCCATCGGCTCCATCGTCATCTCGATCCTCGGGATCGCCATCATGTTCATCCCGTGCTACCTCGGCATCAAGATCGGGGCGGCCGGGGCGACGGTGCTGGGCATCGTGTCCATGGTCCCCCTCACCCTGCTCGTCCTCATTCCCGGCATCAAGCCCAGCTCGATGCATTTCCACAACCTGGCGGGGCTCCACTACCCCCACGGGGTCCACGGCAGCCTCGAACTGATCTTTGCCTGGATATTCGTCATGACCTGGTCGGTGCTCGGCATGGAAGGTGCGGCCTGCTACATCGGTGAGTGCGCCAACCCCTCCCGCGACGCCAAGATCGCCATGACGGCCGAAGGCCTGTACGGCTTCTTCATCTTCGTCATGACCGCAGTCGTCCTCGTCCTGGTGCTGGGCCAGGCCAAGAACGCCGATCCCCTGACCATCTTCACCACCTACGTGAAGGCCGTCACCGGCTCCGCCGGGACCTGGGTCCAGTGGGTCATCGGCATCCCGCTCATCTGCGCCCTGCTCATGTCCATGCTCAACGCCATCATGGGCTGCAGCCGGTCGCTCTACCAAAGTTCTGAAGACGGCATGATGCCCCGCTTCCTGACCCACCTCAACAAGCACGGCGCACCCGATCAAGCCATGGCTTTCACCGCCATTGCCTCAATGATCGTCGTGCTATTCGGGACGCCGCTGCGGATCTACATCTTCTCCAATGTCGGCTACCTCTTCGCCATCCTCCTCGTCTTCTACGCCTACTTCCTCCACCGGACGAGCCAGCCCGACATCGTGCGGCCCGTGCGTTTGCCCAACGGCTCGCGTTGGGTCGCCTTGGCGCTGGCCATCTTCCTCACCGTCCTGTGGGCGTACGGCGGGTGGAACAGCCCGGCCATCGTGGTTGGGGCCAAGGACCCCAGCCTGTTCATCCTCGGCCTGGTCGCCATCGCCGTGTACTTCCCGATGTACGGCTGGCGGAAGTTCAGCGACCGACGGAAGGGGCTCGGTGGCCCCGTCGTGGTCGACGTCAGCGGGGCGGGGGCCAAGGCCGGCGTTCCTTCCGGTGTCTCGGCCCCCCAGACCGTCGCCGCCAATCGTCCCCCATCCTAAGTTGGCGTCGCCTCGAGATCACGATGTCGACCGGCCGGCCATCACCGCGCCGGTGACTCCTGACCGGTGACATTCCGGGCGACGATCCGGGGCGAGACGTTCCGGTTCGCCGATCTGCGAGCCCTTCTGGGTGCCGCCAACGAGGAGAAATCGGGCGACCAGCTGGCCGGTTTGGCCGCCGCCTCCGAGACTGAGCGGGTGGCGGCCAAGATGGCACTTGCCGATCTGACCGTTGGTGAGCTGGTGGGCAGCCCTCTGGTCGATGACGACGTCACGGCCCTGATACATGACACCGTGGACGACGAGGCGTTGGCCGGTATCGCGTCGCTGACCCTGGGCGAGTTGCGGGAGCAGATCCTGGCTCCTGACTTTCCCCTCTGGTGGCCCGCCTGGCGTGATGCCATCACCCCCGAGGTGGCGGCCGCGGTGGCCAAGCTGATGGGGGACAAGGATCTCGTCCTCGCCGCCTCTCGGCTGAAAATAGTGACCCGGTGTCGCAACACCATGGGGCAGGCCGGTGTGCTGGGCATTCGTCTGCAACCCAATCACCCGGCCGATTACCTCCCTGGCGTGGTGTTGTCGACCATCGATGGCCTGCGCCACGGATGCGGCGACGCCATGATCGGTCTCAACCCGGCCGGCGACTCGGTCGAGACCATTGCCACCCTCCTTCTGGGCCTGCAGGAGGTGATCACCCGCCTCGGCGTACCCACCCAGATCTGTGTCCTCAGCCACATCACGACCCAGATCGACGCGCTGCGGGCCGGTGCCCCCGTTGACGTGCTCTTTCAGTCGGTGGCCGGCACAACCGACGCCAACGCCTCCTTCGGGGTCACGCTCGAACTTCTGGCTGACGCCCGAGCCGAGGTGGCCGAACATCACCAGGCCCGCCGGGACGACTTCGTGGGTGATCAGTTCATGTATTTCGAGACTGGGCAGGGCAGCGCTCTTTCGGCCGAGGCGCACCACGGCATCGACCAGCTCACGATCGAAGCCCGGGCGCAAGCGGTGGCCCGTGCCTTCGACCCGTTCCTCGTCAATACCGTGGTCGGGTTCATCGGCCCGGAGTACCTGGCGGATGGCAGGCAGATCATCCGGGCCGGACTTGAGGACCATTTCACCGGCAAGTTGATGGGATTGCCCATGGGCTGCGACGTCTGTTTCACCAACCACGTCGACGCCGACCACAACTCCAACGACGACCTGCTGGTCCTCCTGGCTGCGGCCGGGTGTACCTATTTCATGGGAGTCCCGGGCTCGGACGACGTGATGCTCAGCTATCAATCGACCAGCTTCCAGGATGCCGTGGCGGTGCGCGAGCTCTTCGGTCTGCGGCCGGCCCCCGAGTTCGAGCGTTGGCTGGTCGAACAGGGTTGGTGGGCCGATGGCCATGCTGCGGCTGGCATGTCCGACCCGGGCGCCATCTCAGGCATGCTCCAGGCCCTGCCGGTGACGTCGCAGCGGTGACTGAGTTGACCCCGGCGAGCCTTCCCGACCGGGCACTGGGCGCCGACCATCCGGCCAAGGATCCGCTGGCACCGGCCGAGCGGGACCTTGTCGGTGCCGCCACGATGGCTCGATTGTTCCTGCCTGGACCACCCACTGCCTACGACACGCGCTCCTGGCTGGCGTTGCGGGCTGACCATGCCGCTGCTCGCGACGCAGTCAACGCTGACCTCGGTGTCGACCAACCGGCCTTGGCCCGCTGGATCGCCCGACGGCAACCGCTCGAGGTTGAGACCGCGGCCGGCTCACTTCGCGAGTATCTGCGGCGGCCCGACCGGGGCCGACAACTCTCTGCCGCGTCGAGGGAGCGCCTCCTGGAGGCCGACCTGACGGCGAGTGGACCGGCACAGCTGGCCTTGGTCATCGGCGACGGCTTGTCGGCTGCCGCGGCAACGGCCCACGGCCCGGCCATGGCCGATGCTCTCACCGACGGGGCAACGGCGAGAGGGTGGACGGTCCGCCAACCAGCGATCTTGGTGCGGCGCTGCCGGGTCGGACTTCTCAACGAGCTGGGGCCGCTGCTCGGCGCCGATGTCGTCATCCTCCTGATCGGCGAGCGGCCCGGTCTCGGTGCCGCCGACAGCCTGTCGGCCTATCTGGCCTATCGACCCCATCCGGGACACACTGACGCCGATCGCAACCTGGTGTCCGGTATCCACGGCCGCGGCACGCCGATCACCGAGGCAGCGCCGCGGGTCCTCGACCTGGCCGGGCTGCTCCTCGAGGTGGGAAAAAGCGGCGTCGAAGTCAAGGAGCGCCTAGGCGGAGTCGAGTTGACCCCAGGAGATGGGAACGGCGCGTTGCTCAGGCCGTAATGGGCCGGACGTAAATATTCCGTATCAGTCGGGGCTCCCGCTCGACTCGTGGGGCACACTGGGGTCCAGGAATCGTCTATGGAGGTGGGCGAGTTGCTGGTCGCCCTTGTGCTGGTCGTCATCATCGGTTGCAGCGGGTGGTCATGGCACTACCAAAAGATGGTGTCCGGTCTGCTGCAGGCCCGCCCAGCGGCAAGCCCAGGGTTGGATCCGTCCAGCGGTGATCAATCCGAGTTGGACCTCGCCACGGCTCCGGTCCAATTGCACCAGATCGAACGATTCGATGCCCGGCCGATCTCATCGGTCCTTGGCTGGGAGGCCTTTTCGATCGCGTCGGCGCTGCTGTTCGAGGGCACCGTCCTCGTCTCGTGCACGCGACAGTCGGATGTTCCGACTGATCGAAGCCGCCTCGGACACGACGGCAGCCTGGTACTGCTGATCGGGGACGACGAACAAGCCGGCCGGGCCTTCCGTCTCATCGAGGATTGGCGGGCCGCGAGCACCATCCTGCGACTTCGACCGACCAGGGTGGCCAGCGCCATCGAGCTGTATGACCGGCGCGCCAACGCCTTGCGGGCTGACCTCCTCGCCACCTGACGGGCCCTTTTTCCACCCGGCTTAAGAAGAACGAAAGTTTGGGGACAGCCGCTTTTTACGCGACTGTCCCGACTACGAAACCGTCCTGTTTCATGAAATGAAACATAGTTGAGTCGCGCTCCAACGCCGGGGTAGCGGTAGCCACTCGACACCAAAGGGGATTCTTCGAAATGGGCATCTCAGCGCCTTCCCCCCACTCCTCCGACAGGCGCTGACCCATGCCTGACTCGCCCGTCCCCGAAACGTCCGCCGACCTGGTCGATGCTGTCCGATCCGATGGGGTCGGGTTCATCCTGGCCATGTTTGTCGACATGCACGGCAAGCCGTGCGCCAAGTTGGTACCGGCCAGCGCCATCGAGGGTTTCGTGGCAGGCGGGGCGGGCTTCGCCGGTTTCGCGGCCGGGCCGATGGGCCAATCCCCGGCCGACCCCGACATCGCCGCCATGCCCGACCCGGCTTCGTATGCCGTACTTCCCTGGAAGCCCGAGTTGGCGGTGGTGCAATGCGATCCGACGGTGAACGGTGAGCTGTGGCCCTATGCCCCCCGGGTCATCCTGAAACGGCAATTGGCCCAGCTGGCAGAACGGGATCTCGTCCTCAAAGTGGGCGCCGAAGCAGAGTATTTCCTGGTGCGACGGACTGAGACGGGGGGCATCGAGCTGGCGGACTCGCTCGACATCTCGTCGCTGCCGTGCTACGACGCACGAGGCCTCCTGCGCATGTTTGACCACCTCTCCACCGTGTCCACCCACCTCAACACCCTGGGCTGGGCCAACTACGCCAACGACCACGAAGACGCCAACGGCCAATTCGAGCAGAACTTCGCCTACGCCGACGCCCTCACCACGGCCGATCGAGTGATCCTGTTTCGCTACATGGTCCATTCGCTGGCCGAAGCGGCGGGCATGGAAGCCACGTTCATGCCCAAACCGTTCGCCAAGCTCACCGGCAACGGCATGCACACCCACCTCAGCCTGTGGTCGAGCGCCGGTGACGAGCTGTTCATGGACAGTGATGACGGGCGAGGCCTCGGGCTGTCGGCCATGGCCTATCAATTCATTGCCGGTTTGATCGACCACGCCAGCGCCCTGGTCGCTGTCACGTGCCCCACCGTCAACTCCTACAAGCGCATGGGCGCTCCCGCTCCCAACTCGGGCGCCTCGTGGGCACCCGCCTACGCGGCATACGGCGGCAACAACCGGACCCATATGCTGCGCGTCCCCGAGCCGGGTCGAGTCGAGAACCGTGGCGTCGACGGCTCCGCCAACCCGTACCTGGCCTTCGCCGCCATCGCCGCGGCGGGCATGGACGGCATCGACCGCGGCCTCGACCCGGGCGAACCGAACCACGACGACCTGTTCACCCTGTCACCCACGATCCTGAAGGACCGGGGCGTGGCGCTCATGCCGCCCACGCTGCTGCACGCCGTCCAGAACCTGGTCCAGGACCAGGTTCTGCGCACCGCCTTGGGCAAGACCCCCGACGGCGAATACATCGACTACTTCGCCAAGGTCAAGACCGACGAGTTCTCCGAGTTCCACGCCGCCGTGACGCCCTGGGAGGTCGAGCGTTATCTTACCCAGGTATGACAGACCCTCGGTTTGCCTTTGGTAAACTCTGTTTCGTAGCGTGAAACGGAGTTTACGAAACCCGCGGACCGGTCAAAGGAGCCAAGAAGTCATGTGCGGCATCGTTGGGCTGCTGGTGCTAGATCCGGCACTCGAAACGTCCCTGGGCGCGATGGTCGCGCCCATGGTCAGTGCGCTGGGGACCCGAGGACCGGACTCGACCGGGATCGCCCTGTACTCGTCACCCGAGGAAGGCCGCTGCCGGGTGTCCCTGCGGCGCGCCGGCCCCGAGCAGTCGTGGGACGCTCTTCGCTCTGCGCTGGCCGCGCAGAGCGATGGGGACCTTGAGGTGACGCTGCGCTGCGAGGGCGACGTCGGTCTGCTCTCGTCGGGCGGCTCCCTCGATGCGACGCTGGCCAACCTCGGGCCCCTTGTCCCCGACTTCAAGGTGACCGGCTACGGGCACGCCGTCGAGGTGATCAAGGACGTGGGCGATGGGGCGAACTTGTGCCTTCGCTATCACATCGGGGAACGCAGAGGCTACATGGCCCTCGGTCACACCCGGATGGCCACCGAGTCGGCCGTCACCTGGGCCCACTCCCATCCCTTTGTCCCGGCACCGGACATGTGCATCGTGCACAACGGTTCGTTCTCCAATCACGTGACGGTACGCCGCCGGCTCGAAGCCGAGGGTGTGGTGTTCGACTCCGACAACGACTCGGAGGTAGCGGCCCGGTACCTGGCCAAGCGTATGGCCGAGGGTGACGATTTGGAGCAGGCGGTGCGATGGATGACCAAGGAACTCGACGGCTTCTTTACGCTCGGCATCACCACCGCCGATTCCCTTGTCGTGGTGCGTGACGACTTCGCGTGCAAGCCGGCCGTTATTGCCGAGACAGACCGATACGTGGCCGTGGCGTCGGAATACCGGGCACTGGCCACGCTTCCCGGTATCGAGAAGGCCAAAGTCTTTGAGCCCGGCCCCGGGGAGATCTACCTGTGGACACGGTGAGTCCGGTCATACCGGTCACCCTCAACTGCGCCGAGCTCACAACACGGGAGATCAATACGGCGCTGCGGGAGCTGCCCGACGGCGCCGGGGTCATGATCACCGACCCCCGCGGTCGACACAATCTCGCCGTGGGGCTGACCAACTCGCTCGATATCACCATAGACGGCAATGCCGGCTATTACACCGGTGGTTTGTGCCAGGGCCCCGATATCACCGTCAAGGGCTTCGTCGGGTGGGGTGTGGGCGAGAACCTCATGTCGGGGACGATCCGGGTCCTGGGCAGCGCATCCCAGAGCGTCGGTTCGTCGGCCCATGGCGGCTTGATCGTCATTGAGGGCGACGCGTCCCTGCGGGCGGGCATCTCGCTCAAAGGCGGCACGATTGCCATCGCGGGCGACGCGGGGTCGATGTGCGCCTTCATGGCGCAGGCCGGCACCATCTTGGTGGGCGGCAACGCCGGGGCGGCGCTGGGAGACTCGCTGTACGAAGCCGTGATCTATGTGTCGGGCACCATCGCCTCGCTCGGAGCCGATGCACGGATCGAGGAAATGGACGACGATGACATGCTGGCCGTCAAGCACCTGGTCGAGTTGACCGGGTTCGACCACATCGAGCCGGGCAACGTGAAGAAAGTGACGTCGGCCCGGAACCTCTACCACTTCGATTCGGCCAACTTCAATGCCTACTAAAGCAATGCCATGAGCGACGACAACTACACGTTCTCGCCCGACGTGATGGCGAATATCCATCACACCGCCGACGTCGGTCACTATCCCATCCGGGGTCTTGGGGCCAAGCGATCACTCCCCACCTTCGACGACCTGGTGTTCCTCACCGCGTCGGCGTCGCGCTATCCGCTGGAGGGCTATCGGGAACGGTGCGACACCCGGACCGTGCTGGGCGGCGCCCACGGGGCCCAGCCCCTTGATCTGGCCATCCCCATCACAATCGCGGGGATGAGCTTCGGGGCCCTGTCCGCCCATGCCAAGGAGGCACTCGGGCGGGCCGCCACCATGGTCGGTACGTCGACCACGACGGGCGACGGGGGAATGACCCCGGAGGAACGCAAGGCGTCCTCGATGCTCGTCTACCAGGTGCTGCCGTCGCGATACGGGTTCAACCCCGCCGACCTACGCCTGGCCGACGCCATCGAGATCGTCATCGGCCAAGGCGCCAAACCGGGCGGCGGAGGCCTGCTGCTGGGCCAGAAGGTCAGCGAACGGGTTTCGGGCATGCGGACCCTCCCGCCCGGAATCGACCAGCGCTCGCCGTGTCGCCACCCCGACTGGATCGGTCCCGACGACCTGCGCATCAAGGTCGAGGAGCTGCGCGAGGCCACCAACGGCGCGGTTCCGATCTACGTGAAGGTCGGCGCTACCCGGGTCGATCACGACGTCAAGCTCTGTGTCGCGGCGGGCGCCGACGTGGTCGTGGTAGATGGCATGCAAGGGGGCACCGCGGCCAGCCAATCGGTCTTCATCGAGCACACCGGGATACCGACCCTGCCGGCCGTGCGCATGGCAGCCGAGGCGCTGCGAGAACTCAAGGTCGAGCGCCAGGTGGGATTGATCGTCTCGGGCGGCATCCGCAGCGGCGCCGATGTCGCCAAGGCCCTGGCGCTGGGCGCCGACGCCGTTTCCATCGGGGTGGCGGCCCTGCTGGCCATGGGCTGCAACCGGGCCACGTACCCAACACCGAGCCACGAGGAAGTCGATGTCAGCGCCGACTACCGGGCGCTCCGGACCGAGCCGGGCCGCTGTTCGCACTGCCACACCGGCCGCTGCCCTGTCGGGATCACCACCCAGGATCCCAACCTGGAAAGCCGGCTGGATCCGGAGATTGCGGCGCAGCGAGTCGCCAACTATCTGCGCGTGCTCACCATGGAGCTAACCGCTCTCGCTCGGGCGTGCGGCAAGAGCGACGTCCACCACCTGGAGCCTGAGGATCTCGTGGCTCTGACCATCGAGTCGGCCGCCATGGCGCGAGTGCCCCTGGCCGGCACCGACTGGATCCCCGGCATGACGGGCCGGTAGCCGGTGCCCCTCCGCCGGTCTCGGGGTGACCCGGCACCCGATTCCCCCCGGGCGGTCCTGCTGGTCCCCCTCGGGGCCAAGGCGTCGCGCACCGCCATCCGCCAGGCCCGCGATCTGGCCGACGGTGGACCCATCGCCGTGCTGGCGCTGCTCAAGATCTACGGCTACTCGCTCGGGATGCCCAACCCAGGCTTGCTGCCCACGGCCAAGGAGCGCGAGGTGCAACGGGCCGTGGTGGCCGACGCCATCGCCGGCCTCGAACGATTGGGCTGCGATGTGGACGGCCAGGTGGCGATGACGCGCCACCCGGCCCGCATGATTACGGCGGTGGCACGGAACCGGGGCGTCCACCATGTGATCGTCGAGCAGCCCAAGGTGAGCCAGGTCCGCCGCTTCATGGAAGGCGACATGATTGCCAGCTTGCACCGGCGTCTCGGCAGCAGCGTCGAGATCGTGGTCCTCGATACCGCCCCCGCTCCGAAGATGCGGGCAAAGCCAGCACGCTGAGCCCCGACAGGCGTCAACCAGTCCGAGGGGCGACCGAAGTAGATTTCCCGACTGATGACACCCGCCTCGGCCTTTCCTCCCCCCATCCCGGGCGGGGGCAGCGCGCTCGAGGACCAGATCGGCTGGGTCATCGCCAACCAGGTGCGGGCCCGGCGCCAGGAGGTCGGCCTCACGATGGTCCAGGTCGCCGAGGCGGCAGGAATATCCAAGGGCATGCTGTCCAAGATCGAGAACGGGCAGGCCTCCCCCAGCCTGACCACGCTGGCCCGGCTGGCCACGGCGCTCGACATGCCGGTCACGTCGTTGTTCCGGGGCCTGGCCGAGGAGCGCGACGCCGTGTTCGTGAAGGCGGGGCACGGTCCCGAGATCGTTCGCCAGGGCACCCGGGCAGGACATCGCTACCAGCTGTTGGGCACGCTGCGGGGCCCCCGCAAGATCCTTGAGCCCCTCCTCGTGACCCTGACCGAGCGCAGCGAGATCTTCCCCCTGTTCCAGCACTCCGGGGTGGAGATGCTGTACATGCTGCAAGGCGTCATGGAGTACGGCTACGGCGTGGCCCGCTACCGCATGGAAAAGGGCGACGTCCTCCAGTTCGAGGGTGACATCGCCCACGGACCGACCCAGCTGGTGAAGCTGCCGATTTCTTTCCTGTCAGTGACGGTGTACAGCACGGCGTAACACGATTGTCACCGCTGCCGTCTTGTTTTCGCCGTCGCCGCGAGGTTTACTCCCTGTAAACCTTGTTGACCGAGAAAGGGAGACGCCGTGGCGATCTATCTCAGCATGCAGCGTGTGCGGTTCTCGAGCCCCGATGCCTACGAGAAGTTCAAGGTGGTGTTCTCAGACGTCCGCCATCACCTGATGGAGCTGCCCGGCTTCATGCACCTCACGTGGTGGCAGCACCCCGACGACCCGACCTGGTACAACGAGATCAGCTTCTGGGCCAGCAAGGAAGCCCTGGTCGACTGGCACATGAACACCTATCACAAGGCAGCCAAGGAATGGGCGGCCGGTGGGGCGATCATGGAGGACATCATCACAAACTTCGAGTTGGGCAGCACCCGCCTGCTGCGCATTTGCCCGACCTGCGGCAAGTTCCAGGACGTCCCCTACGACCTGACCAAGGAACAAGCGGTGCTGGCCGAGCCGTGCCCGCAATGCGGATTCCATTTCCCCGTCCTGGGCGAGACCCCGACTAGTTCGGCCGTGTTCAAGGACCTGGTCAGCGTCATGGGCAACGGGGCCAAAGTCGGATAATCCGCCGCCGGTCGAGATCCGGACCACCTGCCCGCGAGACTGCTACGACGCCTGCGGGATCGTCGTCTCGGTCATCGAGGGCGAGCGACCCCGCGTCCGGGGTGACCGGGACCACCCGGTCAGCCGGGGCCAACTGTGCCGAAAATGCTCGCTGGCGTACAACGGCGTATTCCAGGATCGCGATGCCCGACTGACCACCCCATTACGGCGAAAGGGGGGAAAAGGGGCCGGCGAGTTCGAAGCCGTCTCGTGGGACGAAGCCCTTGGCGAAATAGCCGACCGGCTGGGTGGCATCCTGGCCACCAGCGGTCCAGCGTCGGTGCTGAATACCCATTACACCGGGACCTTCGCCATGATCGGCTACCACTTCCCGTTGCGCTTTTTCAATTATCTGGGCGCAACGGAAGTGGACCCGGACACCATCTGCAACAAGGCCGGGCACGTGGCGCTGGAGTATCTGTACGGCACCTCGCTGGACGGGTTTGATCCTCGCAGCAGCGCCGAGGCCGCGTCCATCCTGGTGTGGGGCGCCAACCCGTCGGCCTCGGCGCCCCACCAACATGAGCATTGGCTACCGGAGGCGGCGGGGCCGACCATCGTCGTCGACCCGCTGCGCACGCCGACGGCCAAGCAGGCCGACCTGCACCTCCAGCTGTACCCGGGCAGCGACGCCGCGTTGGCGTTCGCCCTGCTGCACGTGCTCGACCGCGACGGCCTGCTCGACCGGGCGTTCATCGATCACCACACCGTCGGTTTCGACCTTCTCAGGCCGGCCATCGCAGCCGCCAACCCGGCGTGGGCCGAGCAGGTCACCGGTGTCGCTCCGGCATTGGTCGAGCAGGCGGCGCAGGTATATGGCCGCGGACCGTCGCTGTTGTGGATCGGCCAGGGCCTGCAACGCCAACCGTTTGGGGGCAACGTGGTGCGGGCGGTGGGACTTCTGCCCGCGTTGACCGGCCACATCGGCCAGCCGGGCGGGGGCTTCTTGTACCTGAACGGGATAGACACCCGGGGCCTGGACGGCGACTACCTGGCCGGCACCCAGCTGCGTACCATCGATTCACCGCCTGTCAGTCACATGGACCTCACGGCGATCCTGGAGGACCCCGAGCGGTCCCAGGCGCTGTTCTGCTGGAACATCAATATTGCGGCCTCCAACCCGGAGCAGCAGCGCCTGCGCCGGGCCCTGGCCCGGGAGGACCTGTTCACGGTGGCGGTGGACCTGTTCGGAACCGACACCGTCGACTACGCCGATATCGTGCTGCCCGCGGCCAGCTTTCTGGAGTACGACGACCTGGTCGTGTCCTATTTCCACCAGAGCATCAGCGCCCAGGTGAAGGCGGTTGAGCCGCCCGGTCAGGCGTTGCCCAATTCCGAGATATTCCGGCGGTTGGCTTCGGCCATGGGATATGACGAGCCTGCTCTGCACGAGAGTGACTCGGAAATCTTGCAATCGTTGATGACGCAAACCGGGACCGGCCTCGGCTTTGACCAGTTGCGGTGCAAGGGCACCATCTGGCCTTCCGCGGTACCCCGGCGCCAATTTCCCAACATGGTTTTCAACACGCCCAGTGGCCGCATCGAGCTGGCGTCGTCTCTGGCGGAGGCCGATGGTTTTCCCGTGGTGCCGACGGCCCGCTTTGACGAGCGGCCGAGCGGGGGGAGACTGCGTTTGTTGTCACCCTCGTCGGAGTGGATGCTGAACACCACGTATGGCAATGACGGGCGGGTGGGGCGCCGTGCCGGCCAGTTCGTGGTCACGCTGCATCCCGACGATGCCCGGCTGCGGGGTTTGGTGTCGGGAGACGTGGCCCGGGTGGCGAGCGGGGTGGGCTCGCTGACCGTGCCGGTAGCGCTGAGCGACGACGTGCCGGTGGGCGTGGCGCTGATGCCCAAGGGGCGCTGGCCCAAGCAGGAGGCAGCGGGGGGAAATGTCAACACGCTGAACCCGGGACTGCGGTCCGACCTGGGCGTGAGTTCGGCCGTGCATGGGACCGAGGTCACCGTTTCCGCCCTGTCGTCTTAACGCATCTCTCCTGCGCCGGCGTAGGGGTGAGGGCTGGTCAACAGCTCACCCCGGGCGAAGCGCTCCAGGCAGAAATCGGCGGCGTTCACATTGGGCATGCTGCTCGCCCCGTCGCAGATCAGGTCGGCCACCAGCTCGCCCACGGCGGGCGAGATCTTGTAGCCGTGGCCGCTGAAGCCGGCGCACAGGTACAGGCCCTCGATGGGGGCGGGGCCTATTACCGGGTTGAAATCCGGGGTCACGTCGTAGCACCCGGCGTAGGACGAGGACAGGGCAGCGTCGGTGAAATCGGGGAAGCGGTGGCCGAACTTTTCGATCGCCGTCATCATGTGGTCGTCGTCCAACGTGTTGGCGTAGCGGTCGGGATCGACCCATTCGGGCGCCTGATGGTCGCTGTTGCCCAGCAGCAGGTCGGCCCGCTCCGGTCGCAGGTACTGCAGTGACACCAGATCGGAGAGGACGGGCACGGCACCCAGGCCCGGCCCCGGGTCTACGATCATGACCTGCTCGCGCATGGCGCGAATGGGCAGGTCGACGCCGAGCGGTGCGACCAACGGCGGCGACCAGGGTCCGGCGGCGACGATGACCACATCGGCGGGGATGCGTTCACCGCTGGCCAGCGCGAGGCCGCTGACCCGTCCACCCGACTGGTCGATCGCGGCCACCGGGGTGCTCTGGCGAATGCGGCACCCGCCCCGTCGGGCCGCCTGGCCGAACGCCTGGGCCGTCTGGTACCCGTCGGCGTAACCCGCCCGGGGCTCGTAGGCGAAGGCGGCGCAATCGTCGACCCGCATCTGGGGGAACAGTTGCTGGGCGCACTGGGCGCTCACCATGTCCACCTCGATGCCCAGGCTCTGCTGCATGGCGACGTTGGCCAGCAACGGAGCCACGTTGTCCTCGGCCACGATCACCAGGTACCCGCTGCGGTGAAAGCCGATGTCGGCGTCCAGCATCGCCGGGGCGTCCTCCAGGATGGGCAGCGAGCGCCACGCCATGGCGGCGATGGACGCCACGCCGTAATGGCAGCGGATGATCCCGCTCGACTTGGCGGTGAAACCCGAACCCACCACGTCTCGTTCGAACACCGTGACGTCGCGAATGCCCCGGCGGGTCAGGGCCCAGGCCACGCTCAGGCCTTCCAGCCCGCCACCTATGATTGCCACTTCCATGGTGACACCCTAGTCGCTTCTCAGTAAACTGAGTTTCTAATGGTGCAACTCTCGACCAACCTGCGGACCGTCCTGGTGCTCGGTGATCCGCGACTGCGCCAAGTGGCCGAGCCGGTCTCGGCAACGCTCTTGGCGGCGGCCGTGACCCAGGAACTGATCGATTCGTTGATCGACACCATGCGGGCGGCGGGCGGGGCGGGCCTGGCCGCCACCCAGATCGGCGTGCCCCTGCGGATCTGCGTGATCGAGGTGGACCACAACCCGCGCTATCCGTACAAGCCACCCATTCCCCTGACTGTCCTGGTCAACCCGGAGCTGACCCGGTTGACCGACGAGGAGTTCGAGAACAACGAGGGTTGCCTGTCCGTCCCCGGCTTGCGGGGCAACGTGGCCCGGTGCACCGAGATCGGGGTCCGGGCGCTCGACCGAACGGGCCAGGTCCTCGAATTTCAGGTGCGGGGCCTCTCGGCGGGCACGTTTCAGCACGAGGTGGACCATCTGGACGGGAGGTTGTTCCTGGACAACCTGACGGACCCGGCCACGCTGGCCACGTGGGACAACTTTGAGCGCTTCCAGAAGGCTTCCTACCTGGATCGGGTGCACGAGTTGATCGCCCGGTACGGGTCGTAAACCGCTCTTTGGTGAACACCAGATGGCACGTTCGAAACGGGCCCGTGACAGGCGGGCCAACACTGTGCCGAGCCCTTTTGACGCCGCCTGACCACCGTTAGCTTTCGTCCGGAATGCCCGCCGACGGCGTGGCGAAGGAGTCCGGATGCGCCAGGTTTCGCTCGGGAAATTGGTTCGGGTCGCGGCCGCGACAACGGTTTTGGGTGCCATTTTGGTGTGGGCGTCGCCCGCCTCGGCCATCGGGCTGACGTTCACCACGGGCGACCTGGTCGTCGAGCGGGTGGGCGATGGCACCGCCACCTTGGTGAACAGCGGCAACCCCATCTTCCTGGACGAGTACACGCCGGCGGGCACGCTGGTGGGCAGCGTCTCACTGCCGACCACAACGACGGTGGGCGGTAACCAGGCGATGCTGGAGAGCGGCACCGCCACCTATGACGGCGAGATGACGCTGTCGGGCGACGGGCACTACCTGGTGGTATCGGGCTACAACCCGCCCGCGGGCAATACCACGTCGCTGACCGGAACGACGGCCACCGGCACGCCCCGGGTGACCGCCACCATCGACAGCAACGCCAACATCGACAGCACGACGGCAGTGACCGACTTTGCCAGCGTCAACAACTTCCGATCCGCCACCTCGGCCAGCGGGGGCGTCGGGGCGACGTTCTACCTGTCGGGCAACACCGGCAGCCCGGGCGCAGGCGGCCTCTCCGCCGCGGCCGACGGCGCCACCACCTCCACCAACATCGACAACTACTCCGGCAGCGGTGAGATCCAGGACTACAACGGCACGCTGTACGTGGTGTCGCGGACCAAGAGCGCGGGCTTCACCGTCGGCACCTTCGGGCCGCCGCTGCCCACCGGGACGGCCACCGTGACGCCGCTGACGGGCTTTCCCACCGCCGTGCAGACGAGCGGCACGGTGCAGAGCCCGGATTCCATTTTCCTGACCAAGCTGAACCCTGCAGGCACGGCCAACCCCGACACCATCTACGTGGCCGACGACACAACCTCCGGGGGCGAGATCCAGAAGTGGTCGCTCGTGTCCGGGACGTGGATGTTCACCGGTGCCATCACGGCCTCTATGGTCCGGGGCCTCACCGGCGTCGTCTCGGGTAGCTCGGTCACGCTGTACGGCACATCGAGCGGAGCGTCATCCACCAGCGGGGCGTTGTACTCGGCCACCGACAGCACCGGCTTTGACGGCACCGCCGCCGGGGCGGCCACCACGCTCGTCGCTTCGATTCCCACTAACGAGACCTTCCGGGGCATCCAGTTGGCACCCATTCCCCTGCCCTCGCCCGCCGTGCCCGAGTCGCCCCTGGCGGTGCTGCTCCCGTTGACGGCGTTCGCAGTCCTGGCCGGTGGGTTCCTGATCACCCGGCGGCGCCAAGCTCCTCCTCGCCGGCGGGACTAAGGGCCCGAGGCGCCGGCCCCGCTGGACCTGCGGGCCTTCTCCAGACCATCTAGTCGCGATTTAAGGAACCAACTTGCTGTCCTGGCTACATGTTGGCTCCTTAAATCGGGCCGCCGAGGCAGTGGCGAGGAGTTGGACGGTCGATGAACGTTCGACAGGGACTTTGACTCCGGTCATTGGCCAGGGAAAGGTGGGCTAATGGCAGAGCAGTTCTCACGGCGTTCCTTCCTGGGCGCGGCATCACACTCGGGGGCGCGGCAGCGCTCGGACGCACGCCTGGGCTCACCTCGGCCCAGGGGCGGCTGATCGAGACTGCGTCGGCCGCGGCCAGCGGCGCCGCCTCGCTGGGCGACATCGAGCACCTCGTCATTCTCATGCAGGAGAACCGGTCATTCGACCACTACTTCGGCACCATGCCCGGGGTACGGGGATTCACCGACCCGACCACGTACCAGTCGTACCCGGGTGGGCCGAAGACGACGGCGGCCCAGTCGACCAACCAGTCGATGGTCAATGGGTCATCGGTGCTGTACCGCCTGCGCAACGGATCCACCACGTTGATGCCGTTCGACCTGATCAGCAGCTTCCCCGACGCGGATGGCCAGGCGACCAACGACATCACCCATGACTGGGGCCCCCAGCACCTGTCGTGGGACGACGGCGCCATGGACGGCTTCGCCCGCCAGCACCTGCTGTACGACGGCACCGCTACCGAGCACAACGGCCTCGCCCTGTCGACGGTGCCCATCGGACCGCTCACCATGGGCTATTTCCGCAGCGCCGACTTCCTCACCTTCTACCGCGCCCTGGCCGACGCCTTCACGATCTGCGACGGCTATTTCTGCTCCGTGCTCGGGCCCACCGATCCCAACCGGCTCATGTGGATGTCGGGCAGCATCGGGGCCACCGGCATGGACGCCACGGGCGCAGCCAACGGCGGGCCCATCCTCGAGACGTATGTGGCCAACCGGCTCCTCACGACCACGTCGCCCCGCCCGCCCCGGGACCGCTGGTGACACTGACCAACGGCGTGGCCACGCCCACCGGCTCCGCCTCGCAGGGCGAGTACATCACCCCCGCGGGCCTGCGCGCCACCTACCCCGCCGCCACCCCGGGTAACAGCCAGGGCGTGCTGGGCCCGGTCGGGCTGGGCTTCCGGGTGCCCGCCCTGGTCATATCGCCGTTCAGCGCGGGCGGTTGGGTGTGCCCTGACGTGTTCGACCATGTGTCGACGCTGAAGCTGATCGAGACGGCATTCCTCCCGCCCGGCACGCTGATGGGTGACGGGGGCCTTGAGATTTCACCGTGGCTCTACCAGGCGGTGGGCGACATGACCGCCGCCCTGCCCACGCTGGGGGCGCCCCAGGTCCCCGTCCCCGCGCTGCCCGCCACATCCATGATCGAGCCCAGCGTGGTGGAGCAGGAATTGCTCAACTCCGTGCTCGGCCTGGAGGACAAGGGCGTGGCCTACCCGCCGCCGTCGTCCAATCTGGGCATCCCCCAGCCCGATCCCGACGCCAAGGTGCGCAAGCCAACCCGGGCTTCCTAGGCCGAATTGTTCACTCGTCCGTTTCTTGCGTGACCGCTGGGCGTCAAGGTCCGTTCACCCTCAGTTGAGAGGCTCGGCCGTGCCTTCTTCCCTGACGCTGTCTCGCCGTCGCTTTCTCGAGCTCGCCGCAGGCGTCGGCGTGCTGGCCACCGTGCCCCGGCTGTGGCGGCCGTCCACAGCGTGGGCCGCCGGCCCCACGTCGACCGGGACAGGCACCACCCCGGAGCAGGTGCACCTCACCTGGGCCTTCGACGCCAGCCACAACCCGATCAACTCGGTGGTGGTCACGTGGCTGCAGCCGCAGCCTTCGCTGGGCGGATTCGTGGTGTACGCCCCCATGACCAACCCGACCGGGCTGAACGGCGCGGGCACCACGACGGTGGCGGCCAGCCTCAACACGCAGGCGGGCGGCAACTTGAACAATGCGCCTTCTCCCCCGTCGCCCGCCGCCGGGTCGCCTTCGGGGACGACGGGCGGGTTCGGGTTCAGCTACCAGGACCTGATCGACGGCGAGTTCATCTACGCCTACAGCGCCCTACTCACCGGCCTGTCGGCGGGTACCGCGTACGTCTACGCCATCAGCGACGGCAACGGCAACCACTTCCCCACACTGGCCGCCCCGGCCGGCTTCTCCACCTCGCCCACCTCGCCCGACGGACGCATACCGTTCCGCTTCACCAGCTACGGCGACCTGGCCACGCCCACGCCGCTGACCGGGAACACCCAGGGCGACGGCTACGGCTACTCGGTGTGGGCCGAGTCCTCTCCCAACTCCTACCCCGCGGTCAACGCCGTCGAGTACTTCGCCCCCCTGTTTCACCTGCTCAACGGGGACCTGTGCTACGCCGACAAGAACCCGACGGTGCAACCCGAGGTGTGGCGGGACTTCGGCATGAACGCGCAGCGCTCGGCCATGAACCGCCCATGGATGCCGTGCCTGGGCAACCACGAGGCCGAGATCGCCAACGGCTACTCGTCGTACCTGTCGCGCTACGTGCTGCCGGACAGCGGCGTGGGCTACCCGGGCAACTTCTACTCGTTCCAAGTGGGCTCGGTGCTCTTTATCGCCCTGGACGGCAACGACGTGGTGTACCAGGACTCGGCCCCCTACGCCGCCACCCCCGTTGTCGGGACACACCAGACGCTGCCCACCAACTCCACCGGGTACAACCGCTATTACACCGGCACGCCGACCACGACCTACGCCGGCGACGCCAACCTCAAAGCGCCCGCGGGCAACGCCCAGACGGTGTGGCTGCAGAACGTTCTGGCCTCGGCCCGACCGGGCTTGCAGCCGGCCAGCCCGCCGTCGCCCATCACACCCATCGCCGGGATCGTCGCCACCTCGATCGACTGGATCGTGGTCCAGCTTCACCAGTGCACCATGTCGTCGTCGTTCGACAACGGGAGTGACAAGGGGATCCGGGAGATCTGGAAGCCGCTGTTCGACCACTACCAGGTCGACCTGGTGGTCAACGGCCACGACCACGACTACGAGCGGTCGTGGCCCGTCCGGGGCTACACCCCGGGCCAGGGCATGACGGTGGCAACGCCTCGCACCGTGGTCGAGACGCTGACCCCGACGGTGGTGGCCACCAGTTTCCCCATCACCACGACCCCGACGGGGACGGCGCCGTTGATCGACACCAGCCAGGGTACGGTGTACCTGGTCCTCGGGGGCGGCGGGACCGACGCCCAGGACAACAGCTACGCCGCCAACAGCGGCGCGACCGACGGCGCTCCCTTGAACACGGCGGGGGTTCACACCGTCACCATCCGCAAGAAGCCCACCGGGACCAACAGCACCAAGCCGCCCGCCGACGCCTACGAGACACCGGTGTGGTCGGCACTGACCGACCCCAACACGAGCAACGGCAGCTTCCCCTACGGGATCGGCGTGTTCGACGTCGACCCGGGATCGACTCCCGGTGGGACCACGACCATGACCGTGACCTACTACCACACGCTCGCCTTGGCAGCCAACGGGGGGCAGGGCAACAGCTCGGCCCCCGTGCCGGGCAGCAACCCCGGTTTCACCCAGTTCGACCAGGTCGTGCTGACCCGCACCCGCAGCGACCTGCCGGCGCAGGTGCCCCAGTTCCCCCTACCTGCCCTGGCCGTGGCCACCGGGCTGGCGGTGGGTGGGGCTGCGTTGTACTTGGCGGGGCAGCACCGGGACGCGCAGCCCTCGATGGAACCGGCGGTGTGATCCCGCCCTATCGTTAGGCCGTGAACTCTGTCCCGGCCAACGACGACGCGACCGCTGCCTTGAACCAGGTGCTCAGCGAGGTCATCGACTTGGTGCAAGACGTGAAGCAGGCGCACCGCAAGGTCCCCGAAACCCACGCCCTGCACGCCGTGCTGGACCAGTTGTTCGTCGACCTGCGGACCTGGGCCGGGATGATCATGGACGAAGACGAGTTGCTCGGCACCTCGCCGCTCGGCAGCATGCCCAGCGTGGCCGGCCGCGTGGTGCCCAACCTGTGGCCCAGGGCGGCGAGCGACGAGGACGTGCACCGGGTGGTGGGCGCCGACCTCGACCGGCTGGCCCAACACCTGGCCGCGGCGCGCGGCGCGCAATCAAACGAGGGGGCCCAGACGTTACTGGTTCAGATCGAAGCAGGGTTAGCTGCCGACCGGCAGCTTTTTCGTGACGCCTGAATGTTTCAATGTCGATTCAGTGCAAATAACAGCATTCAGTCGGCAAATATCCATCAGGCGCCACAGAAGACAGCCGGCGGTCGAGGCGGCAGGGGCCCAGGGGCCCCGACCGCCGTTTTCCGGACGGAACGGCTTAGCGAGTAGCACCTCGGTGGCGGAAGCGACGGCCGCCGAGGACGATGACGGCTCCACCGAAGATCACCAACCCGCTCACCACGAACAGGATGGGGAACTGGGTCTCGGGCACCTCGGGAATAGGTGCCGCCGTGGGCTGGAACGTACTCGGGTCGAGGTAGAACGGCGTCGTCCCGGCGATATCGGTGGCACCCGGGGTGAAGTCGAACATGCTGTGGATGTCGAAGTTCGTCGTGGCGTTGGTCAGCAGCCGGTCAGCCGAGCCGGCGATGCCCGGGAGCTGCCAGTTGTACTCGATGAAGTTGACCACCGACGCCTGATCCTGGAGATCGTGATCCACGAAGTTGGTCTTGGCGTAGGGCGAGATGAGCAGGAAGGGAAGCCGGGGGCCGAAGCCGCAGCGCCCGTTCTCACTGGCCAGCGGTGAGGTAGCCGTGCCGCAGGCCGACGCCCCGGTCAGGGTGTCCGCCGCGGTATGCGACGGGTTCTGGGGCTGGCCGCCGTTCTGGGCGCCCGACCACACCTGGTCGTACCAGCCGTCGGAGTCGTCGTAGGTCACGATGACCGCGGTGCTGGCCCAGTCCGGGGTCTGCTCCAGCGCGTTGATCTCCTGGGTCACGAACTTCTGCCCGTCGATCGGGTCGGAGTAGCCGGGGTGCTCATCCTCGTACGCCGGCGCCTTCAGGTAGCTGACTGCGGGGAGCAACGACGCCGGCTCCGTGCCGTGGCCGATGGCCGACACCAACTGGTCGAAGTAGCTCATGTCGTACTGGTGGTTGGCGGTGTTGAACTCCGGCGTTCCGCTGCCATAGCTGCCCCCACTGAACGACTGGGTGTCGGTCCCGATGGCGCCGAGGCCGGTAGGCAGGATGTGGTGCGGGTTGGCCGTGTTGGCGTAGTACTGGAACGGCTCGTGGTGCTGGACGTAGTCGCCCTCAACGCCGTAGGGCTGGGCGCCCGACGACCCCGTACCGCCCAGGGCGGCGCCGATGTTGTGGCTGGCGCCGCACACCGCCCGGCCCGTGACCGAGGTCTGGACGTACGGATTGCTCGCGCCATTGGCCGGTCCGCTGTAGGCCGAGGTCGGGGTAAACCCGCCCTCGAAGAAGCCCCAGCTGAGCCCGGCGGCGTTGAGTTCGTCGCCGATGTTCTGACCACCGGAACCGAAGCTCTTCGACGTGCTGGAGCAGTCGTCGTAGTACGGGTCAGAGTCGTTGATATCGGAGAAGCCGCCGTTGCCGTCAGCCTCAAGCCCGGAGTTGCCCGCCAGCGACGGCACGGCGATGTTCACGCCACCGGTGTTGCCCGAGATCACGTTGAGGGCACCGGGGGTGGACGGCCCGAAGCCGGTGCCGAAGTTGTTGTCGCTCATGGCGTAGTGCTGGGCGTAGTTCCAGTACCCGGTGACGGTGTTGCCGTCGTAGTAGTCGAGGTTCTGGTTGGCCGTGCAGGCTGGCTCGCCCGGTTCCGGGGCGGCCGACGTGCTGCCCACACTGGCCGGGAACTTGTCCATCAGCCCGCCGTCGAAGGCGTTCTGCTCGGGGGTGTAGTTGTGGTTCTGGCTGCACGTGAGGATGCTGTTGATGCCGGCGTTGCTGCCGTGGGCGTCGAGCGAGGCGTTGTACACACCGGCGGCGTTGGCGCCCGGGTCAAGCCGCGCCGGGTTGGCGCCATTGGGGTTGTTGGTCAGCAGCGTCCCCGTGCCCCCCTGCCCTGGCGTGTCGGCCAGGTTGGTGACGCTGGGGGTGCCCACGGCAGCGGAGAACTGGTCCTCGCCTGCGGTGTTGGCGGCGACGGGGTAGGTGCCGAAGTAGTGATCGAAGGACTCGTTCTCCTGGAAAATGACCACCACGTGCTGAATGGGTGTGATCGGGCTGGGGGGCGCGGCGGCGGCAACGCCGACCATCCCGATCGGGACGCCCGTCAGGAGCACGGTCAGCGCGCCCACGCCGACCCCTACGACGCCTTTTCGAAGGCTCTTCCGAACAGACACGAGGTTTCCTCTCGCTTGCGGGTGGTCAGACAGCGGCGCGCCGTCCTTGACAGCCAATCGGCGCAAAGCTTCGCGAGGTGCCGTGACGTCCATATGACTCGTCGGGGACCTTTAGGTAGCCGGATCGTGAACATTGGCCGCGGCGGCGATTGGCCGCGAACGCAGCTTGGCTAGCGTCATTTCGAGTCCCCTATGTCGACCCAGCATGTGCACCCGCCGCGCCGAGCGCCCGCCATGGCGGCGAGCATCCTGATCGCCCTCACGCTGGCGGGCTGCAGCGGCGGCAGCGGTCGATCGACCGACGTCTCGGTGACCGCCAGCCATTGCGCCCCCGGTTGGCACGCCCCGAGATCGGGTACCACCACGTTCCAGGTGGCCAACCGCACCACCCAGACGCTGGATATCCAGCTACGAGCCACGGGCGGCCAGCTGGCCTACGCCGAGATCCCGACACTGGGCCCTGGGACGACAAGGCCGCTGACGGTCACCCTGGCCCCCGGCACGTACGACTGGCAGTGCGCCAGCCTGGCCGGCCTCATCTACGAGTCCAACCCGGCGAAGGTCTCCGGCCCGCCGGTACAAGCAACCCCGGGCTACATCCCGGTCAACCCCGACGACCTGGACGCCGCCGGGTACACCTACCGGACGTCGGTCACCAATGGCCTGCAGACGCTGGCGGGGGCCACCGATCAGCTCCAGACCTTGGTAGCAGCAGGCCAGATCGCCCAGGCCCAGGCCCAGTGGCTGGTGGCGCACCTGGACTACGAGCGGCTGGGCGCGGCGTACGACACCTTCGGCGACTTCGACGACGAGATCGACGGCCGGGCCAGTGGGCTGCCGATGGGCGTCGACGACCCGGGCTTCACCGGATTCCACCGGCTGGAGTACGGGCTGTGGCATGGTCAGCCCGTTGCCACCCTCACGGCGGTGGCGGGCCAGCTGGACGGCTACGTGCACGCTCTGGTGGCCGCCTTTCCCCATCAGCTGCTGCTCAACACCGATCTGCCGCTGCGCACCCATGAGATCCTGGAGAACGCGTTGCAGTTCGAGTTGACGGGGGAAACGGACTACGGCAGTGGCAGCAACCTGGCCACCATCCGGGCCAACGTGGACGGGACCCAGATGACACTCGATGCCCTGGTCCCGCTGCTCAGCCAGCGCAGCCCCCAGTTGGTCACCAGTTTGAACAAGGGTTTGACCGGGCTGGCGGGGCTGCTCGACACCTACGACCTAAACGGAAAGTGGGTGCCGGTGGAACAGCTGACCACGCCGGAGCGCGAGCAACTGGACGGCACGCTCGGCCAACTGCTGGAGCAGCTGTCGGTGGTACCCGACTCGTTGCGACTGTTCGTGGTGGGGGCCGACTGATGGCGCCCGACCAGCCGGCCAACGGGGAATCGACCGATGTCGCCGCCCGAGCGGGGGGCCGACTGATGGCGCCCGACCAGCCGGCCAACGGGGAACCGACCGATGGCGCCGCCCGAGCGGGGGGCCGACTGATGGCGCCCGACCAGCCGGCCAACGCAGGGATCTCCCGGCGCCGGTTCCTGCACGCCGGAGCAGCGGCGGGCGCCGTGACCCTGATCGGGGCGGGCGCCACCGCCCTCGGCGCTGCCGCCCCGAGCACCGAGATCAGCGCCGCCGCCCCCAAATACTTCGGCCCCTTTCACGGACCACACCAGGCGGGGGTGGTGGAGCCGGCCGCCCTCACCACGTCGGTGGTGGCATTCGACGTCATCGCCGGGTCACAGGCGGAGCTGGTCGAGTTGTTCCACACCCTGACCGATCGGGCCCGGATGCTGACGGCGGGCGGCGCAGTCGTGAACCTGGGCCCGGTCGCCCCACCCGACGACAACGGCATCCTCGGCCCCACCCTGCCGATGGGCCAGCTCACCGTTACCGTCGGGATGGGGTCATCGCTGTTCGATCAGCGCTTCGGGCTGAGTGACCGCAAACCGGCTCGCCTGCAATCGATGGTCACTTTTCCCAACGACAATCTCGACCCGGCCCAGACCCACGGGGACCTCAGCGTCATGTTGCGGGCGGCCGACTTCGACACCGTGGTGCACGCCCTGCGGGACATCACCAAGCACACCCGGGGCGCCATGCAGCCCCGCTGGCGCATCGACGGATTCGTGAACCCGCCGCGCCCGTCGGGCACGCCGCGCAACTTCCTCGGGTTCAAGGACGGCATCGCCAACCCCGACGTCACCCAGGCCGCCGTCCAGGACAGCCTGATCTGGGTGCAGCCGGGACAGCCGGAGCCGGCGTGGACGGCGGGCGGCACGTACCAAGTGGTCCGCATCATCCGCATGCTGGTGGAGTTCTGGGACCGGGTGTCGCTGCAGGAACAGGAGACGATGTTCGGGCGACGCAAGGACAGCGGCGCTCCATTGGACGCCAACCGCGAGTTCGACTTGCCCAACTATGCCGCCGACCCCGGGGGACGGGTCATCCCGCTGACCGCCCACATCCGCCTGGCCAACCCTCGGACGGCCGCCACGGCGCCGTCGCAGATCCTGCGGCGGGGCTTCAACTACGACCGAGGGCTGGACGTCAACGGCAACCTCGACCAAGGCCTGGTGTTCGCCTGCTACCAGCAGGACATCGAGCGCCAATTCGAGGCGGTGCAAACCCGGCTGATCGGCGAGCCGCTGGTGGACTACGTGAGCCCGATCGGGGGCGGCTACTTCTTCGTCCCCCCGGGTGTGGCGGACGCCAACGACTACTTCGCCCGGGGGCTGTTCACCAGGTAGGTGCGATACATCTTCGGTGTGTACGCACCG
>Ga0302326_10004940_pt1 | contig 30639 bp, 27 predicted proteins | sample Palsa_T0_3_FD_202264 | JGI IMG/M metagenome (GOLD analysis project Ga0302326, IMG submission 202264) | Peat permafrost microbial communities from Stordalen Mire near Abisko, Sweden - Palsa_T0_3 | ecosystem: Environmental > Terrestrial > Soil > Palsa > Peat permafrost | place: Sweden: Abisko... | reverse complement strand
CCGCCTGAGTCTGTATCCATTGAAACGCAATTCGGTAAACCGCAATCCGGGCTCGCGTCGGGTTTCCCGTTCAATACATCGCCCTCGGCGTCGTCATGCTGCGAGGGCGCCGGACCCAAAGGGTACCCCTGCGAGCCTGCCCCACTTTTGACATTATGAAATTCACGTGGCGCTACGCTGCCGGCCGCCGATTCACTCGCCCGGTTTCGACCAGCCAGTTCCGGAACATGGCCACGAAGTCGCGCGCCACGGGCTCCGTGCGCAACTGCTCTAGCGTGAATTTCATCTTCCGGCTCCAGTTAGGGTATTGCCAGGTAGTCGCCGGCAGGTTCTGCTGGGCGATCTCTTTGGTCAAATCCTCCTGATTGACGGCCAGCAGTTGCGACGGCGTCAGCGCCAGGAAACCGATCACCGCATTGTGCAGGTCTCCGGTCATTTCAGGCACCAGCGCGGCCGCGGTGGGAAAATGGGCGGGCAGCAGACCGAGGCTGCGCAGCAGGTCAAGTACCTTCTGCTTCTCCGCGGCGCGCTCTTCCACCTGGCGGCGGTACATGGCGTCGTCAGGGAACATGCCGGCGCGGCGGCGCGCTTCGATATCCTCGCCAATCCAAAAGCCCGCCAGCGTGGGCAGGTCGTGGGTAGTGGAAGACACCAACGCGCGCTCGGGGTACTCCGCGTAGGTCTTGAACTTGCCGTCCGCGCGCTTTTCGAAATAGAACAGGCGGTAGCTCAGGATGCCGGCCCGGTCCAGCGTTTCGCGCACGAAAGGCTCGACGGTCCCCAGGTCTTCGCCGATAACGACCACCTGCCGGCGCACGCTTTCGAGCGCCAGAATGCGGACGAGGTCGTCGTGGTTCTCGCGGACGTAGGCGCCCGCGGTTGCGTCGCCGCCCTCCGGAATCCAGAAGAGGCGGAAGAAGCGCATCACGTGATCGATGCGGAGGGCCCCGCCATAACGGCAGTTCTTGCGGATGGATTCGGTGAACAGGCGATATCCGTTTTCGCGATGCTCTTCGGAGCAAGGCGGCGGGAAGCCCCAATCCTGGCCTTTCGGAGCGAAGTCGTCGGGCGGAGAGCCCACGCGGCAGCCGGAAACGAAGAACGGGCGCTGCCCCCAAAGGTCGGCGCCGAACTTGTCTGTAGCCAGGGCCAGATCGTGATACAGCCCGATGGCCAGGCCTTTTTTGCGCGCATAGGCCTGGGCGGCGGCGAGTTGCAATGAGAGCTGCCACTGCACGTAGCAATAAAACAAGAACAGCCGCCAGTGTTTTTTGCGAAAGACCTTCGTTTCGGGCGAATCGGGGTCCTGGTAGGGCGCCGGCCAGTCGGGCCAGGTCCAGAGATTTGGATTGAGCGCGTGCAGGTGTTCATCGAGCGCGCAATAGGTGGCGAACCGCCGGAGCAGATCGCCTTCGTCGATCAGAAACCGCATGAACTGCATGGCGCGCGCGGAGCCGGACCGGTGTTCGCGCAGAAACTCGGCGAAGGCCAGCTTCAGGAAGCGTAGTTTCCAGGCGCCGACCTGCTCATACTCGACAAATTCGGAATCGCGCAGCCGGGCGAGCTGGCGCTGGGTTTCGGGTTGCGACCACAGGCGCTGCGCGCGGCGCGACCGCTCGAAATCGGCGATGGACTCCACATCCAGATACAGGTAATTCGGATAGAAGATGCATTCCGGCAGATAGGGGCTGGTGTTGTAGGGGCGGCGGTTATAGATCGCGTGCAGCGGGTTCAGGGCAATAAAGCTGGCTTCGGCGTCGTCCGCGACCCAGTCCACGATGCCGTGCAAGTCGCGCAGATCGCCGGCCCCCCAGTTGCGCGCGGAACGGACACCGTAGAGCGCCAGCGCGATGCCCGCGGCCTTGCCGCCTGTGGCCAACGTGGGATGCGCGTAGGCGCGGGCGGGCGCCACGATCAGGCGGGTGACCTGCCGCAGACCGCCCAGGCGGATGCGCACATCGTGATAGCCGAGCGGAAGGTTGGCCGGAAGGGGAACCTGCTTGCGAACGTAGCGGCGACCGTCCAGGTCGGTTGTGCCGCACTCCGGATAGCTGCCCAAGTCGAATTCCAATGGGTGGGTTGGGCCGGTCTCTTCGCGAATCTCGATTTGCGCGGATTCCTGGGCCAGATCCGCGGGCGCGTGCAACGGAAGCTCGACGGCGCTGTTCTGAGTGACCACCAGGCAGGGCGGGGCCAAGCGAGTCCACTCCTTGCGGCGCCGCGCTTCGATGGAGGCACGCAGGGTTTCGGCGGTCCCGGCATGCACGCCCATTGAGCGCAGGATAGCCCGCTTGGTCTCATCCGAGGTGATGTGCTTGCGGCCCCACAAATCCCAATATTCCGGGTCGATGCGCCACAGGCGAGCGGCGAGATCGAGCAACTGCGCGTAATTTTCGGATGCCATGCGGGATACATTGATTTTACAGGATGGCTCCGATGTGCGGGCGCCACATACGCGCTACTCTTCGGCGAGAGCCTCCATCGGCGAGATCCGTGCGGCGCGGTGAGAGGGCCAAAGGCAGGCCGCGACAGACACCACCCCCATCACGCCCGCGGCGGCGGCCAGGATCGCGAGGTTGAGGGCCGGCACGTGGAAGAGGACCGTCTGCATGGCCCGGCCGGCCAGCCACGCGCCGATGACGCCCAATGCCGTGCCGCCGGCGAGCAGGCGCATGGCGAGAGAGAAGAACTGGCTGCGGATCTGCTGCGGCCGCGCGCCCAATGCCATGCGCACGCCGATTTCGCGGCGGCGCTGAGCCACCGCGTAGCTTAAGACTCCATAGCTGCCGATCGCGGTGAGCAACAGGGCAATTCCAGAGAAAAGGCCGGCCAGCAGGGCGGGCGAGCGGCGGGTGGCGAGGCTGTCGGCGATGCGAGTCTCCATGGATCGCAGATCGGTGACCGGCAGGTCGGGGTCGATTTGCCGGACCGCCTTTTGCAGCGTCAACCCAAGCGCTTCCGGTGGAAGGCCGGTGCGGACGACCAGGAAAATGTCGCCGTCGTCGCGGAAGTTGTAAGGATAGTAGACGGCGCCTTGAGCCGTATCGTCGGTGAGGCCGGCCTGTTTCACGCTGCCCGCAACTCCGACGACGGTGAACGCTTCGGCATCGCTGCCCTGCTCGGACCCGAAAAACACGCGTTGGCCCAGCGGGCTCGAATCCGGCCAGTAGTAGCGCGCAAAGTCCTCATCCACCACGCAGACTCGTTCCGCCTTGCGTGAATCGGCCGCCGTGAGGAATCGTCCCGCCCGCAAGGAGAGACCCAGCGCGCCGAAGTAGTCTCCGCCAACCCAATAAGAATAATGCCCCCGCGGCGATTCGCCAGGCCGGGGGATGCGGCCTTTCACTGCGGCCGCGCTCTTGCCGCTGTTGCCGCTGAGAGGCACATTGCTGATCACGCCGGCGGACAGTACTCCCGGCAGGCGGCCGATCCTGGCCATCGCCGTTTCCACAAATGCAACGCGGCCGGCCCCATCCGGGTAGTTCTTATATGGAAGCGAGACTTGCCCGGTCAGGATATGGTCGTACCGGAAGCCGGGAGAAACGCCCATCGCGCGTTTCAGACTGAGCCCCAGCAGGCCGGCTCCCGCCAACAGCATGAATGCCAATGCAATTTGCGAAACGACGAAGCTGTGGCGCAGGATTTGGGCTGCGCGGCCGCTGGTTCCACCCCGGCTCACGGACTGCAAGGCATGCCCCAAATGGCGTCGTAGATTGAACCAGACAATTGGCGCCGCCAGCACGACACCCAAGGCCAGGGATGCGGCCAGGGCGGCTAATGCCGATCGGGCGTCTAAGGTCACGTGGCTTCCCAAGGGGAGGCGGCCGGCGGCCATCCCGCCCAACAGGCGGATTCCGCAGGCTCCCACGGCGAGCCCCAGCAGCCCGCCGGCCAGTGTGAGGAGCGAGGTCTCGACTACCGCTTCGCCGGCCACGTGCCAGCGGTTCGCACCCAGCGCCTGCCGCACGGCCAATTCCTTGCCCCGGCCACTGGCGCGGATCAGCAGCAGGTTCGCCAGGTTGACCGCCCCGATCAGCAGAAGAATCAAGGCGCCTGCCTGCAGCAGAAGTAGTGTGGGCCTGACCGCGGCGACATGGTCCGCATGCAGCGGCGTCACGATGGACCGAAAGCCTGCATCGGCCATCATTTTGGCTTGCGGGTCGTCGACCTCCAGGTTGGCATTCTGGGTATCGATCTGCGATTGGGCCTGCGCCAGAGTGGCGCCCGGTTTGAGCCGGGCGATCATCTGAATAGTATTGCCACCGGAATGCCGCTGCAAAGGTGTGCGGTCTTCAGGGCGGGATGCCAGCGGGAAGTACAGGCTGGCTTCGGAGGAGAGGAAGCGGAAACCTGCCGGCAAGACGCCGATCACGGTCTTGGGAAGGCCATCCACGCGAATCTGCCGTCCGATCGCGTGCGGGTCCGCGTTGAAGCGCGTCCGCCAATACGCGTCGGTGAGAATAGCCACGCCGTCTGTTTGAAAAGTGGTCTCTTGTTCCGTGAACGCCCGACCCATCGCGGGGCCGGCCCCCACGGTGGCAAAGAAATCCGCGGATACGCGTGCGATCTGTTCGCGCTCCGTGGAGCCAGCTTCTCCGATAATCGCCTTGCCGTAGCGGTAAATCGCGACCGAGGCGAAAGCCGGTATATGGCCGCGTCGTTCGTAATAGTTGGTCAGGGATGAGCCGTCGCGCTCGACGCCGGCTTTCGGATAAGTATTGAACACCGTCACCAGCCGGCCGGGCTCGGGAAATGGCAGCGGGCGGAGCAGGACCGTGTCGATTACAGCAAAAATCGTCAGATTCGCGCCCAGACAGACCGCCAGTGTCAGCAGAGCGGTGACTGTCAGTCCGGGCGTCTTTCGCAGCAATCGGGCGGCGTAGCGCAGCTCCCGCAGCAGCTCATCGAACCAGTGGAGGCCGCGCGCCTCGCGGCAATCCCCTTTGACATTTTCCAGGCTGCCGAGCTCCATGCGCGCGCGGCGGGCGGCTTCTTCCCGGGGCGCGCCTGCGCGCACCAGGTCGTCGGTCAACTCCTCCATATGGAAGCGCAGTTCATCCGTCATGCCCTCTTCAAAATCACGGCGCCGCGTGAGCGCACGAAACACGGAACGAATGCGTCCCAGCATGTCAAACCTCCTCAGACGTGGTGTTCAAGGCCGCCGCAATCGCGGAGGCCAGCCGGTTCCAGCCGGCCGTTTCAGCGCGCAGGCGGCGGCGCCCCGCGGGCGTTAGAGTGTAGAACTTTGCCCGGCGGTTGTTCTCGCTCACGCCCCATTCGGCAGCGATCAGATCCTGGTGCTCCAGGCGGTAAAGCGCCGGATATAAGGATCCTTGCGGAATCTCCAGCGCATCGCGCGAGATCTGCCGGATGCGCAGCAACACGCCATATCCGTGCAGCGGTTTCAAGGATACGGCCTTCAGGATCAGCATATCGAGCGTGCCCGGGAGCAGGTCTGCGGTTTTGTCCAAGATGGAATCTTCTCCTAGTTCAACTAGGAGTATAGCGCACGCTCACCTAGTTTGCCAAGGAGAGTTTCGTGCGCCGCCCGGCGGCCTACAAAATTCGGACCTGCAAAATTCGCTCTTGACAAGTCCCACGAAATAGCCACTCTATGCATAGAGCAAAACAGTATGAACCAACCGATACCGCGAGACCTCTTTCCCGGCGCCTTGGAGATGATGGTATTGCAGACCCTGCGCCGGGGTCCGCGCCACGGCTACGCGCTGATGCGGGACATCAAGGCCACCTCCGACGACCTGCTGCAAATTGAAGAGGGCTCCTTGTACCCCGCCTTGCAGCGCATGCTCAAGGCCGGTTGGGTGAACGCCGAGTGGGGCTTATCCGCGCGGAATCGAAAGGTGCGCGTATACAAGATCACTCCGGCGGGCCGCAAACAACTCGAACGGGAAACATCGAGCTTCGACCAAATGCTGCAGGGGATCGCACGCGTCATGAGGCCGGCCGAATCATGAAATGGATGATCAATTTCGACCGCCGCCGCGGCCTGGACTGCGGGATCGATCGGGAAGTCGCGTCGCATCTGGAGGAAGGGACAGCCGATTTGATGGACTCGGGGATGCCCGAACAGGAGGCTCGCGAGAAAGCCAGCCGGGAGTTCGGCAATGTGCGCATTTACACGCAAGACAGCCGCGAAGTGTGGCGCTGGGTCTGGCTGGAAACGCTGTTGCAGGACTTGCGCTACGGCGCGCGGATGCTGCGCCGCAATCCGGGGTTCACGCTGGTGGCAGAGTCATGCGCGGGCTTGGATGTTGCGCCAGCGACAGGTACAAGAAATCGGTGGGCGCCTCGCGGCTCGGTCGAGCGCATGGTGCTCCGGCAAGGCTTCATCCTGGCGACGGCCGGCCTGGCCCGGCCCTGGGGTTGGCGGCCAGCTTTGCCGCCGAAAAGGCCCTGATGGCCATGTTCAGCTCGACTCAGCGCGATCCGGTCGCGTACCGGCTGGTGGCGCCCGCGTTGCCGGCCGTCACCACGCTCGCAGCCTGGGCACCCGCGCACCGCGCCTCGCGCGTGGACCCCATGCGCGCGCTACGGGATGAGTAGCCGTGCGGCGTGTGCCTATTTGGACTTCCGGCGGGCGAACAGCATCGCGCTCCAGTTCCGGTCCACGGAACAGATCTTGTAGTCCACCAGCCCCAGCGCCGCGGCGGATTCCCGCAGGAACGGTTGCGTCACACTCGATCCTTTGCGCCACAGGATCCAAAGCTTCGTGTGCGCGGCAAGCTTACGCATGCCCGGGAGGCAGGCCGGGGCATCGTGTACGAACCAGAGCGTGATGGGGCGCGGCGCTTCTAACGTCTCGCCTAACGTCTCTGTGGGCGTTTCTTCAAGGATCTCTTCTAGGGCGGCGCCGGCCGGCAGTTCCCCAATCACGCCGGCGTAGTTTCGCGGCGGATCGATGAGCGCCGCTGTCGATTCTTCCCGAATCCCGAGCTTCCGCGCCGCGCTGCGGGAGGCGTAGCGCGCCATCATCTGGGCCGGGACCACCGGACTCGCGGGCCGGTTAGCGTTAGCGTTAGCGTTAGACAGCGCCGTGCGCAGGGCGGACCGCAGCCGCTCGGGCGCTGCATAAACCGCATCCGGCAGCAGCTTCCGAATGGCATCGACCTTCTCCGGCGCGCCCCCCACGAAGACTATTGGGATGTGCCGCGTAGCTTTCCGGCCTCGCAGGAATGTAGCCACCTCGCGGCCGTGCGAAGGCAGGCGCGAAAGGTCGATCGCGAAGGCATCCGGTGGAAATTCGCGAATGGCATAGATTTCCTCGGAAGATAGCCTCTCGTCGTAATTCACCACGTACCCGGCGGCGCGCAGATTCTCGAGCAATGCCGCAGCTTCGCTCGCCTTCCAGTGAATCAGGCGGACGCGCGGCATTACGGCGCCACTGGCAGCACCACGTGCGACGCGTACGTCTTCGAGCGGAATACCTTCTGCGTGGCCGCCTGGTAGTCCGAAGCGTGCGCCTTGAAGATGTTCTCGACAAACGTTTGCGGATTGCGGTCGTAGAGCGGAAACCAGGTGCTCTGCACCTGCACCATGATGCGGTGGCCTTTCAGGAACGCATGATCGTTAGTATGCAAATCGATGCGGTAAGCCGTAACCTCATTGGGTACGATGGCTTTGGGATGTTCGAAACTCTCGCGAAAACGCCCGCGCAGAATCTCGTCCGCGATCATGAGTTCGTATCCGTCGAGCGCCCGGTCGTCCGGATTGAACTCCGGATAAACGTCGATCAGCTTCACCACCCAGTCGCTGTCGGTGCCCGTAGTCGAGCAGTACAGCTCGGCGGCAATATCGCCGGCAATCTTCAGGTCGTCCTGCAGCGGCCCGGTCTCCCAGGTCAGCACGTCGGGGCGGTTGTCCAGAAATCGCTGGTCCTCAACCAGCCACGCCGGCCACCCGCCGCCCGGATAGGTCGGGCTGATCGGGCGATGCCGGTAAGGCACCGGGCGCATGGGGTCGGAAATGTAACTGTCGAAGGCCTCCCCTTGGTCGCCTGGCTGGGAAGGTGCCCCGGAGGGCGCCGCGGCCGGCGGATCGAAAGACAACGCGCCGCTCTCGCGCAGATACAGATTCCGATTTTGGGCATCGCGCGGCGGCCACGAATCGTACCTCTCCCAGCGATTCGAGCCGGTCTGAAAGACCATGGCTTCCGGAAAATCGCGCGCGCCTTTGTCCTTCAGCCAGTAAGCGAACCAGGGCGCTTCGATCTGCGTGCGGAAATACTTGCTGGTGTTGCTGTCGAAAGAAATCTCGCCCAGCTTGCTGCCGTCGCGGCGCGCCCAGCCGCCATGATTCCAGGGGCCGGCCACCAGGTAGTTCAGATGGCCGGGATCGTTCTTTTCAAACAGCTCATAGATCTTCACCGGCCCGTAGAAGTCTTCCTGGTCCCACCAGCCCGCCACATTCAGATTCGGAACTTTCGGCCTCACACCCTCTGCGCCAATATACGGCGCGAAAGCCTGCTTCTGCCAGAACTGGTCGTAGTTCGGGTGGTTGACGAAGTCGTTCCAGGTGGGCATCTTGCCATGAAAGTACTTCTCATCGGCATTGGGAAGCGCGCCCAGATCCAGATACCAGCGATAGGTGTCGGCGCGGTCGAAGGCGAAATTGGTGTTGGTCTCCTTGGATGTCTCTAGCAGGGCGGCGTACTCGAACCCGTAGCTCAGCCGGAACGCGCCGTTGTGATGAAAGTCGTCGCCCAGGAACATAATCTGCCGGAGAAGCCTGCTCGGAGGCCGCCTTCAGGGCGGGGTGCGGGTCCAGCAGGGCCATGGTAGCCAGCCAGCCGCCGTAGGAAATACCGCCGTAGGAAATCCCCAGAATGCCGGCGCGCCCGTTATGACCTTTCACGTTTTCGAGCAGCCACTCGATGGTGTCGTATGTATCGGTGCTTTCGTCGATGGCTTTAGGGTCGCGCCTGTCGCGCACCTGCCGCTGCATCACGAACTGGCCCTCGGAATGGAAGCGTCCGCGGATGTCCTGGAACGCGAAGATGTATCCGTCGGCGATCAGGTGCGCATAGCGCGCGCGCAGGGCCTGCTCATCCGCCATCGCACCGTAGGGCGTGCGCTCCAGCAGGATCGGCAGACGCTCCCGCGCATCGCGCGGCGCGAAGATCACGGTATGCAGCTTCACGCCGTCCCGTACTGGAACCATGGCGTCGGTCTTGATGAAAGCCGAATCGTCCTGCGCGCGAGCTACGCCGGAAAGTGCCCCGCAGAGCAGAGTCAGAGTAAACCATGGACGTAAGCGAGCGGTCATGCGCTGGTCACCTATCATTTCTTATCGTTACCTATCATGGATAACCTATCACCCATCGGCCCGCGCTGCGCCGCCGCACACCACTTAGTGCGCTTCGATGTACCACGGCATGTTCACCACGATGATGCGCCCGTTGCCCTTGAAATACAGCATCGATTTTAAGGCGGTGCCGCGCTGGTTGTGCAGCATGTGGTAGTACCAGCGCCGCTCCACGATCTCCGGTATGATGACGGCGATCTGCCGGTCGGGATTCTTTTGCGCCAGGTCCAGCACGTAATCCACAATCGGAGTGATCACGAAGCGGTAAGGCGACGGCAGGATCGCCAGCTTCGGCGGCGCCATGCCCAATTGCAGAACCGGCTGCTCCACGAAGCCACACCACTCCTGCTGCAGGTAAATGGTGTGCTCTCCGGAATCGATGTGCACGGCGGTAACATCGGGCGAAATGGTCAAGGCGAAGGTGAGCGCCCGCTTGGCGATGTTGCTCCAGCGCTCCAGCGGCAACACCACCAGCGGCGGTTGGAAGCCATGCAACTCCAGTGGCGACTGGCTTAAGACCGACATGCCGACCTCATGATACTGGCGGCGCACCGCGATCATTACAGCCATTAAGGATGGAACTAACAGCACCGTGATCCAGGCGCCTGCAATAAACTTAGCCACTAACACCACCAGCACCGTGATCGCCGTGGCGGTAGCGCCCAATCCATTCACCAGCATGGCGGCCCGTGCGCCGCGCCCGCCGGTCCGTCTCCAGTGGAAGACCATGCCGGTCTGCGAAAGAGTGAACGCCATAAAGGCGCCCACCGCGAACAGGGGAATCAGGCGGTCCGTGACGCCGCCGAATACGATCAACAGCACGCCCGCCAGCGCCGCCAGCACGTACACGCCCTGGGAGTAGACCAGCCGCCGCCCGCGCGCGCCGAACGAGCGCGGCAGGAATCCATCGTGCGCGATAATCTTGCACAACCGCGGGAAATCCGCGAACGCGGTGTTGGCCGATAGCGCCAGTATCAGCAGGATGGAGCCGCTGGTAACGTAATAGAAAAGCCCCTTGCCGGCCACCGCTGCCACCAGCATGGAGAGCACGCTCTGGTATCCGGACGCCCCCGGGTCCGTGGCCACGATTCCGTAGGCGCGCACCAGGTAGGCGATGCCCGCCAGCATCACGATCAGCAACCCGATGATCACCGCCAGCGTGAGCCGCGCATTCCGGGCAGTCGGCTCGCGAAACGCCTTCACGCCATTGCTGACTGCTTCCACGCCGGTCATGGCGGTGCAGCCGCTGGCGAATGCTTTAAGAAGCAGCCAGACGCTCACGGCCGCGATCGCCCGTGGAGCAGGCGGCGGCGCTACCAGGGGAACCGGATGGCCGCCGGCCGCCAACGTCTTGGCCAATCCAATGCCGATGGCGATCAACAGGGTTCCGACGAACAGGTAAGTCGGGACTAAAAACACTACACCCGTTTCGCGCACGCCCCGCAGGTTCACCAACGTAACCACGGCCAGAATGCCCAGGCACAATAGCAGCGTGTGCGGCAGCAGGCCGGGCGCGGCAGACACCAGCGCACCCACGCCCGCCGAGATGCCCACCGCGACCACCAGGATGTAGTCGATCATTAATGCCGCCGCGGCCAGCAATCCGGGAAAGACGCCCAGGTTATGGCGCGCCACCGTATATGAGCCGCCGCCGCCCGGATAAGTTTCGATGGTCTGCCGGTACGAGAAGAAGACGATGGTCAGCAGAACGATAATGCTGATGCTGATCGGCAGGATGTAGGACAGCCCGGCCGCTCCCAGCGGGATCAGCAGCGTGAGCGCCGCCTCTGGTCCGTAACCCGCGGAGCTCAGCGCGTCCAGTCCGAAAATCGGAATGCCCGCCATCGGGCCGATCCGTTCGGCTCTTTCGTCGGAAGTGGGTAGCGGAGATCCGAACAGGAAGTCGAGAATCGCCATGCGACTCGGACCATCTTACCTTATGCGGCTGTGGCGCAAGCTTTTACACGTGCCTGCGTCACAAAAAAAGGCGGGTCCCCGGAAGGAACCCACCCACGCGAAACGGCGGCATTGCGCGGCCGACAATGCTATTGCTGCGTTTGCTTAGCCTGCGCCTCTTGCGATTGCGACTGCGCTTGCGACTGCATCTGCGAGACGGAATAACTCTCGTCGGCGCTGAAAACCTTGATTTCCACGCGGCGGTTCTTGGCGCGCGCGGCACGGGTATGGCCGTCGTCCAGCGGCTTCTCTTCGCCCAGCCCGATCATGTGGATGCGGTAAATCGGTATATCGTGCTGGGCCACCAGGTATTCGGTCACGGCATCCGCGCGTTTCCGGCTGAGCGCTTCGTTATACTGGCGCGAGCCGGTGCGGTCCGTGAAGCCTTCCACGGCGATGAAGTACCTCTTGTTCTTGGAAGCTGCCGCCACCATGGTGTCCAGATCCTCGCGGTCCTTCGGGGTGAGCGTGTACTTGTTGAAAGCGAATGGCACGGTCAGGTCGGCAACCTGTTTGTAGTCGTCCAGATTCGAAACCTGCTGCCGGAGACTCTTGATCTCCTCGGAGTCCTTGCTCGCCAGATCCGACGCGGAATTGGCCTTGTTCATGGCGTTTTGCGCGCTGTTCTGGGCCGTCATGGCCTGCTCTTTCGCGGCGCTGATGCCGGTCTGGGCCTTCTCGTCCACGCCGTTGATGTTGGCGGTCAGGTCCGTGCGGGTCTGCTGGATTTGTTGGCCGTTCTTGTTAGTCTGGTCGCCGACCTGGTCCACTTTGGCCTGGATCGGCGCGGTGGTGTTCTGTACGTACTTCTTGGTAGCGCAACCGCCAGTAAGCAGCGTCGCCGCCAGAAGACCTGAGCTGAGAAAAGTCCTCGTCATAGTTAAACTCCCGGCGCGTACCTTTGCAATTCTCGCGCCGATTTAGTCGCGGGCTGAGTATTAAGGACTTACGCGCCAAGCTTCGTGCGTTTTCGCCCGTTTCTTCATTGAGGAGGAAAAGTTTACCGGGTTGTAAGGCATTATAAATTCTTAATTAGCGGCAACGTCGCACCATTATGGTCGTGATATGTTCATCGGTAATGAAACGACTGATCGCCACATTGTTCGCGGTAGTTCTCTGTGTATTAGGGCAGGATACGAGGTATCCTCCGGATGGCAGCCAAATACCCGGCCCCGGGCGGCCTACCACTCCCGATTGGGTATCGGAGCTGGGCGAGTTGCAGATTTCGGGCAGCGGCGAGCACCAGGACTGGCTCAACGACCTGCGCCAGTGGCGGCGCGAGCACCTGGTCCGCATGGGCTACGACGATGCCGAATACCGGCGGCCCGAACTGCTGTGGACGCAGCGGAACTTCATCCAGCCGCAGATGATGGCCGAAGAACGCTATTTCTACGATCCTGTAACTGGAAGGTATACTGTCGATCACTACCTGGACGATCTGGACAAGCGTTACGGCGGCATCGACAGCGTGCTGATCTGGCCGGTGTATCCGAACATAGGCATCGACAACCGCAATCAGTGGGACCTGGCTCGCGACTTACCCGGCGGCATTCCGGGCTTGCGCCGGATGGTCGAAGATTTCCATCGCCGCAGTGTGCGGGTCTTCTTCCCCAGCATGCCCTGGGACACAGGCACGCGCGACGTGGCGCAGCCCTACTGGAGCGCGACCGCTCAACTCATGGCCGAGATGGGCGCGGATGGCGTGAACGGCGATACCTTCGACGGGATGCCGCGCGCCTACCGGACGGCTTCCGACCAGAGCGGCCATCCGGTAGTGTTTGAGCCGGAGGGCTCGCCCCGCGCCGACGAGCAATTGATGTGGAACAACCAGAGCTGGGGATATTGGAAGTTTCCCTTCGCGCCCATGGTCAGCAAACTGAAATGGCTGGAGCCGCGGCATATGATCAATGTCTGCGACCGCTGGGCGCGCGACAAGACCGACAATCTGCAGGCCGCGTTCTTCAACGGCGTGGGCTACGAAAGCTGGGAAAACATCTGGGGTATCTGGAACCGCATCACGCCGCGGGATGCCGAGGCGCTGCGGCGCGTCGCTTATATCGAGCGTCAATTCGCGGATTTGTTGGTCTCGCGGGATTGGGAGCCGTACGCGCCGGCTTTACAATATGGTGTTTTTGCAACTCGCTTTCCCGGCGCGGGACGCACTCTGTGGACGCTGGTCAACCGCAACGAATACGATGTAAGCGGTGAACAGATTGAGGTGCGGCATACCGCGGGCACGCGCTATTACGATGTGTGGAACGGCATCGAGATCCACCCGCGCATCGCGGGCGCCGGCGCGGCGCTGGGCTTCGCGATCGAAGCCAACGGCTTTGGCGCGATTCTGGCTGTGATGCCGGGCGCGCCGCAAAACCTTGACGCCGAGCTGGCGCAAGCACGGCAGTGGGCGCGCGTGCCTCTGGCGAGCCTTTCGCACGAATGGTCCTTCCTGCGCCAGCGGATGGTAGAGACCGCCTCCACTAAGCCGCCCTCCGCAAGTCCGGCGGAAATGGTGTACGTTCCGGGCGGCGAATTCGATTTCCAGGTGAACGGCGTAGAGATCGAAGGATCCAATTGGATCGGGTTGGACGTGCAGTATCCCTGGGAAGACGCGCCGCGCCGCGGCCACCGCCATCCGATCGCAATGAAATCGTTTTTCATCGACCGCTATCCGGTAACTAACGCAGACTTCAAGAAATTCCTGAGCGCCACGCAATATCGTCCGCGGGACGATCACAACTTTCTGAAGGACTGGCGCAGCGGCACGTACCCGGATGGTTGGGCCAATAAGCCGGTCACGTGGGTCTCACTGGAGGATGCGCGGGCGTACGCCGTCTGGGCGGGCAAGCGCCTGCCGCACGAGTGGGAATGGCAATACGCGGCGCAGGGTACGGATGGACGGCTGTATCCATGGGGCAGCGCGTGGGACCCGCGCGCAGTTCCGACGCCCTACAAGGGTCGCGATCTCCCTGGTCCCGCGGACGTGGATGCGCATCCAGCGGGCGCGAGTCCGTTTGGGGCAATGGATATGACTGGCAACGTATGGCAATGGACCGACGAGTTCGTGGATGAACATACGCGCGCGGCGATTCTGCGCGGCGGCAGTTATTATCAGCCGCAGGGCTCCATGTGGTACTTCCCGCAGGCTTACAAACTGAATGAGCATGGGAAATACCTGCTGATGGCGCCTTCGAAGGATCGCGCCGGGACGCTGGGGTTCCGGTGCGTAATGGACGAGTAAGGCGACGCGGCGGGCCTCTACAGGCTAAAATTAGCTGTACGCCGGCAGGGATCGCCTGCCAGCTTTGTTTCCACGTTTTAACGAGTTTCCACGTCACATTTACAGGACCGTGGAAGCCGTAATTTACGCCCTGATGAGCGAAGTCGTCGATCCCGGTCTGGAACTCCTGGAGGCGCAAAACAGGTTTGTTTCCGACAACTTACGCCGGATTTTCGTCCAAATCTACCGGATCGTGGGCAATGTGGCCGACGCCCAGGATCTCACCCAGGAGGCCTTCATCAAGGCGCTGCAGCGCCAGGAGCAACTCAAGGACGGCCAGAAGGCGGCGCATTGGCTTTCGCGAATTGCGACCAATACTGCGATCGATTTCCTGCGGCGCAACGGGAGGGTGTCCTATTGCGAACTGGACGCCGCGCCCGAGAGCCACGACGAGAGTCCGGAGGATATCCTGTTGCGCTCCGAGCAGCGCGACTATTTGGAAGACGGCCTGCGCCTGTTGACGGCGCGCGAGCGGACGGCGCTGATGCTGCGCGATGTAGAGGGCCTGCCGGCTGAAGAAGTGGCGCGCCGGCTGGATTGTTCCAAGGCGACGGTGCGGTCGCATATCGCCAACGCGCGCATTAAGCTGCGCAAGTATATGGAAAGGAGGAAGCCATGACGCATCCGAATCAGTCCACTCTGGCTCTTTACGCCGGCCAGGACCTCGGTTGGTTCACCCGCCGGCGCACAGAGCGTCACCTGACCCGTTGCGGCGACTGCCGCAGCGAGGTGCAGGCATTCGCCTCGGCGCGCGACAATCTGATCGCACTGGATGAATTGCCGGCCATCTCATGGAACCGGCTTTCCGGCGAGATGAAAGCGAATATCCGGCTGGGCCTGGCGGCCGGCGAATGCGTGCGCGGCGAGCGGACCACGGGGCGCGTCGCGTCTTTTGGGTTTCTGTCCGGTGCGCGCACACTGACGGCTTGCGCCAGTGCCATGGCGCTGGTCGCGGCGGGATTGCTCCTGCAGCGGCCCAATCCGGCCCCCCAGCCCGCGGCCACCGGCGACAGTGCGGTCTGGCGCGCCACCGCCAACGGCATCGAATTGAATCAGGGCGGGCGGACCTTGAGCCTGCTGCATGCGCCGTCCGGAGACGTGACTTATTCGGCGGGCGCGCAAGGGTCCATGCGCGCCAGCTACGTGGATTCCGACACGGGCAACATGACCATTAATAACTTGTATGACCAGTAAACTTGCGATTCTGTTGGTAGCTGGCGTTACTGCGGTGTGCGCGCAGGAAACCGCGCTCGACCACTCGGTGAACATCAACCTGCCGCCCGATTCTCCGCTGACTCTGATCTCGGAGAACCTGGGCGAGTCGCACGTCACCCAGCGCGGCAGCGCGGTAGTGCTGGATCTGGATGTGACGCTCACGCTGCATAATTCCAGCCCCAACCGGGTGCGCGGCGTGACGCTCCTGGTGGCCGCGCAGGAGGTCACGCCCGGCGGTAAGGCTTCCGTTTCGGTCCCCAGCCTGGACGTGGCTCCCAGCCAGAACTTTCCAGTGCACATCGACCTGCGGCTGTTGCGGCCGGCACAGATCGCGGGCGGTCCGCTGGTACAGGTGAACCTGGATGGCGTACTTTTCCAGGACTATTCGTTCTACGGTCCGAACCGGCTGGATTCCCGCCGTACGATGACCGCCTGGGAAATGCAAGCCCAGCGCGAGCGCAAGTACTTCAAGTCGATCTTGGCGATGCACGGTGTTGCAGGATTGAAGCAAGCCATGCTGGAAAGCCTGAATCGCCAGGCCGAGCGTCCGCGGCTGGATGTACAGGTTTCGCGCGGGCGCGCGGTAACCTCGGCGGCTGAACACAACGCGCGTTTTGCGTTTCTGCGCTTTCCGGATGAGCCTGTGGAACCCGTGGAAGGATGGGCGGAGATCGCCGGCAATGAGGCGCGCAATCCCCGGATCGACGTCCGTAATCTTTCCTCGCGGCAGGTGCGCTCCGTGGAGATCGATTGGATCGTGACCGACCGGCAGGGCAAACAATACATGGCTGGTTCGGTGCCGGCATCCGGTCCCGAGTTCAATCTGAGAGCCGGCAGCACCAGCCGCGTGCTACAAGACACCGCGTTGCGTTTCGCGCGTCTCGCAAACGATGGCGGAGCGCCGGTATCCATTGCCGGCATGACGGGCTTTGTCGGCCAGGTGGAATTCGCGGATGGCAAGGTGTGGATTCCCAATCGCGAAGCCCTCGCCAACGCCCAGCTGTTGGGCATTCTGGAACCGTCGCCGGAAGAGCAGCGCTTGACGGACCTTTATCGCAAGAAGGGCCCTAAGGCCTTGGCCGACGAACTGAATAAGTTCTAACGGCGCCTCACGCGGGCCAGTTTGGGAAGGGGTTCACGCGGGCGCGCCGGGCATCGGAGATCAGGTCGGGCACGCGCGCGCGGCGGCGCAACAGCTTTTCGAGGAGTTGCTCGAATTCGTCTTCTTCGCCTTCCAGCCACTCCGGGGGGACTTGCCGGAAGGCCCGGTCCACGACCGCTTCGGGGAAATGCACCACTTGATCCAGCCAGGGCTGGAAATCGTCCAGGGAGCGCGCCCGCTCGTAGACCAGCTTGCGCGGGTACAGTCCCTGCAGCGGCGAATCGGTGAACTCCCAATTGGGGCCGTTGAAGACGAAGCCGTGGTCGATCATCACCGCCACGAACGTCTTCGTGACCACCGCCTGCCAATCCTCCACCCGCGCGCGGAAAAAGACGGATTGGCGGCCGTCGGAGTTGGCCATCCACTTGTCGAAAACCAGCACCGCCAGGAAATCCGTGAGGTTGCCGACTCCGCTCAGCAGCGTGTCGGGTACGAAGTCGTATACCGCCATCAGCTCTGGATTGCCGGGATGCCGCGAGCCGAAGTGCCAGCCAGGAGTCACGGGGATGTGTTGCGCGCCCAGATGGATGAAGATCTCCGGATTGGCGGCAAGGAACTCGGGCGTGATGAGAATGATCTCGGCCGGCGCGGTGGAAACCTGCAAATATTTCAGGAAGACCGAGGACACCTGTTCGTTGACCAGAATGCGGCGGTGCTGGGGGTTGTTCCGGAACTTGACGATATAGAAGTTGCCGTCGTCCGCTTCGAGCAGGTGGGACTGAGCCCCGCCGCGCATTTTGCGGACATGCCGGCAGGCGGTGAGCGGCATGGAAATGCTGTACCCTAGAGTTGTATCACACCCCGGAGGAAAACCAGCAACATGCCCGAAGAAAACCTGGAAGCCTTGGCGCCCCCGGCGCCTCCCGCAAGAACCAAGGACGAAATAGCCCTGGAGTTGACGAAGTTTATAGCTGTAACAACCGGCTACGGAAGGGGGAATACGGCAGCGGGATTCTCCGGCAAACCGGCGGGCCGGTCTGCCGAAGAATACGCTGAAGCACTGCTGGAACTGTTCGAACGCTGCCGCACAGTGGTGAACAAGTAGCCTGCCGCTACTTCTTTCCGCCCTTTTTCTTGGCGGCAACTTTCTTCGCCGGGGCCTTCTTCGGCGCAGCCTTCTTGACGGCTTTCTTTGCAGGCGCCTTCTTTAGCGCCGCCTTGGCCGGCGCCTTCTTCGCCGCTGCCTTTTTGGCCGGGGCTTTCTTGGCGGGAGCTTTTTTCGCCGGGGCCGCTGCCTTCTTGGCCGGGGCTTTTTTCGCCGGGGCCGCCTTAGCCGCGGGCTTAGCCGGCGCCTTCACCGCAGCCTTCTTAGCCGGAGGTTTCTTGGCCGCCGCCTGGGTAGCCTTCTTGGCCGGCTTCTTAGGCGCCGCGGGGGCAGGGGCATCGGGCGGCGGTCCGGCTGGAGCGGCTGCCGGCACCTCCACAGTGGCAACCACCAGAATTTCTTCTTCCTCCTCGTCCTCGTCCTCATCGTCGAATTCGTCGAGCTTCGAAGTCAAGTCCGGATGTTCTTCGTCGTCGTAGTCCTGAAAGTCTTCCATATCTTCTTCGTCGTTGGCTGAGAGCTTTTGACCGTCAAACATTATGAACGCCTCCTGTTGTCGGGGCACAATCACCCATAGAATAACCTTTTTTCGCGCTGAGGCAATAGCAAAAAAATAAAAAGTGAAATTTTTCTGTGGAAGCGGCGCGGGCGTGCCCCCTGCTGGCCGCGTGGCCGTCTCGATTCGTGCCGCAGCGCCATGGCAGCCTACGCGCATGGGTTTGTTGCAAACAAAGGGCAGATTGGGCACGTTCGTACGTCTACTCGCTCGGCTTCAGCGCATCCAGCGCGACCTGACGAAGCTGCTCTTTGAGTTTGCGGATCTCGTCGGTATGGGCGCCGAGGCGCTCGAACAGCTCCTTTTGGCTGGCGATGCCCGCGCCGATCAGAAACGCGGCGCACTCCGAGCGGCTGCCGAACAGGTCGGCTTCCACCAACTGGTCGAGCCGGGCCAGGGCGTCGTCGCCGATGCGGACCATCACCACATTGCCGCGGCCATCACCCTTTGTGTACTGGCCGAGCAGGTCCTTGAGCTCTTGGCCAGTCTTGCCAATCGCGATGACCCCGACTTTTCCGCGAAGCCGGCCGGATCCGAATTCAAACGTCTTCTTCATTAGATGCATTCCTTTCAAGCGGCTTTTCAAGCTGCCAGGGCATTCGCCGCAGCAAGCGGTTTTCTGAGGCGGAACGTACCAGCTACGGCGATCAGCAGCAGCAGCACCGCGCTGCCATAGAAAACCGCCGCGATGCCGAAACGGGAAGCCAGGTCGCCCGCAAACAGCAGCGCGACGCCTTGAGATATGGAAATCAGGGACATGGAACTGCTGCTGACGCGCCCGCGCATTTCGGCAGGGACCTGCCCCTGTAACAGAGTCGCGGCGGCAATGGTCAACAACGACGCGCCGACGCCGATGGCAACGCAGCCGGCCAGCGCGGTCACTTTGTTTGGTATAGACGCGGTGGCTGCGATCGAGACTCCGCACAACAGGATCCCCGCGGTACTCAGGTGCGCCTTCTGTTGGATGCGGCGGGCCAGTGGAGTCACTACAAATCCGCCAGGCAGCATGCCGGCGCCGATGGCCGATCCCAACGCTCCGAACAGAACCGAATTGGCGTGCAACACGTCGCGAACGTACACGGCGATCAGAGAGCCGAAGGCGCCGATGGCGAATGTGCCGGCGGCGATCGACAGGATCACGAAGCCGATCAGCGCGTGGCCGAGAATGAAGCGCATACCGGACAGCAGGTCCCGCAAAACCGGCTTGACATCGCGGTTGGCGTGGGCGGGCCGCGCCGGGATGGCCATAGTGGCGATCATGAGACCCGAGAACACAAAGCTGGCGCTATCCAGGTAGTAACATGAGCTAGGGCCAGCCCACCCAGCCAGCGCGCCGGCCACCACGGGGCTGGCCATTTGCAGGATCTGCACAGTCTGCTGGATCACGGCATTGGCGCTCATCAGTCCGTTCAGCGGCAGGATCTGCGGGATGGCTACGGATCGCGCCGGGCTGAAGAAACTGGAAAAAGTACTGATGGCCAGGAACACGGCGTAGATGTGCCACGGCGCGTGCGCGAAGACCAATCCGAGCACCAGAATGGCGCGGGCGATGTCGCTCACCACCATGGTGCGCCGGGGATGCCAGCGATCCACGAAGACGCCGGCCACGGGTCCGACGAAGGCCAGGGGTAGGAGGAAGAACACCGTCACCAGGGTGATGGCGCGCGCGGACGCGTGCATGCGGAAGGTCATTTCGCTGAAAATCGCGTAGAGCGCCAGGAAATCTCCGAAGATACTGACCAGGGTGGCCAGCCACAGCTTGCGGAAGGCGGGAATGGCGAGAGCCTGGCGCATGGTGAGTTGGGGCGCAGCGGAAGGGGCCATGCGAGTATTGTAATTACGCGTAATTCGTAAGTCAAGACCTTTTTGGGGCTGTGGCAGTGAGGCAGGCGTCCATTCCTAGGCTTTCGGCCGTGCGGCGGGGTCCTACGCGTGGCGGGTAGCGGGTGCGGCGGCGGTGTTGAGGCGGCTGCGAATCTGGTTCATCACTTCGGAGGCCAGGAAAGGTTTGCGGAGTACGGGGAAATTGTGCTCTTCGCAGAGCGCTTCCTCTTCCGCGGGAAGTATCGTGCCGGTCATCATGATGACCAGCATGCGCGGCTGGGACTGCAGGAACTCGACGCCCAGTTCGACGCCGTTGCCGTCGGGGAGCATGTAGTCGAGCAAGGCGGCGTTGGGCTTTTCGGCGGCGACCAGCTTACGGGCTTCCGCGGCGGATTCGGCGGTGAGCAGCTTCCAACCGGCGTCGGCCATGAGGCGTTCCAGGAAATGGAGCAGGTCGCGGTTATCGTCCACCAGCAGCACGGTGGGATGCGGAGGGGTGCGGGCATCGTCGCTTTCGAGGGAGTGGATGCGGAGGCTCTCGCCATCGTCAGCCAGATCCACACGCACACGCGCGCCGGGACTCACCTGAGATGTGGCGACCAGAGTGGCCAGGGGTTGGGTGAGGTGGCGGTGAATGGTGCGGTTCAGCTCGCGCGCGCCGTACTCAGCGCTGGTCCCTTTCAGGAGCAGAAACCGGCGGGCTTCAAAAGGCACTTCCAGGGTAAACGACCGCGCGCCCAGCCGGGTGTTGACGTGGTTCTGCAAATCGGCGATCTGCTGGTCGAGGATGGTGGAGAGCGACTCCTGCGTAAGCGGCTGATAAGTGATGATGCAATCGATGCGGTTGACGAATTCCGGCGAAAAGCGCTTGCGCACGGACACCAGTGCGATGTTCTGAAGCTTGCCGGTGAGATCGGTGCGGGCGGGCGATTTAACCGACTGAAAGCCAAAATCCGGGTTGATTTCGCGCATCATTTCGCGCGCGCCGAGGTTGCTGGTGAGAAAGACCAGGCTCTTTTCGAAGTTGACGATGGTGTTGTCGCCGAGACGCAGAATCCCCTTGTCGAGCACGCCGAGCAGCAGGCGGGTCATAGACGGCGCGGCCTTCTCGATTTCGTCGAACAAGACCAGGGACAGGTTGCACTTCTCGCTGGTCACGCTGTTCAATTTCTGCTGGGTTAGCATGGGCTGCGTTTCGCGATGCCCGAGGTAGCCGGGAGGCGCGCCAATCAGCTTGGCTACCTCGTGCTCCATCTGGAACTCGCCGCAGTCGACTTTGAGGACGTTCTTCTCGGAGCCATGCAGGACTTCAGCGAGGGCTTCGACGGTCTTGGTCTTGCCGGTGCCGGTGGGGCCCAGCAACAAGAATACGCCCACCGGACGTCCCTCGGGGGCGAGTCCGGCCTGGTACATCTGGATGTAGGGAACAATAACCCGAGTGGCCGCCGGCTGCCCGACGACTTTTTGGGATAACACGGCAATGAGGTTCTCGGCAGGATCGGCCGCCGGCTTCCGCGACCGACCGGACGACTGCGTGCTCTTGCCGCGTTCCACTGCGCCGCCCTCCACCTTGATTACCCTGGGGCGCCGGCTTCTGGTCCGCCGCGACGGGCGCTCCTCGGGGGTCATCTCATCGTTCATTTAGTCCTCGAATCACCCTCTTGCAGCCTGTTGCATCGCTCCGGAGGCAGTCTGAAGGGCATTTTCGCGGAGGCCTGCGACTGGCTGCTGATTAGTGCCCGAAGGACGCCAAACTCTATCTAATTATTAGCACGCCGCGGGCTGCAATGTATGTAACATAACGCACCGGGGGGTGGGGGCGCCTTGGAGACGATGGGAGATTTACCTGTGGCGGAAGGTGATGCGGCCTTTGGTCAGATCGTAGGGGGACAGTTCCAGGGTGACTTTATCGCCCGCCAGCACGCGAATGCGGTTGCGGCGAAGCCGTCCTGCCAGATGGGCCAGCACCACGCGGTCATGATCGATCTGGACGCTGAATTTGCCGCTCGGGAACTTCTCTAAAACCGTACCGGTTACTTCGATATTGTCTTCTTTGCTCATAGACCTCCGTGAGGGATTCGCCGGCGGGGGGCTGCCCGGATCGTTTCCGTTTCAGGGCGGCCCCGCCCGCATTTGCTACTAGCCGGCCGTGACGTTGGCCGCCTGCAGCCCCTTCGGACCGCGCGTTACTTCGAACTCGACACTGGCGCCTTCATCCAGGCTTCGGTAACCTTCCGTCTGGATGGCCGAGAAATGCACGAAGACGTCTTCTCCGTTCTCCCTTTGGATAAAGCCGTAACCTTTGGCCGCATTAAACCACTTCACTGTACCTTTTTCTCTCATCGATGTTTCCTCTTCTGGTTAGTGCAGATTAATCTCCCGCGACGCGGCGCCACAAACACAAAAGGGGGTTGCGGCCAACTCACGCAGCCCCCCTGAGATCTGTCCCGACGCGAAGATGAGAGTCAAAATGCTCCTATAGTATAGCGCAGGGCGTCGTCTAGTGGAGGATGCCGAATTGGTGCGGCAGCTGGCGAGGATTACGAAGAGCGTTTCAGACTGCGCCATACCGCGACCGCCAGGACCTGGTGCCGCGCAAATGCTATTCTCAGGGAAGCAGCCGAGGCCAACAGGCCGTGCCGCGACCGCGCATGGACAAGACCATCGATAAATACTCCAGTCTTGACGAAATGAAGGCCCACGGATACCGGTACTGGCAGAGCCGTCCCGTGCACGAAGCGAATGGATGCCGTTGGGGAAATGAACTACACCGTCTACGAACTTAAAGGCTGGATGATGGAGCCAGATGTACCAAGACCTTTTGTCCGCCTTCAATGCCCATGGCGTTAGATACCTGATTGTTGGCGGTTATGCTGTCCTTCCCGCGCAGCCAGGTTTTACCCGGGACATCGATTTTTCATAAAAGCAGACCAGGCGAACGCGCAGGCAATCTATTCCCCGACCTTCCGGGCGTTGACTTTGAGGCTGCATGGGAACGGCGGGTTGAAGGGGTACTACGCAGTGACCGGCCTTAAAGCCTTCTTCATTTCCAAGGACGATCTTATCGCCGCCGAGCGCGCTTCGGGCCGGCCGCAAGACCTGGCCGATGTGAGCGCCACTCAAAAGGCCACGGAAACCAGAGCGCCGTAGTAGAGCGCTCGCCCCCCTGCACCTTTTCGCTACGAAACCGGATGTAGCAACGGCATAAGTCATCCGCAAACCCTTTATGTTGCGCTGCTTATGTTGGCGCTGCCCGCCTTGCGATCTTCAATGCAGCGCCAAGGTGGCTTCCCACGCCGCTACAGGCCGCAAAGCCCGTCCTACCCCTTCAACTCCGCCACAATCTCCGCCGCCACCGCGCGGGCCTTCTCCAGGGCGCCCGGCTCGAAGCTGATGGCGCCCACGCGCGCATGGCCGCCGCCGCCATACCGCTCGCAGATGCTCGCCAGGTTGTGCTTCGGCTCTTCCGGCGCCCAGGGGTTCGATCCCACCGAAATCTTGGTGCGGAAGCTGGAGGGGCTTACCGACACCGTGTAGGTGCAGGTCGGGAAAAGGTAGTATGGGATGAACTTGTTGTAGCCCTCCAGGTCGTAGCCCGTAAGATCGAAAAAGACCACACCGTCGTCTTGCGTGGCGCGCTCACCGATCATGCCTACCGAATTGAGGTGCCGCTGGTACAGGGGTTCGAACAGCGCCTGGATCTCCTGCTCCGCGGCGATATCGTCGAGCGTCCGGTGCTGCATCCAGCCGATGATCTTGTGTATGATTCCGGACCCCTTCGCGCCCTCGATCACCAGCGTCAGCTTCATCGCCGGCGCGCCCAGTTCCACGGCGCTCTTGGCGTCGGGATATTGCGCCCCGTCGATGATGTTGGCCCAGTCGACTAGCTGAACCAGGTCCGCCGCGGCGAAACCGAATCGCTCTTTGGCGATGGCGCAAATGAACGATGTGCAGGATTTGTACGAAGGGTCGTAGAGCTTGCGGCCGCTGCGGTCCTGGCGGTAGTTCTCGGCGTCTTCCGGCGTCAGGAAGGCGCTCTGATGGTGGTCGAACCACCAGGTAAGGCGCGGATCGCTCGAGTATTTGAAATCCACGATGGCGTTCACATCGCCATCCCAAAGGCTGTCCTCGAACAACTGGGATGCCTTGTGGGCCATCCCCGTATAGACATATTCCGCATCCGGGTAAAATGCGCCCTGCATGAAGCGGGTGAAATATGCGGCGGAAGCAGCGCCGTCGAAACAATGGTCGTGATAGAGAATGCGTACCCGCATGAACTTGTAGGAAACGTACCAGCTTGCCTGAACGGGCGGACAAATGCAAGTGCTAATACAGCAGGGCGTTAAAGAATAGTTTAAACGTTTGATAACTTTGCGCGCGATATTGCGGCCGCATGCCGAACAGAATTACGTGGCCCGCGCCCAGCCGGGCATCCACCAGGGCCGCTTTGCCGGCCAGATATTTCTCGCCCAGCAGCCAGCCCGAGGCCAGCAGATTGGCGTCCGGATAGCGCACCGGGGCGCTTTCGCCGGTATCCCAGGCCGGGCTTTGTTCCGACCAGATGGCCAGATCATCGGGCAGGCCCGCCGCCAGCGGATGGTGCGTATCGAGGTGCGCGTTCAGCAGCGAGCCGGGCGAATAATATTCGGTGTTTGCGACGCCGTCGACCGCGTTCTTCGCCGCCACGCCCAAGTGGAGCGTGGCATATTCGGACGCGCGATTCAGGAAAATCAACGTTCCGCCCGCGGAGGCGAACTCGCGCAGCGCACCCGCGCCAGTGGATTCCAGGCCGCCCGTGAATTCCGGCGGCATGCTCCCGGCTTTGTGGCCGTTTTCCATGGATTGCGCACTCGCATCGGGGAACACGATGACGTCGAAACGCTGCCGCAATCCGCCCGCTTGGATTTCCTTGTTTTCGAGCGAGGCGTATTTGAAGCCGAATTGCTCCAGCAGCCAGCGCGTCCAGCCTTCGTCGTTGTTGGGGATGAAGCTGCGGTAGAGGCCGATTCGCGGGCGTGTCAGCCTCTTCCAGCCCAACACCCCGCCCACGGCGAAATCGCCAGTCTGCGGGTGCCGATACACGTTCCCGCCGGCATTCCAGATGCGGTTGATTTCGACCCACGCATCGCTGTCGGAAGCGGCCAGGGTGGCCGGCTTTTTCGGCAGGATACCGCGTGTAAGGCCCGCGGCCGGCGATTCCACCGGGTTCACTTGCACGCCCATCAGCAGCGGCAAAGTGTGCGCCGTCACGTCATACGGGCGCTGCGGCGGTCCGCCCGGATAGAGGCGCATATCTGGATAATGCTGCCGTTCCAGCAGCGCCTTGGCCCATCCGCTGTATGGCTGCGCCATCCGGATAACATTGTCACCGGCTTCGGTATGCTCGATCTCCACCTGCCCGAATGACAGCGTCTCGATTAGTTTCCGTGCAGCCGTGGGATCGCGCTGCTTTATCGGTATCACGAACCCCCACGGCGATTTCCTCGCCACTTGCCGCTGCCCGATCTTGTAGAAATTGCGCAGCAGTTCTTCGCGATGCAGCGCCGCCTGGTACAGGCACGATTCCATGGCGATCAGTTGGTCGTCCACGATGTCGCGCAATCGCCATACGCCGCCCGGCCAGGGCTCGAGGAAATTCCAGCTACGCTCGCGCGCGTTGTACCCCAGCGCGTCACGTTCCAGTTGGCCCGGCTCTACCGTAATGGGGCTGGCCAGTCTGGCGCTGGCCGACTCGGTGAGGATGCGCATACCGCCATGGAACGCCTGGTAGTGACGCGACGGCGTCCAGAAGTCATAAACCGCGTGGATCGCCACCCCCGTCTGCCCTGCCGCGGTCAGGTCCGCCGCCATGGCCGTCCCGATCATGTTGGATTCCTGCATCAGGATCGCGTCGATATTCGGCTCGATGGGGTCCAGCCACGGTGGCACGAAAATACGCGCCGCGTTCGAACCCATCTGGTGCACGTCGTAAACGATCTGCGGATGCCACACGTTATGCAGCTTGGCGATAGTCAGTTGCGTTTCCTTCTGCGAGAACATGTACCAGTCGCGGTTATTGTCATGTCCGACGTACTTCTGGTAAAGCTCCGGTGGGCCGGCGCCCTCGTAGGGCGTCCCGAGGGTGCGCCGGTACCAGCGCGTCACAATGTCCACGCCATCCGGATTGAGCGACGGCACCAGCAGGAAGATCGTGTTTTCGAGGATGGAGCGGAAACGGGGCTTGTCTTCGGTCAGCAGGCGATAGGCAAATTCCACCGCGGTCTGGGTGGACGCCAGCTCCGTGGCATGAATCGAACAGGTGATTAAAACCAAAGTCTTGCCTTCAGCGGCCAGCTTTTCCGCTTCGCTTTCCGATGTCAGGCGCGGGTCGGCCAGGCGGCGCTGGATTTCCAGATACCGGTCCAGGTGCCGCAACGTCTCGGGCGCGGCGATGGTGGCGGCAATGAACGGCCGGCCCTCAGTGCTCTTGCCCAATTCATCCACCCGGATCCGGTCGGAATTGGCTTTGATCGTCTGAAAATAGGAGACCACCTTGTCCCAGTCGAGCACCAGGTGGTCCGACCCCATCCGCTGGCCAAAATAACTCTCGGGCGAAGGAATAGCGCCGGCGAAAGCGCCCGACGCCGGCGCCCAACACCCGGCACACAGCACCGCGATTAAGGCGCGGCGCAGCCGGACGTTCACGGCAGAGCCTCCAGCATGCTTCCGATATCGTCCGGGCTGATATAAAAGTGCGGCGATACCCGCACCCACCCCTGTCGCGGGGCCGCCGTTACCCCGGCCGAATTAAGCTTTTGCACGATTGACGAGGCCTCCAGGCCCGCTTTCCGGAAGCTGACTATGCCCGCCCCGTTTTGCGCCGAACGGCTTCCAAATACCTCATAGCCTTTGGCTTGGACGCCTTCCGCTACCAGGTCGCCCAGCCTTTGGACCGCCGGAGCAACGGCCTCGATCCCCACCCCAAGCAGGAGTTCGATTGACGCACGCAGCCCATAGCAGCCAATCGTATTCAGGGTGCCGCACTCGTAACGGCCGGCGTCCGGCCTGAGGGTCATATCGCGCGAGGAGTAATCCCCGTAGCCGGCCACGTTGGTCCAGCCGAATTCCACGGGTCGCACGGACTCCTGGAATTCGTGGGAGACGAACAAGATACCGCAACCCTCCGGCCCCAGCAGCCATTTGTGCCCATCGGCCGCCAGCGCGTCGATATGCGCCCGCCGCACATCCACCGGGAACGCGCCCAGCCCTTGGATGGCATCCACCAGATAGGCGCAGCCGTGCCGATGGCAAATCTCACCGATGGCTTCGAGGTCAACCCGGTGCCCGCTCAAATATTGCACGAAGCTGATCGCCAGCAGGCGCGCGCCGCGGCAGGCGTGGTCGATGCGGTCGAGCGGGTCCAGGTACGATAGCCATTCCACGGTTATGCCGGTTTCTTCCAGCCTCTTCCAGGGGTAGTAGTTGGCGGGAAACTCTTCGCGGAAGGCCACCACCTTGTCGCCGGGGCGCCAGTCCAGGCCCACGGCGATGGTAGCGATGCCCTCGGAGGTGTTCTTCACCAGCGCGATTTCGCCGTGGTCCGCCCCCATCAACCGCGCCGCCGCCGCCCGCAGCCCTGTATACGTCTCCAGCCACTCTCCGTAATGCAGGCTGCCGTATTCCATGGCGTCCTCCGCCAGCCAACGCATCGCTTCCGCCGCCGGCCGGCACAAAGGCGACACCGCGGCATGGTTCAAATAGACCAGGCGCTCACGGACCGGAAACTGGCCGGCGTACTGGAGCCATAACTCTTCTTGAGATTTTGCAACCGTTTCGAAACCCATTATCATGAATATACGTTATATGCGATTAAGGAGGCGTGCATGCGGCTGATCTGCGCCGGCATGGTGCTTGTACTATCGTCCCTGACTGTCGCCCTGGCTGACGATAACAACGACGATAGCAACAACGCCAAGAAAAACGATCCCAGCCAGATCGGCAACCGGGACGTGGACAAAGGCCTCAACTGCTACTCCATCGAGAAAGAGATCGCCATGGGCAAGCAACTGGCCGGAGAGGTCAAGCGCCAGGCGAAGCTGATGGACGACCCGATCATCTCCGAGTACGTGAACCGCGTGGGCCAGAACCTGGTTCGCAACTCCGACGCCAAAGTGCCCTTCACCTTCGAAGTGATCGACGACCCCACGCTGAACGCCTTCGCCCTTCCCGGCGGATTTATTTTCGTGCATACGGGCCTCATGACAGCCGCCGAAACCGAAGCGGAGATGGCCAGCGCCATGGCGCACGAGATCGCCCACGTAGCCGCCCGCCACATGACCCGCCAGGCTTGCCGGGCGCAGGTCGCCAACCTCGCCACGATTCCCTTGATCTTCCTGGGAGGTTGGGGCGGCTTTGCCGGCCGCCAGGTCGCAAGTGCCGTTATCCCCATGACTTTCCTGTCGTTCTCGCGCAGTTTTGAGGCCGAGGCCGACTACCTCGGTTTTCAGTACCTTTATGCAGCCGGCTACGACCCCACGGCGGCAGTCGACATGTTTGAGAAAATGGCGTCGCTGCAGAAACAGAAGCCCGGCGCCATCGCCAAGGTTTTCTCCACGCACCCGATGAACGACGACCGGCTGAAGAAGACCCAGGCCGAAATTCAGAGAATTCTGCCGCAGAAGGCGCAATACGTAGTGAATACGTCGGAATACGCCGAGGTTCGAGGGCGGCTCCTATCGATCGAAAACCAGCGCAAACTACGTTCCACGGAGAAAGACCCCAAGGGGCCGGTGCTGCGCCGCTCCCCCGGCAGCGGCGACCCGAGCGCGCCTGACGCGGCTGACAGTGGCTCCGGAGACGATCGTCCGACCATCAAACGGCGCGATTTAGTGGAGTAGACCACCGGCCCGGCTGCCGGAATATAATTTGGCGGTACAGTTACCGCCGATTGGGCGTATAGTGAAAGGTAACAGGGAGTATTCACTCATGAAGCGGTTTTCTGCGGTAACCATGGCCCTTCTGGCAGTTCTAACCCTGCTGCCAAACAAATCTTTTGCCGACGACAAGAAGAACGATCCCGACGAAATCGGTAATCGGGACGTTGGCAAAGGCGTCAATTTCTGGTCGTTGGAGAAGGAAATCGCTCTCGGCAAGCGGTTGGCGCAGGAAGTCGAGCGCCAGGCCAAACTCGTCGACGACCCGATCATCGCAGAGTACGTGAATCGCGTCGGTCAGAACCTGGTGCGCAACTCCGACGCGAAGGTGCCGTTCACCATTAAGGTGCTCGACTCCGAGGAGGTGAACGCTTTCGCCCTGCCCGGCGGTTTTTTCTTCGTGAACTCGGGTTTGATCCTGAAGGCCGATAGCGAGTCCGAACTGGCGGGAGTGATGGCGCACGAGATCGCGCACGTAGCCGCCCGCCACGGTACCCGGCAGGCTACCCGCGGCGAACTCGCCCAAATTGGCATGATCGCCGCGTCGATCGCCATCCCATACACCTGGACCGGTTACGCCGTCCGCCAAGGCATGGGCTTGGCCATCCCTATGGGGTTCCTGGTCTTCACCCGCGGCATGGAACGCGAAGCCGATTATCTGGGCTTGCAGTACATGTACAAGGCGGGTTACGATCCCACCTCGTTCGTGGACTTTTTCGAGAAGATCGAGAGCATGGAAAAGCGCAAGCCTGGCTCCGTCGCCAAGGTGTTTTCGACCCACCCCATGACGGACGACCGTATCAAGGCGTCGCAGAACGAGATTCAGACGATCCTGGTAGCCAAACCCGAGTACGTGGTGAACACTTCGGAATTCAACGACGTCAAGGCACGCCTGTACTCGCTGCACAGTCACCGCAAGATGGAGAAGGGCAAGGACGATCCGAACCGCCCGACTTTACGGCGAAGTCCGGGCAGCGGCACCGGTCCGGTGGACGACAACGATAAGCAGCCCGCCGATCAGGACGATCGGCCCACGCTGAAACGGCGGGATAGCGACAGTTCCAGTTCCGGCTCCAGCCAGAATTAGTGGGGCGCATTGTGAGGCAGGACTCCAGTCCTGCAAGCCGACGTCCACGTCGGCCTTCGTTCTGGCGGTAGTACCGTAACCTGAAAGGCCCGTCGTACGTATTCAGTTCAGCGGTACAGGTGCATCCATTTGGGCGTATGTCCATTTGGGCGTATAGTAGAGTAACAGGAGTTTTCCACCAATGAAGCGCTTTTTGGCGATCCCCGTGGCCTTCCTGGCAGTTCTCACCCTTCTGCCAAACCACTCTCTGGCCGACGACAAGGAAAAGGATCCCGATCAAATCG
>Ga0302326_10004939_pt1 | contig 30640 bp, 16 predicted proteins | sample Palsa_T0_3_FD_202264 | JGI IMG/M metagenome (GOLD analysis project Ga0302326, IMG submission 202264) | Peat permafrost microbial communities from Stordalen Mire near Abisko, Sweden - Palsa_T0_3 | ecosystem: Environmental > Terrestrial > Soil > Palsa > Peat permafrost | place: Sweden: Abisko... | reverse complement strand
CGGCATTCGCCTGGCGCTGGGAGCGCTGCCGCGGCAGGTGTTGGCGATGGTGCTGGGTGAGGCTTCGTGGCTGGGTGTGGTGGGCATTGGCGCCGGGGTTGGCGTGGCGCTTGTGCTTACCAGGCTGGTCAAGTCGCTGCTTTACGGATTGCAGGCGACGGATCCATCTAGCATGGTCGGAGGCGCAATTCTATTGGTGATTGTGGGGCTGGCGGCGAGCTGGATTCCGGCACGGCGGGCGGCGGGGGTGCAGCCGATGGAGGCACTAAGGCACGAATAAAAGGGGGAGACAAAGAGGCGAGAGCGCGCAATGACAGTTACCGCGCTTTCACCACCACCGGCGTTTCATCTCCTGAGAGATGGAAGAGCAGGACGAGCTCCCGCAAGCGCTCTTTCTGACGGCTGTGAGGAAATCGCTTGGTTCTTGTGAGCTCGGCTATGCCATGGAGACTCGCCCAAAACAGTTCCGATAGAACTTCTGATTTTGAGCTCTGCCCTTGAAACAACTCCATGAACTGGGAAAAGGCGAATCGCAACTCCGGAGGAGTGGCCGCGTCACCGAATGGTACGTTCAGGCTGAGCGAAAACATCACCTCATAGAGGGCGGGTGAAGACGCGGCGAAGCCGAGATAGGCGGCGGCGACCGATTCGATGGTACCCCCACATCTCACCCGTTTCCGTGCCTTCTCCAGAGCCAAGCCCAGCTCCCGAAAACCCTCGATAGCAACTGCGGCAAGGACCCCTTCGCGGCTCTCAAAATGAGAGTACAAGACGGGTTGGCTGTAGGAGATTTCGTCGGACAGTCGACGAACAGTTACGTTGGGCCACCCTTCACGTTCCGCGATTCGTCGAGCGGCACGGATGATCTGTGCTCGGCGGGCCTGCTTGTCGCGCAGCTTTCGATCCGCAATGAGGTTATTTGCCAACGTCTGTACCCTTCATAGCAATTATAGCGCCGCTAGGATGCGTCCGCACTTCATGCATGGCTCATTGAGGATCTTCCTGGCGGTCGTGTTCGCCTACTGACGCAAGAGTCGCAAATCGGCGAACCGGCTAAGCAGATGGCCATCATGAAACCCAACCCTGTGCTAAACGCCCATCAGGACTGGCTGGAAGGTTTAGAACCCGTCACGACTGCTTTCCCCACGCTACAGCGAGCCAGAGATCATCCATCGAGTTGTCGCTAAAATAGAAAGCCCACGGACCAGTAGGCGAAGGGAGAGCAATGTTTCTTAGCATCCCGGACCGGAGTCCACCCAGGGAACCGTCTGTCGCCAAGGAATCGATATTGCCCGTTCCGGTGGGCGAATCGCAGATTTGCACGTCCTTGGTGGCGTTGGTATAGAGGCCCACCCCCAGCACGGCTTGCAATCTACCCTGACTCTGACTCCAATATGGATAGTGCTCGGGTCTCATCGTGAATGTCAAAGCTGCGAAGGACGCGGTTCCGCCGGTCTGGAAGCTCTTGAATTTTGCCCAATCGGATGGAAATTCATGCCGCATAGAGAACAACCTCACCGAACCGGCTGTTTTTGCGGCGCCAATGCGTTCTTCAAGATTGCTGACCGCGTTCTTTCGGAGAATGTTCCCTCCTTCGCGAGCGGTGTAACGCAGGTGCAAGATGACATCGGAGATGGTGTTGAAATTGAACTGGCGCACGTCGGAGGGCAAATCTAATTGCCATTGACTGATGGCTCCCGACCATTCAAAGGGCAGTTTGCGCTCATCGTGCAGATTGGTTTCGAACAGACCACTGTCGTTCTGTCCAGTGCTGGTCACGATCGATTGGATGCTCCCGAAGAAGTCGCTAAAGCGGGGATCGTCGGCACCGTCACGCGGATAACCATTGTCGCCGGAGAGAGCATTGGTGCGAACAGAGCTCTTAGAGAGCGTCAACCTGCAGTTCAGACTTGTATAAGGTCCCACCACGCAGGGGATACTTACCGCTACCGACCTGATCCTTCTGAAGTATTGCCCAGGAGCGTCGAAATCGAAGAGTTCCTCCGGCACTTCAAACGTGCAGGATCCCGTGGCCCGGAACTGAAGCAGTGCGACCGGATTGACTTGCAGCAAGCTCACATGCTTAGTTAGCTCGTATTCCCGCTTATTCAGGTCGGCGTAGGCCATCTCCATTCGCTTGATGTCCTGATAAAGCTTTTCGCCGGCCAAGAGGCCCTCTTTCCCAGCCAGGTCACCATACTGGATGTAAGACAGCTTGGGATCGCCGAGTTCCTGTTGCAGCGCGCGCTCCGCCTTACGCGCAATGTTGAAAGCAAACTGGAAGGATTGACCGTATAAGCCCTTTACTTCACGCTTCATCCATAAATACAAATCCACATTGGTGGGCTTAGAGGTGAGAAATTGGTTGACCTCCTGGGCTTGCTTGATCTGTACCTGATGGTTCTTCCACTCCATTTGCGCCATAGCTTCGCGAATCTCGGCGGCCCGGAGTTGCTTGAAAAGCTGTGTGATCTCGCCCGCGGCGGCATTGCTCTGGAACTGATAGTCTCGTTGGCGGTTGGCGTAAGAGCCGATCTTGGCGGCGTTCTGGGCCTCGTAGCTGTATTGGTCAGCGATGATACTGGCAATCTCTGCCGCGAAGTTAGCTAAGTCTGACAACTGTGTTCCGCCGGTTAGATTTTGGATCGTGCCCCCGATTCCCCAAAATTCCAGGTTTAGAACGGGATCTGGAATCGGCTTAAGGGCTCCAGCCAAGACCTTCTCTATATGTATTCCCATCTGAATGGTATGGGCGGTGGACAAGTCGCTCATTTCCTCGGCCTCATAGCTACTCATGATTTTGCCGCCGGAGGCGCCGAGGTCTTTTGCGATATCGACGTCAATGCCCTGCGGCGCAACCACAGGCTCTTTGGACTTGAACTTCATTTCTTTTAGCAAGCTTGCATCGATCGGATCCAGTTCCGGGATCTTGATCTCGCTTTGCTTTTTACCCAGCAGGCGTTGGTAGTAGACGTAACGCGCCGCGGCATTCTCGAGCGATTGTTGCACTCCTTCCCGGTTCTTGATCGCTTCCTGCCAGGCCGAATACTTGACCGACTCGGCCAATTGAAGCAGGGTGGTCTCATGTTTGGCGCGAAGCACCGAGAGCGCCTCATTGTCTTTCTTCTCCATGGCCGACAACAGATTGCCGCCCAGGGACTTGACTTCCTGACAGGCCTCAGTTGCCTTTTGCAACAGATAGGTGAAGCGCACCAGCGGCAATGGCTGATTCAGGCCGGTGACAATCGCACTGATGTCCAGGCCGGCGGCCGCGGCCCTGGCCAGCAATGCTGGATCAATCGGCGGTTCGAACAACGGCACCTGCTGAAAAATACCCTGGATGTTCAGGCTGTTGTGAATCTTGAACAGGCGGTCGGCAACCGTAACCCAGTATTGAAGAAGCTGGTCATTGCGGGGAGTGCAGAAATAAGTGGATTGCCCCATCCCGCTGATCGAGCTTGCCTTTTCGGTTTTGGCGACTTTGTGCGGATGAGGCGCGAGGTCGAAGGGGACCTCGGTTTCCATCCCGACCATGGCATTGCCGAACGCGTCTAAATGCGAGCGAAGACTGGCGTAGGTTTGCGGACGCTTTGCTTCTTTAACCGGCACTTCCTGCGGCCGCGGACCGAGGATGTTTGCGGCCAGAATGTAGATTTGCAATGCCTCATTGATGGTTTCGCCGGTGTATTGGGAAAAGAGGCTGTCGCCCCAGGCAATGAGATTATCGAGATAAGCCATCACTGCCTTGAACATGAAGGCCGACTGGCGGTAACGAGCAACCAGGAAAGGACGGAACGGATCTTTTTTCCACGCCTCGATGCTGTTTACCGTATCTTGATGAAGTTTAGCGTCCGCAGCAGTAGAAAGATTTACCAGGACCTGTTCGATCATCTGGACGTCGGTGTATTGCAGCGGCTTCACTTTCCAAAAACGCTCCGGAGTCGGTCCGTCGCTGTCATCGGTGGGATCGAAGACGTAGTGAAACCACTTTTGTGCTTCCTGGTAACGCTGGTTCTGGCTGAGGTGGATCGCCAGCATCATCGGTATGTGGTAGAACAGCTCCCAGTTATAGACGGAATAGGCGCCGCTGGAAGTGAAATCCAGATCCATCACCGGATAAGGCTGCGCCACAAGATGCCCTGGGTCGTAGCCGGCCCGAAAGAAGCTCTTGTACAACTGAGGCAGGGGCAGTTGTGTGCCGTCGGGTAAGGCTTGGACTTTTCCGTCGTCATCTTTCAGGGGTTCAAAACCGCCATCGTGTTTCAGGACATATTCCGTGTCCGCAGCCTCCAGTCCATCGACCGAGCCTCGCACCAGCTTGTCGACCAAGTCGGAAACGTAGGGATGAGCGTGGAGATACAACTGGTAGTCCAGCTTACGGTCTTCGGTCTTGATATGTTTCGAACCGGAGTGCACACTCCAGCCCTTGCCGGGGTGGTGAACCTGAAACGCGCGAACCTTGGTGTCGTAGTACGTATGGAAGCTGGTTGGAGGTCGAGTCGTCATCGGCGTGCTCCCTTGGCGGCTGGCTTGGCGGCTGGCTTGGCGGCCGGCTTGGCGGCAGAATGAACGGATGCGGAAGGCGCCTTCACGGCCCCCTTGGCTCCACTTCCTCCGATGGCGTGGCCGCCGTAGTGAACTTCAGACTTTTCATCGGTCGTCGGGTCTTTGACGATGGTGGCGTGGAAGCGGGCGCCTGGCCCAAACACCCCATTGAATGGACGCACCCCCGGGGGGAGGGTCCGAGGCGGTTTGTACCGGGGAAAAGCGGGAACAATTCTTGTCTGCTTATCGCTGCCTTTCCGGGTCGCGACTTTGGGGAAGGGCACGGCCCAATGTTCCCATTTATCGATCACCGACTCAGTCATCGACGGTTCCACATAAAACACCTGATGCGTGTCCTGATAAAAAAATGGAGTGACCAGGAAGCCGAGGTTCGGCAAGTCGGAATGTGCAGGTGTGGGGCATAAAGTGAGCGACCTGCAGCCGTCACAGTTTTCCGCACTGGTCAAAATGGTTTCCGTTGCCATGGTCACCGTGGGTGGCTGACTATCGACGGTTTTGATCGACTCAACATAAGTAACGTGAAGCGCGTGCGGAGCATCGTAGCAGTTGACCGCAGGTTGCAATCGCGGAAACGGAGGAACCAGGGGAGGCTGCCCACGGTCCACCTGTGGAGGGACATTCTTGCTGATGACCTTGAAAGCAAAGTCCAGCGGACCGGGTTTCGGTGGGCGTGGTTGTCCATGGGTTGGAGGTTCCATCGAAGGTCGCGGAAACCTTGTATCGCTGGCGTATGCCAATTCAAAGTGGAGGTTGATGCAAGCGACTTCGACTTCACCTTCGCTCATCACAGTGCCGTGAACAAAAACGTGCTTACGGTCAAATGTTGGGTCTACCGTGACCGTGACCGGGTTGCCAAACCCGCTCGCGCCCCGCGTACTCCACTGTCCTTGATAGTATTCACTCCAGTTCAATTGCACGTTGATGTCTTTCGGCGGAATGGCAGTCGAAATATTAATCTTTTTCGTGGGATCGAGTTCTTGTGAATCTCCGCCGGCGTCTTGTTTGGGCTTGTCCACAAAGGAAAGCCAAAAGAGATTCAGCCGGCTTCGCCACACAACCGCTACCACGTGATCACCGTCAATGTCCGCGCTGACCGCCTCCCAGGGCGTCCACATCTGGTTTTCGTAGGTGCGGTAGAAATACTTACGCGGGTCGTTGTGAGTACGGCCAATCACATGAAGAATATTCGACTCGGTTTCGACCGGGTCCTGCTGGCAATAGATGCATACGATTTTTAGTCGCGCAATCTCTTCCAGCTTCTTTAGATAGGTAAACAAGGCATCTTCCGCCAGGTCATTGGAGATGTCGCCCTGTAGAATGGCGCCTTCGAGTTCCTGGAAGAGATCGGTTTTATCGTCACGAAATTCCGGATCAAGCCAATTTTCCGGAAAGAGAAAAATCTCTTTGCCCGCTTCCTGTACGCGATAGTATTTCATCCACTCCCATTGCTGGGCATCGATCGCGATCGCCTGGACTTCAGGCTCGAGATTCAACAGGCAGCGCTGTACGAAGGTCTGCACTGCGGAAATGGCGAGGCGCAGGCGCGACGTTTGCACGATGGGCTCCATTCCCGGGTCCACCAGGAAATACTCAAAAAGCTGATTTCTGTCTTCGAAACCATTCCGCTCCATGATGTAGGCAACCAGTGCATCCCGCTGCTGCTGACGCAGCTTATCGAAAATGGAGGGAGCAATGACGAGCCAATTCTCCCGCTCGTAGAGAGCCTTAACGGTGTGCCGGAGGTCATGCGCAGTCGCTGCATCCGGCGCCGGCGTGGCCCACCTTGCCAGCGCATCTACAGACACGCCCAGTTTGTGAGCAACGTTCAGTGCGCGCCAGAGTTTGCGCAGTCCTTTCTCCTGGCGGAGATCGGGCATTTGGACAGTGAGCAGATTTCCCACCACGGCGGATTGCGGAGGCGCCATTCCCAGTTGCGCCGCGGCCGATTGTACGGTCGAGAGTTCCCGGCGGGTCAAGCCGGCCACCCGCTGACAGACATCGTTAAGCATTTGTGTCTGGGCTTGCGTGGGGTCTTGCGCGGCGGGGTAGGTGCGCTGGGCATTCTCAAAAATGCCAATTAGGTCGTCCCCGCCGTTAGCGATCTCAGCCTTCAGCGCGGCATACCCGGCGAGGCGGAGGAAGGGGGCGAACAGGAGGGGAGGGTTGGAGACAGAAGGATCGGTTGCACTGGTTGGGAGCTGGCTGAAACTCAGGTTTTCGAAATCCGCCGCGTTGCTCAGAAGATAGCGGAGTTCGCGCTCATCCAAGGGAAGGCGATCGATGAATTGAAATGTCTTGGATAGCAAGGTACGAGCCTGATCGACCCGGTCAACTGACGATTTGGCGTATAGAGTGAGTTGCGACAGGGGATTCTTAGGCAGAGTCTCTCCCTGAATCAGCAGGCTGGCGTCGCCGCCGCCGAGATTGTTGGCGGTGAAGGTAAAGAAATAAGGAACGCCAGTCTTTAAATCGATCGCCTGGCTCAGTTCCGCTCCGTCATTCGATGCTGTGCCTTGAACCAGCGGAGCGGGTAATGGATCAAGATTCAATTGCGCCTGCGCGCCCTGCTTTCCCAGATGGGCAAAGAAACGATATGGGCCCGTCGCCGGAACTTCAAAGTAACCCTGGAATTGAACACTGTTTGTTCCGGCAGGCTTTTGGTTGGTGGTGTCGGCAACAGTCAAGGTTTCGAGACCGGAAGGAAGCGGGGCGCCACTGCCGTTATTGGAAGCGAAAAAGACGGCGTCCACGCCCGCCTGTCCCAGGGTCAGAAACGCGTTCAGCAAAGGAGCGGTGGCCATGCTCGGATCGGATAGCAAGGAGGGATTGGTGAGGATGGTTTGGACAAAAGAGGGATCGGCGCCCAAAGTTGTGGTCAGCACTTGTACCACGAATTGACGCGCGAGTTGTTGCTGGACGTAGGGAAACAGTCTTTTGGCCAGGCATGCCCGGTTACTGGTCAAGCTGCTCTGTTTCTGATCGTCTGTCGCTCCGGCCGGCAGCGGGGTAAACAGATCCTGGTAATCCTTGGCGGAAAGGAAGGCACTTAGATTCTTGTCATAAAAGCTCTGTTCCTGTGCTTGCACACTCGCCAGCAGCGCGGCGAAAACCGGTGAAGCGTTGCCGGCTTGCAATTGGGTGCTTTGCGCGCCGGTCAGAGCTCCGCGAAAGCTCAGATTCTGCGCCTGGAGAACGGGATCGTACTTCAGCGTAAGGTTAGGTACCTGGACGAATGCCGCCGGATCAAGCTGGTTCGCCGGCGGGACGCCGACCTGCACCACATCGTACTGCACGGTGCCGTTCCACATGCCCATGAATGTGGTCACGGCATCGGAAGGCAGCACGAGTGCGAGTCTTTGTTGCAGCAGATCGTCGGTTAGGCTGCTGAGGTCTGCCGGCAACGCTTGCTCGATTTGAATGGAGCGCAGACCGCCGGCAAGAGACTTCACCAGCCCCAGCAGCGCGTTGGCATCCTGACGGTATTGGCCCACCGAATCAAATTGGTGGCGGAGCAAGTAGTTTAGATCTTCCACCCGGAAACCGCTGCCTTCAACAATCCGCGCCACCTCAACGAAGCGCAGCGTCTGGCTAAACGGATAATCGTCCTCCAGGGTTGTCACATGATCTGGCTTGAGAGGTTGGAATGGATTCAGCCCGGAAAGCGCCTTAAGCGCAATCAGATCCACAACCGGCATTCTCAGAGCTTTGCCTAGCAGCCCATAACGGTAGAGCAAAGATACGTTGTCGAGGGAGAGCGCCGCCGTGCCGGCGTCTAACCCTGCGTCCACCAGAATGCACTCAATATCGCTGGCTGTGAGGTTGAGGGCGGCCTGGATCGCAATCAGATGATCCTTCAGCAAGACGCCCGAACGGGAAAGATAGTTCCCCAACGGGTCATCGAAGGTCTTCTGGTATTCCAGGTCATTTTTCAGGCTGCTGCTTCTCAGGAACAACTGGGAATAAAGAGGATTCCTGCCGGTTGTGGATAGGTTGGCCCATAGGGTTAGTAACTTCAGCCGGCCGTCTCTCCCTGGCGTAAGCCGTTCGTCGAGCGATTTTAAATGGGCCAGGTACAACAGAGCCGTCTGGAATGCGGCGCCGGTATTCGCCACGGTGAGTGGCAGGTAACTCTTGGGTATGGCGACTTGCAACGCCCGGTCCAGCTCTTCGATACTCCATCCCAGTTTTTTCCACAAGCGGACAAAGAGATGCAAACGCAAGAAAACTGCCGCGTCAGGCGGCGTGCCCTCGACATAAGCCAAAACGGTTTGTCCAAAGTCGCAGGCGTCGCCAGAGTTCGAAAGTACAAGAGCGCGCTTGAATTCGCCGGCCTGCCAGGCTTTATCCAGCCACTCTTTCACCTCAAAGCCGAACACCTGCAAGGAGGTGGTGGTTTTGGTCAAATGCTCTTCAAAGGCGGCGTTCTCGTCCGGAGTGGCGTTAGACTTGCTGCCACTGCAGCTCGCGGATAGGGGGCCGCTGTTTTTGTAACGGAGAACCTCTTCCAGTTCTAATTCCATCTTCTGGAGAAACACCAGAGCATGTAAATCAGGATTCACAAACCAGGTGTTGACCACCTCGATCATGTCTTTGTAACTGATGGAGAGAAGTTGGGAGAGAGTCTTGGCCGATGAGAGCGCTGCTTTCGCTTCGTTGGCGGTCGAGAATCCATACAGAAGAAACCAGTGATTGAGGGTCGCGGGATCGGTAAAAAGCGAGTACTCGGAGGAAGACAGACCCAGGGATTCGGCGAAGATGTTCACCCGGTAATAGGGTTTGGGATGGGTGGCAGGCGGGAAGAGATCATCGGCCGGGCGGAAGATCTCGAGAATTTCCTCGAACTTCACATCAAAGTGGTGCACGAACCGGCGCACCGTTTCCAGCCACAGATCAAAGGGCAGGGTGATGGGATACTTCGCCTGTCGAATTTTGTCGTAGGCCAGCGGCAGGATGTTGTGCGGCTCGGCCAGAAGCTCGGGACTCGTAGACCTTCCCGTGTCATGCCCGGCGCCGGTATGCAAAGCATCGTGCGCCACAAAGTACTCCAGAATCTCGTTTACGATGTCTATGTAAGGCATCGCGGTATTGGTGTTATCGCAAGTCAGTGGCAGGTGCGGAATATCCGGGCGCCGTTCGATAAACACTTCATACGGCGTCTTCTCGTTCTTTTCGGCGGCTTTTTTCCCCTTCTTCGACGGCTGGCCCGATTGACTCTTCCACTGACTTTGGTTCTGAAAGGGATAGGGAGTATTGTTATGCTTCTTTTTCCAATCCTCTAGAAAGCTTTGCCACTGGGCCGGGTGGGGATCGATAAATTGCAGCAAATCCACCAGGTAGGCGGCGGGGCTCAAAACCGAGCGGCAATCCGAACACTCACAATAGTCCAGCGATCCAAACAAGGTTTCCATGTTTGGATAATGTTCAATCAGATTTTTCTTGCTCGCCTGGCGTTGGTCCGGGTGAGGTGAGGTGGCAAAAAATCCGGGAGAATTGGTCACGCTCTTGGCCATCGAGAAGTGGCCGAAGACCGTGCTTTTGACTTGGTGCGCTTTGCGGTAGACGAGCTCCGCTTCGTGCAAGGAGGGGAAGCGATGGCCGAACCTTGTGGCAAAGGCCTGGTATGGGACGCGCGCCACATCGTGAGCCGAGTCCAGTCCGGTGTCGAGAAGCGCCTTAAGGGATTCATCACTGGGAGTGATCTGGTGAAGCCGGTGGATGCGCTTCAACTGCTGAATCATACGATCGGTTTCGTCCGGCTTCATGCCTGCGAGCAAGGTGGCTGCGTTTTTGCAGACGAAGGCCTCTACTGGCGTTCGCCCCAGATCGAAGCCCAGATCCGCTGCCTTGCGCAAAAAGGCAGCCACTTCGGTTTCCGCACCACTGTGTTTGCCGCCCAGGGGCATATCTCGCGTCTCGATCATGCGGGCGATTACGTAAGTGGGATAGCTCATACGCACGCGGCGGGCTAAATCGCCCGCATACGCTTCCACCCGCTCCTTGATGGTGTCCGCGCCGTAGGTGGAGGGAATCAGGGCGGCGAGAGCCTTTTCGTTTCCCGCCAGCTTGGTGAGCAGTTCAGTCCAGCGCAGCGGCTCATACATCTCCCGCTCAGCCAAGGTAGGAAGCTTGGCCAGAGTACCGATCTCCTTTTGCAGGTAGTTCACCAGCGGCGCGTTGTTTAACGTCAGATAGTAAAGCTTGCCCTGGAGTCGCAGGGTCTCGATCTTCTGCTTGGAGACGCCTGAGGCTTCCACTTTCTCCCACATCTGATCAGGATTGCTGCCGTGCGCGAAATAAACCTGCTCAAAAGCAGTTTGCTCCGCCGCAGTGAGGCCCGAATGGGCCAACAGCTCGTTGAAGGTTGAGACCGTTCCGTTGGCACTCGCCGCATGAAGGGTGGCGGTGGCAAATTTTTGAAAAGCACTTTTTGCCGCGGTCACTCCATGCTCGTCCAGTTTGATAATGTCTGCTGCGATGGCCGATTGCAGCGCGTCTTCCACTTCCTCGATTTTGGTTCGAGCCAGCTGGTTCTTATCCAGGGCGAGACCGGCGCGAAAAAGTCCGTAAAGAATTTCCGCCGAAATGCCCGATTCTGGTGCCAACTGACTTGCACCCGCAGCCTGAGCGACCAGGCGTGCGTCCCAGCCGGTCGCGGCGGAAATCAAAGTCAGATCCTGCTGGTCTTCATCTTCTTTGGCGCTGCCCAGTTGCAGGCTTCCAAGTTCCTTCCCGATGTCTGCCGAAAGCCGCTGATACTCTGGTTGGACAGGACGAAGGCCGATGGGTGCAACCAGGTTGAGCACCTCATTGGCTTCCGCATCATGCCTGGTGTCGCAAAGAACGATTTCCTTTCCGTGCGCATCGAGCACACGCACTTCAAGATTGGCCGCGCCCTTCGTCAGGCTGTACGCGATCGCATAGTAGCCGTTCACATCGGTAGTGATCTCGCCGAGTTTGGTGGCGTTGTTTCCAAAGCCGCGGTCATAGAGACGGCTAACGACACCCGTCGCGGGCAGTCCATTCTCGAAAAAGATGTACCCATCTACTTTGTAGGGGCCTTTGCCGGCCGTCGCGCCAGTAGCGGCGGGGGCGCTTTGGCTGGCCGCCGGTGCATTGGAAGCGCTTGCTTTTGGCGCAGAAGAAGATGCTGAGGCGGCCACTGAGACACTGGGTTTAGACGAAGGCGGCGTCGCTGCTTGCCCAGGCGCAGCTACGTCGAAGGACGAAGGGAACGTCGCACTCACGCTCGGCGAAGGTACTTGTCTCCCGGGAGAATGAGCTACTGCGACGTATTCGACTTTGTCCCCAGCCTGGAATGCGGGCAGCCGGGTAGAAAAATACTGGACCTTTTGCACCGGATCCTGTCGCAATACCTTGGCGTTGACCGTGGCGGGTGAACCGCCATTCACACGGTAGATAACCTGAACGCTATTGCTGACGCTGGGTGGCTGGACAGCCACCGTTACAGTGGCCTGGTTGGCGGAGGAAGGCGAGACGGATCCGCTTGGGGCGGGAGCGTCCGCTGTCCCAAGCCACAACGCCATGTTGTCGTTTTCGAAACGCATGGGTATTTCTCCCGAACAGGCGGGCAACTCCTATCGGGTTGGTCGATGTCGCCTGTTGTCGAAGGGCCCCTGGCCGGTCACTCCCTGCCGGCAACCGTCCGCTCCTACTGGAATTCGAGCCTGATGATGGCCGTGGAATCCTTCACTCGCAGGGCGAAGCGTTGCAGAACTCGGAAGCGCCAATTGTCATTGGGATCCCGTTGCATGAAGGTCGCGTACGCGTGATGACCGACGACAAGATCCATACTGTCACCGTCAAGAGCGACAAGCACACCGGTAAAGGCGGGCTCCGGAGGAGAGCCGAGCTGGTTGGAGAGCAGAGTTCCTGTACCGTAGAAGCCGGCATCGACGATCGGTTTGATGCGATCCGCAGTGATCACCAGGCCGATCACCGGCGCGTAGGCGTCTGCGTAGGGAATGGTATGCAGGACAAGCGCATACGGACCGTAGTGTCCAAGCTGCTGAAGAAAGGAATAACCCTGGGCGAGAGCCTGAAAGGTTTCTGTTCCGTACAGTACACCCGGCCCTTCCGGTATGGGTGGCACTGTCTGGCTGGCCTGTGGGACCTGTATGACCTGCGGTGGGGTGGTGCCGGTGCCAGTCAGAGGAAGAGGAATGCTGGTGGAGGCCGAGGGAGCCCCCTGGAGCGCAGCAGTTGCCGCACTGAGAGGAAGTGACAACAGACCCGTGTCGGTAGGAAATTGCCCGGAGCGATAGTTGATGAACCTCTCGAAAAATGGCGTGGAGTAGGCGTTTACACCCTGGGCACAGATATAGTCGTGGGCTTGGGCAAGGATATTGGCGGTGCGCGTGGCCAGCGAAACGGCCACTGTATGGGCGAACTCATGAGCCTCGGCAGTTTCATGAACCTGCTGCGGCGTCAAGGCAAACTCCGCCCACGTCTCGTTGATCCGGACCGTCGCCCCTTCGTCGATGAGTGCGGTCACGGTGTTCTCGCCCGGTTGCTGGTCTAATTGCTGAAACGAGATAACGTCGGCAGGGACACTAGTAGTTTTCGGATGTACCTTGCAATGGGGTAGAAACTTTGCGAAGACACTCGTTCTCATGATCTCGTCATGCACGTGCATGTCAATTGCGTCCCAGATCTCCTTGGGCCACGGTACCTGAGCCCTTCCTTTCTGGTGAATCGACTCTGGCTCATCCTGCGTCTGCGGTGCCCCTGCCGTGGGCGGCGGTAATGCCGTGCTTGCCATTGTTCTCTCCTCTCAACTTGAAAATTATGCGTAGACCTTGACCGAATGTTTCCCTGCTCCCAATTTCCTGAGGATTTCCGTGCCCGGCGATCGAATGCTTGTTGCGAAGAAGTGGACCCAATATCGGTTCCGGACAATTCAGCGATGTGGGAAGTCACCGGAGTAAAAAGGGCTTAGTCCAGAAAATTCCGCGGAGTCCTGGATCACATCTGCGAATTGGCCAGAATTATCAGCTAAAGCCGGTGACGATGCAAATTTAGAATTCCACAGGCCATGCGGACGAGCTACTCCGCGACGCCTACGTTCGGCAATCTTGACCCGATTCCTTCTTTCGTAACAATTGGTGGACCATTCCGATGAGCCCGGAGATTTTTGCCTCGCATTCATGGTGATTCTTCTTCTGCAAACGTTTCAGGGTTCGGCTTACTTCAGCAGATGGCTCGAAGTGGTTCACTCAGATCGTCATTTATTCGAAGTGCGTTTTCCCCTTCATTTTCGAGTTCGGACAGGCTCCGGAAAACTCGGGTCCGGGCGGGAAAGGACGTACCTCAGGGGCTAAAGAGCGTGTGTGAGAACTCGATTTTGCGTCGGGAAACAGCTTTAAGGGTGCGGAAAATGCTGTGTTTTGTATCAGCCCGTGGAGCCCAGTCTTGGGACGGCAAATGCGGTTCCGAGAAAATGATGACATGATCGACGCACTACACTAGTAGTGGACTGTAACAGTTGATTCAGGAGTAGAACCAAACCTGCGAAATGCGCGAGTCTTGTAGGGGTCGCGGCTCTTATGCTTTGTATCAGGGCACGACTTTAGTCGGGCCCTGATACAAGGCTGAGAGGGAATGGGGCATTAGCCCCTGCAGCTCTCCTGCATCAACTGTTACAGTCCACTGGCACCACGGTCACCTCCGTCGGTGTATGGGAGCAGTTATTCCGTTATAACTGCCGACGCCCGCTTCAATATACCCGCCCGCCTGATGTATCAGTGATCTGCAGGCGCCGCAGGTGTAAGCTCGCCTGCCGCCAACGACAGCTCTGCTCCAACGCAGTCCCCTTGCACCATGGGCTTGAAGCCAAGCTTGGATATTCTCCTCAGCATGCGGAGCCCCTCCCTCGTCCTTGGTAATCCCCTTTCCCTGTTGCGGAGCTATGTTGATGCCTCGCTTTTTCAGCTCGGCGATTTCTTGTTCGGTCAACTTTGCGGACGAATTCAGACCAGCCACCAGCACCCGGCCTCCCTCTGCCGTGACGCCTTCAGCGATTTCGAGGGTGCCCGACCTGTGCCCATGTATGCGATTAGCAATTCTCGAAAGTGCATTGGGATCCCTCTGCAACTGCGCCGCAAGTTCAGGGGACAAGGGCACAGGTTTTTTATCCCCTGAATGATGGTCCCATTCTTCCTCCTTCCCCTCGGCCGCAACAGCCGGAGGTTTTGGTGGTGTGTTGCCCCCGCTCTTGGGTGCTGCAGACGGCGCTTTAGAATCAGCTCGCGGGGGGTTGCCGAATCGTGCACCGCCCGGGAGCTGAGTGTCGGGCACATCCACCTTGGGCTGTGACGAAGGTGCGGGTGCGGGTGCGGGTGCGGGTGCGGGCGCTGGTGTGGGTGCTGGTGCGGGTTTTGCAGGGGCGGGGCCCGGACCCGAAACGACGGGGTGATGGTAGTCGTCCAAATCCTTCATGATGACATACGTCGCGCCTACTACGATGAGCGCGACGGCGGCTAAAGCCGCAAGATGAGCCCCCACACCCGCACCAGCAGCGGCAGCAGGAGGCACAGCGGGAGCCACCGGCGCACCGCCGCCCAAAGCAGCCGCACCCTGTCCTACAGGCCATACGCCAGATGAGCCTGCTCCACCGACTATCGGCGCAACTGCGGGGTTCTTGCCGTCTGGATCGTGAAACCTTAACGGATTGCTCAATACATACTCATAGCCGCACCGGTCCCGGTTGGCTGCGTCCCCCTGCTCGCAGCTCGACCACCTCCCCAACCACGGCGCGTAATATCGCGCTCCGTGGTAATAGAATCCCGTCTCTTCATCCCGCTCCTTGCCCGTGTAGCGATAGCGCTTGGGGCTGACTTGAACCGTGCCAGGTACGGCTTGAAACGATGTCCTCCCGTAGGGGTAGTATTCTTCGTAGGAAATAATTGCGGCGCTCGCATCTAGTTCAAGCGAGGCCGAGCCCAGGTGGTTGTCGAATTGATAACGCAAAATGGGCGCCGAGGAACTGGTCGTGTTCGTCTCAACCATCGCCACACAGCTCTTATCGTCCATCACATGCAGCGTCTGCCGTTCCATCGTGACCGTGCTGCCACCGCCATCGTATTCGCGGTAAACCTCGTAGCCGCCGAGATAGATGCGCTCTTTCGTCTTCGTCCCGCCGCCGGCTTGCGTTACTTTGCGGACTCGCTGTCCGAAGGCGTCGTAAACATAGTAGGTCGTCTCGCCCGGAGCGTTGTTCACTACCTGCCGCTGCGTGCTCGCAAGTTGGTCCTGGAAGTCCCAGGTTATCTGCGGCAGGTGCAGCATCTGGGTCATGTTGCCGTTGGCGTCGTAAGTGTACGGTTCTCTTAGCGAACCAACCGCGGTGCTCGTCAGCCGATTGTTCGTGGGGCTGGTATTGGGCTCATCGTAAGCGTAGGTCCGCGTCCAGTTTCCGTTGGTCGCCTGATGCGTCGTCCGCAGGAAGTTTCCCACCGGGTCGTAGCCGTAATTCTCAACATAGTTCCGCATTGCCTGCCCATCCGTTGGCAAAGGCTGATTCGAGCGCGGCTTATCGTCCCAGTCTGTTTGTGCCGGGGAGATCTGACCAATGTGCTCGCGGCCTGCGGCACTGATCAGGCGATAGATTGCGTCGTAGGTGTAGTCACCGTTCGCATGGACGACTTGATTGCTGAAATAAACAGTCTGCTGTGCGGCATCTGCAATCGACGTGATATTTCCGGCCGGGTCGTAGGAGTACGTCAGATCCTGTAAGACAGCTTTGTCCGAGGTCCGTATGGTTTTAAGCTCGATCAAGTGGAACGTTTCCGGATCGTAACTGTAAGCCGTCTGGGCCCCGTTTCCGTACTCGATCAGAGTGCGCTGTCCCCTGGCGTTGTAATCAATGTTGGCGACGACGGGCGTGGCGGTTGTCGCCTTGCGCAGGTTAAGGCTCATCTGCTGCAGCAGATTGGCTTCATTAAAAACGGGATGAACCGCGCTGCCATCGGGCGCCGTCGCAGTGACCAGCCGGTCGAGCGCGTCGAACAGGCTGCTGTTGGTGAAGATTTCAGATTGGAGCAAAGGCGCGGCGGCACCCGCGATTTGTGCCGGGTTCAGTGGGGCAAGTCCGGACCAGTCCACGGGCTGCTGATATTGGATGGCGAGCTGTCGAGAACTGGCCGTGCGATTGCTTTTGAAATCGAACGAAACATTGGTTTCAACCCCTGCTTCGTCATAGTGCTGATAAATTTTGCCGCGCAGATTTTGCGTCTCTGGGGTTGCCAACGTCTCTCCGTAAACGCTGTATTCGGCAAGGATTTCAACCCCGTTTCCCGCTTGCACATAAAGCTGGGTGTGACGGCGCAAGGCGTCGTAGAGGTAGCGGGTCCTGAATCCGCGCCCGTTCCATCCGCGGATCGGCTTCTTCTGCGACAGATCATGCAACATCCACCGGTCTCCAGCATCCACGCTGCTCTGATGCATGCGGCTTTTGACCAGGTCATAGTCGTATGTCATGACAATGCGCCCGAGCGCATCCAAGACCGACAGTTGATTGCCCACGATGTCCAATGAGGTTCGAATCGAGTACTTGGCCTCGACGGGATTGCCATTCTCGATGAAACGGTTGAATGCCACATTGAGGGCCGGCCGGCCTAAGGAGTCGACGTGTACTACAGTCGGCGTCTTGGCATGAACAGCAGTTTTGGAAGCAGCCGACTGTTCCGCCGCGCCCAATCCTCCACCGCTGCGTTGGGTAAACCAAGTGGGCAGAGAATCGCTATCCGGCAACCGTTCAAAGAAATTGCCGACATCCATATCAGACTTCGGATCAGTCTGTGCGACGGTGTCGTTAGCGTCCCAGGTTTCTTGCCGCCAAGGGTCGAAAACTACCTTTTCATAAGTGTGATTCGGGTGAAGCGTAGCGACTACCCGCTCAGCTGGGTCATAACAGAGGATGGGGCTGACACCGGCTTGGTTGGCAAACTCAAACTCGTGGCTCGCCGCGAAGAAGGGCTCGTATTCACGGACCGGCTTGCCCTTGTTGTTGAAGACAGTCCAACCGCTCCCGATCCAGCGTAGGGCGACGTCCGGTCCTCCGTCTACCAAGGGGCCGGGCTCGGCCTGCACTTTCTTCTGGATCTCGCGGCCGAAGCCGTCGGAATAGGAAAAATTGTGCTGGATCTTGGTCTGCTGGCCAGCCGCCAGATCAGCGCTGTGGGTCTCTCGGGCGAGAGTGTAAACAACCGGAGGCTGGGGCTGCGAATCGCCGTCTGTTCGCAGATAGGCGAACAGGTCATAGACGAGTCGAGTGGTTGCGTTCTGAAGAATGCCCTGCGGGTTGATCAAGGGATTTTGCAGATGGGCTTGAATGGCAGCCTCGTCCAAATCAGCGGAAAATCCAGCTAGCGTGTCCCCCAACTTCTCTTCCGGCTTGCCCATCAGCACGGTTCCCACGACCATACCCAAGGTGTCAAAGACCAACGCTGACCGGTTGCGATTGGGATCCATCATCGCACCCGGTTTCAGCATGCGGTAATCGTTGCCCGGTATGGTGATGTTGCCCGAGGGATCACGCTCCCCGGCGGTGACGCGGTTTCCGGCTGCGTCCTGCGTATCCAGCAGCAAAAGATCGTAGGCATCGTAGGCGACGGTTGTGGCTTGCTGAAAAGGATCGCGGAAGCGACCCGCCATGAAGAAGTGTTGTTTTGCGTAAGCCAGTTCTTGTGCCGGCTCATCGTTCATACCAGGCGAATAGAAAATCTCACCGGAAGGAGCCCACCAATGCCCGTCACCGTCGAGGTCGACATAGCCCCCTTCCTTGGCGAGAACGCCGGCGGCGTCCGGTAGGAGGTTCTCCGCAGGCTGATTTGGTTGCGGACGTTGATAGACCGTCGCCAGCAGTCCCGGCGTGAACACGAGCTTGTAACCCTCATACGGCAAAGCCATCGACTCAAGACCGCCAGTGGCCAGCGCACTGGACAAATCGTCTTTGCGATACAGGGTGCGCGAGCGATCGATAAGGCGGCGGAAGGGGTCTCCGGTTTTGGCGCCCGTCGCATGGATGTCTTCGTAGGGCAGATCGTGATTCCCATCGCCGGCGATTTGGATCTTTGTTTGCAACTCACCAAAGCGAAACAAATTCGTGATCTGTGGCTGACTCGCGTCTGGTGTGACGTGGATCAGCTCATAGGTGCTGGCTCCGCCAGGCAAAGGCGTGCGGTGCGCATCTACCAACAGCACTGGATGGGTGTACTGATTCTCTGCATAGGTCAGAAGCGTTCGCTTTTGTTTCTGTTTGTCTTCTGGCGTGAGCACGGGATCGTAATCATCGAACCGGCGACCATAGCCGATCTCGACCGACTTCAGCGCGTTTCCAAAACTGTCCACCTCCAACGTTACGGCGTGGCTGACACGCGGGTCAGCAGCGATGGTAACGTTCGGCGCGGCAGGCGCACCGGGATCGGCGATTGCCCCACCCACGACTTTGTAAAGCTTGCGTTCATAGTGAAAATCGATGGTCTCTCGCGGATGAGTAAAGAAGACCGCATGTTGGTTTTCGGCCAGCGGTTGCAGGCATTCGATGGTGTAATTGCGCTCCGAAACGGTGTACGGACGATCTGCCGCCTCGGATGCATCGAGGCCATAGATTTCCTGGCGCAGAATCGATCCTTTCAAGGCCCGGCACGCTTCGCGAAAGTCATCGCCGGTGAGGGTCCAAGGCAACACCGTTCCGTCCGCCAGTTTCACCGTGGCCGGAAAGACAGTGTCTGGAATCAGCATGGCTTCGAGTTGCTGATCGCTGAGCCCGCCGTCTCCCTCGGCCGCGTCTCCCTCGCGGTAATACTCGTGGGCAAATTGCTTTGAGACTGCGCCCTGCTGGAAGTAGGCGCCGGTGTGGAACCATGTTTTGGTCAGGACAGGCGGCACATGGGAGGAAGCGTCCATGTTGTCTCCGGTGGGAAAAGCGCCGCTCGCGCTGAGCGCGGCAAATTCTTCCGTGTCCCACTGGTCCACGCGCCCGAATCCACGGAACTCTCGCTCGATGCCATCATAGAAACCGTGATGATAGGCACAGCGGGAAACGAAACGGTTGCGGCTGATGCGGTCGTAAGTCAGCACGCGTTCCACAACCTGGACTGGAAATGGCAGACGAGTCATCCAGGGTTGCCCCGCCGCTTTGTCTGCAAGGTAAAACTTAGTCGACGCGGCATAGCTCACTTGCGTTTCCGCGCCCAGGTTGTTCTTCACCGAGATCAACAGATGCGGCTTCTGCCCACCCATAAGGTCGATGTAAAACATGGGCCGGCAGGCGCTGCCGGGTAAAGGCGTGGACCAAACGAGGCATGCCGTCCCGTTGCCAAGAAGATCGACTGTGGTCACCGTCGAAACATCGTCCGGCGGCGGAAACTGAACCAGCACGAACGGTTCGCTGTATTGATTGCCGGATTGGTTGAAATAGATTCGCGCTGAGTCGACGCCGAGATAGATGAGGTCTGTCGTGCCGGAACCGTCAACATCTGCCACACGAACACGCCGCTGGTCGAACTGGTCGGGAAAATCCAGCCAGGGCGCGTTATCCATGGTCACCTTCGAGCCAAATCGCCCATACCCCAGGTTGGGCCAGTAACAGATCTCGCCATTGCGTATACGTACCAGGTCGCTCAGTCCGTCACCCGACATATCCGCCAGGTAGATGGACTGAGTCCCATCTGCGAATACAACGCTGGGACCCTGCTCTTCATTGAAGGGTTTTGCCAGCCGCTCGGCTGGCCCAAAACCTGCGCGCGCCAAACAATGGTGCCAGGACAGCACTTCCGTTTCGGTGATGAGCACATCCGCGTGCCCATCCCCATCAAGATCAACGAAGCGGAGATTGGGTTCATCCCATGGAATATTCGGCAGAGAGACGAACGGGGTGAATAGATCCCAGCTCTTGTCTTCCGTTCGCTCGAAGAATCCCGGATTCATACCTCCGAATTCGACCAAATCGAGTTGGCCGTCTCCCGCAACATCGAGCAATTGCTGGTGTCCTGCTCCCAATTCTGCAAAAGAGGGTTTCTCGCTCACGCATTCGATCGCGCCGAACTGTCCTGCTCCAAGATTCGGCTTGTAGAACCATTGATTGCCTTGCTCGGTCAAGATCCCCGAAACGCCCTCGCCATCCAGATCCGCCCAGCGATACAAACCGCCATCCAGACCTGCGGGAATATTCTCCAGGCTCTCCTCGTCCAGCTCGTGAATATTTTGATCGATGACGGCATCGGTGTATTGAAACTCAACCGGCGGCATGGATTTCTTGAGATAAGGCCCGGTGGCCTGGCGTTTATAGCCGCTATGGGTAACCGACGCGAGGAAAGATGCCAGCGGATTGCCCTTTTTCGAATCGTCGGGATTGTCGCGCGAATTCCGATAGACAAAGTCTGTGGAACGGACGAGGCAATCCGGACCGACGCCTTGCTCATTGGGAAAGTTGTGGAACATGAGCACACGTTGGCATAACCGGTAAGTGCGCACCTCGAATCCTGCGCGGTAGGAAGAGAACGGATCGTTGCGGCAGAGCCAGGGGGTGACTTCCACCGGCGCCGGATGATTCAAGTCGTGTTCGCCGTAATCGAAAACTACCTCGAACATCCAATCGGTTTGGGATAAGTCCGGTTGCATGAGGCGGGAGACGAGGTTGCCGTAACGGACTGCTTTCAAATACTGATAAGCACTACGAATTGTGCTCGTGCGATTCGTCTCGTGGGCTTGTGAGAGGTCCACCCCGTCTGAAGTCTCCGCTTTGTAGCCATAGACAATTGCGTTTCCTTTGTCGTCGTAGCTTTGGCAGATTCTCCAGCTGAAGATTCGCGCCGGGTTCGAAGGATCGGTTATCCGGCTCTCGGCGCTTAGGCCGTAGAGCGTGGTGATATTGTCCCGGGAGATGGTGCGCCAATGCGAATCGCCGGTCTGGAGATTCAGCCAGCGCTCAATCCGCACGAATAGGCTTTCTACTCTCGGACGATATGGGTAGACCTGGTAGTCGACTCCGTTGACCGTGCGTTGCGACGAGACACGCTTCCATTGGCCGCCGGTGAGAGCCAACAACGGCACGAGATCTTCCGCACCTGAGAGAACAAAAACATCGGATTCCTCGGCGTCTTTATATTGAGGCAAGCCCTTATCGGTTTTGCGGGTAATACTGGGCAAGCCAAGGGACCACCCAAAACCAAATGGGCCATTGCCGCTGCCCGAGTCGTAAGAGAGTGTGAGTTGCGGGCCAAAACCCGCTCGCCCCGGGCTTATGGCTAAGGGAACAGTGATGGAACCCGTGCCAGTCACGGGATTGGCTGCGAATTTTTCGCCGATACCCTGAAGCGCGCCCCCGCCCTTAGGCAAGGAAAGAACAGGGGGCGAGGCGAAGCTCGCTTGGTCAGCCCCCGTCGTCTCTGGGACTTTGCCTTTTTCCGGTGACCGAGAGGTTGGATCCAAAGGAGCGCCTCCTCGCTCGCCTTGACTTGGTCTTAATCTTCTCTGGCTTGAATTCGGAAGCGTGTCATCTTAAGCACCATAGTGCACCGATGGCCAAAAACGTTTCCAGGATGAATCAAAAAGTGATGATGTTCTAGTTGACTTCATTCGTGATGTCAAGGATTGTAATTTCTGATCTTAATCGTCCTGGACAATCGCCGACCCTCTCCAGTCGAACTTGTTATTGTCTTTCGCATCGTCTACTTCGCCACGCCGAAATCGCGCATGCGTCCGAGCCTCCACAACCGCCTCAACAACCTGCTTGTTATCAGTACCCTGCACGGGTTCGACGTCGGGCGCGCTGCACAATCGCGCGCGCTGCTTATTGCCGGGGGCAGGCGCAGTTCAACGCTTCTCGTAGGGGTGGAAGATGTAGTCCTTCGCCTTCACGACCGTATGGCACGCGTTTCCGCAATCTGAGAGGCTTTTGGGATCCGCCGTGAACTTGTCCGATGCGGCTTGGTAGTTGAACACCGCGTATCCCCATCCGCCGCTTTTCGGAAATTTCTTGCTGTCCTTTTCCATGACGAAAGCCTGGCTAAAGACGTCCGGCACATCCACAACAAACTGGGCCTCCGCGCTCTTCTTCGGCTTCCACTGGAGCTTCACGATCATGGAGCCCTCTGGGAAAGGCTGGCCGTTGCCGGGAACGCCGGCCTTGTACGCCGTGATCATGGCCGGATTGGCGACGATTACCTTGAGCACTTCGTCGGTCCGGGCGGAAGAGACCACCGCCCAGTCCTCGTATCCCCTGAAGTCGGAGAACGCGATTCCGCTCGGCGATTTCAGCGAGTACTTGTCCTGCGCGTAAACGGCCGTGGCGACGAGGGCGGCGAGCATTGTCACGGCTGTCGCAACGATGGTAAAGCCGGTGGTACGCTCCACGGCGGTGCGTGTTTCTATCTTCTGTTCTTGTTGTTCCTGCGCCACAAATTTCGTCACCAGTTCAGACATGGTGTGTTCTCCTTCACGAAAAAAAGTTTTCTAAGCCCGATCAACGTGCATCTCGAACCATTACGATTAAGCCAGAGGTGAGGGGAGTAAAACAATTGGACAATAGTATCGACGATACCTTCGTATCAAGTGTGCGGGGAAGGGGTTTCCTTCGCTTTGATCGATTTTCAGGACTAAAGCCTCATGCCTCAGTATGGGCAATACCATGGTCCAATTGCGCGGCCCGTTCTGTTCTGGCTGAATGATGACAGCTTATGCCGCCGGGTGGGTTTGTGTCACTCGAGCGACGATTTCGGATCGAAGTTCAATACCTGTGAGGCGCAATGACGAAAACGACGAGCTTTCAAATGGACATTCGCCCGCTCTTTACCGAGCGAGATATTCAAGGCATGAGCAAGGCGTTCAACCTGGGAAGTTACGATGACGTCAAGAAGCACGCTGGCGCCATCTACGATCGCATTCGTGGAATCGGCGGGGCTGTAATGCCGCCCCAACCACCAAAAGGAGAAGGCCCTTGGCAGCAATCTTGGATTGAACTATTCGCCAAGTGGATGGCGGACGGGTTCCAACCTTAGCCGGCTGAAGAAACAGCGCGACTTGACAAGTCGTACACTTCCGGTAAAGCATTTGGCTTTTTGTCAAATGGAAGGCTCAAGATGAACGATCCACAAAAGACCGAGCAGTATTCTGGTGTGCGAGATCAAGAGATCCGTGCGGCACTGGATCAGCATTGGGCGGCGTCCGATAGCAACGATTTTGAAACGGAACACCTCATCTATCACCAGGACGCGGTGCTGGAATACCCGCAGTCAGGCGAGCGAACCCGCGGTCGAAGCAACATACAGAACCAGCGCGCTAGCCAGCCGAGCAAAAAGCGTTTTACTGTCCGACGAATCATTGGCAGCGGTGATCTTTGGGTCACCGAATTCGTCCTGACCTATGACGGCAAGCCGTCTTACACCGTGAGCATCATGGAGTTCAGTGGCGACAAAGTTGCGCGGGAAACACAGTACTTTGCGGATCCATTCGTGGCTCCCGCATGGCGCGCTCAATTGGTCGAACGGATGGACACATAATATCAAGGCGCGAGAATTCGCTAACGACACCGCCGTTTGCGGTTAGCAGATAAGTCCTGATGAACGCATTTACCGGAGCACATCCTCCGATGGAGGGACAACAGGTGGATTGGAAACAGTTGGTCCAGTTTGCGCTGCTGGGTAGCAGTGATTTGGAACAATATGCCATCCTGCTGGTACGCGTTGCGCTCGGGCTGTTCTTCGCCATCTCCGGGGCAAACAAATTGTTCGTTGCCGGCAGAACGCAAACTGTGTACGAAACACTCGTTCAGGCCAAAGTCCCGTTTCCCCGCCCGATGACGTATTTCGTGTCGGGTGTCGAGTTCGTTGGCGGATCCTTGCTGACCGTGGGGTTTCTTTCGAGCCTGGCCTGCGGGGCTCTATTGGTCGATATGCTTGTCGCCATCCTGACCACCAAGCTTCCCGCCATGCCTAAAGGACTGTCTCCTCCTAACTGGCTCGACGATTTCCTCTACCTTCCGGAAGTCATGTACGTGCTCTTCTTTATCTCGCTGATCTGCTTTGGTCCGGGAAAGTTCAGTGTCGATTACTGGCTCGCCGGCAGGTTACTGCGGTGATCGGTACCGCTAGGATGCGGCCGGAAACACCTACGGTCTCAAGGAAGCGTTTCATCTGCTGGCTACCTAGTGGACTGTAACAGTTGATTCAGGAGTAGAACCAAACCTGCGAAATGCGCGAGTCTTGTAGGGTTCGCGGCTCTTATGCTTTGTATCAGGGCACGACTTTAGTCGGGCCGCTAACGGCTGAGAGGGAATTGGGCTTTAGCCCCTGCAGCTCTACTGCATCAGCTGTTACAGTCCACTAGAGTGGGCAGCTAGTTTAGCAGCGATTCCCAGTTGGCCGGCACCCTTCCTGCTGGTCCGGGAGCGGGCTGACTTTCGGGATGCGCGTGCGGCGGAGGCAATTCCCCACCCTTGATCATCCCCTGCTTGTCGTAATCGAAAAACCAGCCCTCGCCTGGTTCAAAGCTGGCAATGACCGGATGCCCTGTCGCCGCCGCATGCTTGGATGCATGCTGGCTCGGAGAACTGTCGCAGCATCCGATGTGCCCACACTCCGCGCACCGGCGGAGGTGAAACCACCAACCTTTCGCTGACGCCAGGCACTCCACACACCCATCGCCGCTCGGCTTCGAAGCGGGGTTGATTCCGCGCAGACCCTTTTTCACTTCCGATTTTCCTTTCCTGTCCTCGGTTCGCAAATAGTGTCAAGCCACCAGCAAGATCTTCCCGATGCCACCCTTTTCTGCCGCTGCTTGAGCCTCGGCCGCTTCACTGAGTGGCAGGGTCTGGCTAATCGGGATTACCAGCTTGCCATCTCGCACCGCTTCGGCCATGAACTCGAGCGTTTTCCTGTCGAATTTCGAGAATACCGGCACCACCTTTACAGCTGGGTACTTCGCGGCGTTCTGCGGTGCCCCGACAACTGAAGCAAACGCCCCTCCCGGCTTGACCTTGGCGATCAGCTTCTCGGCGGTTCTTCCGCCGACCGCATCCGCAACCGCATCGAGCGGAGGAAGATTCGCAATCGCGGTGTCGTCGTCGGTTGCGACCACCTGATCCGCGCCCACAGTCTTCGCCTCATCCATCTGCCTCTTCAAAACCCCCGCGATCACAGTTGCCCCGCGTTGCTTCGCAGTGAATACCGCCGAACGCCCGACATTTCCAGCAGCACCTACGACCAGAACCGTCTGGCCCGCTTCGATTCCCGTAGCTGCAAGCAGCTGGTTACCGGTCGTCGTCACCAGCGGCAGCGCCGCCGCCTGGATCAAATTGAGCCCCTTGGGAACTTTCGCCAGAACCGCGGCTTTTACGACACAAAGCTCGGCGTAAGTATTGTCCGCCATAGCGAACACCTGGTCGCCGACGGAAAAGCCTTCCACTCCCGGCCCAATCTTGACCACAGTCCCCGCAATGTCGATTCCTATGAGGCCCGGAAACTGGATGGGATAAAAATCCTTGGTTAATCCGGCACGCCGCTTGTAGTCGATCGGATTCACGCTCGTGGCGGCGACCCGCACCAGCACCTCGCCCTGACCCGGAACCGGGTCAGGGTATTCCTCGAACTTGAGTACCTCAGGCCCGCCATATTGATGGACAACAACTGCTTTCATATTTCGTCTCCTTATGTGCCCAGGTCGTGCCATGACGTTTCCGCGAGGTTGACGTGGTAGTAGTTTGCAGCCTTCTCGATGTTCGCGAACGCCAAAGCGCGGTCGGCATGGGAGACGTCGATGGCACGAAAGCGATTATGCCACAGGCGGCTGGTGGTGATCCGACCGAATCGGCCGCGATGTAGCGATTAGGCCCGAGGTGCTCCGGCGAATCAATTGGACGAAGGTATTGGCGGTACCTTGGTATTGGGCCCGGTGGAATAAAATACCCACCACTCTGTGCCCAAATGCCCAATCTATACTTTGGTATTGGTCGATTCGTTCGTCCAATAGATTCGTCATCGTGATTCTGGCCCAATCAAGGTTGGGCTGATTGGAGCAATTGTGAACACTGCAACCACTGTCTCTCATGGGAAGCACTTCGACGCAATCATTATCGGGACGGGCCAGGCGGGCCCGTCCCTGGCAGCGCGGTTTGCGGGCGCCGGCAAAACCGTCGCTATTATCGAACGACATAAATTTGGCGGCACATGCTTGAATACGGGATGCACGCCGACAAAGACGCTCGTGGCAAGTGCCTATGCCATCCATGTTGCCCGCCGAGGTGCGGAATATGGTTTCTCCACTGGTGATCTGCGCGTCGATATGACGCGAGTCAAAGCCCGCAAGGATGCAGCCTCCGCGACGTCTAGCAAGGGAGTGGAGGAACGGCTCCGGGGAACGGCAAATTGTACGGTCATTCAGGGTCATGCCCGCTTTCAGTCGTCAAACACCGTCGTGGTCAACGATGAAGTTCTGCAAGCCGAGAAGATCTATATAAATGTTGGCGCGCGGGCCTCTATTCCCGACATGCCCGGGATTCACGACGTCCCATTTCTCAATAACTCCTCGCTGATGGACATCGATTTCTTGCCCGAGCATTTCATCATCATCGGCGGAAGTTATGTTGGGCTGGAGTTCGCCCAGATCTATCGCCGCTTGGGGAGTGAAGTCACGATTGTGGAAATGGGACCGCGCCTGATTGGACGGGAGGACGAAGACGTTTCCCAGGCTGTGCGCGAAATCCTGGAGGCTGAGGGCATACACATCCGGCTGAATGCGAAATGTATCTCGCTGGCGAAACGCGATGGCGGCGTCGCCGTCGGCCTGACATGTGAAGACGGTCCGCCAGAAGTAATGGGCACTCACGTTCTTCTAGCCGTGGGACGCACTCCCAACACAAACGACCTGGGTCTGGACCGGGCTGGGGTTGCCACCGACCATCGCGGCTACATCATCGTTGATGATCAGCTGCAAACCAACGTGCACGGCATCTGGGCACTGGGGGACTGCAACGGCCGCGGCGCCTTTACCCATACTTCCTATAACGACTACGAGATTGTTGCGGACAATCTGTTTAACGCTGACCATCGCCGGGTTTCCGACCGGATCCAAGCCTACGCGCTCTATATCGATCCACCGCTAGGGCGATGCGGCATGACGGACGCGGAGATACGGAAATCCGGACGTCGTGCCCTGGCTGCGAAATATCCGATGGGTCAAGTGAGCCGGGCGTGGGAAAAAGGTGAGACACTGGGTTTCATCAAAATCTGCGTCGATGCGGAAACAAAACAGATTATGGGAGCTGCGATTCTTGGAGTCGGAGGCGATGAAGTGATTCACGTTCTGCTGGACGTGATGTATACGAAGGCGTCGTACACGGTCATCCAGCGCGCAATGAATATTCATCCGACGGTCGCGGAATATCTGCCGACCATCCTAGGCAAACTGGAGCCGTTTGCCTAGAAGGAAGAACACGCCCGCGGAGAAAGCCGCCTGGGTGCCAACTTCCATCGACTCCGGCATCGGCTCGTCCTCGGTACCGGATGAACCCGCTTTTAAAACGGAAGGTTATTTATGTCGGGCAAGAAAACAGCAATCATAACTGGAGCATCGGGGGGTATTGGCGCGGGTTTAGTGGAGGGGTTTCTGAGCGAAGGTTATAACGTCGTCGCGACCTCTCGTGAAGCCAATCGAAGGCTGACCGCCTCAGGCAGCCTGGTTCTCATCGATGGCGATATCGGCAAGCAGCAAACTGCTGCCGATGCTGTCGAGGCAGCAATCAACAACTTCGGAGCCATCGATGTTTTGGTGAATAACGCCGGCATCTTCCTAACCAAGCCTTTCACTGACTTTACCACCGATGACTTCGACGCCCTTGTCTCCACTAATCTGCTCGGATTCTTCTACATCACTCAGCGCACTGTAAAAGAGATGCTTAAACAGAAATCGGGATGCGTTGTGAGCATCACTGCGGCGCTTGCCGATCGGCCAATCGCCGGCGAAAATAGCTCGATTTCGATGATGACCAAGGGTGGGTTGAATGCAGCGACGCAGAATCTCGCAATCGAGTATGCAAAAGACGGCATCCGCTTCAATGCCGTAGCCCCCGGCGTTGTGGATACACCCATGCACAGCAATGATCCCAGCGACTCGACGTTGCAGCCGACGATGAAAATGGCGACGGTGAAGGATGTTGTCGATGCCGTTCTTTACCTGGCACAGGCAGGTCACGTGAGCGGAGAGATTCTCCACGTGGATGGTGCCGCGCCCGCTCGTCGCTGGTAAAAAATAAAAGGACTCTAGCCAGACGCTGGACTTCAACGAGGTACGCATGCCGCGATTGCTTGCAGTAAATGTCGGCCTTCCGCGCGACGTGACATGGAACGGCAAAACGGTCCGGACGTCCGTCTGGAAATCTCCAGTGGATGGACCGCGAATGGTGCGCAAACTCAATATTCAAGGAGATGCGCAAGCCGATCTGACGGGTCACGGAGGGGAGCACCGCGCCGTATTCGTTTACCAGATGGATTCTTACCATTACTGGGAGCGCTTTTTGGGCCGTAACGATTTTACTTTCGGCCAGTTCGGAGAAAACTTCACCGTCGAGGGACTTGCTGATAACGAGGTGTGCATCGGCGATCGCTACCGCATCGGTGGAGCTGAATTTGAAGTGACGCAGCCACGCGTGACGTGCTACCGCGTCGGCATCCGCATGAATGAACCACGGATGCCGGCCCTGCTCGTAGCCCATCACAGACCAGGGTTCTACTTTCGCGTGTTGCAGGAGGGAGAAGTTGGTGCCAGCGATGACATTGTAAAAATTACTGACGGTCCAGAACGAATCAGTGTGGCCGAGGTTGACGCCCTGCTGTATTTGCCAGGACATTCCAGCCAGCAACTGCAACGAGCGCTACAGATTCCTGCACTTAGCAAGGGTTGGCAGAGTTCGTTCCAAGCAATGCTGCAACAAGACTTGAGCTCCAAAACTACGGTGGGGAATCCGGGACTCGCCAATGAGGAACAAGCGCCGGCATGGCCCGGATTTCGACAGATGCGAGTCGCGGGTATCCATAAGGAGAGCGATAACGTAACGTCGTTCGTTCTGGCGCCGATCGACGGGCAACATCTTGCTGTCTTCCAGGCCGGTCAATTTGTGGTTTTGCGGCTGCTCGTCGATCCCGGCAAAGCGCCCGTTCTTCGCAGCTATTCGTTGTCTGATCTGCCCGGAGCCGATCATTTCCGCATCAGCGTCAAGAGCGAATTAAACGGGATTGGAAGTTCATTTCTGTGCGACCGTACGCAAGAAGGCAATGTATTGGATGTGAGTGCACCGCGAGGAAGCTTTACTCTGCGTCCCGGCCAGAGTCCTGTGGTTCTGCTGAGCGCTGGAGTGGGCGCAACGCCGGTGATGTCGATGCTGCACACACTGGCTGCTGAAAGATCGCAACGAGAGATCTGGTGGATCTATGGAGCGCGCAATCGCGTCGACCATCCATTTGCAGAAGAATCGCGTTCATTACTGAAACAGCTCTCTCACGGACGAGGATACATCGTGTACAGCAGGCCCGCTGCAATCGACCAAGTCGGGGCAGACTTCGATGCCGCCGGGCACATTGACACAGCTTTGCTAGAGAGAATTGGCGTGTCACAGGGTAGTGACTTCTATCTGTGTGGCCCTTCTTCATTCTTGCAGAATATGCGCGATGGGCTGCGAAACTGGGGTGTGCTCGGCGGGAATGTGCACACGGAAGTCTTCGGCTCGCTCGAGGCTATTACCCCTGGTATGGCGCAGGTTGATCACACTCCTCACCCGCCAGCAGGGCCGCCCGGATCTGGCCCCTTAGTCTCATTCGCGCGCAGCGGGATAGCCGTCGCGTGGGATGGTAAGTTTGCCAGCTTGCTTGAACTGGCGGAGGCGTGCGACGTTCCGGTCAGATGGGCGTGCCGGGCTGGGGTCTGTCATACTTGCACGACTGGTTTGATTGGCGGATCGATTACTTATAACCCTGATCCGCTGGAGAGGCCCGCTCCCGGGAACGTGCTCGTATGCTGTTCCCAGCCAAACGCGGGTGTCACTCTGGATCTTTGAGAGAAATGG
>Ga0302326_10004938_pt1 | contig 30641 bp, 29 predicted proteins | sample Palsa_T0_3_FD_202264 | JGI IMG/M metagenome (GOLD analysis project Ga0302326, IMG submission 202264) | Peat permafrost microbial communities from Stordalen Mire near Abisko, Sweden - Palsa_T0_3 | ecosystem: Environmental > Terrestrial > Soil > Palsa > Peat permafrost | place: Sweden: Abisko... | reverse complement strand
CACGGTCTCCGCGTCCTCCCTGCCCGGCTCCCGCAGGTGCGCGTGCAGGTCGACCAGGCCGGGCAGCGCGATCAGGCCGTCGGAGTCGATGACGTTCCCGCGCCCGGCGGGCAGGCCGGCGGGCGTACCGGAACCCGCGCCGGAGCCGAGCTCGGCGACCATCCCGTCCCTGATCAGGATGTCGGCCGGATCACCGCCCAGCGGCCGCGCGCCCTTGATCAGCCAGGTTCCGGCGCCAGCCGCGAGCCCCGGGTCCGCGGCGCCGCCGCCCGTTCCTGTCATGACCGCCCCTCCGACCCGCCCAGCAGCAGGTACAGCACCGCCATGCGCACGCTGACCCCGTTGGCGACCTGCTCCACTATCGTCGACCTGACCGAATCCGCGACCTCGGCCGCGATCTCGACCCCGCGATTCATCGGGCCCGGGTGCATGACGACGGCGTGCCCCGGAAGCGTCGCCACCCTGGTGCCGTCCAGGCCGTAACGTCGGCTGTACTCCCGCACGCTCGGGAAGTACGCCGCGTTCATCCGCTCCTGCTGCACCCGGAGCATCATCACCACGTCGCTCTTGGGCAGTGCCGCGTCGAGGTCGTAGCTGACCGAGCACGGCCAGGAGCCGACCGCCACCGGGATGAGGGTCGGCGGCCCGACCAGCGTCACCTCGGCACCCAGCGTGCTCAATAGCAGGACGTTTGACCTGGCCACGCGACTGTGCAGGACGTCGCCCACGATGACGACCCGCAGCCCGTCCAGCCTGCCGAGCCGCCGGCGCATGGTGAACGCGTCCAGCAGTGCCTGGGTCGGATGCTCGTGGCTGCCGTCGCCCGCGTTGACGACGCTGCCCTTGACCCAGCCGGCCAGCCGGTGCGGGGCTCCGGACGCGCTGTGCCTGATCACCACGGCGTCGGCGCCCATCGCCTGCAGCGTCAGCGCGGTGTCCTTCAGGCTCTCCCCCTTCGCCACGCTGGACCCCTTGGCAGAGAAATTGATCACGTCGGCGGACAGCCGCTTGGCGGCCGCCTCGAAGGAGATCCTCGTCCGGGTGGAGTCCTCGAAGAAGAGGTTGACGACCGTCCTGCCGCGCAGGGTGGGCAGCTTCTTGATCGGCCGGGCCGCCGTCTGGGCCAGCTCGTCGGCCGTGTCTAGGATGAGCAGGGCATCGGCCTTGGTCAGGTCTCCGGCGGAGATCAGGTGACGATTCACCGGCCCGACCTGCTGCCGCCGGGGGCTTCGGAGCTTGACGGGCCGGAGCCGGGAGCGGGGCCGGAGCCGGGAGCGGGGGCGGAGCCGGGAGCGGGGGCGGCGGGGGCGGGGGCGGCGGCGGCGGAACTGTCGCTCAGCAGCACGGCATCCTGGCCGTCCACCTCGGTGAGCAGCACCCGGACGACCTGGTGGCGGGAGGTGGGCAGGTTCTTGCCCACGTAGTCGGGCCGGATCGGAAGCTCCCTGTGCCCGCGGTCGACGAGGACGGCGAGCTGCACGGCGCGCGGGCGCCCGATGTCGCCGAGCGCGTCGAGCGCTGCCCGGACGGTGCGACCCGAGTACAGCACGTCGTCGACCAGCACCACGACCTTGCCGTCGATGCCCGCCGCGGGCACCGCGGTGTGGCCGAGGGGCCTGGCCGGCTGGAGCCGCAGGTCGTCCCGGTACATGGTGATGTCCAGCGATCCCGCCGGGACGGGACGGCCCTCGACCTGCTCGATGCGCCCGGCGAGCCGGTGCGCGAGCGGCACGCCGCGGGTGGGGACGCCGAGCAGGACGACGTCGTCGGCGCCATTGGTCCGCTCGAGGATCTCGTGCGCGATCCTGGTCAGCGCCCGGCCGATCTCGGCGGGCTCGAAGACCGACTTGCGGCTCTCCGCCCCGGATCGTCCGGCTCCGTCGGCTGAGCAGGGACCGCGGCCTTCCTGATGAGCCGCATGCATGAACAAGGACCTCCTTTCCCGCCTCTCTGGACGGGCCTTAAAGGACGCCTGACCGCACTACCGTAACAGCCAGCACCGAGCTGGCGTCGCGGACGCGCCCGGCCCGCGGACCTTTCCGGGCGCCGCGCCTACTTTCGGGGACGCCACGCCCTCCTTCGCGGGCGGAAGCCCGCCTTCGCCGACCGGTACCTGCTCAGCCGAGCCGCAACTGCGTGACCCGCCTTGCGCAAGGCTCGCTCGGCTGGGACTGAAGGTAGTAATGTGATTAATATCACATCATGTTAAGATTCCAGCTGGATCAGGAACCGGCGAGGACCACGGTTGACCTGCCGGAAGTGCCGCCAGGCCAGAGATCGCCGGGTTTCCGGGGCCGGACGCGCATGACCGTGACCAGCCGACGGAGATGGGGCATCGCGGGTAAGTTCGACCGCTTTTTGCCATTCGGCTTGACCTTGTCGCCCTCGCGGGCCTACCGTCACTGAGCGTAACCATCTCGCGATCGGACACTGGCCTGGGGGCCGACGAATATGCCATCTGAGTACGCCAAGACCCTGGGCGCGCGACTGCGCGCCATCCGCACACAGCAGGGCCTCTCCCTGCACGGAGTCGAGGAGAAGTCGCGCGGCCGCTGGAAGGCCGTCGTCGTAGGCTCCTACGAACGCGGCGACCGATCGGTGACGGTGCAGAAACTGGCCGAGCTTGCCGAGTTCTACGGGGTTCCCGTGTCTGAGCTGCTGCCCGGCGACGTGCTGCCTGCCCTTCTTGCGCCCTCCCCCAAGCTCGTGATCGACCTCGAGCGGATGAGCCAGCTGCCGAAGGACAAGGCAGGCCCGCTTGCCCGCTACGTGGCAACGATCCAGAGCCAGCGCGGGGACTACAACGGCAGGGTGCTGTCGATCCGCCAGGAGGACCTGCGCTCGCTCGCGGTCATCTACGACAAGTCGCCCGCTGACCTGACCGAGGAGCTGATCAGCTGGGGCATCCTGGACGCTGACGCCCGGGGAGCCATCGATACCTTCTGAGCTACCGCGCTGCTGCCCGGCCTGAGCTACCGCGCTGCTGCCCGGCCTGAGCTACCGCGCTGCTGCCCGGCCCGGATGGCCTACCCAGCCGTCCGGAGCGGAAGCAGCGTCTGGCCGGGAACCCCGAGGGTGCTCTCGGCCAGCGACAGGAAGGTCTCCGCGTCGCGCAGCAGGTCGTCAGCCTCGCCCAGGGAGACGGCGCACGGCAGGCCGGCCTCCGCCGCGGCGCGCTTGCCTGCGCCCGCGGCGAAGAACGCGGCCCATTCGGACAGCGCGGGCTCTACCCGCGGCAGGAGTTCCCAGACGCTCTGGGGCCGCTTCCGCCGTGTCGACGCGGTCGGCTCCGCCTTCGCGGTAACGACGGCCGCGGCCGCCCGGAGCGCTGCCAGGTGCGCGGCAACGTAGCGGCCGCCAGCTGAGCCTTCGTCCTCGGCGCCCGCCAGTCCCTGCCTGGCAGACGCGAGCAGCGCAAGCGCGGATGGCGCTACCCTGCATCGGGGCTTGTCGGGGCGCACCTGCACGGCAGAGTTCATGGCTGTTCCTCCCATCACGTGCGAGCCTGGACCGGGCAAGGCGCTTCCGCACGCCGCGCCCGGCGGACCTTCCGGCCATGCCCCCGGGGGGAGGGCTGCCGGGCAGCTTCGCTTAGGCATATTCGAACATAGATTCGTGTCCAGGTCCAGTTCTTTGTACCTGCGTTCGAAGTTACACGGCAGGTCCGACAAAACGGCCGCCCGCAGCCAGAGCGCCCGGTGGCATACGCTTACCGCCGTGGGCAACGGAACCGCGCCGCGGATGCTTGGCCCGGACGGATTCCTGGCCGAGCTCGATGCGCTGATCGCGGTCTACGGCCTCGCGATGCGGCCTCCGCCGCAGCACCTGCAAGGACGCCGCTCGATCATGGAGCGGCACGCGGACTACTCGGCGTTCCGGGCAGTGACCGTGACCCGGGGAACCACCGGCGCGAGCCCTGGCGCCAGCGCGAGCCCTGGCGTCGGCGCGAGCCCTGACGCTGGCGTCGGCCCGCCCGCCGAAGGCGGCACAGGTCACGGCGGCGGCGCGGACGGCCAGGTCATCGCGTTCGCCTACGGCTTCCGCGGGGCCGACGGGCAATGGTGGCACGACGTGGTCCGGTCGGGCATCACGGTTGCGGCCGGCGGGCGCGCCGCGGATGCCTGGCTGACCGACACCTTCGAGATCGCCGAGGTGCACGTGCACCCGGAACACCAGGGCCAGGGCATCGGCCGGGCCATGCTGCTCAGCCTCACCGCGGGATGCCGGCACCGGACGGCCGTTCTTTCCACGCTGGACGCGGCGTCCCCCGCCCGGCGGCTCTACGGCAGCCTGGGATTCACCGACCTGCTGACCGGCTTCAGCTTCCCCGGCAACGGCCCGCCCTACGCGGTCATGGGGGCCGCGCTGCCGCTGCGGGCCGCGCTGCCGCTGCGGGACAAGCTTTCGCTGCGGGACAAGCTTTCGCTGCGGGACAAGCTTTCGCTGCGGGACAAGGCGCCTGGCCCGCCAAGGCCGAGCCGCTGATAGATCTCAAGGGTCGCCCGCGACCCGTTGAGCGTGTAGAAATGCAGCCCGGGTACCCCCTCGGCGATCAGCCGCTCGGACATGGCGGTCGCATAATCCACGCCGATCTCCCGCACGGCGGCCTTGTCGCCGGCCCGGGAGCGCAGCCGGTCAGCCAATTCCGGCGGGAACCTGGCACCGGACAGCAGCGCCGCGCGCTCGATACCCGCCACGCTGATGATCGGCATGATCCCGGCGATGATCGGCACGTCGCAGCCGAGCGCGGCGACCCGGTCGCGCATCCGCAGGTAGTCGTCCGGGTAGAAGAACATCTGGGTGATCGCGAAGTCGGCTCCGGCCTGGCACTTGCGAACGAAGTTGGCGACGTCGGACTCCAGGCTCACCCGCCGGGGATGGCCCTCGGGGAACGCCGCCACGCCGACGCAGAAGTCCCCGGACGCCCTGATCAGCCGGACCAGTTCAGCCGCGTAGCGCAGCCCGTCCGGATGCGGCACCCACTCCCCGTCCGGCGCCCCCGGCGGGTCACCGCGGAGCGCGAGCACGTTGCGCACGCCCACCGCCGCGTAGGAGCCGATGACGTGCCGAAGCTCGGCGACCGAGTGGTTGACGGCGGTGAAGTGCCCGACCGGGGTGAGCGTCGTCTCCGCCGCGATCCGGCCGGTCACCCGGATCGTCCGGTCGCGGGTCGAGCCGCCTGCCCCGTAGGTGACCGACACGAACGTGGGCCGCAGCGGCTCGAGCTGCCGGACCGCCAGCCAGAGCCGCTCTTCCTCGGCGGCCGTCTTGGGCGCCATGAACTCGAACGAGAAGGACCTGTCGCCGGCGGCCAGCAGGTCACGGATGGCAGGCGCGCGATGCGGCCAGGGCTGCGGCATTGCCCCAGGTTAGTCGCTGGGCGGCGACGCCGAGTAACCGAAGACCGGACGCGCGCGGATACCCTCGCGGGAGTGACGAGCAGCCCAGCCGCCCTTGACCAGGTCCGGGAACAGGTCGGCCGCGCACTGGCCGACTTCCTCGGCCGACAGCGCGCGGTGCTGGCCGGCATCGACGAGGACCTGATGCCTGGCCTCGACGCCATCAGTGACCTGCTGGCCGGCGGCAAGCGGCTGCGGCCGGCGTTCTGCTACTGGGGCTGGCGCGCAGCGGGCGGCCCCGGCCCCGGCGGCCCCGCCGGCCCCGCCGGCCCCGCTGGCCCTGCTGGCCCCGCTGGCCCCGGCGACCGTGCTGCTCCCGGCGGCCGTGCTGCCCGCGGTGACCGGGCCGGCCGCGGGCACATCCTGACCGCCGCGGCCGCGCTCGAGCTACTGCACGCGAGCGCGCTCGTGCACGACGACGTGATGGACCGCAGCGACGTCCGCCGGGGCCGGCCGACCGTGCACCGCAGGTTCGCCGCGCACCACGACGCGGCCGGCTGGCGCGGCCCCGCTGACGCGTTCGGCACCGGCGCGGCCATCCTGCTCGGCGACCTGCTGCTCGGCTGGACCGGCGAGCTGTTGCGGGCCAGCGGGCTGCCGGCGGCCGCGCTGCGGCGCGGGCAGCCCGTGCTCGACGCGATGCGCACCGAGATGATCGCCGGGCAGTACCTGGACCTGCTCGGGCAGGCCGCGGGCGCCGGCACCGGCACCGTGGCAAACGCCCTCCGGGTGGTCAGGTACAAGTCGGCGAAGTACACGGTCGAGCGGCCGCTACTGCTCGGCGCGGCGCTGGCGCCGGCACCGGCACGGACCGTCGCGGGGGCAGCAGGCAAGGCAGCGATAACGGAGCACCGGATGGCTGCCGCCTGCAGTGCATACGGAATCCCGCTCGGCGTGGCCTTCCAGCTCCGCGACGACGTGCTCGGCGTGTTTGGCGACGCGGCCGAGACGGGGAAACCGGTCACTGGCGACCTGCGCGAGGGCAAGCGGACCGTCATGGTGGCCATCGCCGGGGACCGGGCCAATCCCGCGCAGGCGAGCGTCCTGCGCCGTCATCTCGGCCACCCGGAGCTTGACGAGGCGGCTGCGGCCGAGGTCCGCGCCGTGCTCACCGAGACCGGCGCGCTGGCGGAGTGCGAGCAGATGATCAGCGACAGCGTCCGCGAGGCCCTCGCCGCGCTGGCGGATGCGCCGTTCACCGACGAGGCCAAGGCCGCACTGGCCGAGCTCGCGGTGACCGCCACCGACCGCACCGACTGACCCCGCCACCCGCGGGTCTGCGGCTACTGGCTCGCCGCGCGGAGCCGGGCGGCGAGCGCGGCCGCCGCCGCCGCGGGATCGGTAGCGTCGGTGATCGCCCGTACCACGACGACTCGGCGTGCTCCGGCGTCAAGCACCGCGCCGATGTTGTCCAGGCCGATGCCGCCGATGGCGAACCAGGGCACCGGCGGGGCGAGCGCGGCCGCGTAGCTGACCAGGCCGAGTCCAGGAGCCGGACGGCCGGGCTTGGTAGGGGTCGGCCAGACCGGCCCGGTGCAGAAGTAGTCCACGGCCACCGCGGCACCGGCCGCAGCGGCCTGATCGCGGGAATGGGTCGACAGCCCGATCACGGTTCGCGGCCCGACGATCTGCCGCGCCGCCGCTACCGGCAGGTCGTCCTGGCCAAGGTGCAGCACGTCGGCACCGACCGCGCGGGCGATGTCCGCCCTGTCGTTCACGGCGAGCAGCGCACCGTGCCGGTCGCAGGCCCGGCGAAACGCCGCAAGAAACGCCATCTCCTGCGCGGCCTCCAGGCCCTTCTGCCGCAACTGAACGACGTCCACCCCGGCCCCGAGAACCGCGTCGAGGAAGGCGGCGAGATCTCCCTGTTGCTGCCTCGCATCGGTGCACAGGTACAGCCGGGCAACGGCCAGCCTGGCCCGCAGTTCACCGGCCACGCGCATCCCGGGCTCGTGCATCACCGGCCACGCCGCGAGACTGCCATGCGGCCAGCATCGCATGCGGGCCGATATCGCATGCGGGCCGACGCCGCATGCGGGCCGACGCCGCATGCCGCCGACGCCGCGGCGAGCAAGCCCGCATGGGCTCACCCGGTCACCGGGTCCGCCCTACGACATCACCCGGTTCGCTGCAACGCTCAGAACGCGAGCGCCTGCGCCCGGCGGTTTACCTCGGTGCGACGATGCTCGCTGATCGCCTGGATCGGCGTACCCGGCAGCGTCTCGTCGGCCGTGAACAGCCAGCGCAGCGCATCCGCCTCGTCGAACCCGCAGTCAAAGAGCAGGGTAAGCGTGCCGTGCAGGCCGCGGACGACCTGATCGCCGTCCATGAACGCCGCGGGCACGCAGAGCCTGCCGTCCGGGCGCTGCACCGCGAGCAGCTTGCGATCGCGGAGCAGCTGCCTGACCCGGCTGATGGACAAGCCGAGCCGGTCAGCAGTTTCAGGAAGGGTGAGCCAGTTGCCGATCATGCTGTCGGCCAGGGGGTCTATCTGAGCCACATCTCACAACCTCCCACACCAGTGCTCAGTCCAAACGCGGGCAACGCCGGCCAGATCGGATCCAGCCGCCTCAGGGCCCGGCCGCCGGGGGTCAGCGGAGCCCGGCATCCCGCACCTGAACTGCAGGATCAGCGATCGCGGCCGCGTCGACCGGGTGCCCGGCGGCGATCAGGCGGCGACCCTGCTGGAGGTCCCTTGGCAGCCCGACGGTCAGCAGCGCAACCAGCCGGCCGGCCGCCAGCCAGCACGCGGCGAACCGCTCCCCCGCCGGGTCACCTCGCCAGACCAGCTGGTCGGCCCCGCCGTGATAGCCGGCGTACTGCACCATCCGGCCGAACTGCTCCGACCAGAAATACGGCACCGGGTCGTAGCTCTCGCTGCCGCCGAGCAGGTTGGCCGCCAGCACCTCGGGGGCACGCAGCGCGACGTCCCAGTGCTCGAAGCGCAGCAGCCGCCGGTACCGCAGGGACCAGAACGCGGCGCAGTCGCCGCCCGCGAAGACGCCCGGCAGCGAAGCGCGCAGCTGTTCGTCGGTCTTGACGCCGTTGTCTGTGGCAACGTCCGATCCCTTCAGCCAGCGCACCTGGGGCCTGACCCCGATCGCCGTCACGACCTCGTCGGCGGCCAGCCAGCCGCCGCCAGCCATGGCCAGGCCGCCGGGTTGCACCGAGGACACCAGCTCGCCAAGCCGCAGCTCCACGCCGGCCGCTGCGTACCAGGGTGACGTCTTTGCCCCGGCCTCCGCACCGATCGCTGCCACCAGTGGCGCCGTTCCGGCCTCCACCACGGTGACCAGGCAGCCCCTGGCCGCTGCCGCGGTGGCTAGCTCCGCGCCGATCCAGCCGGCTCCCACGACGGCAAGCCGCAGCCCGGGCCTGAGCACCGCCCGCAGGCTCAGCGCATCGTCCAGGGTCCGCAGGGTGCGCTGCGGGCCGGGGCCTGGCAGCGCCACGGGCGCGGCGCCGGTCGCCAGCACAAGGCGGTCGAAGGCGTACTCGCCCTGCCCAGTGCGCAGCACGCCGTCGGCCAGGCCGGTGGCAGGCTCGCCGAGCCGCACGTCAGCGCCGAGCGCCGCCAGGTCGTGCCGCAGGGTGGTGTCGTCGACCGTGCCGGCCAGCACGCCCTTGGACAGCGGCGGGCGGTCGTACGGCGGCCGGGTCTCGGCGCCGATCAGGGTCACCGCGCCGTGGTAGCCCCTGGCCCGCAGCTCCTCCAGCGTGCGCAGGCCCGCCAGCCCGCCGCCGGCTATCACGACTCGGTTGATCCGCACGATCACTTAGGCTAAGAGCAGCGCGCGGGAGTCCGGTACTGACCGGACTGAGAGGGCGGCTGGAAGCCGCCGACCGCAGGAACCTGATCCGGGTCATGCCGGCGAAGGGAGCGGAGATGAGCACCTCAGCCAGTGCCGACGTAGCGAGTGCCGACGTAGCGAGGGCCGACGTAGCCAGGCCCGACGTGGCCAGTGCCGACGTAGCCAGGCCCGACGTGGCCAGTGCCGACGTAGCCAGGCCCGACGTAGCCAGTGCCGACGTAGCCAGCCCCGACGTGCTGGTCATCGGCGGCGGGGTGATCGGCCTGAGCATTGCCTGGCGCGCCGCGCAGCGAGGCATGCGGGTGACCGTCGCCGATCCCGAGCCCGGCCGCGGCGCGTCCCGCGCCGCGGCCGGGATGATCACTCCCATCTCGGAGGCCGCGTACGCCGAGAAAGAGCTGTTCCGGCTCGGCCGGGAGTCGCAGCGCCGCTATCCGGCGTTCGCCGCCGAGCTCACCGGAATTACCAGCGAGCCGACCGGATACCGCCAGACCGGCACGCTGCAGGTCGCCTGTGACGCTGATGACCTGGCACTCCTGCGCGAGCACCAGGCATTGCAGGAGTCCTTCGGAATGACCGTGCGCCGCCTGGACGCGCGCGAGTGCCGCCGGGAGGAGCCCATGCTCGACCCGTCCGTCCGCGGCGGGCTGCTGGCCGCGGAGGACGCGTCCGTCGATCCGAGGCTGCTGACCCGGGCACTGCTGGCGGCCGCGGTCATGGCTGGGGCGGACGTCGTCCGGCAGCCTGCCGCGGAGATCCTCAGCGCCCGCGGCCGGGCCGCCGGCGCCGTGCTGGCTGACGGCACGCGGATCCTGGCCCGCTGGGTAGTCCTCGCCGCAGGCTGGAACTCGGGATCAGTCGCCGGATTGCCGCCCGGGACAGCGCCGCCAGTGCGGCCGGTCAAGGGCCAGATCCTGCGCCTGCGGTCATTGCCGCGCGGCCCGGACAGCCCGCCGGGCCTCCTCGCCAGGTCGGTGCGCGGCATGGTGCACGGCTCGTCGGTCTACCTCGTACCCCGGCAGAGCGGCGAGCTTGTCGTCGGCGCGACCCAGGAGGAGCTCGGCGCGGACACCAGGGTCACCGCCGGCGGAGTCTGGGAGCTGCTGCGGGACGCCCGGACGGTGGTGCCGGGGATCACCGAGCTCGAGCTCACCGAGGCCGTGGCGGGGCTGCGGCCGGGCACTCCGGACAATGCGCCCGTGCTCGGCCCGTCCGCGCTGCCCGGGCTGGTGCTTGCCACCGGTCACTTCCGCGCCGGGGTGCTGCTGGCCCCGGTGACGGCCGACATCATCACCGGTTACCTGACCACGGAGCGGCTGTCCGGCCTGGCTGCTCCGTTCACGCCGCAGCGCTTCTCTCGGCCGGCCGGAGCCAGGCTATGGAAGTGATCATTAACGGCAGGGCGCACGAGCTAGCCAAGGCGACCAGCGTCGGCGATGCCGTCCGGCTGGTGACGACGTCCGCCAGCGGGGTCGCCGCGGCCGTCAACGGCGAGGTGGTGCGCAAGGCCCGCTGGGACACCACCCCGGTGTCGGACGGCGACCTCGTCGAAGTGATCACCGCAGTGCAGGGAGGCTGACCGTGGACGACCCGTTCGTGATCACCGCAGTGCAGGGAGGCTGACCGTGGACGACCCGTTCGTGATCACCGCAGTGCAGGGAGGCTGACCGTGGACGACCCGTTGGTGATCACCGCAGTGCAGGGAGGCTGACCGTGGACGACCCGTTGGTGATCACCGCAGTGCAGGGAGGCTGACCGTGGACGACCCGTTCGTGATCGCCGGGGAGGCGATGGGCTCGCGCCTGATCATGGGCACCGGCGGCGCACCGAGCCTGGACGTGCTCGACCGGGCGCTCGCCGCGTCCGGCACGGAGCTGACCACGGTCGCGATGCGCAGGGTCGATCCCGCCGCGTCGGGGTCAGTGCTCGACGTGCTGGCGGCGCGCGGCATCCGCGTGCTGCCGAACACGGCCGGCTGCTTCACCGCGGCCGACGCCGTGCGCACTGCGCGGCTGGCCAGGGAGGCCATGGAAACGGACTGGGTGAAGCTCGAGGTCATCGCCGACGAGCGCACCCTGCTGCCCGATCCCGTGGAGCTGCTCGACGCGGCTGACCTGCTCGTCGCGGACGGATTCACGGTGCTGCCGTACACCAACGACGACCCGGTGCTCGCCCGGCGGCTTGAGCAGGCGGGCTGCGCGGCGGTGATGCCGCTCGGCGCGCCGATCGGGTCCGGGCTCGGGATCAGGAACCCGCACAACATCGAGCTGATCGTCGAGGCGGCCGGCGTACCGGTGGTCCTTGACGCGGGCATCGGGACGGCCAGTGACGCGGCGATCGCAATGGAGCTTGGCTGCGACGGGGTACTGCTGGCGACGTCGGTGACCAGGGCACATGATCCCGAGCTGATGGCCGAGGCGATGCGCGCGGCAGTCATCGCCGGGCGGCTCGCCTTCCTGGCCGGCCGGGTGCCGCGGCGACGCTACGCGACCGCCTCCTCACCGTTCGCCGACTGAGCCAGCAGGGCCGTTACCTGGGCGGGGACGAGACGGCACCAATACACTCGACCCGATGGATACGACCCTGGCGCGACCGCCGATCGGGCAGCTGCTCGACGCGCGCTACCGGGTGGACGCCCAGATCGCGCGTGGTGGGATGGCCACCGTCTACCTCGGCACCGACACGCGGCTTGAACGCACGGTGGCACTCAAGATCGCTCACCCGGAGCTGGCCCATGACGCGGACTTCGTCCGGCGGTTCATCGACGAGGCCAGGTCGGTCGCACGGCTGTCAAGCCCGAACGTCGTCGCCGTCTACGACCAGGGATCCGACGGCGACATCCTCTTCCTGGCGATGGAGTACGTTCCTGGCCGGACGCTGCGCGAGCTGCTGACCGATCGAGGCAGGCTCAGCCCGCGCGAGTCGCTCGACATCATCGAGGGGGTCCTCACCGGGCTGGCAGCCGCTCATCAATCGGGCATCGTGCACCGCGACGTCAAGCCGGAGAACGTGCTGATTACCGCCAGCCACACGGTCAAGGTCGCGGATTTCGGGCTGGCCAGGGCCGCTTCCAGAGTCGGCCACACCAAGACCGGAATGATCATCGGCACCGCGGCCTACCTGGCGCCCGAGCAGGTGTCGCAGAGCGCCTCCGACACACGGACCGACGTGTACGCGGTCGGCGTGATGCTGTTCGAGCTGCTGACGGGGATGCAGCCGCACCGGGGCGAATCACCGCTCGCGGTCGCCTACAAGCATGTCAACGAAGTCGTCCCGGCCCCATCGAGTGTCACGCCAGGCCTGCCCCCGGCCCTCGACGCGCTGGTGGCGCTGGCCACCAGCCGGGATCCCGACCTGCGCCCCGCTGACGCCGGCCAGTTCCTGCATGCCATCACCGAGGTCCGGCGCGGGCTGCCGATCGCTGGCCCGCAAACCGCGGGTCAGCCGGGCAGCCCGGAGCTACCCCGTGCGTCGCTACCCCGTGCGTCGCTGCCCGGCGCGTCGCTAGCCGGCGCGTCGCTAGCCGGCACGTCGCTAGCCGGCGAGTCGCTAGCCGGCGAGTCGCTGCCCGGCGCGTCGCTGCCCGGCGCGTCGCTGCCCGGCGCGTCGCTGCCCGGCGCGTCGCTGCCCGGCGCGTCGCTAGCCGGCGCGTCGCCACCCGGCGCGTCGCTGCCCGGCATGAGCGCAGGCCCGGCGGCCCCGACTCCGGCCGGGGCCTCCGGACAGGCCGTCCCTGTCGTCCCGGGCCTACCCGGTGCGTCGCTGCCGGGCGTGAGCGCGGCCCCGGCACCCCCGGCCACCGCTGGGGCCCCCGGAGAGGCCGTCCCGGCGGCACCCGGCGCATGGTCCCTGCCCGGCGGGCCACCACCGCTTGGCGGGCCACCACCGCTTGGCGGGCCACCACCGCTTGGCGGGCCACCACCGCTTGGCGGGCCACCACAGCCTGGCGGGCCACCACAGCCTGGCGGGCCACCACAGCCTGGCGGGCCACCACCCCTGGGCGGGCCACCACCGCCTGGCGGGCCACCACCGCTTGGCGGCCCGGCTGGCCGCGGCGAACCGCGGCACGGGAGATCCGGGCGCGGCAGGGCAGTCGAGATCCTGCCCGCGGTGACCACGGGACAACCAGCCGATCCTTACGGCGGCATGAACCACACACTGATCGTGCCGGGGGCGGGACTGGGCGGCGGCCATCCAGACGAGCCGATCAGCGGCCTTGTGTACGGGCCGCCGGACTTTTCCCGGGAGCCTCGGCTGCAGCGGTGGCTGTTCAGCCGCAGACTGGCCTATCTGGCCCTGGCATTTGCCGTCATCCTGATCATGGGCCTGGTGACCTGGTGGGTGGTCGACGGCCAGTACGTGTCGATCCCCCAGGTGGGCCGTCTGACGAAGGCCACCGCAAGGACCGAGCTGCAGAATCTCGGCTTCAAGGTAAAGACCGGCCATGGCCTGCATGACAACGCGGTATCCCGCGGCGAGGTCATCCGCACCGATCCGGCGATCGGGTCGCGCGCCCATCGTGGCGCCGTCATCACGCTCATCCCGTCACTCGGGCCGGTCCTTGTCCGGGTTCCGTCGGTGACCGGCCTGACGCTCGCCGACGCCGAGGCAGCCCTCAGGCGAGCAGACCTGACTCCCGGCAAGGTGACGAGCGCGACTTCTACCACGATTCAGGTCGGCATCGTGATCAGCACCAACCCCGTCGCCGGGCTCTCCTGGCCGCAGACACGGCCGGTGGCGATCGTGCAGAGTGCCGGCATACCGCTGCCCAACCTGGTCGGCCAGCAGCAGTCCGCCGTACAGCAGCAGGCGCAGCAGGACGGGTTCCAGCTGAACCCGGAGCAGGACACGAAGAGCAACCAGAGCGCGGGAACCATCACCGCCCAGTCGCCGAAGCCAGGAACTCCGATCACCCACGGCGAGGTCGTGACCATCCGGGTCTCCGCCGGGCCGCAGATGGTCAGCATTCCCAACGTGGACCATCTGAGCGCGCAGCAGGCGATGAGCGTCCTGACCCAGGCCGGGTTCCAGGTCAGCATCGACCACGTGGGTCCTGGCCAGCGGGTGTTCAACTACAGTCCGACCGGGCAGGCGCCGAAGGGCAGCACGATCACGCTCTTCGTCGGATTCGGTTTTCTTTAGGGGACGCGGCCAGCGCGCAGATGCTGCTGCGCCCGCCGCGCTGCGGGATCCCGGGCATGCGCTATGCTGGCGCCCGTGCGTAACCAGTACTGGTTCTTTTATGGCTACCGGCCCGGCCTTCGGACGGTCGCCCGCCAGATACTGCACTGACGCGAGCGACGTAAGGGAAGCCCCGGGCCGGAACGGCCCGGGGCTTTCGTCATGAGGGAGACCTTTCGTCATGAGGAGACAGGGAGTGGTGACATGGTCGTCGTGATGGCCCCAGAGGCCGAGCAGGCGGACGTCGACACGATCGTGGATCTGGTGCGCGCGGCCGGCGGGGAAGCCTTCGTGAGCCGCGGGGTGTCCAGGACGATCATCGGCCTGGTCGGCGACGTCGAGCAGTTCGGCGCGCTTAACCTGCGCAGCAGGGCCGGAGTCGGCGACGTGGTGCGGATTTCCGTCCCGTACAAGCTGGTCAGCAGGGAGCACCATCCGAGCCGGTCGGTGATCACGGTCGGCGGCGTCGCGATCGGCCCGGACACCGTCACGGTCATCGCCGGGCCGTGCACGGTCGAGACCGCGGAGCAGACCGTCGCGTCGGCCCTGATGGCCAAGGCGGCCGGGGCCTCGATTCTGCGGGGTGGCGCGTTCAAGCCGCGCTCCTCGCCGTACGCGTTCCAGGGCCTCGGCGAGGCCGGGCTGAAGATCCTGGCCGAAGTGCGCGCCGAGACCGGGCTGCCGGTGGTGACCGAGGTCATCGACCCGGCCAGCGTCGACCTCGTCTGCTCCTACGCCGACATGCTCCAGGTCGGCACCCGCAGCATGCAGAACTTCGCGCTGCTGCAAGCGGTCGGCTCCGCCGGGAAGCCGGTCCTGCTCAAGCGCGGCATGAGCGCCACGATCGAGGAGTGGCTGATGGCCGCCGAGTACATCGCCCAGCGCGGGAACCTGGACATCGTGCTGTGCGAGCGCGGGATCAGGACCTTCGAGACGGCGACCCGTAACACGCTGGACATCAGCGCGGTCCCGGTCGCGCAGCGGCTCTCGCACCTGCCGGTGATCGTGGACCCGTCGCACTCGGGCGGCCGCCGCGACCTCGTGCTGCCGCTGAGCAGGGCGGCTGTCGCGGTCGGGGCCGACGGGATCATCGTGGACGTGCACCCCGAGCCCGCCGCCGCGTTGTGCGACGGCGACCAGGCGCTGACGGACGCCGACATCAGCGAGCTTGCGGCGGCGATGTCGGCGCTGCCGCAGCTGATGGGCCGCACGCTGAGCCAGGCCCCGCAGCCGATGACCGTCGGCTGACGCCGCGGGGGGATCAGAGCGCGGCGACTGCCGGGATCACCTCGGCGCCGATGATCTCCAGCGGGGTGACGTCCCAGACGCGTGCCACCGCACCGATCGCGGCCTGGAATCCGAGCTCGGCCAGGCCGCCGAGCTGGTCGACGACCTGCCCGGCGTGCTCGCCCTTCTCGCCTACGTCGAAGATGAAGTAGCAGGTCTTCTCGATCTCGTCGTAGTCGCGCCCCTCGGCGTCGCAGTGCGTGCGCAGCACGTCGAGCTTGCGGGCCAGGTCCGGGCCGGGAAACAGGTTGCAGGCCTGGGCGTAGCGGGCGACGAAACGCAGCGTCTTCCGCTCGCCGGATCCGCCGATCAGGATCGGCGGATGCGGCACCGACAGCGCCTTGGGGTAGTTCAGCGGCCGCTCCAGCTGGTAGTGCCTGCCCTGATAGGGCGACTCGTCGCCGCGCCACATCTGCAGGCAGATCTGCAGCGTCTCCTCCAGCCGCTCGAACCGCTCGGCGACCGGCGGGAACGGGATGCCCAGGCCCCTGGACTCCTCCTCGTTCCAGGCTGCGCCGATGCCGAGCCACGCCCGGCCGCCGGACAGCACGTCCAGCGTGGTCACGACCTTCGCCAGGATTCCCGGATGCCGGTAGACGGCGCCGGTCACCAGGGTGACCAGCTTCGCCCGGGACGTGCAGCCGGCCAGGTACCCCAGCGTGGTGTACGCCTCGAGCATGTCGTGCTCCGGCGGGCCCACCATGTTGATCTGGAAGAAGTGATCCATCACGCTGATGAACTCGAACCCGGCGTCGTCGGCGGTCCTGGCGACGGTCGCCAGGTCGGCGCCCAGCCGGGCCGCGCCCGGCCCGGTGAAGTCAGGGATCTGCAATCCGATTTTCACGTTCGTTACCTCCATCGACCAGCCTGCCACATGGGGATGCGGGGACCGGCCAGCGCTGGCGACTTGGCTAGCGCAGGAGACTGGGCGGGACGGCTCGTTAAAAATGAAGTTAGGACCGTCCTGGCGTGTGCTCCTGCGCGGCTGCCGCCAGCTCCTGCGCCAGGTCGTCGGCGTCCAGCCGCGCCTCGATCCGGCGGAGGTCCTCGATCCTTGCGCGGGTCTCCACCTGGCGCGGCGTCAGCAGGCTGCAGCAGTCCTGATCGGGCAGCTCGGAGATGCTGAGCGTCTGGATGCGGCGAGCCTCCGCCATGATCTCGGTCTTGTCCAGGCCGATCAGCGGCCGCAGGATCGGCAGCGTCACGGCGTCGTCCAGGGCCGTGATGTTCGTCAGCGTCTGGCTGCTCACCTGGCCCAGCGAGTCCCCGGTGACGAGCGCCGCGGCCCGCTGCCGCCGGGCCATCACCTCGCCGGTCTTGAGCATCAGCCGGCGCTGGGCCATGATCTGCAGCCTGCCCGCGCCGGAGGAGGCGAGCCGCTGCTGCGCCTTGCCGAACGCGACGACGAACAACCGTGACCCGCCCTGGAACTTGTCCAGCTCGCGGACCAGGCCGTACGCCTTGTACACCGACTCCGGGCCGGTCAGCGGCATGCCGGAGAAGTGCAGGTAACTGCAGCGCAGGCCGCGGCGCATCATCCGGTAGGCGGCGACCGGCGAGTCGATGCCGCCGGACATGAGCACCACGGCCCGGCCGCTCATGTTCACCGGCAGGCCGCCCTGTCCCGGCATCCCCTCGGTGAAGACGAAGACCTCGGACTGGTCGACCTCGACGAAGACGGTCGTATCCGGCCGGCGCAGGTTGACCGGGTAGCCGTGTTCCCGCTGGATCCGGGTGCCGATCAGCCGGGCGAGCTCGGCGGAGTTGACGGGGAAACGCTTGTCGCGGCGCCTGGCCCGCACGGCGAACGATCCCGGCCGTCCGGCGGTCAGGTCCACCGCCGCGGCGATGGCCGCCTCCACGTCCTTGGCGACCCGTACCGCACGGCAGACCCGGGCGATGCCCATCACGGTGCTCATGCGCTCGGCCAGCAGGTCGACCGCGGCTTCCGCGGCCATCGAGTCGACACCGCCGCCGAGCGCTCCGCCGGAAAGGCCAGCGCCCGGCACTCCGCCGCTGCCGGGGATCCCGCCGTCGGCGATCGTCAGAACGATCACGCCCTCCCGCTGCCGTAGCTGCGTCGGGATGCCGAGGTCGCGGACCGCGCGCCTGATGTTGTCGTGCAGGAGGTGCTCGAACCGGTGCCTGTTCTTGCCCTTGAGCACGATCTCGCCCAGCTTGAGCAGCACGCATGGCTCGTGCAGGGCCGTGATGCGGGGCGGCGTGACAGGATCAGCTAGGGGCAAGGCGGGCATTCCCCTAGTCTGCCAGCTAAGCAGTGCTCCAGGGCTGCCCGCAAGCTCGATCCCTTCCGGCCGGCCGTGGAAGCAGGATTGAGGAAGGCAGAGATCAGGATGAGGAAGGCAGAGATGACGCAACCCAGTCCGCCTGACGGCAGGGGTTCCCGGCCGGGGAGCGGACAGCCCCCGGCCGCAGGCGCCGAGTCCCCGGCTCCGAGTGCCCAGCCCGGTCCGGGGAGCGCTCCGGTTCCGGCGGGCCCGCGGTCCCCGGCGGGCCCGCGGTCCCCGGCGGCCCGCGCTGGTGGCACCAGCCGGCTCAACCGGCTCGGGTGGGCGTCGGTACCCGTGTGGTCTCTGGGGTTCCTCACCTTCGCGCCGTTCCTGCGGCTCGCGATGGCTAGGCGCGGCAGGAAGGACTGGGCAATTTTCGCCGGCTACCTGCTGGCCGTCATCCTTGAGATTGTCCTGGTATCGGTCGCTGGCAACAGCGGCAGCACGTCGGCGGCGGCCGGCGGACTTGTCATCGTGCTGATGGGCGGGGGCGCTGTGCACTCCTATCTCGCATCCGGCGGTGACCAGGCCCGCGCTGCGGTATCCGGCCCTGCCACTGCGGAGCGGCTCAACCGGGAGGCGCTGGCGACTGCCCGCAGCCGGATGGAGCGCCGCCGCGAGGCGCGCGAGATCGCCCGCAAGGACCCGGCGCTGGGCCGCGAACTGCGAATCGGCCGGCCCGATCTGGCACGTGAGTACGACGACGGCGGGCTGGTTGACGTCAATCATGTGCCTGGCGAGATCCTGCAATCCCAGCTTGGGCTCTCTGCCGGTGAGACGGCCGCGGTCCTCGACGCCCGGGCTAAGCTCGGCAGCTTCACCAGCCCGGACGAGGTGACTGCCTATGCGCCGCTACCGCCAGACCGGCTGGATGCCGTCCGCGACTGGATGATCTTCGGCTAGCAGCGCGGCTCCTGCTCCCGGCGACGGGCGAGACCAGCCGCTTATCACGGCGCAGATCTGCCGCTTATCACGGCGCAGATCAGCCGCCCATCACCGCGCAGATCAGCCGCCCATCACCGCGCAGAGCAGGCGGTTCTCGCCGCGCTGCCAGAGCGTGCCGATTTCGGTGAATCCGGCCGCCCGCAGCGCGTCAACGTGCGTCGCGAGCCGTCCCGACGCTGAGCCGTGATGGTCGCTTTCGATAAATCGGTTCGCGCGCGCCGCGATCTCGTCGGCGAGGGCCGGCTCGGCCGCGATCGCCTCCCACCAGCCGCTCCACGTTTCCGGATGACCGCCAGGAAACCGCCTGGACTCCTCACGCTCGATCAGCGCCCTGCCGAGCCTGGCCAGGATCGGCGCGGTCTTGTCGTCCTCCGCGAAGTGATCGCCGTTCAGCAGCAGGCCACCGGGACGCAGCACGGTGCCAAGCTCGGCGTACATAGCGGCCAGCGCCGGCGCGGGCAGCCAGTGCAGCGCCGTGGTACTGACCGCCACGTCCGGCTGCCGGTCCAGGCCGAGCGCCGCCGACCAGCCGGCCGTGCGCAGATCGGTCTCGGCGAAACGCAGTCCGGTGCGGTCCGGCCAGGCGATACGGCCCAGCGTGAGCAGCAGCGGGTCCGCGTCGACGCCGACGACGGTGGCCCCGGGAAGCCGGTCAAGCAGCCGGACGGCGAGCGAGCCAGGGCCGCAGCCCAGGTCGAGCACGAGCGGGTCCGGAATCTGAGTGCCTTCTTCTGCCGCGTCGATCAGTGCGGTGAACCGCTCTTCCCGGTCCGGCAGGTAGCCCAGCTGCTGGATGTCCCAGCGGGCAATCCAGTCAGATGCTGCCCGGCGGTCAAGGACTGGCACGGCCTGTCTCCTTGTCACTGACGACTGTTACTTCGACAGTTACAACATAAAGCGCGGGCCGGGCATCCTGGCGGGCCGTCCCGGACGGCGCAACGCGAGAGACGCGCGTCAGCCGAACAGGACCTCGGCTTCGTCATACCGGTCGGCCGGCACGAGCTTCAGCTCGCGGGTGGCCTCCCCCAGCGGCACGCGGACGATCGCGGTGCTCCGCAGCGCCACCATCGTGCCAAAGGCGCCATCGTGCACGGCGCCGATCGCCTGCAGGCCGAAACGGGTAGCCAGCACGCGGTCGAAGGCGGTCGGCGTGCCGCCGCGCTGGATGTGCCCGAGTACCGCACAACGGGCTTCCTTGCCGGTGCGCTTCTCGATCTCGTCAGCCAGCATCTGCCCGACCCCGCCCAGCCGCACGTGGCCGAAGGCGTCCAGCTGCTGGCCGGCGGATGACGCGCTGCCGTCAGCGGGAAGCGCGCCCTCGGCCACCACCACGATGGGCGCGTATCGGGTCTGGAACCGGTGCTCCACGTACGCGCAGACCTTCTCGATGTCGAACCGCTTCTCCGGGATGAGGATGACGTTGGCGCCGCCGGCCATCCCCGCGTGCAGCGCGATCCAGCCCGCATTCCGGCCCATCACCTCGACGATCAGCGCCCGGTGATGGCTTTCCGCAGTGGTGTGCAGCCGGTCGATGGCCTCCATCGCGATGTTCACGGCGGTGTCGAACCCAAACGTGTAGTCGGTCGCGCCAAGGTCGTTGTCGATGGTCTTGGGCACGCCCACGATCTTGACGCCCTCTTCGTGCAGCCGGGTCGCGACCCCGAGAGTGTCCTCCCCGCCGATGGCGATCAGCGCGTCGACGCCCAGGCTGTCCAGGTTGTCGGTGATCCGCAATACCCCGGAGCGACCGCCGAGAGCCGCGGAGTCGGCTAGCGGATTCGTCCGTGACGAGCCGAGGACCGTCCCTCCGCGTGGCAGGATGCCGCGGACGGCCTGGACGTCCAGCGGGACGGTGTCGCCTTCCAGCGGGCCGCGCCACCCGTCGCGGAAACCGATGAACTCGTAGCCGAACTCTTTCGCTCCTCGGCGGACGATGGCGCGGATTACTGCGTTCAGCCCGGGGCAGTCACCGCCACCGGTGAGGACTCCGACTCGCATGTGGGCTCCCTCTCGTGTTCTCTCGCCGCCACACTAGTCCTGATGGGCGTCCCGCAATTCCGGACGGCTGTTCCGGCGACCGACGCGGGACGACGGGCGTCGCCGCAGCTGACCGTCGCCGCCGACGACACCGTCGCGAGCCGCAGGCACCAGGAATCCCGGCAGTGCACCCGGAGCGGAGATGATCAAGATTACCCGGGCCGGCTGGCGGCCAGCCGGCCTCAGCACCGGCTACGGGCGGCCAGCCGGCCTCAGCACCGGCTACGGGCGGCCAGCCGGCCTGAGCACCGGCTACGGGCGGCCAGCCGGCCTCAGCACCGGCTACGGGCGGCCAGCCGGCCTCAGCACCGGCTACGGGCGGCCAGCCGGCCTCGTCACCGGCTACGGGAACGCTGGCAGGGTCCTGATCCCCGCCGGACTGCCGCATGTCACGCCGAGCGCGGCCTTGATGGCCTCGATGACCGTCACGGGCTCGGACCTGATCTGGTGCGGAGAGAAGTGCAGCACCACGATGCCGCAAGCGCTCATCCTGGCGTGCCGACGCATCGTGCGTTCCCAGTCTGCTGGCAAGAGATGCCACTCGCGGGAGTCGACTTCCACCGCAAGCCCGGCGTCAGGCCACCACGCATCTGGGACTGCTATCAAGACATCGCCGCGGTACAGCCGAGCGTTGAACAGAGGACGGGGAAGACCGGCCCGGATCAGCAGTGCGCGCAAATCGCCCTCGGCGGCCGACCGGACACCTCCGGCTACCTCGATCAACGCAGTGCGCAGTAACGCCGATCCGCGGATCGGCCCCTCGGCCAGTTCGTCCATCAGGTCCGTGACCGTGCAGCGCCGTCGTTGCACGGCGCTCGCCATGACGGCTCGCGCCTCGGGAAGGGCGGTCAGGCTGCGAATGGCATCGACAACCGCCCGAGACGGCGCAGCGAAAATCAATTCGCCGCTCGCATAAGACATCTCCGGCAGCCTGGTCGTTCGTTGAACCCGGACGAAACTGGTATCACCGCGTCTTCTCTTGGCGGGCACAAGGACGTCAACGACCTTCGTCTCGGGGGCGCGCAACCCATGACGGCGCAAGGCTGCTGCGCCAGTGATGACGCTCCCTGGTCCGGCGTAGAGCAGCGCGGCCATGTCCCGTTGATCAGTGGTTGGCGTGCCCGTCACGGTCAGATAGACACCCGGCAGGACGCGCTGCCATGGACCGCCGCCACGGGTACGGCGCTGCAGCATATTGGGAGTCAGCCCGGCCGCTAAGGCCTGACGGCGTGATATGACGCCGTGCTGGCCGGCAACTGCCCGCCTCAATGCGGCCGCCTTGAGCTTTGTCAGGTCCGTCACGTCAGCAGCGTGCCAACAGGCACTGACATCCTCATTCCTGGCTGGTGACGCTGCTGACAACGCTTGACATGCGCGGATGGATGTCCGGTTGCTATGCGCCGGCGCATAGCAACCGGACATCCATCATTCGGAATCCTCCCGTCGCAGGACGATCCGACGACATTAGTGGTGGAGGGGGCCAAAGTGACTTGAGTGACTCCGTGGGTCCGGCAACGCTCGCTGGAGCCGGCCGCCAGGCCCGCTGGAGCCGGCCGCCAGGCCGCCGACCGCCAGGCCGCCGCGCGTGACGGAACCGGGCACGGCGCATGACGGGATGCCGCGCAGGGAAGGGCACTTGCCGGATCCTCACGGGTCGCCTGGCGCAACGGGTTCCTGCGCGCCGCGACGGCGTGCGACGATCGAGGTGATGTAGTAACGCGCGGAGAGGATCTGCTGCCCATGCCAGTGATGCCCGGCGCCGAGCCCTTCAGCCATGACGGATCAGACACCGGCGTCTTGCTCTGCCACGGTTTCACCGGCAGCCCGCATTCGCTGCGTGCCTGGGCGCAGTACCTGGCCGATGCGGGCCTTAGCGTCTCGCTGCCCCGGCTGCCCGGACACGGAACGACATGGCAGGAGATGGCGCGGACCCGCTGGGAAGACTGGTACGCCGAGGTCAACCGGGCCTTTGAGGAACTTCGCGGGCGGGCGGACCAGATCTTCGTGATGGGCCTGTCGATGGGCGGCTGCCTAGCGTTGCGGCTGGCCGAGGTGCAGGGCGACGCGGTCAGCGGGCTGGTGCTCGTGAACCCTTCGGTGACCGCTGACACGAGGCTGTTCGCGCTGGCGCCCTTGCTGAAGCTGGTCGTGCCGTCGCTCAAGGGCGTCGCCAGCGACATCAAGAAGGAGGGCGTCACCGAAATCGGCTACGACCGGACACCGGTGCGGGCGGCGGCGACACTGCCCGGCCTCTGGCGGGCTACCAAGAATCAGCTCAGGGACGTAACGCAGCCTGTTCTCGTCTATCACAGCACCGAGGACCACGTCGTCAGTGCCGCCAGCATCAACGTCCTGAGGCAGGCGCTGCCGCCGGACCAGCTGACCGTACGAGACTGCGAAAACAGCTTTCACGTCGCAACCCTGGACAACGACGCCCAGACCATCTTCACTGGCAGCCTGGAGTTCGTTCGGGCGCATAGCCGTGCGGGGAGGGAATAGGGGTTTGGCGGACAGGGATCGGGCGCAAGACACCAGTGGCGAGGACGCGGCCTGGCGCGATCTTGTCGCGCGGTTCGACCTGCCGGGCGACCCTGACGGCACGCCACCTCCCTGGCCAGAGCGCGAGGACCTGCGCACGGCGCGGCACCGCCAGCCGGTCATCGATACCAACGTGCGGGAAGGCACCGCGGCTGGGGAGGCGCCGGAACCGGAGGGTGCCGATCTTTCCGTGGCCGATCTTTCCGTGGCCGATTATTCTGACACCGGTATATCAGACACCGATATATCAGAACCGGATATTTCAGAACCGGGTAACGCTGATGGCCAGGACCGCGAGGACGAGCAAGCCGCTGCGGACGGTCCCGGCACACCAGAAACCGCGGTCGCGGATCGCACCCGAATCATCAGGCCCGCCAGGCCGGCCCAGCTCCCAGCGGACACCTACGACGAAGACGACCACTACGTCCCGCCCCCGCCGCCGCCGCTGCCCGCGCTCGACCCGGTAGCCAAGGGCGCGTGGACGGCGCTCTTCGGCGGACCCGCTTACCTGCTCGTTGCCACGACGGCCGGCTGGGTGATACCCGGCTGGGCAACGCTTGGCGCCGTCGCGGCGTTCGTCGGCGGCTTCGCCGTCGTGGTCATCAGGATGGGGGACAAGCCGTCCCGCGGCTCGGGGCCCGACAACGGCGCGGTGGTGTAGGACTCGGTTGGCCGGGCCGGCCAGGTCCGCCGACCTGCGCCGGGTCCGCCGCGGCCAGGCCTGGCCTGGCCTGGCCAGCGCGCGCCGGGCCCGGGATCAGGCTCTGCGGGCCAGGTCCGCGGCCCCGACCAGGCCGGCGTCCTCGCCAAGCTCGGCGAGCACGATCTCCGCGAATGGGCGGTAGTACCTGCCGGTCAGGCCCCCCTCGAAGGCCACCCGCGCCGGCCCGATCAGCAGATCGCCGGCCGCAGAGACCCCGCCGCCGATCACGAAGCAGCCGGGGTCGAGTATGGCGGCGAGGTCGGCCAGTCCCTGGCCCAGCCAGCTCCCGATGATCTCAAAGCAGCGAAGCGCCGCCGGGTCGCCCTCGTGGGCCGCCTGCGTGATGGCCGGCCCGGTGATGCCAGCCGGACTGCCCCCGCCGAGCTGAAGCAGCCGGACGGCTCCCGCTGGCGAGCGGCCTGCGAACTCACGCGCCTCCGCGACCAGTGCGTTCCCGCTCGCGTACTGCTCCCAGCAGCCGCGGTTGCCGCAGCCGCACAGGCGTCCGCCCGGCACCACCCGGTAATGCCCTGGCTCCCCCGCCACGCCCCACCTGCCCCGGTAGAGCTGACCGTTGATCACTATGGCGCCGCCGATGCCGGTACCAACCGTGACGAGCACGACGTGCTCAAGGCCCCGGGCGGCGCCGAAGACGGTCTCCGCCCAGGCGGTGGCGTTAGCGTCGTTCTCGACGAGCACCGGGAGCCCGATCCGGTCCTGTATCTGCTTCTTAAGTGGCTCATCGCGCCAGGCAAGGTTCGGCGCGAACAGCACGGTGGCCCGCGCCTCGTCGATGAAGCCCGCCGCGCCGATGCCGACGGCGCCGATGAGGTGACGACCTAGCAGTTCGATCACGGTGTCACTGATGACCTGCGCCGTCTGCTCGGGGCTGCCTGCCGGGGTGGAACGCTTGAGCTTCTCTATGATCTTGCCCTGCTCGTCTACCACACCGGCGGCTACCTTGGTGCCCCCGACGTCAACTCCGATCGACAGGCCCATCGGCTGGCCTTTCCGGCAACTCTCCCGGCCTAGCCAGCGGCTCCGCGTCGTCCGGCGGCGGACCAGCTTCCGCGTCGTCCGGCGGCGGACCGGCAGACGGCGGACCGGCACCCGGACCGGGCCGCGCCGTGCCAGCGCCAGGGCCCGTAGCGATGACGGCCTCGAAAGCATTAACGGCGTCCTGCACGACCGTGGCAAAGACGTCGCCCGCGGTGGACAGATGCGAGCTCAGGCCCGGGCCTGAATCCCGCAGCTTGCGCGCGGCCCGGCACAGCGGGCACCATTCGCATTCGGGCGGATCCCCGCTCTCCGGCTCGTTCGTCGCACTTCCCCACACGTCATCCCGGCCGGCGTCGCCATAGCCGAAGGTCTTGCGGAGATTGCCGCGTACCTCCCGGCCAAGCCCGCGCGCGCCTGACCGCATCAGCCATCGCTGGAAATCGGCGACCGGGTCGGTGCCCTGCCGCCTTGAGTCCTCGGTCACGTCGAGGCGCCTCCCCCATTTTCGGCCCGTTCCTTGAGGCCCTTCAGCGCGGTGTCGATGATGGCCTTCTCCGCCCTTCGCTTGAGCATCCCTGGCATCGGGATCCGGACGCCGATGGTGAGGTCGTAGGTGACGTCGGTGCCGCTGCCGTGATCGGCGAGCAGGTAACCGCCGGACAGCTCGGAAATCACCGTGCCAGGCTCAGCCGGGTCGAAGTCCCAGCGGACCCGTGCGTCGTCGTCCCACTGGTAGCGGAGTACGAACCGATCCTTGACCGGTCCGGCGTCCAGGGTGAAGCGCACGCGGCTGGCCCGGCCATCGCCGCTTTGCTCGACGATCTGAGCGGCCCGCACTCCGGTCGCCCATTCCGGGTAGGCGGCGAAGTCAGCAATGACAGCCATCACGGAGGCTCTCGGCACCGCGACAGTAATGCTCGACGTAGTCGTGTCCGCCATGCTCGGAGCGTACCGCCAGACTGGCGCGGCCAGATCTACCAGGCCAGCACGTGCGGCGTTCCGGTGGCACGGAAATGGCCGACGTTGATGCACTCGCTGCGGCCAATTCGCAGTCGACGGGCGAGCGGCTGGTGCACGTGGCCGAACAGGACGTACCGCGGCTGCGTCCGCCTGACCGCATCGAGCAGCGCCGCACTGCCCCGTTCCATCCGCTGGGCGACCGTGTCGAAGAGCAGCTCGGGAACGTCAGGCGGTATGTGCGCACAGAGAACGTCGACCTCGCCGACGGCAGCCACCTTGGCCGCGTACGCCTCGTCGTCGATCTCGTACGGCGTACGGTACGGCGACCGCAGCCCGCCGCCGACGAAGCCAAAGGACCAACCGCCAAGCTCGATCCGCTCCCCGTCCAGTACGCGCTGGCCTGGCCTCAGGTGCGCGTCCCACATGCGCGGAATATCGACGTTGCCGTATGTCAGGTAGGACGGCGCCGGCAGGGCCGCGAACAGCTCCGCGTACTGCCGCGCCGCCGCAGCCTCGACGTGCAGGGCGCGATCGCCGCCCAGCGTGGCCCACAGCCGCGCCGACATCGCGCTGGCCTCGTCGAATCGCTGCTCGGTACGCAGCGCGATGTACTGCCGCGCCGCCTCCGCGCCGAAGAGTTCGGGGAAAATGCCCTGCCGGTGATCGGCGTAGTCGACGAACAGCAGCAGATCGCCGAGGCAGATCAGCGCGTCTGCGCCGTCGGCTGCGGTGGCCAGCGCGTCGGCCCTGCCGTGCACGTCGCTGACCACGTGAATCCGCATGATCACCAGCTTAGGCAGATCGGCCGACCAGCGAGACGCCCGGCTGACGGCACAGGCCGCCGCCTGGGCCAGCCGGCCGTGCGGCCGCGCTGCGGGTGGCACCAGGCCGGCGCCCCGGCCAGCCGGCACCTGGGCCAGGCGGCGCCTCGGCCAGGGATGCTGCTGGGCCAGGCCGGCACCGCAGGCGCGCTGGGCGCGGCGCCATCCGGCGCGGTACGGTCCAATCAGACCGTGACAAGTGCGGTCTGCCGAGGAGAACCCGTGCGCACTTACAGCGCTCCCGCAGTGGCGGCAGTACCGGACTCTGCCTGCCTCGCGGATGTCGTCTTCAGCCGCGCCGACTCCGAGCCTGCCGCGGTCATGCTGCGCAGGCGGACCGAAGGCGGCCAGTGGCGGGACGTGACCAGTTCCGCGTTCCGTGATGAGGTGACGGCGCTCGCCCGGGGGATCATCGCGGCCGGGATCGAACCGGGTGACCGGATCGCGCTGATGTCGCGGACGCGTTATGAGTGGACGCTGATCGACTACGCCATCTGGACGGCTGGCGCCGTCACGGTACCGGTCTACGAGACATCATCGGCTGAGCAGGTCGAGTGGATGCTCGGCGACTCGGGCGCCCGCGCCGTGTTCGCCGAGACGAGTTCGCATGCGCAGATCATCGACGGCGTCAGCGGCAGGCTCGCGGCACTCGACCTGGGCGTCTGGAAGATCGACGAGATGGACGCGCTGCTAGCAGGCGGCACGGCAGTAAGCGATGACCAGCTCGGATGGCGCCGGGCCGAGCGCGGCGCAGCCGATCTGGCGACGATCATCTATACCTCGGGCACGACCGGGCGGCCGAAGGGATGCGAGCTCACCCATCGGAACCTGCTCGCCGACGTGCGCAACGCGGTGGCCGGCTCGCTGTCCGAGGTCTTCGACACGGCCGGCAGCGCGACCCTGCTCTTCCTGCCCCTGGCGCACTCCTTCGCCAGGATCATCCAGGTCGGCTGCATCGAATCCGGTGCCGTCCTCGGGCACTGGCCGGATACCAGCACGCTGATGCAGGGGCTATCGGAGTTCCAGCCCAGCTTCCTGCTCGCGGTGCCCAGGGTGTTCGAGAAGGTCTACAACGGCGCGCAGCAGCAGGCGGCTGCTAGCAAGGCCAGGAGCACGATCTTCGGTGCCGCTGCGGAGACCGCCATCGCCTGGAGCAAGTCCGCAGCCGACGGCGCCGGGCCTGGTGCGCAACTGCGGCTGCGGCACGCGCTGTTCGACCGGCTGGTCTACGCCAGGCTGCGGGCGGCGGTCGGCGGCAAGGTGCAGTACGCGGTCTCCGGCGGCGCACCGCTCGGCGACCGGCTCGGCCATTTCTTCCGCGGCGCCGGCCTGCCCGTCCTGGAGGGCTACGGGCTCACCGAAACATCCGCCGCCGCGACCGTGAACAGGCCACGCCGCAACAAGATAGGGACTGTCGGCATGCCCCTGCCCGGGGTCAGCGTGCGGATCGCGGACGACGGCGAGATCCTTATCGGCGGGCCGAACGTCTTCTTCCGCTACTGGCGCAACCCGGAGGCGACCGCCGACGTGCTCGATGCCGACGGCTGGCTGCACACCGGGGACATCGGCGAGCTGGACGACGAGGGCTTCCTGCGGGTCACTGGCCGCCAGAAGGAGCTGATCGTCACCGCGGGCGGCAAGAACGTCGCGCCCGCCGTGCTCGAGGACAGGATTCGTGCGCACCCCTTGATCAGCCAGGCCATGGTGGTGGGCGACGGCCGCCCCTACATCGCCTGCCTGATCACGCTTGACGCTGACGCGCTCAGCTTCTGGAAGGAACGCCACGGCCGTCCGGCCACCGCCAGCGCGGCGGACCTTGCGGACGACCCTGAGCTGATCGCGGAGATCCAGGAGGCCGTGGATGACGCCAACAACGCGGTCTCCAGGGCCGAGTCGATCAAGCGGTTCAGCATCCTTGGCGCTGACTTCACCGAGCAGAGCGGCCACCTCACCCCGTCGCTGAAGGTCCGCAGGAACGTCGTGGCCAAGGACTTCTCCGCCGATATCGACGCGCTGTACAGCTAGCGCGAGGCTCAGCCGGCCAGGATCCGTTGCAGCCGGGCCGCGACAAGCTCCCAGCGCCACTCACGCTCCACCCAGGCCATGCCCTTCTCGCCCATCGCCGCCGCGGCGGCCGGGTCGGCGAGCAGCCCGGTCAGCCGGTCGGCGACCGCCGCCACGTCTCCGCCGGGCACCACGTAGCCCGATTCGCCGTGCAGGATGGCGTCCGGCGCACCGCCCGAGTCACCGCCGATGACCGGCAGGCCCGCCGCGGATGCCTCCAGGTAGACGATCCCCAGTCCCTCGACGTCCAGGCCGTGCCGCCGGGTGCGGCAGGGCATCGCGAACACGTCGCCGGCGTCGTAGTAGGCAGGCAGGTCCTCCCAGGAGACCGGCCCGGTAAACACGACCGAGTCGGCGACGCCCAGCCGGTCAGCCAGCCGACCGAGCTTGGCCCGGTAGGGCCCGTCCCCGATCAGCAGCAGCACCGGGCCGCCGGCCGCGCCCCGAGCAGCGGACCGGACTTGCGGCCAAGCGCGGAGCAGGGTGTCCTGGCCCTTGCGCGGCACCATGCGGGAAACGCAGAGGACGACGGGACGGCCGGTCAGCCCCAGCCGATGCCGCATCGCGGCTCCCCCGGCGCCGGGCCGGAACGCCGCCGTGTCCACTCCTGGCGCCAGCCGGACCATCCGGCGGGCGGCCTGCGGAGACAGCGCCCTGGCCAGCCGCACCCTGAAGTACTCGCCGAGATAGGTGACGACATCCACCTGGTCGCCGATCCTGCGCAGCAGCGACCGGGCGCCGGGCAGTGCCGCCCAGCCCGCCTCATGGCCGTGCGTAAGCGCGACGATCCGCCGGGCGCCGGCTGCCCGCAGCGCCGGGGCCAGCAGCCCGAGCGGGGCTGCGGCGCCGAACAGAACCGTGTCGCAGCCGCTGGAGGCGAGGATGCCCGCCGCGCGACGGGCCACCGACGGCACCGGCAGCATCAGCGAACCTTGGTGGCGGATCACCGGGAACGGCTGCCGGGCATCGTAGACGGCGGCCCCCTCCCAGGCGGGCGCGTAGACGGTGACCGTCCCCGCGGGGAGCCGGGAGGCGAGCGCATGCACGAACGACTGAATCCCGCCGCGGCGCGGCGGGAAGTCGTTGGTGACGATCAGGACCTTGGGCATCGCGCTCCCGTGCCCGTGATCCTAGCGGCCAGCGCCGCCCGGCCTGGCCATCAGCCACCGCCAGCCCGGAGCGGCTGAGCACGAGAAGCTTGGCGGGACTCTCGGCCTCGGACGCGTCACTACCGGCAACGGCCAGATTGCCTCGGCGGTACCGAGGGTGGCGTCGCGCGAGGCTGGACCATCCTCCAAGCCGATTGCCATCACGGGCTTCCGACCGTGACCGGGTTGCCTCCCGTCAAGCCGACAAGCGCGAGAGCAAAAGACACGACGGCGAGGAAGGCCCAGCCCGCGCCGTAGCTCGTGCGGGGCACGAGGTGCCCGAAGATGATCGGAATGAAGAAGCCGCCGATCGCCGCAAGCGTGAGCATCAGACCGGTCGCCGAGCCAATGTGCTCGGCGCGGATGTTGCTGACCCTGGAAGGCACCGCCAACCAGGCGGCGAAGCCGAAGATGAGGAAGAAGCCGATTCCGATCCCGAGGGGCCAAAGCAAGATG